>ENA-ORXR01003511-ORXR01003511.1-marine-metagenome-genome-assembly--contig:-NODE-3511-length-13976-cov-19.296856_pt1 | contig 13976 bp, 9 predicted proteins | sample MGYA00237866_ERZ511479 | MGnify/ENA metagenome assembly ERZ511479 | reverse complement strand
CGTCATTTTTGATTCGATTCATTTCAAAATAAACGTCAAAAAATGTAAATAAATTTATAAAACAGTGTACTTAGTGGTTTAAAATATTGTTAGTTTATTTTTGTCTCACTACTTACTTTCCATTATATCAAATCTAAAAAGCTATCACCTCGCCAACAAATCCGTAGCGTTTTCCTTAGCCGAATCAGAAGGCGGACTACCACTCAACATTGTCGCAATTTCCACAATGCGTTCTGCATTATTGAGTTCGCGAACTTTCGTATAAGTACGTCCTTCCTTAGATTTTTTATGTACGTGGTAATGCCGATTGGCACGAGCAGCAACTTGTGGAGAGTGCGTAATCGAAACGACTTGATGTTGACCTGAGAGGCGCGTGAGAATGTCGCCCATTTTGAGCGCGACATCGCCCGATACGCCCGAATCTATCTCGTCAAATATCAAAGTAGGCAATGGAATGGCACTCGCTACGAGCGATTTTGTGCAAAGTGTTAATCGTGAAAGTTCGCCGCCGGAAGCCACATTTTTTATCAGGTCAAATCGACTGCCTTGATTAGCGGCAAACAAGAAATTGACCTCATCCGTACCCGTAGGTGTAAAAGTTTCGGTGGGCTTTACGTCTATCTTCAGACGAGCGTGCTGCATCGAAAGTAATGCTAACAGTTTGTGTACTTTTTTCTCAAAATCAGGAATCACCTCATGGCGTTCTTTTGACAATTTGGCAGCGAGTTTTTGTAGTTGCTTTTCCTGTTCGGCAATGGCTTTTTCGAGTGCTTCTATTTCCGCAGAATTGTCGCCAAACATATCCATTTTACTTTCAAGGTCGGTTTGAATGACAAGCAAATCAGGTAGAGATTGTACATTGTGTTTTTGTTGCAGTTTATACATCAAATCAAGGCGGTCTTTAACCTCTAAAATACGCGCTTCGTCGTGTTCGATGTCATCATTGAGGCTTTCAAGTTCTCCGGCAAGGTCTTGGAGTTCTTCGCGGACATTATTGAGGCGATTATATGATTTTTCGATGTTTGTATTGAAATCTTTATAATTATCCAATTCATTAACAAGCGATGTGATTTGATTGAGAATACCCGACTCGTCTTCACTAATTTGATTGTAGCTTTTGGTGAGTGCAAACTTGATGCCTTCGGCATTGGCAAGGGTATTCATTTCATTTTCGAGGCTGCCTTGTTCGCCTTCCATGAGTTCGGCAGCGTGAAGTTCATCAAGCTGAAAGCGCAGAAAATCCATTTCGCGCGAAGCGTCATTCTGGTGGGCAATGAGTTGTTTGAGCCGACGGGTATTGACGCGATAAGTGGTATATAATTCGCCGTATTCGTTGAGTAATTTGTCGTTTTTGGCAAGAGCATCCAACATCCGTAATTGGAAAGATACATTATGAATATCGAGTGTGTCAAATTGCTGATGCAGGTCGATTAATGCACCGCTCAATTGTTTTAATTTGTCGAGCGTGACGGGCGTATCGTTGATAAAAGCACGAGATTTGCCGGAAGGTGATAGCTCTCTTCGTATGACAGTATCTTTTTCGTAATCCAAATCATTTACTTTGAAAAATTTTTTCAATTTGTATTTACGAATGTCAAAACTTGCCTCCACGATACACTTTTTTTCCTGTTCGTACAGTATCCGCGTATCGGCACGTTTGCCCATAATCAGCCCCAAAGCACCGAGTAAAATGGACTTTCCCGCGCCTGTCTCTCCAGTAATAATCGTCAATTTATCCGAAAAATCAATGTCGAGTTTTTCGATAATCGCGTAGTTCTTTATCTGTAATCGGGTAATCATTCTATATCGTCAAAATGGCTGTCAAAATTGAGCTGTAAAATATACTTTTTTATTTAAATTTAATACATTTTGTTGCAAAAATAACAAAATGTGTTAATTTTTCAAAGCTATACCTTCCTTGTTGCTTAAATCAGGTTTTAACAAAATTACTATATTCAGTTCACTTCACCTAATCTATAAGTAAAAGAGATTAGTGCTTATGAATTGAAGCATTAGTCGTCCGACGGTTAGTGTACAAAAGAAGACTTGCGCTTAAACATACATCTTTTCTACCGCCTCTTTGATGGGCAGTTCCACATAAAATGTCGTACCGACGTTTTCTTCCGTAGAAAAATAAATCGTGCCGTTGGCACTCTCGATGATATTGCGGGAAATGGCAAGCCCCAAACCCATACCGGAGTTTTTGGTCGTAAAATTAGGGACAAAAATAGAAGCTTGCTTTTCTTCAGGAATACCTACACCATTGTCTATAATTTTGGCGATAACCGTTTCCGGTAGTCGCTCTATCGCAATATCGATATTGCCCGATCGGTCTTCAGGGATGGCTTGAATCGCGTTTTTAATCAAATTATTGAATACGCGCATCATTTGTTTTTTATCAGCAAAAACGGTCGTGTTTTCGTCGGGTATTTCGAGTGTGATTTTGATACTATCATGTTTTTTAAAAAGGTCATAAACGGAAATAACGAGTTCGTCCAATACAAAATATTCATTTCTTGCTTTTGGCATTTTAGCAAAATTGGAAAACTCAGAAGCGATGTGTGAGAGGTTGTCTATTTGTTCCAAAATAGTCTTGGAAAGGCGATTGATTTGGTTGGGGTCGCTCTCATAAACACGTTGTAAGTGCTGAATACTCAGGCGCATCGGAGTGAGTGGGTTTTTAATTTCATGGGCAACTTGCCGTGCCATTTCTCGCCATGCAAACTCACGATTGGACTGGGCAAGTAGTCGCGCAGATTCTTCGAGTTCTTTGATCATTTTATTGTACTCGCTGACCAATGCACCAATTTCATCTTCATTTTCCCAGACAATAGGTTCGTTCTTTTTCCCAAGTTTGACCGCCTTCAGCTTTTCTCCGATAGCCACTATCGGGCGCGTCACAGAGTTGCCGACAAATAAAGCAACCACACCTGCCACAAGGAACAAAAGGACATAGACATTCAGCAGCGTTCCCATAAAACCAGACACATCCTGACGAAGATTGGCTTGTCGAGAAAAGTAGGGCAAACCGATATAAGCCACGCGCTGTTTGTCTTTATTATAAAGCGGAACATAAGCGGCAAGGTACTCAAAATCACTAATCGTTTCGCTATGAGTATATTGCTCCATACCCAAATTGCGGAGATAATAAAGCGCAAGCGGGTTCATTTTATTTGAAATTAAACCATATTTAAGCACTTCATCTTGCGATGACTTACGCAATTCACCGTCTAGCCCATAGAGGTCAATATCCATACTATGAATCGCAGAAAGTTCTTCTACATCCAGTAGAAAGTTATTGCCTTCCTGCCTTTTCATTTCACTATTGGCTGTTGCCAACACCCCACGAACTTTACGCTCCAATCGCCCTTTGTGATACTCTTCAAACTCTCTTTGGAAGTACAATACCGTCACTAAACCAATAAAGGTAAAAGAAAGTGTAATCACCGAAATCACCGAAATATTGATACGACTCCGAAGCGATGTTTGTGTACTGAAATTCATTTTATAAATACCGGCTGGCAATGCCTGAGACAGGCGATTGATAAACACCATCAATAGGAAAACCGCAAATTGAAGACAAAACATATACGAAAATAGAGAAGCACCTTTTACCCAATCTCGCCTTTCACCTGCTACTACGACAACTTTATCAGCATTGGGGCGATAAATAAAATACTTCTTTTGTCCTTTTACTATCGTGTAAAATTCCGAGCCTTCTGGGATGTAAAATTCTAAGCGTTCTCCAAAAGATTTGTCCTTCTGCGCTACACGAACACCCTTTTTATAAATAGCATAATCAAATATATTAAATGCTTTTTGTGTTTTGGAATAACTGTCGAGCAGCAGCTCAGAATACACCTTTGATTGCTTACTCTTTTTCGGAAAAAAAACAATAACAAATTTACCAACTTCCATTCCTTTGTCTCGTATCAACACGTCTGCTATATATTGGGCGTTCCCTTCATCGTCGCTCCACAGGTGCAAGTCAGGAATAGATGTAGGTATAGCAAGGTCTATTTTTTGTAAAAGCGAATCGTATTGGGCGATTTCACCACGTACTGGATTGCCATTCGGATTGTAAAGATGAATATTATAATTGTAACGATTGAAAAGGTAGCCCTTTTCAATATACCGTTTTTGCATACGATCGATGACCTGTTTGCGCGGCATGAAGGGGCTTTTAAAAAACTTTTTTGTCAAATTATCTTTTCGAATGTCATTTAAAATATCATTAAATTGCCTTTCGGCAATGTAATCATTATCCTTTGACAATCGCTCGGCGTATATCCTCATCGAATTGAGGTGTTTTTCGCGGTTCAATTGATACAACATAAAGGAGGAAAAGAGCGAAAAGATAATAATCCAGCCCAATAACCAACCGAGAGAAAGCGACTTTTGACGAATAAAAATTTCAAATAAAACGATAACAAAAACCGCAAAAAGTATCAAAAACAGCGTAGTAACCGAAAGTACATTGAATACATTAAAAAGGGTAAATATCCCCAGTACAATACCTGCAAAAATGAGTTTTGCGATGGGCATGATGTTCAATTTGGTCAATAGCAACATCAACTTATGCGTCAAAAAGAAAAAGGCAACCGCAAGAATGGTCACACTCAACAAACCGACAAAGCTGTAAATATTAGTCGTAGAAATATTATCAATTTCCAATGAAATTTCCGAATCAAGCACGAGACTTTTATACACAAAACCCACTAAAAACATAGCACCAAAAATAAGCGCGTAAGCACATACTGCCGTAGCATAACGGGCAATATCACTAAGGCTGATTAGGTGTCGAAATCGAAGTTGGCGATGCACATACACGCAGATCCAAAACAGCAAAATGACATTGATAAATAGATCGCCGAGCGAATTAGTGAGGTCATTGAAGGCATAATAATGCGGACTAAACAGGTCGTAATCCGAAAATACACTCGTAAAACCCAAATAGCTTGTCACCACTCGTGTTGTCACCACCGCCACAATGAAAAAAGGCACGCCGACCCAAGATCCATATCGCTCAATAATCGTAGAGGCAAGGTAAGTCAGAGCCAAAATAAACGTAAAAAAAGCCAGCAGATAAAAAATGACAGTGGAAAGTGGCGCGTTTTGTCTGCCTCTATTGCCTTTGAACAATACGTAAAACAACTCCTGCCCGCTCGTGTTTTCTACCGGTGCGCCGAGTTTGCCGATTTGTACATAAGAAGGAACGTCGTCGAGTGCAAAGGCTTTTTTCAGGTAATCATTTTCAAGATTGTATTCATAATAAATCGGTATCAGTCCTACGAGGGTATATATCGAATCCTTATCGTCTGTGTAGCGGTCTTTGATGAGTTCGTAATGTTTCTTTTTGAGTTTGATTTTTTTGACAACTCGTGTGGCGGAAGGTGCGGTCTCGGTAGAGTAAGCAAGGGCTTTATTATTAGACCAAAATAAGAGCGAATCCGCTTGATAAATACACAAAGTGTAAGGGCGTTCGTTCAAAATATTAAGTTCTTCTTCTCCGAGGCGATTGTGAATAGCATCTTCAAGAAAGGTCGTCTGACGGAAGTATTCGTCGATTTCATATTCCTGTTGTTGGAGAGCAGTTTGGAGTTTTTCGGCGTATTTTTCGGGCGTATTGGACTTATTGGTCAGGTAATGCGCCACAAAACCAAATAGGAATAGCACAGCAGAAAACAGTAATAAATGGAAAGTTGTATTCCGGTTATTTGGCATATTGATAGACGGTAAAATATTGGTGACAGCCTTATGACTTTACTATGCCTCAAATTTTGTTCCTTATTTTGATTTGGACGAATATTGGCAGGGGAATAATTAGGAAGTGAAAATTAAACGCGCACTAATTTTAAAAAATCAGTGCGCGTAATTGATTGATATTTTAATATGAAAAACGTAATTTCTTAGAAATTCAATCGACCACCTCTTACCGTTTTCGTATCACTATGTGTAACGTAAGAATTCCAACCACTGGAGCTTGCATTATCCAACCAAACATCAGGATAAGAATTAATGTGAGAATATCCGTTAGACGAAACCGTCTGATAGCTTCCAAATACATACACATTAAACCTCTTGACAAACCAACCATCAGTACCTTTCAATGAAAGTTGTCCCCAACGTGCCTCAACCCAATTTACAGCCTGACCGGGCATGTGGGTTTTGATAAGGTACATGTCCCAATCACCTTCCTCTCTGTCATCTCCAAAATTGTCTAAATAAGCACCTTGTGTTCTGTAGCCTTTGTCCGTCCTAAAATTGACATAAGCATACACATCATCATCGGTGCCGTTATTCGATTGTGTACCGGTGTGAGTGTATATCGAATAAAACCATTCTGTACTTACACCACGATCATCCAATTGTCTGTCTTCCAATGTGCTGATATAATCTGCTACCATTTTTGTCCATTGCGCCTCTACTTCTTCTCTGCTCATATCGCCTTTGAAGCGGTGATGCAAAACAGGTACAGTCATTTCTACATCGGTCAGAGGCTGTGGGTTGTCGGCATTATCGGTCGTACTTTTGAAGCCTTCCAAATCATTGGCGGTTTCTATAACATCGGTGGTTTGGATAATTTCTGCTTGTTCGCAAGAAGTCATCAATACTGAAACTGCAATCGTAGCCAATAGGCTCAATAAAGCAAATTTTACTTTTAAAGTGTTCATAATCATTTGTTTAAAAATGTTTAATAAAAAAAGGTTAAAAATTGAATAGAAGAATATCCTATTAGTGTTATGACTTATTTGTAATTCTATGAGTTATTTTTAAATGTTTTGTTTGCCCTCCATTTTACAGAAAGTCACAACCAACTTTTATATTCATCGCCATTCACTGTTTTAAATAACCATTGTTTTTACCGCCGAGTAAGACAGTACGTATGATTTAGTCGAGTATGTTTATCAGGGTTTTTATAAGTGGTAATTACCGTTGACGATTATATATCCTTATTGAGTGGAAAAAGTCACCTTTAGATGAGAAAAAAATGGTAAGACGTAAGACAGATATTCCTTTCTGTGTCTATTAAACCTTCGCGTCAGACAGTCTATCAGCGGTCTGCGGACTGATAAACTGCGGACGCTTTACTGTGTAAAGTAAGTTATTTGCTAATGTGTGGTACATCATCCAAATTCCAATCAATGACCAAACCTTTGGCGAGACGTTGTGCGACTTTTTTTCCGTACAAAACTTCACACAAATACAAAGAGGCTTCGAAGGATTTTGCGCCACCAGCCGAAGTAATATATTTGCCATCATGAACAAAAAGGACATCTTCATGGACAGTCAATTGAGGGAACATTTTGCGCAAAGCGGGTATGTCGCTCGGAAAGGTCGTGGATTCTACACCGTCCAACAGTCCCGCTTTGGCAAGCACAAATGCACCATCGCAATGCGAGGTGACATACGAGGCATTTTGAGCGGTTTTTTTGACAAAAGTTATCATTTTTTTATCTTCCAAATCGGTGTCGAGATGATGCTCGGCACTCGGTACTACGAGAATGTCAATAGCGGGCAATTTATCGGTCAAATAATTATAATCCGGCAACATGCGTATGCCCTCAAAACTCGTAATCGGGTCGAGCGTATTTGCCACCATAAAAGTATTCATCGCCTTGATGCCTTCTCTGAAAATGGTGTGTTGAAAAATATCGTAAGGCGCAGTCAACTCTGTATTATAGGGTGCAGGACAAATTTTTAATTTTATTTTGAAATGCCACTGTACTGACGACTTTAGCCGTCAAGTGGCTCGGTACTTTCCCGCGACGGCTAAAGTCGTCGGTACGAGGCAGATTAAAAATTTGTCCTGCACCCGTATTATACACACCATCCATGATGAGAAAGGCAACATTATAGCGGTCGGGTTGAATATCCGGTTGGCGGTAATTGGTCTTGATGACCTGCTGTTCAGACAACTTCTGCGAAACAGGAATGTTACAGCTAAAAAATATTATAAATAATGCAAAAAAATATTTCATTTTAAATATTTCATAAGGATACGTTAATGAAAAGTATCGACTGATGCAAGTAACACATTTTTTATTAACTTCGCAACATGAATAAAAACAAATCCATGTTCAATAAATTCCTATCAATAACATTATTCGCAATAAGCCTTTTACTTACAATCGGTTGTGGAGGCAATTCAGGCAAAACGACCAAAGATATGAGTGATTTTAGCGAGGACAAATCCTTCAAAAACGCTCACGAAAAACCGGAGAATATCAATCCAGATTTGTCGGGTACGATGCTTACGTTTGCTACTGAAGACGGTAAAGAAGGATCGGCTTATGTGGCTAAATCTATTCCCGATTCAGACAAATACCTTTTCGTCATACACGAGTGGTGGGGCTTGAACGACCACATCAAAAAAGAGGCAGAACGCTACGCCGAAGCCCTCGCCGATGTAAATGTAATGGCACTTGACCTCTACGATGGCAATGTAGCAGACAATCCCGACGATGCATCACGCTATATGAAATCTGTCAGCGAAGACCGTGCAGAAGCGATAGTCAAAGGTGCAATTGCCTTCGCAGGTGAAGATGCGAAAATCGGAACAATCGGTTGGTGTTTTGGTGGTGGTTGGTCGCTCAAAAGTAGCCTATTGGCAGGGAAGCAAGCAGAGGCTTGTGTGATATATTACGGCATGCCTGTCGATGATGCCAAACAAATCGCTACACTCAATACCGATGTGCTTGGTATCTGGGCAGAAAAAGACCAGTGGATAACGCCACAAGTTGCCAAGAAATTTGGCGCGGTGATGAAAGCAACAGGTAAGAAATTTATCTCACATTCTTTTGATGCCGACCATGCTTTTGCCAATCCGAGTAGTCCGCGTTATCAGGAAGAATCCGCTCAGGCAGCTAATGATATTGTAATGGAATATTTGAAGAGTAAATTCTAAACTCCCGGATCGGGACATTAATATCCGCCAGTAGATAACAAAACCAAAGTACAGGCAGCTTCTGTTTCAATGCCTTGTTCGCGTGCAAGTCGCATCAAAGTAGGATTTTCTGTACCGGGATTAAAGATGATACGCTTGGGCTTCAAATCTAAAATATAATCATAATACGCCTCCTGCCGTTGCGGATTCAGATAAAGTGTAATCGTATCAACTCCGGCTACATCAGGTGTGCCGTTTTGTATCTGTATTCCTTCGATGTCTCCCTCACGTATGCCTACGGGTACGACCTCGTAACCATGATTTTTTAAGCGTTGCGTTGCAATATATGAGTAACGGGTCTTATTGGTAGAAGCACCAAGTATAAGCGTTTTTTTCATTATTTTTAAATTTTGATTAGACGCTCAACTAACATCTTTTGGATATTCTTTGTTGTTGATGCTATGCCGGATAGCTTTTTAATTCGTTGAGATAATCATTGTTTTGCGTATTCTGCTGACGATGCTTGGTACTAAATATCAAATGCACAAAATTTTTGACTAATGACTGTTGTGTAATTGATTTGATTTTATGAAAAAAAATACGCAAAAGCCCCAACGGGGCAAAATACTACAACATCGGGTTTCTACCCGATGCAAAATGTAGAACCCGATAACGGTAGCCCTAAATGGGCGATATATTTCGTATGTATAAGAAACCGTAAAATCTCCCAACCCCCCACCACAGCAAAAAATATGGGCAAAAACGACATCTGGATTGCCGCCACCGCTTCCGTACCGGATATGGACTTGCTGACTTCCGATAAAGATTTTGTACATTTAGACAGGGCGTATATTCGACTGGCGAAGGGGTGAACTTGCCTTTGCTATGGCGAAGATGAAGCAACGATTGTAACGGCTATTCAAGAAGTTCTAAGGCTCAATAATTTCACAAAAATCCATCATCAGATGAAACAACTCAATCGGCTGTAAATTTTCTCTTTTATGAATAGAATGGTAAACGTGGTTAGCGTATTCGTCAGGGAAAGTTTCGGTTTTATGTTGTTGTATGGTGCTTATCGTTTCCGGTCTTTCGGATAACTTATTGCTTAAATTTTGAACGATTTCAGTTTTGTCTCTAGTTTCTATAAATCCAATCATTCCGGCGATAGGGTGTGTTGGGCTGTATCTGCCAATTACAAAACGCTGAACACCATTTTGGATGTACGCCAGATTTTTGTCTGTATTTGCCAACCGCTTACACTCAATAATTAAGTCGGGAAGTAATGGGTCTGAATCGTAATTTATCTGGACATCTAAACGTTTTGTGTCTGATTCATCTTCCACGTCTCTCGGCTCATTATAAAACGAAAACTTCAAAAACCTATTATCTCTATTTCTACGGCTTTCTTCTTTTAATAATTCCACGGCTTTTCTGTAAATATCATCTCTGATAAGATTTTCAAGTCTGCGGCTTTGTTTTGATAGCTTGTATGTTTTCGTATTCAGAATAAACTCATATCCTTGATGCAAAAACAGAAAACCGTTTTTGAGGTATTCACAGAGTATTTCCTTTGAATAACCGAAATCATCATTATATGTGGTCTCATCAGGCATGGGCTAAGATTGTTTTTTGTGGTCTGATTAGTTTTGGAATAAACTCATCTAAATCCAAATAGGCAACAGCTTCATGCCAACATTTAAATTCATTCGGTTTAATAATCCAAAAAGAGTCCTTGTTGATAACTTTTACATCCTTTTGTATAAAAATGCGGTCAGTTATTTGTTCAAATGAAATGACAGAGAGCATTTCCATTATCGCAGTTTGCTTTTTATCTTTTTGATAATTAACAATTTGCTTAGGTTTGTTTTTTACAACGTTAAATTTCACACCAATCATAAAATCACTTTCGAATACATCCACTTGAAAGTATTTACCCTGCTTATTGAATACTTGCGTAAAATGATTTTCAAAGACTTTGACATATTTGTTCATTTGTGATTTACCGACCTTCTCAAATGGTGTACTGTTACCTTTAAATAAAGGAATAGAAACCGTCTGCGAAAAATCAATCAATGCTTTTTCCTCTTTTGTGAAGTTGTAAGTCTTATTGATGACTCGCTCTATTCGATTCTCTAAAGATTGTGCTTTTTGTTCTAATTCTTTTTTTTGTTGTTTTAACTTGGGAGTAAACATCTCACCTTCATTTATTTGTTCTAATTGATGTAATTGACCTTTTACATCGGAAATTTCATCTATGAAGTCAGCAATCTTTAGATTTGGAGACACTGGAAGGGAAAATTTTTCTGCGTCTTGCACTTGCTCTCTCTCAACACCTGTTGATGAACCAACACTAAAAATATAGTAAGAAAACAATTTTGAGTTTAATAAACCTACAAAAGACTTAATCAGGGCTATGCCGGATGTCGTTTTAGCTTTTATTCCTGAAATGGAATCTCTGAAAACAGCTTTTTTGTCTGTAAAAGCACAAACAGCGTAGAAAAATGGATTCAATCCCTTACTAATCAATAAACTATTACCATTAAATAAACCTTTTTCAAACATTTCTTTTTTGCCCAAATACGCGGTTTTTCTATCCCATATTTTTCTGTTTTTTCCTCTTCCTATTTTCCATTCTGTATTCTTATTTAATGTAAGAATAAATCGATTTAAATCTTTGTTTGTATCAATCAAGGTAAGCCCTTGTAAATAATCTAAGTTTTTGTGCTTATCGCCATTAGGCTCAACTCCTCTATTCTTAACAAACTCTTTTTCATTATCAGTTAATTGAGCAATTGTTTTAAAATTTTCCTTCAAAAACTTCACAAACTTAAAATCCAACAAGTTCCCATACAAAAACACTTTCCAGCACCAATCGAAGTCAATAAATTGCTGTTGTCGAATTTTTTTATAATCAAATTTTTGAATGGTTAATATTTTGAAAACCTGAAAAATTCGATTGTTTTTGGGTGAATAATGCTGCACGATATTTTGAGAAACACTATTATCAGTCCACTTGTAAATTAAAAAGGCGCAAGGTCCGATTGTTTTCTTCGCGCCTTTGGGCTTGAATGAAAATAAATCTTTTCTAATCGCTGAAAAATCAACTACTTTATCCACCTGTGTTTGATTCAAAAAATAATTTCTGAATACGTCTGATTGCAGATTGTGCAAGACCTTACTTGTAACCAATAATGCACACGTTGTTTCATCTTTGACAGCAAAATCAAAGGTTCGTAATAGAAAACCCTGTGCAATTTCATTATTTTCAACAAGTTTGATTGTTCTCTTTTGTCCTTTATGATTTATTGGGAATAACTTTTGTAAACGCTCTAACTCGTCCGGCTCTCGCTTCAATCTCACCTTAGCATAATCCATATAAGGACTATCTTTAACACGACCCCACGGCGGATTTCCAATAATAAAATCCAACTTCACTCGATTGAATTTTTCTATAAAATCGTTCTGTTTATTATCCTTAAAATCAGTTTCAAAAAAATCAGCTTCAAAAAAATTGCTGCGTAAAAGTGGCGGAAATTTAAAGCCTTCAATATCTTTTGGTTCTTCAATAAAATCCAAAAGCGTGATGTACAAGGAGAAAATAGAAACATCTATCGCATCTCTATCCTTATCAATTCCATAAATATTTGCAGATAATATCGCACATATATCACTCTTAAATGCTTCCGTTGAAGTGCCAGGATTTAGCGATTTATACTTCAAAATAATCCGTCGTAGAGCGTCCACCAAAAAAACACCCGACCCACAGGCAGGGTCTAAAGTTGTGCAATGCCAAGTATCTTGTTGTTGAAGGTAAGGTTCGATTGTTTCATTTATCAGGTAATCAACCAAGAAAGGCGGTGTGTAAAAAGCTTTATTTTTATCTTGTTTTTCATATCCCATGAAATATTCATAGATATTACTGACAAGCTCTATCGGAATGACAGAAAAATCATACAAATGAAATAAAGAACGTTGTCCGGTAGATATTTCATCGCCCTTGAAAAGACCGCTAATAATCCTTAAATCATTACTATTTAATTGCCCTTGTTCGTATTCCAGATTTTCAATAAAAGGAAATAAATCACCATTAAAAACACGTTGTAAATGCTGAAATAATTCGTACAACTGTTTTTTGTCTTGAATAATATCAGTCAAATTTTCCTTTGTGAGATAGTCAAACGTATCGAAATTAATTCTAACTTTTCTGTCTATCAAATATCGCACAAAAATCAAACGTCCGAGAACGCGATTAATAACAGCGGTAGTATTTTCTTTATTTTCTTTGGATTTACTTTTAATAAATTTTTCCCGAACTGCACCTATATTTGCGAGTAACTTATAATCTACTTTATTTTCATTTTTAAATGCCAACGCATGAGTTTCCCATATTTTTCCCGATACAATATTCCAATAAGAAAATTGTTTAATATTCGCGTCTGGTAAATCATTTAATTCGCCCGTAGATGTATCTATATCAAAAGCATTTTTAATCTCAATTTTTGATTTGATATTAATAAGAATTTCATTACCGTCATCTGAAATGGGGTTTTCGTCTCCTTCAAAAAAGATAATGACGGGAGCTTTATTGAAATTCCAGCAAAGTTGTTGTGTACGTTTTTTATCTGAACAATTATGAAAGAAAAGTATCAGAGGTTCATTATTGAAACAATAAAAAGCATAAGGTTCGATAACTGAAAGGGCTTGTTTCGTTTTAAATGATAGTTTTTCCCAACTTGTGCCATTAGACATAAAGTGCAAGCCATTTTTTACACTCAATCCTAACTTATGGTATTTTTTAGTTGAAGGCACGATTTAAAACAATTTGATTTTAAAATTAAAAACTATCACTAATAAAGTTAAAGATAGCGACTTTTTACGTAAAAATCCAACAAATTATTGTAAAAAAATCTCAATAATTGATTTAAACCAATAAAAACAATCAGCCAACACTCCCAAACCCCAAACATTCCCCGTACCTTCACCGTTTACATTCAATCATGGCAAAAAAGAGTAAAAACGGATTTGATTCGGGTTACATCCACGTACATGGTGCGCGGGTGCATAATTTGAAAGATATAGATGTCAGCAT
>ENA-ORXR01003510-ORXR01003510.1-marine-metagenome-genome-assembly--contig:-NODE-3510-length-13978-cov-4.212143_pt1 | contig 13978 bp, 11 predicted proteins | sample MGYA00237866_ERZ511479 | MGnify/ENA metagenome assembly ERZ511479 | reverse complement strand
CATCAGTCGGTCACACCCACGGCTAGTGATATTCAAGCTACTCTGTGGTTATCTCCTCTTACTTATGAATATGCCTACTTACTTATCTCCAAAAGTAATCCCCAAAGACCTCGCAGTCTTAACTAGGTAATGATCTAAGCTAACTGTATTATATTTGTCAGTGGCCTCCGCCAAGGTACACGATGTCATATCGTTATTTTTAAATGAAACCATTCTACCAAATTCTTCTTGCTTAATCATATCGAAAGCTTTTGTTCCCATTGCACTTGCTAATATTCTATCAAAAGCAATTGGTGTACCACCACGCTGTACATGTCCAAGAATAGTAGTTCTGATCTGTGCGTCAATACCGCTACTTTCTAATTGAGCACGTAATACATTACCTACCCCACCGAGTTTGATGTGCGCATCTCCAGCATCTTTAGCTGCTTGACCAGTGACAGAACCATTTAGGGGTTTTGCACCTTCGGCGATAACAATATTTACAAAGCCTGTATTCCCCTCATAACGCGACTTTATTCTATTGAGAATTAGATTAAAATCATAAGGTATTTCTGGTATTAAGCACAGTTCTGCGCCACCAGCGATAGCGGTATGTAAGGCTATCCACCCTGCGTGCCTTCCCATGACCTCCATGATCATAATTCTATTGTGTGACTCCGCAGTAGTGACTAGTTTATCAAAGGAATCAGTAGTGATCTGTACTGCGGTATTAAATCCAAAAGTATAGTCTGTAGCGGAAAGATCGTTGTCAATTGTTTTGGGAACGCCTATTATCTTGAGACCCTTCTCAAAGAGCGCTTTAGAAATTAGCTGACTACCATCACCGCCAATATTGATTACAGAATCAAATCCTAGCGTATGTATGTTATCTATTAGTTCTTGTGATCTATCTATAGTTGTCCATGAGCCATCCTCGTTTTGGATGGGAAATTCTATAGGGTTACCTTTATTAGTAGTCCTGATAATGGTACCACCTTTGACATGTATCCCTGCTACCGCCTTGCTATCCAGTTTCACTATTCGATTGGGTTCCATGAGAACGCCATTGAAAGCCTCTATGCTTCCCCATACCTCATAATCACCGCCATCGTGAATGGCTGCTTTTACTATACCTCTAATTACTGCATTTAGACCTGGGCAGTCACCTCCTCCAGTAGATACAAGAATTTTTTTCATACCTCAAATGTAGTGCTTCTATACGAACCTACAAATTCCTAAAGCCATCGACATTTCTTTTATCATAAGGAATTTTCAAGAAATTAAGGGTAGAAGATGGATTTACTCTTAGATAGAAACTATATGTTCCTCTAAAGGGTTGCCAGGACAAGCCAGTCTCCCAACAGTGCAAATTTCTAGAGAAGCTTAAATCTGGATAAGTCAGCCTCTTAGTTGTAAAGTCATACCCTACATTTCCAACCCTTACATTCCACTTGTTGGTAAGTTGCATACTGCCGCTGGTACTCAGCGTATGAGTTCCCACTACTAAGGTATCTCTCCCATCTACTACATCAAGGTTTAGATTGAATTGATGTCTGAAATTAAAGCCTTCAAAAACTTCTACCAGGCTACCGTACTGTTCATCCGTAGGAGATTTACTATTTGAATTTTTGCCTTTGATCAATTCTTTAATTTTTCGGATAGAGAATGTTGTACTTATATTGGCTCTACCGCCTAAAAATCGAAGTAACTTTCCTGTATCTTCAAAATGAAATTCATTTATAGTTTTACCTGTCTCCTCGTCAAGCGCATAAGGATCCCAACTTGCACCAATGTTTATAGTGGTTAGTCCTTTAAACAATCTAGTGGTTCCACTCATAGTCAACCTTGACCATTGCATAGAATCAGCAGCTATATTATAGCTACCCCCAAACCGAAGATTATCGAATATTTTAAGCTTTTGTTCAGTACTGTCCCTCTTCGAAAGCACTTTCGCTTCAAATATATTGTTGATTCCGTAGGAGATATTAGCTTGTGTTCCAGATCTACTCGGAGAACCAAAAATACCTCCCTCATAAACGCCGTATTCCACCTGTTGGGCTATTCCAAATTCATCTTCATAATCTAATGTCTTGTAATACCCTCGTTCTTCTTTCAGATTATCGGGGGAGAAGTTAAAAGACAAAGACGGCTTGATTAAGTGCCTAACCCCTCTTAGCCAGCCTTTTTCTCTTTGCCAGATCCCGAATATCTGTGTATTAATAGAGACTCCACCGCTGTAATTATTCCATCTATTAAACCCGAAATTTTCAACATCTATAAAATCCTCTATAAATGTAGTATCCATAGTAATTATATTATCAGTACTATCTATATTAAATGTGGTATCTATACTGATAGAATCTCTAGAGCTATATAGCTTATCTATGGAATAGGGTTGCCATACCTCTTGATAATTTATACTTGGACTGACATTTAAATATTTGAATAATTTAAAAGATGTAGCAGTGTTTACTCTTTGCTCTACACCAAAATCAAGATTATCTAAAGTTTCCTGAGTAAAGATTGTAGTATCTGTGGTATTTACTTGATTTCTAAATTTAGCGGAATACGTAGCCGATATTTTTTCATACCATTGCTCTTTACCTTTTCTAGTCTTTCGCTTAAATGGGAACAAGTTCTGAGTCTTAAATTCTAGCGTGGGTAAGTTAACCGTCACTTTATTGGTCCGCGTGTTTTGAGAGTGCCCTGCTGTGGCTGTAAAACGATAAGGTTTGCCAGAAAAAGATTTGGAAAAATTTATATTAGAACTTAGCTGATTTTGCAGTACTGACTGTGCATCGTTATTATTTAGAGACTGATAACCATTTGTTTGAATATTCACACTACCAGACAAAGATCTGGTCGGATGTGCGCGCTGATCTTGAGCATGATTCCATCTAATTGAAAATGATTTTTCTATCTGAGGGTCACCGCGCACCTCTCTTTTTCTTTCGGACCAGTTTAGACTCAATGCTCCAGTATATTTATATATTTTCTTGTAATTAGTATTTAGATGAAGACCATAGGTACCGTTAAAGTAGATATCACCAGTCAAGCTCACATCTAAGTGTTCATTGATAGGCGTATAATAACCTAGATTTTCTAACCCAAATCCCCAAGTGGGAGAATAGGTAAAATCCTGTGGAAATATAAGCCCTGCTCTTCGAGATTCTGAAATCGGAAAAAAACCAAATGGGAGTATCAAAGGAGTAGGTATTCCCATTATTTCTAAATTTGATGGACCTACTACTACCACTTTATTTGGTATTACTTTCTGCTTTTTAGAGCGGATACCATAGTGGGGTTCAGGGTGATTACAAGTTGTAAATAATGCATCACTACTATATATATGATCCTCGTCTATATCGTCCTGCCTCGCAGCTAAGAATTTAGCCCGTGAACCCAGGATATATAGATCATTGTACTGAGATTTTGCGTCGTAGATGATACCTTTCTTAGATTTGAAGTTATAGCGCATACTCATTGCATCAAACTCCTGATCTGTATTTTTGAAAGCGGGAATTTCATTAGGTTTTTGAATACTGTCCAAGGTGTGTTCTGCAAACACTTCATTTTTCGCCCAGTCTACAATGATGAAGCCCGCCTTCAAATCCAAATCTTCGTAAACGACTGATGCTTCGCCGTAGAGATATATCTTCTTTTCTAAAAGGTCATATATAATAGAATCTCTTGCATCATATGCTATTTCTGCTTCTATAGCGTCAGCTGATATTATAACGCCATCTGGTATATTGGAGAGCGATGCCTTTGAAAGTGAGTCAGTCAAAATTGGGATACTATCCGATCCCACCATTTCTAAGGAGTCTATACTTATATCTAAAGAGTCCACCTTGTAATCTGCTAAAGATATTGAGTCATTTACTTGCGAAATTAAACTCCCATGACACAGCATAAAGCACATAATCAATGCTGTGCAATATATACGAATCGGAGAAGAACAAATAATATTCAGCCTCATATTTGGCAAATTTCTGTGCTTTTTTTACGTGGAGTAGTTGAAATAGGTCTAAATAATGCAAATGTAGTTTTGATTGTCGAAATAGGTGTGTTTCCGTCCATTAAAAGCAATATTTTAGACATTAGGCACCCATTTTTAATAATATAAAGGTGGAAATAAGAAAAATTGGACAACTTTAATTGAAATCTATTAGTTTTAAAAACATATACCTAAATTTCATTTTTTCAAGTTTTTCAAATGAATTCTGCATTATACAAGATCAATAAATGAAATATAAACTCATTCTAATGTTATGGCTATGCTGCTTTTGGTTGTATGGCTCCGCCTGTATGCGTACAACTTGTATATCTAATCAGGTAACAGCGCAGCATAAACTGAACTATGAGAACTCACCTGAAGGCACGCTTAAGCAATTGAAGGCCTTAATCAGCTCAAAAAGATATACCAATCCAGTAGATGTAGTAGTTATTGATCCAGGGCATGGAGGTAGGGACCGAGGCTGTTCAGGAGCTTCGTCAATAGAGAAACTGATCACATTACAGCTTAGCAAAATCCTTAAAGAACTTATCGAGGAGCAGATTCCAGATATAAAAGTAATACTGACCCGCGAAATAGACAAGTTCATTTCTCTTAAAAAAAGAGCTGAGATAGCCAACTCTAACCATGCAGATATCTTCATTTCTGTGCATTGCAACTACCTTAGAAATGCCAAAGATTTTCGAGGCTCCGAAACCTACGTACTTGGTTCTGAGCCAAACAATGAATCTGCCGAGGCAGTAGCACTTAGAGAAAATATCTCCATCACGCTCGAAGAGTCCTACTTAGATTCATACGGCGGATATGATCCCTTTTCACCTGAGGGTTTTATTATGCTGTCGTTATTTCAAAATCTATTTCTGGATAATAGTATCCTCTTAGCTCAACTAGTGGATACAGAATTCAATAAGAACATGGAGGTAAAAAGCAAAGGCGTAAAACAAGGCGCTTTCGTGGTTTTAAAGGAAACCAACATGCCTAGTATCTTAGTTGAAACAGGGTATTTAAGTAATAAGCAAGAAGAGGCATTACTATCAAGTCCATCTGGACAGCAAAAGATTAGTCAAGCTATGTTGAATGCCATTGTTCTATATAAGCATCACGTAGAATAAAAATTCTTCATTATATATCTTTCAAGCTACTTTTATCATAGATCTAGGTCAAAATTGGCTAGCTAAGACCACTTACTTAGTTATATTCGCATCATTTTTATAGTTAATGTGTTAAACTGAAAAAAGGGTTTATGTTTTCAAACGAGACGAAGATCGGTTTATTAGTCATTATTGCCTCTGCATTGATGATCTGGGGGTACAAATTTGTCAAAGGAACGAACCTCCTCAGTAGCTCTACTATGCTATATGTACAGTATGATGAAGTAGACCGTCTAGCGACCTCAACACCTGTTACTATACAAGGATTTCAAGTCGGTATAGTAAGTGATATCTACTTCAAAACGCAAGGCGCAAAGCAAGTAGTAGAAGTAGAGTTAGAAATCGCGGACGATATTAATATACCTAAAACCGCTTTTGCTAATATTGTATCCACAGGTTTGATGGGTGGTAAAGCTCTCGTAATAGACTTTGAGAAGGCATGTAGTGGAGACGATTGTGCGAAGAATGGAGACATGCTCCAAGGCAGATACAAAAATGTACTTTCTTCTATGGTAAGTCCAGATGACCTAGGAGGATATATGGATGAAATGCAAGATAATGTTGGACCTTTAGTAGATTCGCTCAAAAGTAAATTTACTGGAAATCCAGAAGGACAGCAAGCTATGGAAGATGTAAAGGTTATCATCGCTAATCTCCGCTCAGCTACAACCTCTTTAAATCAGCTAATGCGCAATAGCTCTGGCAAAATTGATGGTCTTTTAGCAAATCTCGAATCTATCACAAACACCATCAACTCTAGTCAAACAGATATACAAGGAATCCTATCCAATGCTAACTCCTTCTCTACTAAAATAAATTCACTAAACTTAGATCAGACTCTTTCAAAAGCAAATAAGGCGCTTGATAGCACTCCAGAATTGATGGACAAACTAAAAGGTACTCTTACAGAAGCAGATATTGCAGCACAAGAATTAAGCGGCTTGATGAAGAAAGTAGGTAACGGAGAAGGTACTCTTGGTAAACTACTGAATGAGGATGACTTATACAATAATCTTGAAGAGTCTTTGCAAAATCTAGATTTGTTGTTGCAAGATATTCGTCTGCATCCTGAACGCTACCGACGTATTCTCTCTAAGAAAAAGATGCCTTACGAAGAGCCAGCTCCTGGAGTAAATTAAGGATGTTCATAAGAAGGACAACCTTTACAACTATAAGTAGATATTCGAATTTTAATAGTTTGGTTTGCTTCGTTTTTCTAGACTTTGCGCTGAAAACGGGGTAATTTTTGTTGGCAATTTGTCATGATTTTTACAATAAATCACGCCAAGTTGGATCTTGCTTAATCTTTACACAGGGTTCATCACCCTGTGCTTTAATATGTCACCCTTTCAGGGTTAGCTTCGCTTACTTCTGAATATCCCAAATATTTTACTCCCGAAAATCGGGACGGGCTACGCTGTGGTGATGTGCTCTTACTTCTGAATACCCCTATTTTAAATTAACTAAAACTCATAGCTAAAAAACACCTCCTCAATAATCGGATATCCTTTGCTATCCGTATTGGCGAGTATAATAGTGATATCAAGTTTTTCCGATCTTTCTTTTTCGGAGCTATCAAAGGTGGCCTTGATCGTACCAGAATCACCTTTTTTGAAAACCTTGTTACTGGGCGGATATTCTAGAGTGGTACAGTGACAGGTAGTGGCTAATTCTATCTGAACAGGGATATTGCTCTTATTGGTGAAGGTATATTCCGCTACTCTTGTGTCTCCTTTCTGAATCTTACCAAATTCCACCATTGTTTTATCCCATTCTAGCACTGGTATTTTAGCGTCCTTACCCTCCTTTACTGGAGAAACATTTACAGCCTGTGTAGTTTTGCATGAGAGACACATAATACCGAAGACTGCGGTAAGAAATAGGATTAAAACTGGCTTCATCTAAATCTTAATTATTCAGAAGTTTTCTTGAATTGTTTCTTCTCTACTTGTATAGTAGTAGGTCCTTCAAGTATTACAAACTCTGTACGTCTGTTGAAGCGATGTTGATCATCATCACATTTTACACCATTCGTACATTCATTACGAATCTCTGCTTCTCCTTTTCCTACTGCCTTTATGCGACTCACATCTACTCCATTCTTGATTAACCAACGTTTTGCTGAAGATGCTCTACGCTGAGATAATGCTTGATTGTATTTATCTTTACCCTGAGAATCTGTGTGTGAGTTAAGTTGGATTTTCATTTCTGGGTATTTCTTCATAAGATCTAATAGCACCATTAAATCCTGCTCTGCTTCTGGCAGGATTTTGTCATCATCAAAATCATAAAGAATATTCTTCAACTCTATCGCCTGATTGATAGTAATTGTCTCAAATTCAGACACTTTTGGTTTTACGGGTTCTGGTTTTTTCTTGAGATACAATACTTTCGCAAAATCAGTTGTTTCGTCCAAATCAACAGTATTGAAATCGATAGTGTCGGGGAAGTAACCTTCCTTGGTAGCAATTATTATGTAGGCCTTATCTAATTCTAGGGCATAATTAACCTTATTAGACTTGGCCGAATTCTTCGTTTCAGTCTTTCCCATTTTTCCATTAGTCATTTCTACTAACTGGAAATCCGTACTATCTATAGGCTTTTTATCTTCACTAAAAGCACCCGTAACCAAGGCCGCTTCTACTTTTGTAAGTAATACTTCGTAGATGTCATTACAGCAGGTTGAAGATTCAACTGATTTGGTATCAGGTCTATTAGAAGTTAGAAAACCGCTGTACCCATCAGGGCTCAACGAAAAGAAAAGATCGTCTAAGGATGAGTTGTATCCTTTACCCATATTAGTAGGTTTTGTCCAAGTGGTTCCGTTCCAAGTAGAATAAAAAATATCAGCACCTCCCATACCAGGATGTGCATCAGAACTGAAATATAAATTACCATCTTTATAAAAAGGTGTCTCATCATTACCATAAGTGTTGATCTTAGGACCTAAGTTCACAGGATCTCCGTACACACCATCTCCTTTATTAGTAGCATAGTAAATATCAAAGCCACCTTGGCCTCCTTCCATGTCAGAAGAGAAATACAAAACTTCCCTACCGAATAATTCTCCTACTGCAGGATGCTTAGCCAAGAAAGGTCCATTTACACCTTGTAGTTCCTGTGCTGGACTCCATGTGCCATCTGAACCATAACTTACATATATTTTACTACTAGTAACAGCATTGGTAGAAGGATCTATTTCCGCTCTCGTGAAATACATCGATTGCCCATCAGGCGATATTTTTACGTTTCCTGTGTGGAAATCTTCTCGGTTAATTTCAGAGCCCAGTACAGTTGGTTTATCCCACTTACCTTTCTTTCCCTTCTTAGCTTGGTATATTTTAAGGTGATAATCTTCATCATTCGTACCGTCTAATACTATCAGTTTATTCTCATCAAATGAAGCATAGTACATGGTCTCGCCATCGCTGGCATAGCCAGGGGAATACTCCGATTGTTTTGAGTTTATTTCCGAATTATCTATTCTTTTTATCGTTAAACCTAGAGTCTCCAACATGTCATTTGCTTCTTGCGCGCCAGCGAGCTCTATCTGAGCAAGCTCCTTCATCTTTACATCTTCTGTAAAAGCTATAAACTTCTCAAAAGCTGCAGAAGCTTCTTCATACTCCCCCATCATTTTTAATGATCGGCCGTACTGAAACATGTCTTTATCATATGTGCCTTGATCTTTATCTTTCTTCAGAAGAATTTTGTATCGAGATACGGCATATTTATAATCTTTAATCTTATAGCTAGCATCTGCTATCATATAAGCTACATCAATATCATCTCTCTCCTCTTTATAATATTCTTTAAGCTTGTCCAACGCATTAACATAATCTCCATTCTCATAAAGTTCTGTGCCGAAAACACGTAGTTGGTCGGTAGAACTCTTATTTATAGGTTGTGCAATGGCTGCAAAAGTTAGAGAACAAAAAATAAAAATATATAGAACACTTTTCATATAGATCAATTATGGTATTGTAGGTATAGATTCAAATTAGAATTTAGGACAAAGGATGGTAGGGTCTACATCTGGTTGCTTATAGATACGGAAGATGTAGTTCGCAGCTAATTCGAAGGCACCATTCCCTGAATTCGCGTCGGACAAAGAAGAGAGTGTCAGATCGTAACCAAGCCCTATGCGCAGGTCACCAACTTCATACCCCAACAGCACTTGCATGGCATCCCCCAATCGATACCCTAATCCAAACCTTATTTTAGGAGCATTTTTATCTTTAATCAATTTTCCTTTTTTACCATCATCTCTAATTTCTCGCTTCATCAATTTGTACCCACCCAAAAATTGGATGACTGCTTCATTTTGATTACGTGCCTGTTGAAATAAAAAGGATGGACTGAGTGACCATACGTTTGATAAATCAACATTGTATGTACCATGCAATATGAAAGTCTTCGGTATTCGATAATCATCCGAATCCTGTAGACCTTCCAAAGCATAACTACTCGGTGGCTTTATACCGTTATTTTTCACTTTGAAATTTCCAGTAATGTGTTGCAAAGAAAAGCCGATCTCTATATTCGTAGCCTTATTTAATTTTGATTTAAGAAGCATTCCAGCTCCTAGATCGAAAAAGCTGGCTGATGGTTCATTATTTGCCATGTTTCCACCACCGCCGCTACCACCACTGAAAGGACTCTTACCATCAAAACTTTTCGACTCTTCAACTCGTACCGCATCAGTCCATTCGTTTTGAACGCTTCTCATAACTTGACCTCCATGTATGCCTAGAGTAAGTACACTATTTCTGCGCTTATCTAAGGACAAATGATAAGCTACAGAGCCATGAATAGTTTGCCATCCAAGTCCAAAGCTTCCAGACCTGTCAGAATAGAAATTAGCTCCTACACCAACCCAATCTCTCTTCCGAACATTTAATAATGGAGCATCCACAAACGCATCTTGTGTTTTATATACTCTCTCTATAGTTGGAGATTGTTCTCTGATCAAGCCACCCACTCTGACAGATCCTTCATAGGATCCCGTATAGGCTGGGTTGATTACAAGTGGAGCAAAATTGAATAAAGTAAAATGTCTGTCCTGTGCATTTGCACCTAGAAATAGTATGAGGCACAATAGCAGGAATAAGGTCTTTGGTATTCTCATTTAATCATTGATTTAAAAGAGGTGGAAAGATAGTTGTTTTTATTAAAAAAAATGTTAATTTATAGTTGTTCGTTTTCTGTAAAGTACTCTTGATTTCATATAAGACAATAATACGCCATTTTTCGCTGTAATTAACGCATGGTGGTTATAGTCAATACAGCCATATAAGAATTACAAATAATATGTTTATGATTAGGTTGACACCCTAAAATCTTCGGATAAGCCCACTTACCAAGCTTCGCTAAACCTTGTTGACTGCATCGTATCAGTCTGGTACACTCACTGCCAATAATACACTCCCACCGGATAACGCAGTGTAACTCCTTGGTTATCAATCTCTACTTCTGAATATGCCAAGCATTCTTGTTCTTTTTGGACTAGTGATGTGTAAGGGGGACAACCAGCGGGCGTCAGTCCTGCGCGCTGACTTGTGGTAAAAGCAAGGACCGAGTGAATAACGAGCCCTGCAACGTAACGACCCGAGATGGGCAGGCTGTCGGTGAGCAGATCGAGGGTAGGCCCATAGCCCCGAATATAACACCAAGCACTAGATGAAAATATTGAAATGGAAGTAACATGAATACAAGTGTGCTAATTCGATAGATTGATAGGTTACTTCTAAAAGTCACTCTGCATGAAGTACCGCAAGAATTGCCGCTACATCTAGCTTATGCATACAATCGAAGTGACTTCTGGGACAGCTGTCAAAACCAATCTTAGAACAAGGTCGACAAGAAAGATTTTTAACTTCAAAGGAGTGTGATTTATTTGGCTGATTTCCATAATATGGATACATTCCAAATGCTGGCACAGTATTACCCCAAAGTACTACAATCTTTTTTTGGAAGGCAGCTGCTATGTGCATCATACCAGTGTCAGCTGTAAGAACTTGGTAAGATTGTGCTATAAGTGAGGCACTCTGTTGCAGGTTAGTCACTCCACAAAAATTATGTATTTTCTTAGGGTTTATACGCCTTAATTTCTCCCCAGCTAGCTTCTCTGAGGGGCCACCAATAAGCGCAACATTGCCCTTCAGCTGAGACAAAATTTTCTCTAATAGTGAAATCGGAATACGCTTAGTAAAATGCGCTGCACCAAGTACTATGGCAGTATAGCTATTAGGTGCTAGCTCATAATCCGATAGATGAATGTGATTAGTAGAATCAATAAACATATCTAATCCTGCCCCATCATTTAGAGCATTTAGTTGCTCCACGGCCATAAAGTAGCGATCCACAATATGGATGTCTGGCAGTCTATTTATTTTAAAGTTAACCAGCAGCCATTTCTCAATATTCAGCTTAGGGAAGGTGCTAGAGTTGACATCTAGTGCCCGAACAAGCCGTCTACTTCGTAAATTTTTGTGTAGATCTACAACAAAGTCAAAGGATTCTGCCTTTAATTGAGGAAGTATCTCTCTTGGGTCTTTGTCAAATAGGTGCTGTTTTGATACGTATTTATTGTGTAAATTCACATTAGCGAAAACACTTTTAGTTATAAAATGAACATTATATCCACTATACGCATTCAATGCTCGAATAATAGGTGAGATCAAGACAATATCGCCGATGGAGCTAAATCTCAAAACCGCAATTTTTTTAGGAGTAATTATTGCTTGCATATACATGACAAAATTAACAATGATCCTCAATATATTCCTCCATGCTTTAAAAAAGAGAATGGCTACCGCTATTAAGTGGTATATAGTAAGTCTATTGTTAGTAGTATGCTCTACCCTGACCTACGCGCAGACTGCTCATTGTCACGCAGATGAGTTGCTCTTAAATCACTTACAACAAACCAATACCGAGGAGGAATTAGCTGACTTTAAAGAATCTATCAGTCAGCATATTTCTGAAAGGGGTGCCGCCGAGCAGGTTGATATTGCTGTAGTATTCCATATTATACATCAAGGAGAACCCATAGGGTCTGGACCCAATATCAGCAACCATAAAATTTTCGAACAACTAGACATCGTGAATGAAGATTTCAGCTTCAAAAATAGTGATAAAGTACTTATCCCTTCGGCATTCAGCAATTTGGCTGCAAACGCTGAAATTCAGTTTTGCCTTGCTAAAGAAGACGAATATGGCAATCCTACTTCAGGTATTGTGAGGTATCAAAAGCCTAATATCAACTCTACTGGCTATATTGATAATACCATAAAACCTCAAACTCAATGGGATCCACTAAAATATATGAACGTATGGATAGTTAGGATGCCCAAACCTAATATATTAGGATACGCATACTTTCCTGTACCTAGTATAGTAGGTAGTACTAAAGATGGGGTAGTAATATCTCACACTAAATTTGGTAATGTGGGTTCTTCATCAAAAGGAAGAACTTTGGTACATGAGATAGGACACTATCTTGGTCTACCTCACGTATGGGGCTTTAAAGAGAATGACTGTTCAGAAGATGATCAGATCCAAGATACACCTTCGACATTTGCTCCTTATTATGGGTGTCCTGCTTATCCTCAAATTACATGTGGAACAAGTGATATGTTTATGAATTATATGGATTATGTCAATGACGACTGTATGCATATGTTTACAGAAGGACAAAAAGTTATAATGCAACATATTTTATCTAATCAGCGATCGGGTTTAAAGAATACAGCGACAACGCACTGCAACATAGCTGTGCATACTAAAGCAACTGCTAAAATGCATGATGTAGTAACGTTGTTTCCAAATCCATGTCGATCTGAGGTAAATATTACGCTACCTGAAAACCAATATATAGCTTCTGTGCGTATATATGATAGCAATGGGTCACATATAGGCAATGCTCCTATATCAAGCAGAAGTACTCTAAATGAATTAAAGATTAGTACAGAGTCGTTAGAAAGTGGAATTTATATGGCCCAAATAGAAACAAATGCTGGTAATAGCTACGTTAAAAGATTTATTCGCCTCAAATAAAAGGCTAATCGTAGCGTTAAATAAAAGATAAAATAGATGCTAAGCATTGAATATGCTGAAATATCGCACTATATTTGAGGTAACAGTGGTGATACCTTTGTAATTACATCACAAAATTAATTAACGAGTAAAATCATAAAAAAAATAGTTCTATGAAAAAGTTATTCTTCTTCGCTGCTTTTCTTTGCGCAGCTTCACTTACGACTGTAAATGCACAGTGTACTAAATCTGCTAAGACTGCAGGAACAAAGACTGCTTGCTGTGCTAAAACTAAGGCGGCTACAGCAAAGGCTGTTTCTGCTGATGCAAGTATTGAAAAACGTGTTTGCGAAAAATCTGGTGCTGTTTCTTACTTCAGAAATAAAGAATGTGCTGTATCAGGTAAAATAACATCTACGGAGGTAGAGTTTGATGCGAAGACAAGTACATTTGTTAACGTTTCTCCTTCGAGAGGTGATATGCCAGCTGCTGAAACTGTAGGTGCTAAGAAAGCCTGCTCTGCTGCTGATAAAGCTGCTTGTTCTAAGAAATGCACTAAAGGTGCTAAATCTGCAAAAGCAGGCGTTTCTACAGATACTAAAGCTGAAGCAAAATTTACTAAGTCTGTAAAAGACAACTAATAGCAGCATATAAGCCTAATAGATAAAAAAGCCGTTTCTCAAAAGAGAAACGGCTTTTTTTTGTTGGTTAGGGAAATTCGTAAGAAGATTAAACTGTAGAACCATAGGGAGTTAATCAAAATTTAATGTTTAGAATTGCGCCTTTTTTCTTG
>ENA-ORXR01003509-ORXR01003509.1-marine-metagenome-genome-assembly--contig:-NODE-3509-length-13995-cov-5.795948_pt1 | contig 13995 bp, 12 predicted proteins | sample MGYA00237866_ERZ511479 | MGnify/ENA metagenome assembly ERZ511479 | reverse complement strand
CGCGAAATTGCCCGCATCCCTGGAGAGGTTGACTGGACAAGTGATGAGGCTCTAGCGTTAATCGAATATCTTACGGAGTGAGTGATGGAAAGGTTTGAGACGATATTCCACCGCGCGGCTAACCGTCATGGCGGCGAAGAGGCTTTGCGATCGAAAGTGGCCAATCGTTATGTTGGGTCAAATGTGGATATCGATTCCAATTCCAAATCTGATGATCGTTGGCTGTCAGAATTTAGTAAGCGCATATTCCAGTCAGGTTTTAATTGGAAAGTTGTTGAAAAGAAATGGGACGGCTTTGAAGCGGCGTTCTGGAAGTTTAATCCGTGTAAATGCGCCGAGATTGATATGGATGATATGGAGCGCCTGACGGCGGATAAAGCCATTGTCCGTAATCCTGTGAAAATCAAAACAGTCGCGCCTAATGCGCGCATGATAATCGAGATGGCTAATGAGGCCGGAAGCGCCGACACATTTATTCGCGGCTGGCCCAGCGATGATTATGTGGGGCTTTTGACTTACCTGCAAAAGCATGGCTCACACTTGGGCGCGAATACAGCGAGCTACGCCTTGCGCTTTTCCGGAGTTCCAAGCTTTATTCTCTCAAATGACGTGACGGCCGCACTGGTTCATGCCGGCGTAATAGATAAACCCGCTACGGGAAAGCGTGCCAAACAAGCCGTGCAGGAGGCCTTCAATCACTGGACGACAGAGAGCGGCGAGGACCTTACTTATGTCAGCCGCGTTTTAGCACATTCAATTGATGCCGGATAATATCTGCCCACTTTGTGAGCGTCCGCTCGGAGAGAAGCGGGAGAAGCATCACATTATTCCAAAATCCAAAGGCGGGACGGAAACCGTTTCAGTCCATCCCATCTGCCACCGTAAAATCCATAAAGTTTTCACGCGCACCGAACTAGTCAAACTCGGCACTATAGAGGCGTTGAAAGACCACCCTGATATGGCGGCCTTCATTAAATGGCTGGAAAGAAAACCGCCTGATTTTTACAGGCGCACACGTTAGACTTTCGGTTAAAATTTACGTCCGTAAGCGATGGAGACTGAATCATTTGTGCCAAAGTCTTGCTCATACCGCGTAAAATCTGCGCGGATGAAGTCGCGTTGCGAGAGAGCATATTCTGTACCGACGCCATAAGCAAAGCCGTCCTGCTGCTCAATATCCACATCAACAGATGTAACGCCATCTGACAATTCACCCGAAAGCTCTGTGACATGATAACCTGCGCGGCCATGAATAGACCAGCGCGGGGTGAGGTTCGAACGCAGCACACCAAATGCGCCGACGGTATAGTCAACGCCAACTTTGGCGGTTAAACCGCCCGCCGACTCTTTTTCTTTGCTCAAGCCTGTTAAGCCTTCCAGTTCAGCACCGATTATACTTGCAGTTTGATAGCCGACACGTCCTTGAACGCCAAAGATATCAGTGTCCACATCATACATAGACGCGCCTAATGTGCCGTATAAATATGCGCGTTTAGCAGGGCCATTTGCACCGCGTAATTCTGGAACCTGGCCGTATCCGCCCTGATTATAACCACCGCGATTATAACCAGTCGGATCATAACCAGTCGGATCATAGCCGCTATGAGCGCCATGAGCTTCGTCATAAGTCACGTCATGATGACGAGCTTGGCTGCCATAAGCGTAAAGCGAGGGGTGCTGCGGCGCACTATAGCTTTGATCCTGATAAGCTTCGCCTTGATAGCCATGATTGCTGTAAGGGTCTAACCCACTTGAATAACCCGACTCGCTAATGGAATAACCCGAGACACAGGCTGATGCTTGGCAAGTCTGTGCATAGGCGCTGGACTGGTTTTGCCCGTGATGCTCGCCATGTTGCGAATGATGGCCGAAATTATTTGAGCCTACAGAGCAGCCCGTCAGAATAATGGCCGGCAGTATGATTTTTAAGTATGTCATGGTCATCCCCTAATAAACCTCATTTTGCATTAGCCGATAAGGTTTAAGATTATCTGAGTCTGGCATTAGAGTTGTATTAAATCTTGACAATGAAATGTAATTACGTTACATTTCTTTTATAATCAGCTGGGAGGAAAGCAATGTCATTCACACGCTCACGCAAGGCCCGCCGCGCTGATGAGGCTGAGGTTGATATGACGCCGATGCTCGATATCGTTTTTATTATGCTGATATTCTTTATCGTGACAGCCACATTTTTGGACGAGCAGGGACTGGATTTTACGCCGCCTCCGCCCGACATTCAAACACTGGCCCCACCGATTCCAGCTATTTCTATCTATGTAGATGCCAAAAATGCGATCAGTGTTGATAATGAAGCGGCGGAATTGTCGGCTGTTGCGTCGCGTGTGGAGCGCCTCATGGCCGAAAAACCGAATGCCGTAATTTCTTTGCGCGCGGACGCTCAAGCCTCGCTTGACCCTGTTGTCTATATCAAAGACCAGATGACGCTGGCAGGGCGAGAGACGGTGATAAAAATTGACCGCCCGAATAAATCACTAAACTAATCCATATTTTTGATGTGAGTTGCCTATGGCGTCCTAGTCATGGCCAAAATCGTCGGATTTAATGTAGCCTTTCTTGTAGCTTACGAAAAAGCGGCGAAAATAGGACGCTAAAAATCTGAAGCCCATGCGCAGGTTAACCCTTATTATGGCGCAAAGAGGGCCGATATTGTCCGTCCATTCCCTAAATTTTCTGTCACTTGCCGTATAGACAGCTACGCGGCACCTTACCGCTTAGCTGGGATGGCCGCATGAAAATAGGAGAGACCTCATGCCTAAATCAACACACCTAACCATGGCCGCAACGGCTTTTGTACTCGCTGCATCTACAGCGGGATTTGCACAAGATGAAACAGTGGACACACGTCCAGCTCCGGTAATTAAGCAAGTAGATATTTTCACATCAGCTGATATCGACGCGGACGGCGCGCTTGACCGCGATGAATTTGTATCTTTTGTTGTCATGACATCAGATGCTGGAGACCCTGACTACTCGTCTATAAAACTGGCGGGGACTTATGATGATCATTTTAATACAATAGATTATAATGCCGATGGGTTGCTAACAGCAGACGAATTGAAGCCATTTGCTGCCGATCCTGAAAAGGCAGATGCATCCGAGGAGCCTAAGGGGAAGCTTAATTAGTCGCATTAAAACTAAAAACCAGATAGAGCGTCCCAAGAGGAAGGCTCTATCTGGCCCTTGCTCGCTTTAGGCGGGGGTGCCTTTGGCAGAACAAGGCGTGTAACTTAATTGACTTCGTTGAATAGAAAATGAACATTTTGGCAGAGCGCGTTAACACTTATGAACAAGCTTACGCAGCGCATGATATAATATGCGTGGATTGTCAGCTGACTAAATGATGTAATCCGACATACGCTGTATTACCCAAAACATAGCGATGGAACTCAGCCCGTAAGTCAAAAAGGTTTCCGTCCTTCGGAGAGCCTTTGTCCCGATTTTGGCTATTGCCATAAGCGCGATAATTGTCAGGCCGATAATCGCAAATTGCCCCAATTCTACGCCGATATTGAACAGTAATAAGGCGAGTAGCTCTGTACCATCGGGCAGACCTATTTCTGACAGTGCGCTGGCAAAGCCGCAGCCATGTATCAAGCCTATGGCAAAACTAATCAGATAAGGCCGCTCACTCGCCAAGCTCTTATGGCCTTCTCGTTTCCTGAGGATTTCGATGCCGAGTAGTACAATACTTGCGGCAATCAGGATTTCCACAGGGCGTATCGGAATAGCAATCAGGCCGTAAGCGGCCAAAACCAAGGTAATACTATGGGCGAGCGTAAAGGCCGTCGCGACTCCCAGAATTTGGCGCCTTGCGACTAAGAAGGTTAATCCGATAACAAAGAGAAGATGATCCCACCCATAAATGATATGTTCAACACCAATCCAGAGATAGTGTTTGGCCGCTGACTCAGACGCCCCGCCCAGAACCATCGTCGGGTTGGTCGGTTTAATGACAGCCATGCGGGTTTCGCCGGAGAGATAATTTATTTCTGTAAAAACATCCGTTAAAGTGCGCTCTAATCCGCTAAGCGTCACCTCGCCCGATGTCAGAGGACAGCTTAGCACGGAGCGTTCGATAATAGTGACGCCTTTGCGGCTGACCACCGGGGGAGTTTGGTTGCACCCTTCCGGGAATGTAGGTTTTATTTTTAGGCGCCGGCCATCAAGGACGGGCTGCTTCCACGTCACCGCAAACTCGGACGCATGTGTTTCGGTCAGCTTGAGATAGGCCGGGCGCACTTCATGCGCTGAGGCGGACAGGCATAAGAATAGCCAAAAACATATGCCGAGAATAAGCCGCATTATTTAGCTATCGTATTTTCGGTCTCATCCAGCACATCGACTTTATATTTTTGGATGAGGTCTTTGAGAGCTTCCTGATTAGCGGCGCGTTGGGCTTGCTCACTCCAATCGGTCTGAACCTCACCGCGAATATCTTCAAAAGCAGGCGTTACTTTTGGCGTTACATTATCAATTTTAATTAAATGCACGCCAAAAGCGCTTTGCACCGGTCCCAGCCAGTTTGCGCCTTGGGCAGAAAAAATACTCTTGGCGAAATCAGGACCAAAGAGGCGAGTGATATCAACGGCGCTTAAATTTTTAAACTCGCGCTTTAACATGAAAGGGTCGCCTAGGCTTTTCCAGTCGGCAGGTGGATTTCGTAAGAGAATTTGAGATAGTGTATTGAGCGCTGTTTTTTCAAGCGCGTCCTCATGTTCTTCAGGGCTAAAATAGATATGTGAAAAACTGCGTTTTTCAGGGGAAACAAATTTATCTAAATTGGTTTGGAACCAGGCTTTTAAATCTGCATCACCAGGTAAATCAGGGGCGTCAATATCCTCAATGATAAACCGCATTTTTTGGGCCAAGCGGCGGCGGATGATTGTATCGTCCTCACCTAGGCCTAAATTCTGAGCTTCTCGCATAAGAACTTCTTCTTCGATGTGAGAGAAAAGCAGGGCTTTCAAATCTTCATCCGTAGGCTGCCGGCGGTTCTCGCCAGCAAAAATCAGAGCTTGGCGCTCCATCTCTTCGGCGGTCACAGTAATTGTGTGGTCCGCTTTCGTGACGTGTCGCTGCCACAGCATATGCCCTGCAAAAAGCAGGGCGCCTAGAATAATAAAATGAACAAGAGGTTCGCGGGTGAGTTTCGTCATAGGCCCTAATTAGCATTATACCATATGGCAGAGCTATAGGCACGTTCTTGTAAAGTTGGGGGCAAGTCAGGCGCGCGTTCAACACCGGCCTTAAGCGCATCCCATGTGCTCCAGCGGCAGCTAGGGTTTTCAAGCACACGCACATAATAGGCCGCGTCCATGTCTGAGTTAAAGTCAGGGTCCTGCCAAAGTGTTTTAAGCTCAGGCGCGCCGCTATCCGTTGAGATTGAGCAATCCTCTAAATTCACACTCGCGCCATTATCAGGGCAGCGCTGGGTTTCGGGGTCAACCATCAGCCCATCAGCGCAGGCAATGTCGTAGAGCTTTTCTTGAGCCTTGCCGTCTGCGTGCCAGACTTTAATCATTTGAAGACGCTGTAGCGGTGCATTGCGCGGGTCTCGCATCGCCCAAACGAGAAAGCTTGGCGCAGTGTCTGATGCACTCAGGTCGCCGCCCATAGGGACACCGCTCGCATAGGCTTTTGAAATCATATCGGTCTGATTTAGCATTTGGGGTCTGTAATCATATCCACCAAAGAGACGAAGTTTAATGCGCGGCCCTGATGTGGCGTAGGTTTCCTTGGAACGCATCCCGCCAAAAATAGCCTCGCGCGTATTTTCTTCGGCCCAAACGGCGGCGAGACCTGACGCGCCCCATTTGGAGAACCAATTCTCGGAATTTTCGTCTCGCTTGACGCCTTCCCATGTTTTCGCGCCGCCTGGCGGAACAGATCCGCGGGCTTCTGGCGTAGCATCAATAATCCCGACCTTAGACCAATAATCCTTTTCATCATAAGCGCCGCCCGCCACATGGCTGTCAGAGCTGCCGATTAATCCGAATTTGAAGGGGTTGGTCCCTGTTTTATCTTCGAGCATTAGTCCATTTGCGAGTGTTTCGCGAATATAACTGCCGTTGATTTTAGAGGTTACATTAGAAGCGAGCAGTTTCTCGTAAATTTCAAAATCCGCCCATTCATCATTAGGGGATAATGAGGGGTGGGTTTCTGACGTACCTTTAACTTGGGTCATTTCAACGATGGGTTCATTGATGATGCGCTGTTTGGAATAGGCCGCGTCTAATGCGCCGCCATTATATTTTGTCATGGCAAACATTTTACCATCAGAGACATTGGAGTTATGCGGAATGGCTAAGACGTCTCTGCCTGATGTGCGTTCCCCGTCCATCCAGTCCCAAAGCTCTTCAGGATTCGTTGAGTCCAGCGTTGAGAATAAACGTTTGGGCGCAGCATCTTCGAAGACAACATTGCGGTGAAGATTCCCGCCAGCAAAGCCTTCATCCTCGCGTCCGCGTCCATCCACAGATGTATATTCATAGGCGGCAAAGGTTGTGAGTTTTCCGGGTGTGTAATGTTTATCTGCTGTTGCCACGGCGTCCTGCCATGTGCTGTCGATAAGTTCGCGGTCATAGGCTTCAGGGAAGGGCTCGCCGCTACGCACAGAGCCGCCAATTTTATTAAAGGCTTTCACGATAAGATCGGGGTCTGTGCCAAACATCTCTTGGGCCATGTCCAGTTTTGACAGGGGACTGTCAGGATTATTCATGGCCGGCAAAATGCCCATATAAGCGCCGTGATCTGTTGCCGCGACAAAGTCTAGCGGATCTCCGCCAATTGTGATGTCAAATCCTGCGGGATGGCGAACTGTTTCGCCCTTGGCAAAGCGGTAAACATCATCCGGCGTTGAGCGAACATTGAAAATATAGGCATCAAAACTATTTTTCGTATGGATATGCAAATCGCCAAAATAGACATTCTTATCGGCGCTATAACCTGCTGTGCGCTTTGCGGTGTCCGCCGTTGATCTTACGGTATCTACGGTTTTGTCCGCCGCAGTATCAGCCTGCCCACAAGCCACAACTCCCAAAGCCAATAGGCTTACGCTCATAAAATGACGCATAATATTCCCCTAATATGTTTTAGGGCGTTATCACTTAGAATAAGACGTCTGTCAAAGGCTCCAAGGCAAGCATATATGATAATTGTCTAGCATAATAAGAAGCTATCGAGGGGCCCGTTTGGCTAATATGCGCTGCAGTGTTCTGCGGTGCATATTTAGCCGCCGGGCTGTCTCGGAGACATTTTTTCCGCACAGCTCATAAACGCGCTGTATATGTTCCCAGCGCACGCGGTCCGCGGACATAGGGTTTTCAGGTGGCTCAGGTTGGCCTTTATCCGCCAAGAGCGCTTTGCATACATCATCAGCATCAGCAGGTTTTGCGAGATAATCTACCGCGCCGCGTTTGACAGCAGAAACGGCTGTGGCCAGATTTCCATAACCTGTCAGCATCACCATTTTACAGTCGGGACGCGTCTCGTGCAGCTTATCAATGACGTCCAAACCATTACCATCCTCAAGCCGCATATCGAGCACAGCAAAGGCGGGAGGATTGGCCGTTGCAACGGCCTTGGCTTCCGTCACGGTTTCAACCAGCGTAACGGAAAATCCGCGATGTTCCAGCGCGCGGCCTAGTCGATTACGAAAAGGCCCGTCATCATCCAGCACCAGTAATGTATTATCTTCGGGTATGTTATAATCTGTCATAATTCTATCCTTACCACTTAATACGTATGTGGGGAAGGTTTAGCTTGGAATCTAGATTAAGAGCCCTGCATTTTTTCGGGACCAGACCAGCTTCACGCGGGCACCTCCTTGAGGGGATTTTCTAAATGTGACCTTACCGCCTGTGCGCTCAATGAGCGTTGTGGCGATAAAAACACCAAGGCCTAAGCCTCCCGCGAGTTCATCAACTTGTTTAGGCTGTTGACGCCGGCTGACATAAGGCTGCCCCAAACGGCCCAATATAGACGGGTCAAAACCTTGGCCGTCATCATCTATAATAATACTGAGTGACGTCTCGTCCCAACGTCCCGTTAGCACCACGGCAGAGCTCGCGAAATCCACGCCATTTTCGATAAAGTTTTTCAGCCCGTAAAGTAACTCGGCTTGCCGTTTTAAAACCGGCGGGTCACCTTCGCCGGATACATCCAGAGAGATATCTTTTTCAAACGTGATGTAAGGCTCGGCGGCTTCTTCGAGGACATCTTCAATTGAGAGTATATCGTGGATGACGTCACCTTCATCCCCGCGCTGAGAGAGCTGCGCGAGGATTTCGCGGCACCTTTGGGCTTGTGACAGCATCAGCGCAGCGTCCTCGCCTAAGGGTGTCTCGCTATCAAGCTCCCGCGTCATTTCTTTGGCAATAACCTGAATGGTCGCCAAAGGCGTGCCCAGCTCATGCGCAGCGGCCGCTGCCATACCGCCAAGTGCGGAGAGTTTTTGCTCATGCGCTAAGACCGCCTCAGTCGCCGCGAGCGCATTGGCCATAGTGCGGCTTTCACGGGTCGCCCGCCAAGCATAGAGTGAGGTAAAGGCAGAGCCAATAATAATAGCGCTGAAGACACCGAGCCTGAATCTTACAGGAAGCTCGAAACTACCTGGCGGCGACCACGGCAAGGGCTGGCTATTATAGATAAGCCCAAAAGACAAAGCCGTGGCGAGCAGGCCGAGGCTGAAAAGAACTTTTTTATTTAAGGTCGTGGCGCTGGTCACAACGGGCGCGAGGAATAGTAACGCAAAGGGATTGGCCATGCCTCCCGTTAACCAAAGCAAGGCGGCAAGCTGTAGAAGGTCAAAACCCAATTGCAGTCCCGCTTCGCGGTCACCGACACGGCGGTCTAGCTCAAATGAAGCGGTGACGACCACATTCACCAAAATACTAAGCCCAATCATTGCTAAGCATGGGAGCAGTGGGAATTCAAAACCCAAGGCCTGCGAGACGATTAATAAAGCTATAGATTGTCCCACCACCGCGCACCAGCGCAACAGGACCAACGTACCCCGCCGCAACTGACCGGATGTATTCGCCCGCTTTCTTACAGGCGCAGGGCCCGAGGCCTCTGAGGTGGCAGGTGCGTCAGTTGGCGGCTTGACGGCGGCGGTGCTAAGGGTCAAATCGGGGGCGTTCATAATAATCTTATAAAGACGAGACTTCGCAGATGAAAGCCATGATAAATTTTGCCGCAAGCGCGCTTTTCGCTTTAAGCCTAACGGCCTGCGGGCAGCCCACAGCTAAGGTCGGGAATACGGTCACATCAGGCACGGCGGATATTGGCGGAGATTACACGCTCATAAATCAAGACGGCGAGACAGTGACCCAAGCCGCAGCCCTCGGTAAGCCGCAGCTTATTTATTTTGGCTTTTCTTATTGCCCTGATATTTGCCCGACGGCGCTGCAGAAAATGGGCGCCGTTCAAGCGCGTATTGATCCGGAAGGCGATAAATTAAATTACCTTTTTTTCTCCGTCGACCCCGAGCGTGATACAGCTGAAAGCCTTAAGCTTTATGTGACAGCCAATGGGTTTCCTGAGGTTCTTCAAGGCTTGACGGGAACGCAAGAGCAAGTCGATGTCACCAAATCGGCGTTTAAGGTTTATTCTCAAAAAGTGCCTACACCTGACAGCGCCGCCAACTACACAGTTGATCATTCTGATATTATTTATTTGATGGATGAGGACGGAAAATTCGTTGAGTTTTTCTACGGCCAAAGCACCGTCCCGGAAATGGCCGCTCGTATCAAAATGCATCTACAAACAGGTCAGTAACAAGACCGACTATTGCTGCAGTGCAACCGCGCCCTAAGGCGATTTTGAGAGTGCTGAAAAGATCTTAATTGCCTTGACGGGGGCTTCGCCGCCCTTCGCCTCGCCGTCCTTCGCCTCTATGCCTTTCACCACGAGGCCCTTCATCACTACGCCCCTCGCGGTTTTGGCCTCTGGGGCTGCGCTGACCCCGTTCAGCATTGTGGTTGGCTTTGTTAAAGTCATCACTGACAACACCGACGAGGCACCTTGAGACATAAGGTTGGCTATTGGTGACAAAATAAACATAGACCCCGTCAAGCTTGCCGCCATTACATTCATCGAGCCGGGCTTGGCCGCTATCATTAAACCCGCCGACATAGGTAAAGTCCTCATTTTTTTCCACCGCGTCAGTCTCAAAATACGATTCCATATAACGTACCATTTCTGTCTTAACCATCATAGTTTCAGTGTCACATTTGCGTCACTGAAAAGACATCAAACCTTCAAAAAACTGTCATTGCTACGTCATGAAATTAGATGATTTACCGCCCAAACAAAACTCGGAGGTTAGTGTGAACATCTCAAATATTAAGTTATCTCATATATTGCTCTCAACATCGCTCATTGCGCTGGGCACAGCCGTTCCAACAATAGCCTCCGCGCAAGTTCTGTCCGGAACAGTCACGGATGCCAGCGGGCAGGCTCCGTTTGAGGGCGCGATTATTACGCTTGGCGAAACAGGCCGACAAACATCCACCAACCGGTTTGGTGAATATCGCTTTTCAAACATTGCGCCGGGCACTTACAGCGTCAGAACATCTTATATTGGCACGGATGATGTGCTCAATACCGTGACCGTTCCTGCGGCCGGTACAGAGCTTAATATTACACTCGGATCAGATGTTGATTACATTAACAATATCATTGTTGTCGGCACGCGCGCGGCGCAGGCTAATGCACTAAATCAACAGCGCGCTGCCGATTCAATTAAAACGATTATAGATTCAGATGGTTTAGGTAATTTTCCTGATACAACCGTTGCGGATTCGTTGCAGCGGGCTGCTGGTATTTCCATCGAGACTGACCAAGGCGAAGGCCGTTATGTCTCTATACGCGGATTAAACACAGATTTGATTTCGTCCTCCATTAATGGCGTGCGTACGCCGTCGCCCGAAGATCGCCGCGGCGTCATGCTTGACGGTGTTCCGTCAGATCTGCTGGACGGTATTGAGGTTCAAAAATCTCTGACACCGGATGTTGATGCGGACAGTCTCGGCGGAGTTATCAACCTCAAAACCACCTCGGCTTTTGACCGCAAAGATAATTATGCTCGCGCGAAACTCGAGGGTACATATAATGAGATAAGCGAATCTCTTTCTCCAAAAGGAACGTTGACACTCTCAGATACTTGGAATGACACATTAGGGGCGGCGGTCTCGCTCAGCTATCAAAATCTTAATATTGAATCCCATAATAATGAGATTGCGGAATGGGGTTTTGATGACGATACTGGACGAATCATTCCAAATGATGATTATGAACAACGTTGGTATGACATACAGCGTGAGCGCATCGGTCTTGTCGCTAACGTCGATTGGCGGGTAAACGAGTCGACAGACCTTTATCTTCGGACACTTTTTAACCGTTATGAAGATGATGAAGACCGCAATAAATTTGAAGTGCGCGAATTTGACGAAGAAATCATTGCGGCTGACGCTAATAGTGTCAGCATTCGCCGCGGTGAGGTCGATGCAGAGGTTCGCCAGCGCAAGGAAATCCGCGAAATCCAAACTTATTCCGTCGGCGGCAAAACACTGACAGGTCCTTGGACGTTTGAGTATCAAGGGTCTTACGCCTTTGCCACGGAAGACGATAGCGATAATCATGATGCGCGTTTCCGTTCAGGTCCTGAACAGCGCGATAGCGATGTCGGCTCTGTGACGCTTGATTATTCCAACCCGCAGCAACCTGTCCTTAGCGGACAAGCGCTCGGCTTCTTGCAGGACGCATCAAATTACCAGCTTGATTCATTCGAAATTGAAGACACGATCAATGAAGATACTGAATATGCGCTTCAGCTTGATATTGCGCGTGAGAGCGTCATTGGTAACATGCCTGTAGAATGGAAGGTCGGGGCGAAATATCGCGACCGCAACAAATTCCGCGATCAAAATTTCAGCTTTTTCGAGCCGGACGAAGATGTTGAGCTTATAGATTTCATTGACTCTAATGCCGAAATTACAAATTGGCGCTTGGCTAACCGCATGTTCCGCTGGCCTGATGCGGATCTGACACAAACCTTAATCGGTAGTTTTACGGATGATGAATTTATTGATGATGACAGCTTGCTGGAATCCTCAGTCGGTGATTTTGAAATCGACGAAACTATCCTTGCGGGTTACGGCATGGGCACATTCGAACTGGGCGATACAACCATCATCGCCGGGGTGCGGGTCGAAGCCACGGATACGGATTTGCAGGGCAATATCTTTGACGTTGAAGAAGAAACAGTGACATCGCGAGAGGTTTCTAATGATTACACAGACATTCTGCCAAGCCTGAATATCCGTCATAACCTTACAGAGAAACTCGTGGGCCGCGCCGCATATTATGCCGCCATAGTGCGCCCGTCTTTTGGCGAGGTCGCCCCGCGCGCCATCATCAATTTGGAAGATGAAGAAGTGATTGACCCTGTTACAGGTGATGAAATCGAAGTCGAGTTTTTCGAAGCTGAAATCGGCAATCCTGACCTTAAGCCCTATAGCGCCAATAACTTTGACTTAAGCCTGGAGTATTACCCGACTAATCTCTCTGTTTTCTCTGTCGGTGTGTTTTACAAAGATATTTCAGACGCCATTTTCTCAACCCGTATTAATGATGATGTAACTGTTGCGGGGCTTGTGCCTGACAGCTTGGATCTGTTTTTCCTTCCGGATAATGTGCTGTCTGATCTGCGCCGTGTGGATACATTTATCAATGTCGATAAGACCGAAGTTTACGGCATTGAGTTTAATGTCGTTCAGAACCTTGGCGATCTGAATGACTCGCTGGACGGGTTTTTAGTGTCGGGTAATCTGACACTTACGGACAGCAAGGCTACACTTCCTAATGGCCGCGAAGTGCCGTTTTTAAAACAGGCCAATACCGTGGCTAATGCGCAAATCGGATATGATAAAGGCAAATGGGATCTGCGCCTTTCTGCCAATTACCGCAGTGAATATTTGGACGATTTGGTCGGTGAGAATTTTGACCGCTACACCGATGAGCGCCTGCTGGTTAGCGCCTCTGCGAAATACAAATTCTCCAAACAGCTGCAACTTTATGTCGAAGGCAAAAACCTGTTGGATGAGCCAGAATATTATTATTTCGGAGATAAGTCCCGGCTGTCTCAATATGATGAATTTGGGTCAAGCTTCGTCTTTGGAGCGCGATTCACATATTAATCCGTAGGTAGAGGTTAGCTATGAAAAAAGTGTTTATTACGGCTCTCTTGGGCCTAACGATTTCGGGCTGCGCTAAGGGGCCTTCATCAGTTGTGCCGAATGTTAAGGCCGCTTTTGAAACGCCTGTTATGGCGAGTGAGGGCGACGCGGCAGATGATCCTGCGATCTACATCGGGGCGACTGGCACGGGCTTTATCGCCGGGACAGATAAACAATCTGGTTTATATATTTATAATCTGGACGGAACCGAGCGTGAATACATGCCTTTGGGCACACTGAATAATGTCGATTTGCGCGAAGGGTTTACTTACCGCGGAAAGAGTTATGTTCTGTTAGTGGCGAGTAATGACGAGACCAATAATATCACGGCATTGCTTTATGATCCGGCTGCGGACAGCTTTATAAAGCCGGAAGGCTACCAGATACCAACAGGTGAGCTTTCGCCTTACGGGATTTGCCTAGGTAAGTCTGTGAACGGAACCTTCCATGCCGGCCTGACAACAAAAGCCGGAATTTACGAGCAGCATATTATTTCTGAGGTGGACGGCAAAATGAGCGCCAAGAAAGTCCGCTCATTCTCGACAGGCACCAAGACTGAAGGTTGCGCCTTTGATGACCGCACTCGGCAGCTCTACATCGCTGAAGAAGAGGGCGGATTATACCGCTATCCTGCGTCGCCTTCAGGCAAGGACGAACAGATTGTTATCGCGCCGGCGGAATCTCACGGCATGACTGCAGATCTCGAAGGCGTCACGGTCTATGAGAAAGGCCG
>ENA-ORXR01003507-ORXR01003507.1-marine-metagenome-genome-assembly--contig:-NODE-3507-length-14001-cov-3.834674_pt1 | contig 14001 bp, 13 predicted proteins | sample MGYA00237866_ERZ511479 | MGnify/ENA metagenome assembly ERZ511479 | reverse complement strand
CTCAAACAGCGCCATGAGAGCGCCTGCGCCCGCGAGTTCCATTTTGTCGATAATGAGCTGGTAATTGGACCGCCCCGGATAGGTCGAGAGTTTGCCTTCGCAAATGACTTCCATTCCCTCTTCAGGGCGCATGGACAAGCGCGACATAACGCCCTTCCAGATAATGGAATTGATAACGGCCTTGTCGTCCTTGATATCCAGATAGCAATGGCCGGACTTCGCAATTGTGGTCCGCCCCAACTCCCCGCGCACACGCACATGCCCATAGGTATCTTCCACCGTGCGCTTGAGCGATTGGGCGAGTTCCGAGACGGTAAATTCTGGCGTGTTGGTTGTCATGGCACGGAGCTAGCGGATTCGCAGCCGCGAGTCATTCTCTGCGTAAGCGGGCTTTGCGCTTTTGATTGCACATGATAGAGGCCGCGCCATGTCCTCAACGACCCTCATAGACCGCGCTCCGAAAGCGCCAGAACCTCATGGTGGAAAAATTCCGCTTGTTGGTATGGGGCGCGATGACATCGGTGCGGAGCTTGCTCGCATTGGTATTGAGCCCAAAAAAATCCGCATGCGGACGAAACAAATCTTTCATTGGATTTATAATTACGGCGTCACCTCATTTGACCAAATGACAAATGTCGGAAAGCCGTTGCGCGCCAAGCTGGAGGCCGGGTTTACCTTGGACCGGCCTGAGATCGTGGAGCGTCTGATTTCCGTCGACGGCACGCGCAAATATCTCATCCGCATGTCCCCCGGCGTCGAAGTCGAAAGCGTCTTCATTCCTGACGTGTCCAAGACCGGCGCGCTCTGCGTGTCCAGCCAAGTTGGCTGCACATTGACCTGCACATTCTGCCACACGGGAACGCAGCGCCTCGTCCGCAATTTGACGGCCCGCGAAATTGTCTTGCAAGTTATCATTGCACGGGACGATTTGGGCGAATGGCCCACGACGCAGGAAAATCGTAAACTCACCAATATCGTTTTCATGGGCATGGGCGAGCCGCTTTATAATACGGAAAAAGTCGGCGATGCGCTGGACACGATCTGTGATCCGGAAGGCCTCGGAATTGGCCGCCGCCGCATTACCGTTTCGACGTCGGGTGTTGTGCCGGAAATCGGACCGATGGGCGCGCGCACCTCTGCCCAGCTCGCCATCTCACTTCATGCCGCCAATGATGAACTGCGCACACAGATCATGCCGATCAATAAGAAATATCCGCTGAAAGATCTCATGCAGGCCTGCCGCGATTATCCGGGCCTCTCAAATTCGCGCCGCATCACATTTGAATATGTCATGCTCAAAGGCATTAATGACCAACCTTGGCATGCCAAGCAGCTGATCAAATTACTGCGCGGGATTCCGGCGAAGGTAAACCTCATCCCATTCAACCCATGGCCGGGAACCGACTATGTCTGCTCGGATATGGAAACGATCAAAGCGTTCTCCGACCTCGTGAATGCAGCCGGATATGCCAGCCCGATCCGCAAAACGCGCGGCCAAGATATTTTCGCCGCTTGTGGTCAACTTAAAAGCGACAGTGAGAAAAAGCGCGCCTCCGCCATTCGCAAAGAAGCCAAGGCGTGAGCATTAAATCGTTGTAAAGGCGGACAAAAAACTTGCTCTCAGCTTCAAAACACTCAAAGACTAAATACGGAGATATTCGGAGTTGTGGTCTGAATATCGCGGGCACAACGATAGATTTAGAGACGCTATATGCAGCCTGCATTTGAAAGCCTCGCGGCTGGATTTCCACAACTCATTTTCTACCTATTAATGGTTGCAGGCATGTTTGTTCTGGCAATTTTGTCCTATGTGAAACTGACCCCGCATAAAGAACTGGAACTTATTCAAGGCGGGAATATCGCCGCCTCCATCCATTTTTCGAGCCTTGTTATCAGTATGGCGCTGCCCGTCGCGGCCTGCCTCATCAATAAATTTGGTCTCTGGGATGTCGGCCTTTGGACAGCGTTCTCCTTGCTCTTGCAACTCTTCCTGTTCGGCATGACAGATTACATCATCTTCCGGGGCATGCCTGAGCGTATTGAACATGATGAGATTGGCCCCGCGGTTGTTCTGGCCTCCTTTAAACTCTCCGGCTCTCTCATTCTCGCCTTCGCCATCGCGGGTTAAGCCTTGCCCCAGCGACAACGCGGATATGCATCAAGGCAGAAAACCCGGAAATTTCCGGATTGGATTATTTATGGCATTGTCCTCCTAGCGTTTATATTCACAGCTTATGGGGTTGAACAAGATATTGTCATTGCCGACGGACCCGAGAGCCCCGATTTGGGACCGATGCTGCCCTCTGACTCCCCGCGAGATGAAATCGTTCTGGTTGACGTTGCACCAATTCAATCCGGGATGGGTACGGCCTTTTCGATAAATAATAATGGACTGTGGCTGACGGCCCGCCATGTCGTTGATAGCTGCGAGTCCGTGGGCCTTCGCATAGGAACCGGCCGGATTATTCCCGTCCAGGCACAAATTGTTCAAAACTCCGACCTTGCCGTGCTTGGGTCGGATTGGAAACGTCGACCTCTGCCAGCAGATTTAGAGTCGCAAAGGCAGATCGGCGAGATCGGCTACTTCTTCGGCTACCCGCAGGGCAAGCCGGGCGAAGTGGTGGGAAGCCTCATCGCGCGAAGCAAAATGAAAGTGCGCGGGCGCTACACCAATGACGAAGCGGTTTTGGCATGGTCAGAGCTCGGACGATCCCGGAACTTGAAAGGCTCGCTAGGCGGCTTATCCGGTGCACCTGTCCTCGACAAAGACGGCGAAATTATTGGCGTCGTGAGTGCGGAGTCGCCGCGTCGAGGGCGGATTTATTCTGTCGCTCCCCGTTACTTGCGCGGCATAATCACAAACCCTGGTACAGGCGTTGAGCCCCTGTCCTTGGGAACATACGCGGTTGCGGCTGATAAATTACGGCGGGACCGACGTGTTGCGCAGGTTATTTGTCTGGCCCAATAGGACGAAGTTTGATTTAAAAGACCTATGCGCGACGAAGAGTTGAGTTTGAAACAAGTCCGATTATGGCGAACCTTTGTCGGACTTTTATTTCTCGGCATTGTTGGCGGCGGCCTCTGGGCCATCAACAAATATGTTCCCCCTCAGCATTTATTCTGGAAACCGTTAGATACGAATCTTCCTTTAGGCTTTGCATCGAAACAGCAATTGGCTGCATTGCACCTTAAACCCTCCCGAACGTGTATGAATTTGGCCAGAGACACGGTTGGTTTCAATACGGTCATTGCGGACCCAAAGCGGCCTAAATCCGGAGCAGGCAAAGGCGTTTGCGGATGGGATGTGGCTCGTGTGGTTTACGGAACAGAAGACGTGCTGTTCGCTCCGGGGGAAAGCAATATGCAATGCCCGCTCTCCATCGCCGTTTTTCTTTGGCAGCGGGAAGTTGACACACTCGCGCAGAAACATTTCGACCAGCCCCTCGCAAAAATTCATCACTATGGCAGCTATTCCTGTCGTCGGCAGCGGGGCAATGGGTCGGGAAAATGGTCAGAGCATTCTTTTGCCAATGCATGGGATGTGGCGAGTTTTGAGCTTGCTGATGGAACCTTAATCGGGATCCTCAAAGATTGGGATGGGGAGCGTAAAAAAGCCAATTTCCTGCGCGAGTCTCGCGACGCGGCCTGCGGATTATTTTCGGTGACCTTATCGCCGGATTACAACGCGGCACATAAGGATCATTTCCATTTGGATATGGGGCCCGGGGGGGCATGTCGATAAAGAACTTTTTTGCTTATAGTCTGGGCCGATGATAGACTTGTAAGACTCTCGCGCTTAAGGTGCGGTATGCATATTCTCGCGATCATATTAGGACTTCTAGGCGCAGGCTTCTGGTGGGCCCTGCGGCTCTCGGCACATCGCAAAAATATCGGCGACGCCGCCAATATGGCGCGCGGCGCCGTTATTCAGGCGAAAAATCTGCCGCGTCAGAGACGGTTTAAAAAAGCGCATAATAAGGCGGGCTTTGACCTCGTCGAAACTCCGATGGAAGCCGCCGCCGTGCTCATGATTATGATTGCACGTGCAAGGTCCAGCCGCCGCATTGACGACAGTGAACGAGACGTAATTGAGGCGCAACTCACAACCAATATGCACCTCTCACGCGATGATGCTGACGGCGTTGTGCGGCAAATGGATAGCCTCACACATGATATCGTTTTGCCGGAATCCTCTATCACGCCGATGACGAAGGTTCTGCGGGAGTCGATTGGCCGCGACGATTCGCGAGATCTGGCAGATATGTTGGCCCAAGTCGCCGGCACTGAAGGAGAGCCGGACATCAATCAAAAAGAATTTTTGCGCAGTTTCCGCGAGGGGTTCGATCTGAATTAGGGATTGGGTTTAAATTCGACCGTCGCATCATCAACATCAAACCGCTCGGCCAGTCTGGACTTTATGGCATTTGAAACTGTGGCGGTTTGAGCTGATGGGCTGATCTCAGCCGTAAGGGTCACCACCGGTCGTTCTCGGGTCAACGACCAAATTCGTATGTTCTCGACTCCGCTCAACCCCTTCACCTGCTGCATCAGATCAATCCCTATGGCGTCACTGTCCAGCCCCTGGGGCGTGCCCTGCATCAACACATGGGCCGAATCTTTCATCAGTCTCCACGCCGAGCGCAAAATCAGCAGCGCGACCAACATAGAAAGGATAGGATCTGCAAGCATCCATCCTGTCGTCAGAATGATAAGACCGGCGACGATTGCAGCCGCGGACCCCAAGAGATCACCAATGACATGAAGAACCGCACCGCGAATGTTCAAATTCTCTTGATCTGCGCCGAGTAAAATCCAGAACACGATAAGATTTACGACCAAACCCAATGACGCCACCCACAACATCGTCCCGACCAAAATATCGTGGGGGTCTGACAGTCTGAGGAAGGCTTCCCAGATAATCCAAGCCGCAACCAGGAAAAGCGTGAGTCCGTTTACAAAGGCGACCAAGACCGTGACGCGGTCATAGCCATAAGGATAGCGTTTATTGGCAGGTCGCATCGCAAAGCGAAACGCCCACCACGCCATTGCAAGCGCCGCAAAATCCGTGAGCATATGCCCGGCATCTGCCAACAAGGCGAGAGAGCCTGAAATGAGCCCGCCCGCGACTTCGGCCAGCATGAATGCACCTGTGAGCAAGGCAGCAAGCCCTACCCGCCATCGGTTCGACTCATTAACTTTCGGGGTGTGGCAATGCCCCCCGTCTCCATGGGCATGCCCGTGGTCATGGCTGTGGGAGGTATGATCGTGATGCGAATGGGAATGCCCGGACATAAACCCTCATCCTGCGAAATCGCTATCTGCGTCAATGTCTTTAATCCGTCCTTAGCCTCTATCGTGTAAGGACGCCCTCGTGAAACAGGCCGCTAAACATAATTTGCCACGAACATTGGTTCAGGCGCTCCCGCAAATGAGCGAGGCCGACTGGGCCGCTTGGTCGGATATGCGAGCCGACAATCCGGACCTGCGCTCGCCTTATTTTCATCCGGACTACACGCGTTTGCTTGCCGAGCTTCGGCCCGATGTGCGAATTGTCTGTCAGTATGATGAGCATGGGTCTCCGATCGCGTTCTTGCCGATACAGGGACAACGCTTCGCCCGCCCTGTTGGATCTCCGATGAGTGACTATCAGGGTATAGTCACCAATCAGGACGATGTGACCTATGACAATTTGCTCGCAGCCTCAGGCATTGGCGCATATCACTATAGCTGCGCGACAGACACCGCTCGCCTACGCGCGCCGCAAATTCTCGCAACCAATGAAACCGCAGCTATCGACATTCTGACGACGGCTGAAGATTGGCGCAAGGACCGGGACGGGTCTTATCGCCGTCATCTGAAATCAAACCGCCGCCGCACGCGTAAAGCCGAGGACAGTGTCGGACCAAAACGCATAGTCTTGTTTTCGCGCGATATTGATGTTTACGCCTCCCTGCTAAAGTGGAAACGCGAAAAATTTGCGCAGACCGGAAAATATGACGTGTTGTCCGCAGATTGGACTCAAGGATTGATACGCTCGCTTTGGGAGCGCGGCGCAAAAGCAGAGTTGCGCTGCGACATGCATGCGCTTTATTTCGGCGACCAATTAGCGGCGATTGATTTAGGCCTGTCGGACGGCGACGTGTTCCATAGCTGGATGGTCGCTTATAATGACGAGTTCTCAGAATACGCGCCCGGCATTCAGCTTCTGGAAGGGCTTATCGATGCCACTCCGGAAACAGGCTATCGCCGTATTGATATGGGCGAAGGTTTAGACGGATATAAGCGTCACTATGCCAGTGCATCGCGGGAGGTCGCGTCAGGGCTCGTCGCCGTTTCAGGGGTGGCAGGACGGTTGTCGCGAATTTACGCGGCCACGGAACGCTGGGGCGTTGGCCCACTCAAAGACGCGCCTGGAAAACTCAGACGGCGCTATTCTCAAATCGCCGCTTGCGAGGACGATCCGGGTGGCCGCGTTCGGCATATGATTTCCGCATTTGGCAAAACAGGTCGCGTTTAAAGCAAAACCGCCCACATTTGTTGCAAAACAGCAACAGACTCCTCTCCTTTTCTGATTTGTCCCTTGCGCTAAGGCAAATAATAGCAATCAATGCAACGCAGCTATCCGGAAAACCGGAAGTCCTTACATCACTCGGGGAGAGTTCTATGAATAAGCTAGCCAGCGCAGGTCTTGCGCTATTGTCGACGACCGCCTTAATGTCCGCCTCAACTGCCTTTGCGCAGAGCAGCGACACAACATTTGGCGAAGATGTCATTGTTTCCACAGCGACACGTCGCCCGGAAGCTTTGCAGGATGTTCCGATTGCGGTCACCGTGCTTCAGCCGGAAGTTTTGGAAAAGCAGGGTGTGGTCAACATCCAAAACCTGTCTATCGTCGCGCCTAGCTTTGCAACCTCTCAAGCCCAAACCGCATCCGGCACAGTTGTGCTGCGTATTCGCGGAGTCGGCACCACCTCTAACAATATCGGGTTTGAATCCGCAGTTGGTGTCTTTGTCGACGGCGCTTATCAATCGCGTCCGGGTATCGCGCTCGGCGAATTTGTCGATGTTGAACGCGTCGAAGTGCTTCGCGGGCCGCAAGGCACGCTCTTTGGCCGAAATACGTCTGCCGGTGCGTTGAACATCACGAATGTCCGTCCCGATCTTTCAGAAGTTGGCGGTTTCATAAACGCGACTTTCGGCAGCTATGATCACAAAAGCCTTCAAGGCGCATTTAATGTGCCGCTTGTCGATGACAAAGTAGCGCTTCGCTTGACGGGTGCTTACAGAAACCGAAACGGCTATTTGAGCTTGTTTGACAGAAATGGTGACAAGGTTGGAAACTCTAACGGCGTTGACCAATTTTTGCTACGCGGCCAACTTGGCTTTGAATTAGACAACGGACTTAAGGGCCGCATTATCGTAGATGCGCAAGAAAGCGAGGCCGCCGTTGGCGCAGCCTTGGAAGTCCAACAAGCCGATATTGAAACCGGCGGCCTCTTTGCAGCTGTCGGCCTCGGCCAACGCGGCGGCATGGTTGGGCCGGAAGTCGCAATTGGCGCTGATGATGATGCCGGCGCACAGGGCGCTGTCGATAGACTTGTCGGTGCGGCTAATTTCGCACCTGACCCATTCATGGAGCAGCAAGGCATCACGGCAGAGATCGAATATGAACTCGGCGATTTTGCAGATTTGATTTATATCGGGTCCTATCGAAACTATGATGCGACAGAGAATTACGATTCTGACTTTTCCGCTTTGGACGTATTCAATGTCATCGACAGCCCAGTGTCTATAGACACCATGACCCATGAGCTTCGCATGCAAGGGTCTGCCATGGATGACCGGCTTAGCTGGTTAGTTGGTGCTTATTATTCTGAAGAGGATATTGCTCAGAGAGTGAATTTCGAACTGGGTGAAGATTACGGCGAGCTTGTCGGAGCGAGACTTTTCGCGCCAACAGGTGGAGCATTGGGTGCGAACCCCCTCACCGTTTTCACCGGGGTTGATCCCGCTGGTACATCCATTTCGCAGAATTACGCCCAAGACAGCAAAAGTTTTTCGGTCTTCACACATAATACCTTTGATGTAACCGATGCACTTTCTGTGACATTGGGCCTTCGCTATTCCGATGAAAGCAAGGACGGCAGCTTTAGCCAGTCTAATGTCAACAACCAGATCTGTCCGGCAGCTTTGGCTTCAATTGGGGCAGGTAACGTTCCAGCGCCTCTTGTGAACGCTGTCTTTGGACTGGGTTGCTTAGCCTTTTTAGCACCTGCAGACTTACCAGCCGCCGCTGTCTTTCCACTGCCGCGGACATTTGATGAAAAATTCGAGGATGATGAGCTGATCTACACGGCGAAACTTGGGTACAAAATCGCGCCTCAGATTTCGACATATGCCAGCTTCACGCATGGTTATAAGTCGGGCGGGTTCAACTTGGACTCAACAGCGGCTTCCGGCGGTGCAGACCCAAGCTTCCTGTCTGAAGAAGTCGATGCCTATGAGATTGGGCTGAAGTCGAAACTACTGGACAACCGCCTCACATTGAACGTCGCGGGCTTTATCCAAAATTTCGAAAATTTCCAAGTTTTGGAATTCACCGGGGCGCAGTTTACCACCTTCAACGTGCCAAAAGCAGATTCAATGGGTGTCGAAATTGAAGGGGTCGCCCGTCCTCTAGACGGTTTGACATTAAATGGTGCGCTGACGTTATTGGATGCGAGCTATCCTGATGATTGCGCCGAGGGCGGTTCAGAAGATGTTATCGCGCTTGTACCGGTAAATGTGACATCGCTATGCGGAAACCCACTTACAAACGCACCTGATGTGGTGGGTATTTTGGGAGCCGGGTATGAAGGCAATCTCTCCGGTGACTATGGATATTTCCTGAATGCTCAAATGCGGTATGAAAGTGATCGCCGAACATCTACGCAAGCGGTTCTAGTCGGCACAGACATACCAAACCCATATGATATCCAAGACGCCAATACGAAGGTTAACGCCCGGATTGGTCTTACGAATGAAGATCACGGATACGCTTTGGAACTCTGGGCCACAAACCTATTCGATGAGAAAACGCGCGGCGTCACATTCAATACGGTTTTCAGAGCAGGAAACGTGTCTTCACGTTCTGCCTTTATCCAGGAACCCCGGCTTTGGGGCGCGACAGTCCGGAAGACCTTCTAAGCCACATCCTGGCATAGGAATTATTCAAGGCGCGGTCTTCTGACCGCGCCTTTTTTCGTGTAAGTGACATTAAATAATATAGGGGAATTCGAATGGTCCGCATTAATCCAGATAAATCCGACTCTGCGACGCCTTCAAAACTGACCGAAATCGACGCTTTCATCACCAGTCGGCTGGAAGCTTGGGAGTCGAAGCCTAGGATTGATTCAGTTTCACTTAAGGCGGATATGGATGCATTACGTGAAATCATACTTCGCCATAAAAATAAATTTGCGAAAGCCGTTGATGACTACAGCCGCAATAGCGGGGTCGATGAAAATTTTATAGACGAATTGATCGATAACGCTTCAATACAAATCACTGTTGAGGGAGACTAGAACATGGTCCGCATTAATCCAGACAAACCGGGTAGTAGCAACGCGACGAAACCGGATGAATTAAACGCTGTCTTGGCGGCGCAACGTAGCGCGTTCAATAAAAACCCAAATCCGGACTGGGCCTCTCGTAAAGCGAAATTACAGACATTGCGCGAGCTTATTCTCGGTCATGAGGCCGAGTTCGTAAAAGCCATCAGCGATGATTTCGGGCACCGCGCCGTGGAAGATACGCTCATCAGCGAATTTCTCGTCATTCAAGGCGGCATTTCCCACGCGATTAAACACACGCCGAAATGGATGAAGACCCGCAAAGCCCCGACGGCGATGCAATATAAACCAGCCAAGAATATTATCATTCCGCAGCCGCTCGGCGTCATCGGCATTATCAGCCCGTGGAATTATCCGCTGCAGCTTGCCATCATGCCGCTCGTCGGCGCGCTGGGTGCAGGTAACCGGGCCATGATAAAGCCCAGCGAATACACACCGCGCATGAGCCAGCTTTTGAAAGAGGTTCTCGCCAAAGGCTTTACGGATGAAGAAGTCTTTGTCGCCACTGGCGGCGTGGATGTCGCTTCCGCCTTCTCTGCCCTGACATTTGATCATTTGGTATTCACAGGTTCCACCAGTGTCGGACGTATTGTTGGCGAAGCCGCCGGGAAAAACCTCGTGCCGGTCACATTGGAGCTCGGCGGGAAATCGCCTGTCATCATTGACGACAGCGCCAATATGAAATTGACGGTTCCGCGTATCGCCAATGGCAAATTGCTGAATGCCGGACAGACCTGCGTCGCACCCGATTATGTCATCATGCCGGAGGCTAAGATCAACGGCTTCGCCGATGCGATGATTGCCCAGGCAGAGACATTCTATCCCACAGTTGCCGGTAATGACGATTATACCACGATTATCGCGGACGCTCATTATGCCCGCTTGCAAGACCTCTTGGAAGATGCCGAGAACAAAGGCGCCAAAATCCGAACCGCCGGAGATGATGACAAGCAGCAATTGGCCAAAGAGCGCCGCGTTCCGCTGACTGTTGTCACGGACACAACGCCGGATATGAAAATCATGCAGGAAGAAATTTTCGGGCCCCTCCTCCCGGTCGTCGCAGCTGAGTCTTTAGACGCAGCGTTAGACACAGTTCAGCAGGGCGAACGTCCGCTGGCACTCTATTGGTTCGGAGAAGATAAAAAGAAGCGCGATAAAGTTTTGCGCGAGTCTATTTCAGGCGGCGTCTCCGTCAATGAGACGGCATGGCATGTTGTCCAAGAAGACATCCCCTTTGGCGGCGTCGGTCCGTCAGGCATGGGCGCCTATCACGGCGAAGCTGGCTTTCGCAGTTTCTCCCACATGAAAGGCGTATTCATTCAGAGCAAATTTAGCCAAGGTAAAAACCTATTTCCGCCCTACACCGACAAGTCTCGCAAGATGATCGGCATGATGAAGAAGTTCCTGTAAGGTAGCTTGCGAAATTCAGTTCGGTTGGCGCAAGTTTCGCCAACCGAAACTTCGCCTAGGGCTCAAAGATCGATGTTTCTGATCGATCCGTTGCGGTGCGCCAGACCCACCAAGAATATGCAATACCGAAAACAGAAGCGGCCATAATCGCTCCAAAGCTCACAAACATCGCGATGTCCGGCGAGCCAAAAATCGCCAAAACAATCGTCAACAGCCCTGAACCTACGAAAAGCAATCCCGTAACCCGGTGCGTTTTTTCCCACGTGTAATCGCTGGAGAGTGTCCAAGGCGTCCGGATTCCGATAATCCAATTAGACCGCGTCTTGGGCAGGTAATTCCCAATGATAACAAACAAGACACCCATTGCTAAAGCCAGCAACCTGATGGGCGCGGTTCCCGTGGACCCTGTTGAGGCTGCCCCCACCATCATCCATCCAACGAGTCCCGTCGTGAAGACCATTAAAATCAAAACTCCAATCCAACAGGCGAAATAGGCTTTCTCTGATTTTCCAAAATTTGCTTTGCGCGGCATGATTTTGGGCAAGCCTGCGAGCATTACGGAGACAAACAATGTTGTGCCGCACAGAACCCAAAGCGCCATCATAGCTTCAGACTTAGACCCATATCGGTCCGGGTTTCCTTTGGCATCGAAGTGGACAGGGATTTGTTCTCCCGCCGGTAAGTTTGCCCCGACCCAGAGAGTGATCCCCAACATTGCGAGCAAGGCGACCGCACTCCAAATTAGTCCTTTGCGTATCATGACATATCTCCCTTTTCATGATTGATGAGCGATAGCAGCGCCCCGGCGGCATCCTCCAAGACACTTGTATTAATGCGGTAGAGGATCGTGGTCCCCTGACGTTCGGCCGTCACGAGTTCCGCTTCTTTCAAGACGGAAAGATGACGGCTCATAGTTGGCCAACTGGCATCAAATTCCTGCGCCAGCTCACCCGCTTGACGCGGACCGGCGCGCAGCAAACTCAGAAGTTTGCGGCGGTCAGGATGACCCAAGGCTTTGAAGACGGTATTTTGCACAATCTTTAATTAGCATAAACGCTAATTAAAGCAAGAAGAACCGATATCAGGAAAGAACTGGCGGCCCGATATTTAAATATCCATACCACAAGATCAGCAACACCAGCCGCCCCGCAACAGGCCCTCGCGTCGCATGGCCTAACCCTATCGCCAGAACAGGCAGGCCCACTCCGACAGCGGCAACATCTAAGACTTGACTTGTATCGCCCGCTGCCAACATGCGCCCCAAGGCAGAAAGGCAAAGCCCGAGACCCAATATGACGGAGGCGGCAATGCGTGTTGTAAGCTGCGATAAGGCTGAGGTGGGACTGAGGTTGGTGAGCCGAGACATTTCCAAACCTCGCCACCTCGCGCCATGTTGCGTAAGCGGAAAAATAAGGAGGAGCGCTATGGCAGGCCCAACCATTCCGCGAAACGGCAAGACGGCACCTGCTGCAGCCGCCGCCAATAATAGCCCAACAAACCAAATCGGTCTCAATATTTGCTGCCACTCTGATTTCAATTTCGAGAGAATAGCATTTGGCGCGGGCCTAAGGGTCGTCAATCTCTCGCTTGAGAAGATGGCTGTATCTTGCCCCAAAATTTGCCCGGCGTGTTTGAAACCAATGGCGGAGGGTTTGAAAATGAATCCCGATAGAAACACGGCCAGTCCGGCAATGCAGACCCAGAAAAGACGGGACAGTAGAAATCCCTGATCCGTCACACCTGCCAAAGCGTCGACCTCGATGACTTTATCGAACGCTGGCGCCCCGCCAACATATAGGTTTTCAATAGGGTAATCCGTAGCCCCTGAAAGAGGCGCTGCGAATCCAAACACATCGAGCAAAGGCGAGCCGCCGCTTCCTCCGCCCGCAAAAAATGCCGCCGACAGGGTGATCAAAAATACCCAAAGGAAAAAGAATAACACATCTCCGCCCGCTTTCCGGAGCCGAGGCCGCATCGAGAAGATCGTTCGAAAGCCCGCAATAACCGCCAAAGCCGGTGCCGCGATTAGGCTCAATGCGAAAATAATTTTTAGTGGATTTACCGCCGAAAAAGGAAGCCGGAAATACGCTAGCATGACCCCTGCTGCAGCCAATGCGAGCATCAAAACCCACAGCGCGAGCGTGTCACCTATCCAATGCCCCAGTGCCAAAGCGCTCCGCCGGGCAGGCGTAACACTTTCGGCTTGCCACGGCGTCTTTCGCGTCGGACCTGCACGCAGAAATATATAGGCGAGAGGCGACAAAATAATCGCCATAACCACACCAATCCGCCAATATTTTTTTTACGGCCATAGGCCTGAGAGATATTGTCTAAGTTCAACATATTTTAAGCCCAAGAAAAAGGCGGCCCGAATAGAGCCGCCTCATTTAATTTACCAAATTTTGACCCGCTGCTCCGGCGGGATATACATGGCGTCGCCCGGTTTTACGTCGAATGCATCATACCATGGCTGAAAGTTGCGAACGATCCCGTTGGCGCGGAATTCACCCGGGCTGTGCGGGCCGTTTTTAATCTGGGCAGACAGCGCTTCTTCACGCCATTTAATCGCCCAGACTTGCGCCCACGCCATAAAGAATCGTTGGTCACCCGTAAAACCGCCAATGACGGGCGCTTCTTTGCCGTTCAGCGAGCGCTTGTAAGCGTCATAAGCCATGGTTACGCCGGTGAGGTCTCCGATGTTCTCACCAAGGCCGAGATTACCGTCCAAATTTTCTCCGGGGAGCGGCTCAAATTGACTATACTGATCGGCGAGGGCTTTTGCGCGGCCCTTATAGGCTTCCGCATCCTCAGCGGTCCACCAATCACGCTGCACGCCATCACCATCTGATTTGCGGCCCTGATCATCAAATCCGTGACCCATTTCATGACCAATAACGGCGCCAATGCCGCCATAATTCACGGCCGGATCAGCATTTGGATCAAAGAAAGGCGCGTCCAAAATGGCCGCCGGGAAAACAAT
>ENA-ORXR01003502-ORXR01003502.1-marine-metagenome-genome-assembly--contig:-NODE-3502-length-14021-cov-7.864386_pt1 | contig 14021 bp, 15 predicted proteins | sample MGYA00237866_ERZ511479 | MGnify/ENA metagenome assembly ERZ511479 | reverse complement strand
CGTTATTTTTGAATATGAGTATATCCGAGTATATCTATCCATTATATCAGAGTGCCATTTATTCATGAAAGCCCCTGACCACCTCCCATACCTCGAGCGACAGCAGGCCGTCCTCCCTCCCTAGACGCCCGAGCACCAAGACTGCCAGGGCGACCACGTCGGCTCGCGCGGGCGTCGGCAGGAACCCGCGCCACCCGCCTGCTGTCCCGTGCCAGTGGCCCAACGATGGCGGTGAACGACGGGGAACGTCCCCATCGCCGACCACGCGGGCGAATACTCCCCCGTCCCCCGCTCGCTGTCACACGTGGGGCGGGCGGCCGCGGTGCTGGACGGCGACTTTGTCTCTGCCCTCGCGGACCACAACTCGGGGGTATGGCGGCCGGCGGGGGCCGGCGCCGCCGGCGCAGATCGGGCGGGGGGAAGGCGTGCGCCTGCGCCCTGCCCGCGCGTTACGGGCGCCCGGCGGTGCGCGCTGCGCCAAGTCGCGGCCGGCCGGCCGAGCGCCGCGGAGCGCTCGCTGGTGGTGGAGGAGGCCGCCCCCCAGACGGGGGCGGCCTGGGCCAACGCTCGCACCCAGTTCCCCCGCGCCACCCCCGCCCTCGCGACGCGGGCGTTGGTGCAGGCCTCCTTTCCCGCCGAGATGGCGGAGGCGGCTGTCTTAGGTGCCCGCCGTGGCGCCGCGCCAGGGGTCACCCGCGATGGCGTTGCTGCCGTCGTGCGGGAGGCCCCGCGCGGAAAGGCGCCGGGTCCTTCTGGCATCCGCCTCGAGCACCTTTGGGCGCTCGACGCGGCGCGGCGGGACGCGCTGGAGGGGGTGCTGGTGCTGCTCGCCGGCTCTGAGGGGGGGTGGCGTATGCCCTCCTTTGCCGCCCGAACTCTGGCAGTCACGGACCTCCTCCTGCTTCACGAGCCGGTGGGGGTCCGGGCGGACGGCCTCGACGTCGCCTGACGGCGAGGTGGACGACAGAGGGGGTGTAACAGTTCTTCGTACCCCTCGGGTCGGCGGCATTTGTGTCCGCGGCTGTGGCAGCGCGGATGGGGGAGCACCTCCGTCACACAGACGCAATCTCCGCGCTTCCCCTCTCGGCGTTCAAGACGCAGCTGCTGCTGCTGCGTCTGTGCGCGGGTCTTCGCGCCAATTATTGTCTGCGCGCCCTGCAACTAGAGGCGGGCGCTCAGCTGGCGAGCGCGGTGGACCACGACGCGGTCGCCGTGCTGCTCCGTCTTTTGTGCGACGAGGAACACATGTTAGCCACGCGGGCGCGGCTGACGGCCGGCGCGGCGGTGCCGCCCGCTATGGGCGGGCTTGGCATCGGCGGCCGCGCGTCCGTGGTGGTGGCCGCGGCTTTGGCGTTGTTGGTTGACGCCCTCCGCACAGGCGCGGGGTACTGCCCCGCTCTGCGGGAGCTGGATGCCTGGCGGCGGGGGGCTGGGGGGGGGGGGGGGGGGGGGGGGGGGGGGGGGGGGGGGGGGGGGGGGGGGGGGCGGCCGGCGCCACAGGGGCGCTGGCGCCTGGGGCAGCCGCGGAACATCCACAGTGGTGGCCCCGGGTGCCCGTTTTCCCTGCCTCCGGCCGCACTCCCGCCTTGGCCTTGCCCGCCTCCGACCCGCGGTCGCCGCCGCCGCGGCCGCACCTCTCCGCCGCGGCGGGGGGGGCACATCGGCACTGAACCCCTCCCTGATTACGCGTGGCACCAACCCCGCGATATCGGCGCGACGCTGCGGTGGCGCCACGTGGGGCCTCGACCGGGTGTGCCGGCCTGGCGGCGTCGGTCTTCTGTTTTTCTCTTGGCGTTCGTGTGGTCTCCCCGCCGCCGACCGCGTGTGTGTCGCCGCCGCCCTGACCTGCCGCCGCGTCCGTGGCCGCAGCCCCCGCCCCACGACCGCAGCCTGTGGCGCCGGAGCTACCCCCGGCGGTTGCGGGGGGGGCGCCACCCGCGGCGACGGGGGGACTGGCGAGGGGGGCGCCACCGGTCGTGTAGTCCGGGCAGGGCGACGTCCCCGTCACCCTGGCGCCGTTGTCTTCGCTCCCCCGTAACTCCTCGCCGCCGCCGTGAGGCTCCCCCACACCTCCCCGGGCCCCCTGGCCGCACTCGGCGGCCACCACGGCCCTACCAGCGGACCTGTAGGGGCTGCGTGACTCGATGGCGTCCCAGCCATGGGGCTCCTGTGGTCTTCTCCGCGGCGCGCCCCTCGCGCGGCCCGCCCTGCGGCCGCCTCCGCCGACATGCTCGCCGCCACGATGGACGTTCCCCTCCCCCCCCGGCGACGCCGGTGCGACCTCTTATCGCCCGGCCCCCGGCCACCACCGCCCGGCGTCGCCGGCGCCGCCCACCTGGGAGGCGCTGTTGGAGGAGGGGGATGGGCCGCTGCGGACGCAGCGGGAGCTGTCCCTTCCTGTCCACGCCGCTGCCCGCGCGCAGCTGTACGAGGACCTCCCCTTCAGCCAGCGCGCGTTGCTGGCACCGTGCCATGGCCATGGCGCTGCCGCGTGGCTGTCGCCGCTGCCCACCCCAGGGGTGACTGGCACCACATTCTCCGGGGTAGCCATGCGTGGCGCCGTGCGTCTGTGGTTGGAGGCGCCCCCCCGGTCGACGGCTTCGGGCGCGCGTTGCCGTTGTGGCGTGGCAATCGGGGTGGACGGCCGTCACTTCGGCGGGACCTGTTCGGTCCAGCGCGGCAGCCCCATGCGGTTGCACAACCTTCTTTTGCAGGTCGTGGCCGCCGCGCTGCGGCGAGCAGGGGTGTGGGACCCCGTCGTCCTCGAGGTTGGCCTCGACGACGCTCGCGCCACCCTGCGCCCGGACCTGCCGGTGACCCGCCTGGGTTGGGGGCCGAGGGGCCAATTGGTTCTGGAGTGATTTCAGTGAGGGTGGGTGAATAGCGGGGGTGACCCCCCTCGAATTCGGACAGGGGAATGAAGACTCTCGTGCTAGTAAACACCAAAGTCCAGGGTTCGAACCCCTGCTCCGTTAGCGGTTTGTTTTTGGCCAGATTTTGGGCATGGGGGGGTAGGAAGGTGGTCGAGGCACCCCGCCATGGCTTATGTTTGAATGGGGGGAGGTCTTTTGGGGCCGAACGGGCGCGGGCGGAGGCCCTGGTGGAGGTTGTGGTGTCGGTGGTGGACGCGGCGGCGGGCTTCCGTGGAAAGGTAGGAGAGCGGGCGGTCGATGTACCCCCGTCCTGCATTTGTTCGATGGTGGGTGATAGTAGGGCGGGGGATCGGGGCCGGGCCGTCGCCGTAGCGCGCGTGGTCGTCGCGGTGGTGGATGCGGCGGCGGGTTACCGGGGCAAGCCGTTTGCACCGAGCTACTTAACTCGGAAGTCGCGGTTATTTCGACCAATCAGATCGTCGCGTTGAGCGCGCCTGGGGTTATTAACCCCGGAACCACGCCGGTGTTGCCGGCGCCACTCACTGCTGGCGGGGGGGGGGGCGCCTTCCTCCCCCACCGCCGCAGGGGTTCCCGCCGGCAGGGGGGGGGAGGGAGCCCCCGCATATTGCGGAGTGGTGCTCCCCGCGTGTCCCTGTGTTTGCTGGTGCCTCAGCGGCCGTCGTTTCGGCTGCGGCGGCGGCCGCGATGCCGTTTTTGGCGCCCTTTGGCCGGTTCCTGGCGCGTGATGCGCCTCCCCCCGCCTTCCCTGCGGCCGCCCCCCGCGGATCTTGACCTGGGGCGCGTGGGGCGGCCCCTCCTCCCCCCCTCGGGGTTGTCGGCGGGGCGGCGGAGCTCTGTTCTCCTGAGAATCGAGCAGCGGTCGGCCGGCCCGCCGCCGCCCCTACTGTTGTCTCTGTTCCTGTTATTCCCGGAGGTCGCGGCGGCGTGCTCTACCTCTCAGCGGTCAAGAGCAAGACCAGGTCGGCTCTCGCGTACCCCGAGGATAAGACGAAGACGGCGGTCGTGTCGGGGTCGGGGGGGGTGAAGGCGGTTTCGGTGCGCGCGTCGGCGGTGGGGGTGCTGTACTTATTGGTGCTGGGGGGGGTGCTGGAGGAGCTCCCGCGTCTGCGGGGGCTGCTTTCTCTTCTGGTGCTGCTGCCCATCCCGCAGGAGGGGCGTGAGCGCTGGTCGTCCGGGGTAGTCGGCGTCGTGGGAGTGGTCCTGGGGGTTGGAAGAAGGCTGGCGCTGGTGGGTCTGCCGGTGCTGTCACATCACCGCAGGCTTTCCCCTCTGTTGGAGTCCCCCCGCCACCCCTGTCGCCGCCGCCCCGCCGCAGCGCCCCCACTTGTCGCCGGCGGAGCGGGGGGCGCGTGCCGCCGCCCACCGCGCGCGGGTGGGCCAGCGCGCGGGGACGGCGCTCACCCTCGAGACTATTTAATTCTCCGAGGTGACGTGCGGCGCCCCGCCCCAGCGCCTGGGTGGCCTGCTGGCTGACCTGCTAGGCGTCCACGTATGCACAATCGTGGATGTCCGTCGGGTCGGTGCGACCACAGCGGTCACCCTGCCGGCGGCCGGGGTGTCCGCGTTTACCGTCTTTTTTGGGGTCGATGCCGCGGCGGGTGTTCTGGCTTTGCTGCCGGGCGCCGACCCCTGGTCCGCCGCCATGCTGGGGCCCCGGCGGCGGGCCCAGCTGTCGGGCGCCGCAGTCGCGGAGGAGGCGGTGTCGCGCTGCCGCCGACGCCTCACCCAGCAGGTGGCCGACGTGGCGGCGCGGACCGCCGTGCCCGCACACCTGTGTGTGTTGTGTTCGGCCCAATAAAGGGCCGATCTAGCGGCGCACGCAGGTGCCGCGGGGGGGGCGGTCGCGTCGGCGGCCACCAACCCGCGAATTTCCGGCGGGGCGGGGGCAGCCCCTTCCACGACGGCCGCCCAGAGTTCGGGCGCCGGGGACCCGCGGCGCCCTTCGCCGCACCTCCGTCGGACGCCCCGCCCCTCCCCTGCTACGTGTCGACCGGGGGGGTGATGCGGGCGGCCGCCTTCGTGTCGGCGGCGGCGGCCGCGGCGACGGCGGCCGCCCCCGGTGTGCTCGTCGTGTCGGCGGCGGCCCTCACCGCCACCGCCGCAATTTCCCTTGGCAGCGGTGGTGGCGCTGCCGCCACCGCCCCCCCCGCTGTGCCCCCTCCCCATCCCCGCTAAGTTACGGCGAGGGGAGTGGAGCGGGCGACCGCCCCCGTGTCGGCGGCGGCCTCCGCGTCGCCTGCGGCGACGGCCAGCGACACAGTCGCGTTGGGGGCGGCCCCCGTCACTGCGTTCTTCCTGAGTTCCGGCGGGGGTCCCACCTCGACCCCCGCCGCGCCTGCCCCTGCGCTTCCGCCCTTCCGGCGACCCGTGGCGGCGCCTCGCGCGGCCGGCTCTGGTATGGCAGCTTCGGCGGCGGGCTCGGCGATGGATTCTTCTTCCGACGCCGAGCCCGCGCCACCGCGCACCCGCTCGCCGCCTAATCGCCGCCTTTGCACGCCCTGTCTGCTGGGGGGGTGGTCCGCCCGGTAGCGGCCAACCCCGAGGACAACGCGCCGGGGTTGGCGGCGGCACCCGCAGCCGCTTCCGCACTGTTGGCCCGCGAGAGTCATACAGTTACCCGGGCCGCGCCTGTTTTTGCCTCCGCGCCCCCAGCCCGGCCTGCGGCCGTCCGGGAGGCCGCCGACACTGGTGGTGCCGCGTCGGCGGTGGACTCCGCGATGGACCTGTCGTCCGATGCGGAGCCCGCCGCCGCAGCGCCACCCTCAGGAGCCGCACCACCGCCTGCCCCCACACCGGCGGGAGGTCGGCCGCCGCGTCTCTCACCCTCCACCCCGGCGGCCCCACAGCCTGCCGTGTCCGTGCCCCTGCCCGGAGGTTGGTCTCCCGCCCACTCGCATGCCAAGAAGGTGCGCCGCCGCCAGTCGGGCCGCCGCTTCGCGGCATCGTCGCCGCCCGCCACGCCCGACGGAGCGGCGTCTGCCCTGGCGGTCAACGACGCCGTCGCGCCGGCCACGGCGGCTGCCGCCCCCGGCGCTTACGCGCCCTTCCCGCCCCCGCCGGGGGTTTCTCCCCCCCCCCCCTCCCTGCCCGCGTCCACGCCGTGGCCAACCGCTGGGGTGGCGGTGTCTGCGGCGGAGGCCGCCTCGCCTGCCGCCGCGGCGGCCGAGGTCCCTCCCCTCTGCGCTTCTTTCTGCCACGGGTGCGGGGCCGGCGGCCGCCGCGCGCTCTTCATGTGGCGTCTCGGTGGGAGGGGGCTCGGGAGTGGCCAAGCGCTGCGCTTGGAAAACCCCGGCTGGGCTGGCGCGCACCCTCGCTGCCGCAAGCCGCGGCCTGCTGCCTGCCAGCCTGTCGGTGTCCCCGACGGCGGGGGGGGTGGCCGCCACCGGCGCGGTGACCCCCTCTGCCCCGCTTCCCCTTGCGCCCAGAGCTCTGAGTGGGGCGGCTGACCCCCTGCCCTCCCGTCTATCCGGCACGCCGGCCGCCCCGCCGGTCTCTCACACTTCTCTTTGGGAGGACCCGGCTGTTGCCGCCACGCGTCGTTGTGAGTGACGACGCGCGGGGTGGGCGCGCCAATGACGCCGCGGGTGAATCATTCCCCGCCGTGTCGTCGGCGGGCGCGACGTCCCCCCACCATCCTGCCTTTGGTGCGGGGGTGGCGGGGGGGGCATGGGCGACGCCGGCTGCTGCGCTGCTGGACGTCGCCAGAGAAAGGGACTCTGGGTCCGCGCGCAGGGTTCTCTGGGTGGGTGGCGCGCGGGTAGTCTGCCCCATGCCGGGGTGTGGGGAGGTTCTGGCGGGGGGGGTCGCGTGCCCGGGTCTGTTTGCGCACCTGCACCGCCGCCACTCTTTGCAGGAGGTTCCCACGGCGGTGGTGGCTGCGTACCACCTGGAGGGTTGTCGGTGGGGTTCCCGCCCGTTTTGTGCTGCGGCGGGGAGACGCAGGTGCTTGGATCTCTCGTATCACAAGCCGCACTGCCCACTGAGCTCCCACCACCGGTGGGGGCGGGCGACCGCTGAGGCGGCGGCAAGGGGGGAGGTGAGGGGTGTTGCGTTTTCTGCCGGGGGAGCTTCAGCGCCGTGTGCCGCGGGGGGGCGGCGTCTGTTTGACGCCGACCCCCCCGCGTGAGAGGCGGCGCGGGCAGGCTTTCTGCTCCACGTCGCCCCCCCCGACGCGGATTCGGCGCCGCTGGTGGCTTCGGGTGCGCGCACGGCGGCCCATATGCCGGCGGCGCTTGAGCGCGCGCGGCTCACCCCGTGCGGAGACGCCCTCGTCTGGGCGCGGCGGGAGCCGAAGCAGCGGATAGCCTGGCTGTGGCTGTTTCTGCTCCCCTCTCTCGCCATCCACATGCCGGGGCGGCCGGTGGTGGACGGCGGGCCGCCGCCGCTGTCGCACGCCGCCCGCGCGGCGGCTCTGCTGGATAGCGATTCTGACGCCGTGCTGGCGACTTGCAATGCCGGGGTGTTGCGGCCGCCCCGGGTTGGAGCGGCTGTGCGGCGGGGGGGGGGGGGGTCTGCTGCTGCGCTGATTGCTGTGAAATGCCCCGCCTCCTCTGGCCGCCCGTCTGCGGCGCGGCGGCGCGCGCTGCGGCAGGCCGCCGTGGGGCGGCTTGGCGCCGCCACGCGCTCGCTCGTCGCCGACGCGCAGGCGCCGCAGTCAGGGACGGTCTGGGAAAAGGCCCGTAGCCTGTTCCCACCAGGGGCTTATGAATCTGCCGATTGTCGGTCCACTCCGATATATTCAGCGTTGGCATTTTTTGAATCAGATAAGAGTGTTGACGCAAATTCTTCTTGAGTACGGATAGGATATATATCCGAAAGCAATAAATGTAGGATATGAATAAGAATAGGGATTCTATTCAGATTATATCAGATTCTGCGACAACTACGTCAGAGAGGAGGGACTTGCGATGCTGACTGCCGAGAAATATTGAAGAGCGGGTTGTCGTGGAACCTGTGAGAATGACCTATGCGAGACCATGTCACGCTCGCGACAGCGAGTGCCACGCAAGATGCGCAAGCATCGTTGCCCATCTCGCTACATTGGTTAACCTTCATGGCTGGGAAGTGTTCTGAGGTGTACGGGCCGCCCGCCAGCTGCCGCGCGCGACAAAAGACGAAAAAGTTCCCAGTTTTCCAATCACCTTCGCCGTCGACGGTGTGCCCTGAGTTGGCTCACTGCTATCCAGTATGTGTCCTATTTATCACTGCGGATCTCGTGCCGGCTTCGCGCGCTCGGAGCCGCCTGGCGAGTCAAGTTACCGGCGGTAGTGGGATGCCTTCTTGAGACGACTGTTAAGTCGTTGTACTTTCGCTTATCCGCTTCAGAGCCATTAAAATGGAGGTGCCATTCAGATGAGAGTACGCATAATCGGGCTTGTTTTCCCGAAATTCGAGTGTATCCGATTATATCTATCCATTATGTCAGAGCGCCATTTATTCATGTAAGCCCCTGGTTCCCTCCGGTCACCCTAAATCTAGCTGCGTTGGGGCAGGTCTAGGAGGCGTTTTCCCCCGACCTGTGCCATGCGGCGGCCTGATGCGTCCGGCGAATGGCGGCGCGGGCGGCCACTCGCAAGCGAGTTTTTCACTCCCTTCCGGGCGGCGCCAAGCAGGAAGGTGCCTGGCTCTTTTGGTCTCCGTGTAGAGCACCTTTGGGCGCTCCTGGCGGGGGGGCGTGGTGCTGTGGTGGGAGTTGTCTTGTTTTTCTCGGGGCCGAGCGCGGCTGGGCGCCTGAACCCCCGTCGCCGCACGCGCTCTAGCGGGCATGACCTGCTCTTGCTGAGCAATCTAGGGGGCTTCGGGGCGGACTGGCTGCCTGAGCTTCGGCCTTTTGGCATGCCCGTTGGTTTGCGCACGCTGGCCGCCACCGCACTCGCTCACGCGGTTTCGGCGGTGGCGGCGGCGCTTTTCGCGCCGCCCGAGCTGGAGGTGGGTGTCTCGAAGCCGAACGAGCGCATCATCCAAGAGGTGCGCGCGCACGTGGCCGCCCACCCCACGCTCGTGAGAGTCCCACTGTACAACCGCATTGCCTTTATCCTCGTTTCTCGCACCGCCGCCGCCTCGGTGCTGGGCGCCGCCCTCCCTGCGTTGATCCCATGCATGTGTTGGGTGTACGGCCGGGACACGAGGGGGGTCACGCCAAGCGACTCCGGCTGGGCTGCGGCGCCAGAGGAAGGAAGAGGGGAGCGCTCCCGAGAGCGGAGGTGCGGGGGGGGCTGTTTCCCGCGGGGGGGGCGAGGAGGAGTGTGGCAACGTCAGGCAGCGCGCTGCCCGCGCCCCAACGTCGCCACAACGTGCTGCTGGCCGAGAGGGGTGCCCATCATAGGGACTCCCTCGGCCCTCTCTTGCACGCCCCCGCGTTTTGGTTGGTGCCCCGCCGGCAGTCGGTGGAGCACCCCGCGCTGCTGGTCCGTGCCTACAACCACAGACACGCCGTTGTGGGCGCGGCCGCGGCGTTGCGCCCGCTCTTGGCGGACGCAGGCCGGCTTGGCGTCGCGATTGACGCCGAGCTGGCGCCCGCGAAGTGCGTCGCGTGGTCGCCGGCAGGGGGTCGGCGCAGCCCGGGTGGGCGGCGGCCTGGGTGACCAAGGGGGTGCCGCAGTTCTCTGCGCCGCTCGGCACCCGCGACTTTGTGTCGGCCGCAGTGCGTGCGCTTGCGGGGGAGCAGCGGCGGCTTACAGAGGCCATCGCCTCTCTCTTCCCCGCCTTCTTCAAGACGCAGCTATTGCTGCTGCGTCTGTGCGCGGGCCCGCGCGCCAGCCACTGGATGCGGGCCCTGCGGCTGCAGGCGGGCGCTCAGCGCGCTTCGGCGATGGACCGAGACGCGGGGGACGTGCTCGCGCGTCTGCTCTGGGACGCAAGGGACGCCGAGCCGGTGCGGTCCACCCTGCTTGGGCACGCGGCGCTCCTCCCGGCGATCGGGGGGATGGGCATTGGCGGCCGGACGCAAAAGGCGGTGCCGGCCGCCCTCGCGTCGTGGATCGACGCGCTTCGCGCGGGGATTTCGTATGTCCCCGTGCTCCGCGACCTCAGCGCGAGACTCCGTGCCCGCTCTGTGGTGTCGGCCGGCTGGGTGGTGGACGCGCCCCCGTCGCCCACTCCTCTCTATTAGTCGGCCCCGGCGAGGGGGGGCCGCCGCTGGCTGCCCGCCCGACCCCTCTGGCACCCGCCGTCGCGTGCCTGGCGGGGGGGGCCCGGAGGGGGCGCACATCCACTCCAGCACAGGGGGTGGCACCTAACCCCCGTGGCGGCCACCGGCACGTCGTTGTCTCGTCCGCCGAGGGGACAGGGTGCGCCGGTTTTGGCAGCGGCGGGTTTTTTTTTTGCGGCAAGGCGCCACGTCTTGGGCGCCCAACCCCCTTCCACCGCCACCCCCGCGAGTACTGTGCTCTCTGGGGGCGCCGTGGCCACCGCCACTCCGCTGGCCACGCAAGTCCCCAACCCCCCGCCACCAAGCGTGCCTCGCGTGCCGCGGGCTCCACGCGCGCGCCCACCCGTAGTATGGCTGGAGCACGACGACGTGCCCGTCGTGCTCCCGCTCCCACCGGCCTCCCCGGCCCCGCTGGCCAACGGGCCGGCTTCCCGCACCCCCCCCCCACCATGCGTTGCCGCGGCGACCCCCAATTGCCCGGCCACTGGCCTACGCTGCCCGGCGTTTCTGGGGCCTCCCACCTGGGAGACACTACTGGGGGAGGAGGCGGGAAGGCTGAGGTCCCAGCGGGACTTCTTCCTCCCCGTGCACGACGCAGCCCGATCACGCCCTTTTGAGGGGCTGTCCCCCAAGCCGCGCGTGCGGCTCGCTGCGTGCCACGGCCGGGGCGCTGCCGCGTGGCTATCTGCCTTGCCGACCCCGGGGGTGGCGCGGACGGCCATTCATTTTGCGGCCATGCGCACCGCATTGCGCCTATGGCTGAGCGCGCCGCCACGCCCCGCGCCGCCACCGCCCTGGTGCAGCTTCCGGGCGGCGGTGCACCCCGACGGGTGCAATGTTCTGGGCGCCGGCGCGGTGCAGCGCGGCCGCCGCCAGCGGCTACACGACCACATCGTGCACCTGCTGGTGGCGGCCCTGCGACGGACGGGGGTGTGGAGGGATGGGGTGGTGGAGCGGAGGCTCGACGTGGCGCGCGTCCTACTGCGGCTCGACGTGCGCGCCTCCCGCCTTTCTTCGGGGGTGCGCATGTGCGGCAACGAGTCGGTGACGTGGCCATCCACCGTCAGGCTCGCGCGGCGGGTGGAGCGCGAGCCCCTGCGCGCGGCCATGGTGGAGCCGTGGGAACAGGACAGAGTACGCAAGCACGCTTCCTCGCTTCCCGCGGCTCCCCGACCGGATGCGTTCACCCCCCAGGTGTGGGAGGTGTTTGGGAGGATGCGGCCCCTCACTGCAGCATTGCTGAGGGAGGCTTTGGGGACGCCCGGCGGTTCTGTGATCCGCCGGTCGTTCCGTACGGCTGCGTCGGTCGCCCTATGGCGCTCGAACGCCCGGGCGGTGGATGCGGGGTACGCGAGTTCTGTTGAGACAGGTGACCGGCCGGTCAATTCGGCGGAGGGGCGGACGCGCCCTGGAGTGGATTCGGGGAATTCGGTGAGCATTTCCAACTGAGGGGGTGAGATCCTTCCGTATGTCAGTGAGGGCAGTTGACCTCCCATAGAATCGCTAGTGTAACTCAGTTGGGTAGATTGTGGTGCGAGTAACGCCAAAGTCCGGGGTTCGAGCCCCTGTTCCGTCAGCGGTACGTTTTTGGCGGGTTTTGGGGCGTGGAGGGGTAGGGAGGGTGGTTGGGGCACCCCCCCGGCGCTTTTTTTGATGTGAGGGGGGTCATTTGGGGCTGATCGGGCCCGGGCGGAGGCAGTGGCGGAGGTTGTGGTCTCGGTGGTGGACGCCGCCGCGGGCTACCGCGGAAAGGTAGCCTGCGCGAAATTGACTCAGTCGGTTTTCGCGGTATTCTCCGCCAAATGGATTTCCGTGTCGAGCGGTCTGGCGGTTACGAGCGTTTCCGCTGCCGTCTTGCCGGCGCCACTTATCCCCGGTTGCGGGGCGGGACCCTCCTCCCCCCCCACGACGGGGGTTCCCCCCCAATCTGGGGCGGGGCAGCCCCCAAATCTTGCGGGGACGTGTCCTCCCCGCCTTCTTGTCGCCGCGCTCGGCTCGGCGGCCTCGTCGGCGGTTCTGCCATCGCGCTTCTTTGGTTTCTTTCAGGCGATTTGGGGGCGACACAGTGTGGTGCCCCATCGAAACCGCAGCCTACGACTGGGAATGGCCGGTCGGGGATCTGGTGACAAAGTATTCGGTTCGAATGGCATGTCCAACGGCTAAGACAATGAGAATCATGCTCACACGGCCAAGTCCCAGGCTTGTGTATCACTGTAATGATGCAATTCCACGAATTCAGGAGGGGCCTCGCCCCTGGTGCACTCAGGGGAGATCACTGTCAGCACGGAATGGTGAGGACAGCAGCAGACCGGCCTGGGCGTCCGAGGTTGATCTGGACGCCAGGTCCTGTGCGGATCGCTGGCAATCTTGCAACGCAGATTGACAGCTGATTGGCTGGCACCGCTCGGCCGTGCAAGGCTGCCCGAGGACTCGGACAGAGCCAGAAAGGGCTGCGTGTGGCGTTAAAGTGCGGGCACTGTGCCTCGCCGGACGTCCCTCAGCTCCTCGCAAGCGCTTTCTTCCCCCACTCCTTGCCCTTCGTCCTCCCCCCGATCCTGCACCGCCGCCGTCCATAATAGCAATCTTGCAGGTGAATTAGGCCTCTGATTGGCTGGTGCCGAACTGTGCTGACAGTATCAGAGGGACTCTGACGTTGACGGTGTTTCTGCCCTGCGGCGAGGTGTTTTGAGAAGATTTTCATTGGATAAGAGCCACGTCCGCATTGTTTTGCTCGCGTACCCTTGTGTTTCCAGAAATATGATTGGTTGGCGGTGGCCTCTTCTCCCATAAATGCCCCCAGAGAACTTGGGTGGGCGGGAGAGGCTCCAACCGCCACCACCGGCGCCCGCGAAAGGCACCCCTGGCGGCCGGCGCCCATCCCCCGCCCCTGCCGCCAGCGCGTTGGCCCCAACTGTGGTCGCGGCCTTTGCGGTGGCGGTGGTTTTGGCGGTGGCTGTGGCTTCGGAGGAGACGGCGGCGGCTGGGGGAAGGGGGGGGGGGGGGGGGGGGGGGGGGGGGGGGGGGGGGGGGGGGGGGGGGGGGGGGCGGCGGTGGGGGCGGCCGCTGTGGGTCGCGGCCGAGGCGGCGGACACGGCGGCGTCCGTTGGCGCCGCTGAGGAGTGGCGGCGGTGTCAGAGGCCGCCGCAGGGACGGTAGCCGCGGCGGACCGGCGGCGGCGGGGCGACAAAGGTGGCGGCGGCAGGGCGCACCGGTGGCGGCCGCGGTTAGGCCGGCCCGCCGGGGCGGTCGGCCGCGGCGCGCCCGGCGTCGCCGGCAGGGCATGCGCGGGTGCCGCCGCGGCCACCATCATCGCGGGCTGGTCCCGGTCGGGCGCAGGCGCCGGCGACTGGCGGCGGGACGGCGGCGGCGGGCGGCGGCGGGCGGCGGCTGTTCGGCGGCGACGCGTGGCGGCGGAGTGCCGGCGCGGTCGGCGGCCGGCTGCGGTGAGCCGGCAAGCGGCGGCGGCGGCAAGGAGGGGGATCGGGTCCGCGGCCCCCAGCCGCCGCCGCCCGGGCGCCGCGGCAAGGCGGCGGGCGGCGATAGCGACGCGGCGGCGGCGGCGGTCTCGGTTGCACGGGCGTGCGGCCCGTCCACCCCCCCGCCCCATGGGCCCACAACCGCCGACGAGCCGCAAGCGCGGGAGGGGGGGGGGGGCGCTGCCGGTGTCGCGGGGCGTGGGGGCGTGGCTCGGGCGGCGGCGGCGGCGAGGGGCGGCACCGCGGCGCCAACCGCGGCGTGCGCCCCCTTGGGCGCCGAATTCGGCGTGTGCGGCTGCGCCGTTGCGGCCGGCGGCGCCAGTGAGGCTGCGACAGGGCGCCGGCGCGGCCGACACCCGCCTGGCGGGGTGGCAGCGTTGCGGTTGGTGGGCGGGGCAAGCGGCGACGCCGCGACTAGGGGCGTGGGGGCGGCCCCGTCAAGGGGCGCAGCCACCCCCCAACCCCGACACGCGCCAGCCGAGGAGGCGCAAGTGGCGGGGG
>ENA-ORXR01003501-ORXR01003501.1-marine-metagenome-genome-assembly--contig:-NODE-3501-length-14024-cov-9.877393_pt1 | contig 14024 bp, 11 predicted proteins | sample MGYA00237866_ERZ511479 | MGnify/ENA metagenome assembly ERZ511479 | reverse complement strand
GGGGGGGGGGGGGGGGGGGGGGGGGGGGGGGGGGGGGGGGGGGGGGGGGGGGGGGGGCGCCGTCGCGCCGTGGGCGCGCGTCGGTCGGTGGCGGCGGTGGCCGCCCGCGCCGCGCCGCGGGGCGCCCCAACGCATCGGGGGGGGCGCCCCGACGCACCACGGGGGGCGCCCCGACGCACCGCGGGTGGCGCCCCGACGCACCGCGGGGGGCGCCCCGACGCACCGCCGCCTGCGCGGGCGCCCGACGCGCCGTATTTCAACGGCCAAATTCGAACGGGGCGGGGTGGGCGGGCGGACGTGCACAGACGGGCTGGTCGGGCACCCGTGTCGCGGCAGCGGCAGCGGGTCACCCACGGCAATGCTCCGTCGACGGCAACGGTGGGTGTGGCGTCGAGTCCAGGGCACCGATACAGTAGTGTTGATTTAGAATGGTACCGCATGGCCGCGGGGCGGGCGGCGGGCTTGCCCGCCCAGCGCCCACTGTGGCTTGATCCCCCCCGCCCCGACAGCCGCCTTCCCCTCATTCACCATTCACCCCCTAAAAGACCGTACTGCCTGCCACCTACTGCAGACGCAGCGGCAAGGATCAGGACCAAGTGCACAAACCATACCAACCGACGGGGCCGGCAGAACAGGGCGACAAGCGAGCGGTCAACGGACAAATAGGCGGGTTAGTACGGCGCTGCCACGGGGGGACCAAAGGTCAGCGAGGAGGGGGGTTGACATCGGGCGAGCGCGGCGCATCAGAGAATGGATTGAACTTTGTTGGTCTCATCACCCCGGAGGGCATCGAAAGTCTAACATACTCTCATTATAGTTCGGGTATCATCATTGCGATCGCCACCCACACGGCATGCACGCAAAGCGTACGTAACACAGAGGGGGGGGGGGGGGGGGGGGGGGGGGGGGGGGGGGGGAAAGGAGACCCGGAAGACCTGGCAAGCAACATACCGAGTAAAGCAGGTCAACTGGCGAGAGGCAGAGACGGCAGGCATCGGGCACAGCCGATGAAGGGAGTCGAGGTCACGTCCAGCGACAATAGGGGGTGCGACATACGCAACCCAACACCACCCATACCCGGCTGGTCACAACCGCGCGGTTGCGGGTGCGGTCGACGGCGACGGTGGCCGCCACGAGCGCCGTCGTCGTCAACAAGAGCGCTCGCAACCGTGCGGCTGCGTGAGCAATGCGGCTTTCGATTTCGGGCCTCTCAACGCTCGGGAATGGCTTCTGGAGTCGTAATCAAAGAAAGAAATTACTTTCCTCATCCTTTGCCAACTCGACTGAAGGCGCGTTCGCGAAAACACCCTGGCCTGGGAACTTGAAATCAATTGAGCAGACTGAAACACCCTGACCGTACTGGCAGAGGACGGCGGTGCGATGGAGGCAGCAGGATGCCACTCGCCAAACGCCGAGTCCCTCTCGCTGCAGCTACACGGCGTAGGACGATTTCTGGGACCACAGGAATGACACAACAATCGTGCTTTATCTCGGGCAATTCGGTGTCCTACCCAGTGGTCAGTCCATTAGCTTCCTTCATGGGGCAGCTGTTCCGTGCGTCAACCCCGCAGGCGCCCACCCCCCGCTCACGCCTCACACGGCGGGAGCCCCGGCGTGCCCGGCGCGCGGCAAGCAAACGCCTTCAACGCGGCGGCGGCCACGGGCGCACACAGGCGCTCGCCCTCGACGACCGCCGGCGGAAAGTGGAGCCCCGCCGTCAGCCGCGAGCGGCTGCACGACGCGACGAGCGCGTCGATCGACGGCCACGTGTAGGTGAGCGGCGCCGACGGCACGCCCGGCCCGTACATGCCCGCCTGCCACACCTGCGTCAGCGGCAGGGCTTCCCCGCCAAAGGCTTTGAGGGTTTCCCCAAAGGCGCGGCAAATGCACGCCGAGCCCGACGGGTACTCGGGGTGGGGCATTGTCCGCAGCGTCGACGCAAACGTGTCGCCCTTGCGGGTGCCCTTGAGGATGGTCCGCAGCAGCGACACGGGCCGCACGGCGTCGTGGCGGCGCTTTTCCGCCCACACCACCCGCGTCGCGTCGTGGTTGACCGCGTTGAGCACCACCTCCGCGACGAGGTAGTCGGCGTAGGTGAAGCCCGGCAGGTTTGGCAGTTTGAAGGGGAAAAAGGCCAACGACGTGCTCTTTTGGTCGAAAAAGTGGGAGAAGACCAGGTCCCTCTCGGTCGCGCCCGCGACCGCCTTGACCACCCCCGCCGCCAGGCCACACAGGCCGTCAGGGTCTCTGCCCTTACCGCCGGCGGCCGGGCAGCGAAAGCCCGGGGAGTAGGCTTTGGGGGACTTGTACGGAGGCGGCGCGCGGAGGGCGTTGAGCACGCGGGCGGGCACCAGTGCGGGCGCCACGCGCCCCGCCTGGGGCATGGTAAACCGCTGCGACACAAACGTGCCAAAGCCCCGCAGATTCTCCACGAGGGGCACCCACCGAAGTAGGGACTTGACCACGTCGGGCGTGTTGACCGCCACGTAGCCGGTCAGGGCGTCTGAGTAGGGCGCGCCGCCGAGGCGCCCGTCTGCGTTGAAGCCGTCGTTGGCAATCGCGTCGAGGGTGACCTTGGCGACCGCGTGGTAGCCAAAGCAGGCCGGCTGGCTCGTCACGGGCGGCATGGTACACCCATCGTCACAGGTGGACCCCGACGGGCAGCCGCGCGGCAGGGACACATTCAGCCTGGCGGCAGCGGCGTACAAGGGCCCCACCCCCACGTTGCCGAAAAAGTGGTTTATGATGGCCACCTTGGCGCCCACGTGGCAGAGCACGACCGCGTCTTCCGAGCGGTCGCGTGGCGCCGCGCGGCCGGGGGGTTTCCCCCCACGCGCCGGCACGTACCCGTCTCGCTCCGCATAGACGGGGAGGCAATCGTACTCGGCAGCGGTGGCGGCGGCGTTGAAGCGGAACTCAAAGGGCGCCTCAAACTGCAAGCCAAGGTAGATGGGTGCCGTCGCCACCAACAGCGCCGCGGGCAGGGGGGGGAGCGCCGCCAAGAAGGAGGGGACGCCCTGCCCATTGACGGGGGGGGCGCCCCCGGCCGCAATCGCGGTGGCGACCGCCAGCGCCAACACCACGGCGCGGGCAGAGGTTGGGAAACGGCGGGCGAGCCGTGGTAGAAGGCGGCAGGTGGCCGACATGACGCCGTGTGGTTGGGGGGGCGGAGGTGGTCCCCACCAAACAAAGGCCCTTGGCAAAGGCTTGCGCTTGCGGGAGGGCGGGGGGGGTGCTGAGCTGGTCATGGGGCGGGCAACTGGGATCGGGCGCTGACCGGTGGCGGGGGCGCCCCTGAAATACCGCGCACGAGCGATGGCGCTCGGCGGTGCGCGACCGCCAATGGCCCGGTCGCGGGCGGCCCCTCTGGCCGTCACTGGTGACTGTGACGGTACTGATGCGGTGGACCAGCACTGTTGGCGGTGGGTCGTAAGGTATTGTCCCCCCCGATTTGGGTGCATCGTCAACCCGAACGCGATGCCACACGGCCCTTTTCGGGTTGCCCGACGGCCGTGCGCCTCGTCGTCATGGCAAGGTCCATGATGGACCGCAGCGCGCACAAAACCCTGATGCCGCTTTCTCCCAACCGCGTGGGCCACGGGTGGAGATCACACCAAACATGCCGCCTCCAAGCAAGGTCTGAGAATCGGTGATCAAGCGTTTTGAGATATGATTCTTCCCTGATATCCAAAGTCTGTCGCATTTGGTCAGTCATTGGAGGAATGTGGCTGATCACCTGTCGACCAAAACGGCAAATGTTAGGATTTTTGGTTTTATCGAACTAGTTATGGTACTCTTTGCCTTTTTCTTTGCGAAAAGAGCCATTGGCATATGAGAACGACATAAAACGAGTGCCCTCTCTTGTCTAGAGCGCAGGGAAGAAGAGCGTCGGGTGATTTCCAGGCGAAAACAGAGCCCAGTGCGTGCGGATCAACACCAATTCCAGCTCACAAGTGAATCACCACGATGGACACTTGGGCAGTTCTGGCTCTTCAGATCGATCATGGATGCCACAACAGAAAGGACACTCGCCAAAAATTCGTAGCCGCCGCGCTCTTCTCTGCAACCTATCACTGAGCAGACCCGCAACCCTTCATACGCGCATGCGAGGCTTCCGTACAGTTTGCAGCGGGGCACTCGCTCAACTAGATCCAGCATACACGAGGCGCCTAGCTGTCGGTTGAGATAGACTTGGGGACTTCTCACAGTGCTTTTCGCGGCATGCAAAGTCGCGTCCATGAGCTTTGACCGCTCTCGCGTCTGAGCCTCCTAGCCAGTGCCCACCTCAAGGGGGACTCGGTTTTCCACGAACCCGGTCTCGGGCACGAGCCGTGGCGATTGGAGCAACAGAGTTTTGGAAGCACCGGAGCGACCCTGAACAGAGCCGAAGCCAGATGCTGGCAAGACTGGCCATGAATCCTCCAGGGCGGCCACCTCTCGTTCACTCTCGCCACCGACCGCGCGGCTCATCTGTATGACTCCCGACCCGTAGGCATATGACGGTCCCGTGGGAGGCACACCCGCAGCTCTCGTGAGATCACCCCCTCGCCAAACTTAATGCGGGAGCGGCCAGCTGGTGCTGCGGCGCTCTCGCTCTCGTGCCACGCACCCCGACCGACGTTTGGCAAGCCAACGTCGTTGGCGCGCCCCCTCAACTCGGGTGGCACTGTGCAGTGGGTCCACGGGGACAGTCTGACACGAATCGTTTTTCCAACAAGTCTCCCCGGTCCCACGCTCGCCCCGCATTTAGGAAGAATGGCGCCAACTGCCCTCGCGAGCGCTACGCACCGTACACCGTCCGACGGCCTCGCCACGGAACCCGCCCACTTCCACTATAAAACCACTCCTCTGTTCACCAGACGTGGAGCCACAGCACGGCCACCAGCGGTTCCACGTCTGACCTTGACGCCAACAAGATCGTGTGCACCCTCCACGGCAGCACAGCCGCTGTCGCGTTGCCCCCCCCGCCCCGAGCAGCACCCCGACAATGCACGCCACCGCGATAACGAGCCGCGACGGCAACGTCTCGTCGCCGCCGCCGACCGCTCTCTCGACGGGCAGCCGCCTGCCTCCGCCGCCGCGGGTGGCCACCGCGGCGGCCTGCCTGCAGGCGGCGGGGAGCCACCCAGCCAACCCCACGATGGTGGCCAGAGGCTGACCCATCCGCCGTCGGCGATTGCGAGCGCCATGACCACCCCGACGGTGTGGTCGACGAGGACGTTGCGCCCGCGGCTAGCGCCAAGCACCACCCGCCCCGCCGAAACCACCGCCTCGAAGCGCACGGCCGACCGGCAGTTCCGCGGGCGTCCACGACCGCGCGGTCGGTGCCCATCGCCACCTCGTCGGCAGGAACGTCGGGGAGGGCCGTCCACGTCTGAAAGACAGTGGACAGCCGCGCGCTCGCGTTTTACTTTGCGTGCAGGTGGCGGCAGGGGCGGCGACGGCGGCAGCGGGCGCTCCGCTCGCCCCCATCCAAGAAGTGGCCGCGTGGGCGTGCGTGCGCGGCATCGCCATCTGCGCCGCCGCTGACGCGGCCGCTTCTTCCGCCAGTGCCGAGCAAGGAGACGTCACGATTTCTTGTAGGGTATTGGCGAAGCCAAAAGAAAGGTCACTGACACAGCGGCCGGAGTCGAAAGCATGAGCACAAATCCGACGAGCATTGGGTCCTCCCGGCACTCGACCGCGCTGGCAATACGCGACATGAACACGCCGCATGTTGACGGCGTCGACACCTCGGACGGGTCCCCGCCGAACAGTCAAAGTGTGTGAGAAAAGCTGGTTGTCTTGATGCTGAGCTTGTCTGGGCCAATCCCAGCCAAGCCGCTCTCTTCATAAGGCCCAGCGGGACGGCCCATCCGGGGCGCGGCCCGCTGCCCAGCACTTTTAAAAAACTTGGACAGCGCCCACCCTCGATGGTCCTTGCGCCCATCCTCGCACCCGTCCGTCGCTCCCGTCCTCGCGCCCGTCCTCGCGCATGCCTGACGCACCGTTAGGTTGGCACTGTCACCAGGGCGACACGTATCCACTTTCACAAATCGCCTCCAGATGGGGCGTATGAGTCCGCGTCTCCGCTTCGAGATGGCACACACGCACGGTGCTCACACATGAGTCTTTCAGCATGGCGCCCACCAAGGACGGCGAGCTTGTATCATCTCTGTTCGCTCGCAAACGCACATGTGCATTCGCGAGCACATGTGCGCAGGTCCACTTCTCGACTGCCCGCGACGCTCCGACATCCATCTTTGTCTCCGATCGCCTCCTCCGTTCTTGTCCATTTCTTTGTGCTGCTGCCGGCCCTTCTCCCTCCCCGCTCCTCCGTCCCCAACCCGCTAAGCAGTGTACCTCTACGTTTTTGTGTGTATTTGTTGTGCTAAACGGCGGCATCTTGATGAGATGGTGGGATCCGACCTCCCCCCCTCTCCCTCCTCTCCTCCTTCCTCCCTCCCACTCCCCCATGTGTCTCGCAGCTCGGTACACCTATGCACTTCCTGAGGAGCACTTCTTGCGCTCCACTGCTTTCCCCCTCTGCCCCCCCTCCCTCTCCTTTTCCCTCACCTATTCTCTCGTCTGTCGACCTCGACTGCGATCGCCATTTCTACCTGGAGCAGCATGCTGACCTCGTCCCTCTATGGCCCTTGGTTGCATTGTTTGTGCATGTGTGGTTCCTTTTTCTTATTGTCTCTTCTCCGTACAGTCGCCACCGTGTCGCCCGCACTTCGGTGTTGTGTCGGTGGTCGGTGACTAAATAGGTGGCTCGTGTCGGATAGGTATGATAGTAGTGAAGTAAACCGATTATTAAACTACCAAATCGAACCGAGCACCGAAAACAGGGCCGCTGCATAAGGACCAATCAGATGGCTCCGTCGTCCATCATGTAGGGCGAATACAGTCAATATCCGCTTATATGGCACCCTTGTGCATTTTGTAACCCACCTGGTGTTTCAAGAAATATATTCTTTGACGATGGCTACTTCCTGTCGTTTCCTGGATCGGGCCAATGAGATGCGTTCTTTCCGCACGATCGTCCGCTGCTGCTCTCTGGTGCGTCCTCAGCGATCGCGATCCTCACAGTTATATGGCAGGGTGCCATAGAACTGGGACGCATATAACCGGATATTGACTGTACTGCTAGCTATCCAGTGCTCCTGGCCGGCTATCCAGTCATTCCGCGTGGCAATCCCTCTGTAGTCCCCCCCCCCCTTGCGTCCCACGCGGTCAGCTGGCTGCAGCACGGCCGTTGCCGTCGCAACTCAACCGAGCACGCCTCAGACGCTGATCCGGACAGCCGACGACGTGGAAGCTCAACACCGGGTTGGTCCGCTTCGCACAGAATCTCGCGTCACGCTCCCAAGCAAGCAGCTCGGCCTGCAACTGGCCCTGGCATCAATTTGGGGGCTCCACAATCTCCAACCGCTGCCTCGCTCGGCCTGCAGCGATGGGAAACGCCCGTGACCTTCCAGACAATCCACCCCCACACACCGACCACCCCAAGCGTGTCTTTCGTCCTGCGATCCTTGTCCCGCCGCAGTCCAATGAATACCTTTGTTGCCCCCTCCTCCGAGTGTTTTGTGGCGACCGCAACGCACGGATCGCGGCCTACAGTAGGGTAGGCACACGATGCAGGTGAGACGCGACGATCACGGTGCGTCGGCGGGCGCTCGACGGGCTCGTCATCTCCGCCAGGTCTCCCACAAATCAAGGGCGGACGGTGGCGCGGAATCGCGTCAACCGCGACTGGTGCGTGCATTGCCAAGCGTCTGGGCACACAACCGAGCCAAGCCGTGAGCTTGATGAGAGCAACACGTGGAAGACAATGAGTGCAGAGATCTGCCAACAGTACGCTCCACCGCTACCGACGCGTTCCCAGTCCCAAGCGTCTCGTGCTATCTCGTGGTCAGCAGGACACAGCCCCACCCGGCTCGCCGGATCCGCCGCCGAGTGTGCACCAGCAGTGGCATCGCAGCGGCCGGTGGCAGAACAGCATTGGAGACCTGAGTCACGGTGTGCCCAACAGATGTGCCCACCGGCCGTCAAGCTGCGGCTGCACCTGGTGTGTACAGTGCTGCTCGAAATCGTCTCGGGTGGGGGAGTCCCAGCAGCGACTTGAACAAACAGCTTGTACAGAAGGCAGGCAGACAGGCCGCTTATACAGTCTGCTATTGTCCTTCCCATTAAACCGTCATCATGAATCCCTGTATGATCACTGAGAATGAACATCTGGGCCAATCAATCGGCGATCGGCATACGATACCGACACGGACGGATGCAGCTCTCTGTGTGAAGCACCGTTGTAGCGAATGAATGTTTTACCAAACACATAGTTTTTGTTCAGCACGTGAATACGTAAAGGAACTCTGAGTGGAACCTACGCAACTGTACTGCTCAGAACTGCAGACCGGTTACTATAAATACAAGAAACAATAATACTAAATTATCCTTCGATGTGAACCACACTGGATTATAAGTTCTCGTAGAGGCACTGTCTAAATTGAAGACAGAGTTGCTTCTCCCCGGACCACGCGCATAACGTCTCACCTCTTGCGTGTTTGTCCCCCAACCCCCGACCCGACTGTCACTGAGAGAAAGGGTCGTTCTGTTTGTGAGATCAAATGCTTTATCTTCCTGCCGGGCACGGCCGGTCACCCCTGACCACTGCCGGCCCGACTGCTATCTACCACACTGCGGCCCACCCCACCACCAGCGGTGTGCCGTCCAGGGATTGCCGACCTTACAGTGCAAATTCACATACCCCCGCATTCCCAATAACCTTATCCGGGACCCGACCGAGCGGAGAGCCAAGAGAATACCCTGTGGCGTGGAGCCCATACTCCACCTAGGGCAACCAAGGCACCGGCTGCAAGGGAAAGGGAGGCAGGGAGGGGGAGGGTCAGCAACGGGAACCAAAGCGCCCCGACGCCGACTTGGTAACACACGCGGAGCGGGGCAGTAACAACCACCCCGACGCCGCGGCCGCCCGGAGAGGACCCGCTCCCGAGGGCTTGGTCAAGCCGTCCGCCAGCTGCAGGGAACCGGGCATCCAAGTAACATACGCTAGGGAGCCCAGCCGATAGTGGTCGCGCAGGTCAGCGAGGCACGCGCGGACCTCCTTAGACCCCGTCGCCGACGTGGAGGAGATGGAGTCGTCGAGGGAGCGTGATTCGACAAAAGCGTGAATCGGAAAGCCCGCACTGACAGAGCCGTCAAACACCAACCCGGCCACGGCGGCCGCGTCAAGGGCGGAGCATAGACCCTGCAGGAGGCCGAATGCCTCGGCCGCAAAGGAACTGAGGGTCACCGGCCGTTGACGGTGGGAGCCCCAAGCGACAAGGTCGGCCGACACACCGTCGGCCGCCGCCGCCGCCGAGCCCACCGCACCTACAACCCCGCCCGCGGCACCGAGGAAGATGGCGAAGCCGGTCTGTGCCGACGAGGAGCGGAAGGTCACCGCCGAAGAGTCGGTGAACAGGTAGAGACAGCGCCCAGGCGGTCAGGGGCGAAACGTCAAGCCGAAGTCACAAGAGAGGCGGGCCGCCTCTAATTTCTTGTTGGCGCGGACAAGGTCGGCCACCAGAGCGTGTCGGAGGTGGCGGGTGAGCACAGCCGCGCCGCACGCGAAGTGGGGCAGCGTCTTCCCCGCCGCCCATGGCAGCGCGTCGGCCGCCCGGCGGTAGAGAAGTAGTTCCGCCGAGGTGACCGCGGCGCCCGCGGTGGCCACGCGAGCCCCGGAAAGGGGAATATCGTCGAGGCTGTCAACGTACGCCTGCCGGTGGACAAGAATGCGCGCGGGGCGTCCCTCCGAGGCCACAGTAAGGTGATGGCCAGGCCCGTGAACACGAAAGAGACGACCGCGACGGGCCCGACGGAAAAGGCCGCGCGAAGCTCCGACTCAAACAGCGCGACGCCGGCGGCAGTGCCACCGAAGAGCAAATCGTCGACGTGGAAGGACACGGACAGGATGACCGCCCCGTCCGCGAGGAGCACAACCACGCTCGGGTCGGCCGCCGAGCGCACCGCACCGATCTTTCGTGTCAGGGAAAACACGCGCTCGTACCACATACGGGGCGCGTCTACCAAGCCGTAAGTGCACTTTGCCAAGAGCCAAATGAGGCCGCGCGCCACCCCAGCCTCATGTGGAGGGCGGACGTAGACGGGGTCTGGGCGGTCGATCGGCATACCCTGCAAGAAAGCAGTAGACACGTCGACCGATCGGGGCGCCCAGCCCATGGTAACGAGGAGGCTGAGCAGTAGGCGCACCGTGGATCGAGAGACGGCGGGCGAGAAGCTCTCGATGAGTGCCTTATCCCGATCCTCGTTGCCTCGCACGCAGAAACGGGCTTTGGGGCGGGGGTGCAGACCGGGGAGGGCCGGGGGCTTGATGGTGAGGACCCAGCGCGTGCTCATCGCGCGCTGCCCGGCAAAAGGCACCTCCGCATACGCGCCTCGGACCATCCAGGCCAGCAGCTCCGTGTCCTTGGCGGCATCAAGCACGGGACCCGCGTCGGCCGCCGACACCTCTGCGCGCAGCCGCAGATCCCGCCGAGGTACCAGGATAGAGCGCGCGACGAGAGCAGCCCAGCCCTCGTCGCGCACGGAGGACGCGGCACGCGCCCGTCAGGCGAACGACGCCGCCAGCCCTGCCGCATCCACCTCCGCCACAAGACCCTCTCCCGCCGAGAGGACTCCGGGCGGCACCGAAGCGTGACGAGCGGCCAGAGAATCCCCCATGACGACCAAAGCCACCGCGGCAGCCGGATCCAGCCGCCCGAGGGGCGGGACAGACGGCGACAGCAGCGGAGAGGGCCGGGCGATGGCAGAAACTGACGCCGATGCCGCCCCTGGCGGTAGCACGGCGTTGCGCAACGCCGACAGGGCGGCGCCAACGACACCCGGTTCCGCCGCGTGGGAGGGGGCAGGATCAGCGGCGTCGAAATTCTCCATGTCGGAGGCGTTCCGTGTCTTGTACTCGCCGCTTTGGAGCATTCCAGCCACCCGCCCCGAATGGGACACGACCGTGGCCGGGCAGTGCATGCCGTGTCGGGACGACGCCTGGGCCTTCTCCGAGTACCGGACCACCGACCCCGCAGAAAAGACGCGGCCGGGGTCCCCCGGCACCGGCCGATTCAGCGCACGACGGACAGAATGGCTGGCCTCGGCGCGAGCAAAGTCCGCCCGAGACGCGGCCAGAAGAGCCACCGTGCGGGCGAGGTCGGCCTCGGTAGGTAGGTGGCTTTCCTGTCTATTCGGAAGGTCGTCCGACAGGACGGACGGCAGGCGCGGCTGCGACACCGTCGCGAGCTGGAAGGGTAAGGCGCGGCCGTGCACCGCCAAGGACTTCTTGGAAAAGCAGGAATGATCGAGATGCTCGTGGACGGAGGCCGACGGGTGGTCGGAAGCAAGGTACACGACCATGTGCTTGACGACGCCGTTTTGGCGCTCGCAAATGCCATTGCTCCACGCCGACTGGCACACAGTCAAGTTGACGGAAACGTTGAACCGCTCGCCGAGCGTGTGAACAAGGGCTTTGTGAAATTCACGGCCGAGGTCTGAGAGAAGCCACCGCATAGCCCCGTAGACGCAGATCCAAACCGAGATCAAGGCGCGCACAATCGTCGGCGCCTCCTTTTCCGGCACGACGACGCAGCGCGAAAGGCGGGTGCCAAGTTCAATCTCGTGGAGGAATCGACCGCGGCCGGAAGCCTCCGCCAGGTCGATGGCGACGTTGTCGTTCAACACCGCGGGGCGAGGAAGGGTGACGAAGGCCCGAGGGGGGCGGGACCGGGCCCCCGGGCAAACGGCAAGAATCTCTGTCACCCGCCGCAACGCCGGAGCGATGGCGGCGTCCAAGCAGCCCGCGTCCTTGGGGAGGTGTAGGAGGTGGGCCGCACCGGGGTACGCATAGGTGCGGTGGAGACGGGAGAACACCGCCGGTAGGTGCACGCCGGCCGACAACACGGAGTGCGCGTCCCGGGCAGAGAGATGGGAGGGAGCGGGGGCTGCTCCGCCGGGCGCGGCCGCCGCCGCCACAGGCACGACGCCGGCCGGCGCGGCAGGCACGACATCTTTGACGTCGGACGCCGCGACCGTCGCGGCATCCCCAGACGAGAAGGAAACGTGACGGGACCGCGACCACGTAGAGTCGAATACGGGGGCCGAGACAGGAAGGGGCAGCAGGTTGACGAGGAGGTGGCCGGTGGCATCCACTCGCAGCGGCACCGTGAACCGGGGGTCCTTCAGCCACAGCGCGTCGCACACCAGGTCGAGAACCGCCGAGGCTGCAAGCAGAGAAAGCCGGTTCATACGGAGCGGGAGATCTCCTGGGACGACGTACACCCGCAGCCACTCAAGCTTCCCGCCGAGGCAGAAGAGGATCTCCAAGTCCCGGTCGGCCAGCGTCCGCCGGGCGTGACCAAAAAGGAACACGACCGAGGCGGGCCGCTCCACCGCCGGGGCCCGCAAGGCAGGATCAAGGGTCGCAAGGCAGTCGCGCAGCCACGAGAAGCCCGCAACCGTGGCCGTGGCCCCGGGGTCCACGATGGCGTCGCCGAAAGGGCACGTCTCCGCCGTGAGCACGGCGGCGCTCGCCGTCGCGTCGCTCACAAGCACACGATGATAGGGTGTCGGGACGCCAGGGGGGAAGGAGGGCACCAAAGCGGCGGCCATCATGGAGTGTTGTGGTCGGTGGGCAGCAGCCGGAGAGAGAGAAGCCTCCGACGCGCGATCAGACGGGGCCGGGGGGGAAGAAGAGGGAAGCGCCGCCGACACAGAAGATGCGAGCCGGTCCGGTCAGTGGAACCACACATTCCCGAGTTTGTGGCAGTGCCAGCATACAGGGGCACCACCGCAGCGGGAGAGGTCCAGACCTGCGGCCAGAAGCGTCGAGTTCTCCGCCGCCGAAAGGGTGACCGTCGCCAGGTCGGCCGCAGGAGACGGCACATCGCCGTGCAAACGGTCTAAGGCGGCGGAAAGTTCCGCATCGGAAAGCGCCGCAGAGTCCCGCGCCGTCGCAGCGGCGATCACCTGCACGACCACCTGCTGCTCGTGCGAGATCCCGGCCTTGCTGAATAGGAGCCCGGCCAAGTAGGGGGATGGAAGCGGGGCACCCGCGGAGGAGCAGCGCGCCGCCGCCGTCCGACACTTGATCAGGTTGGCGGAGACCGTGCGGACGTCCCTGGAGCAAGCGTACAGCTCGTCCGCTGCCCGCGTTAGCCTGAAGGCGGGAAGAGTGTCAAAGCTGACCGCAAGATGGTCGAGGAACGCAAGGGCGCCGCCGCACTAAAATAAGACGGACTCTTCGAGCTGGTGGGCGCTCTCGGCCGCCAAGCCAGAGAGGGAGAGCGCAAGAGAACCACCTTGCTGGGACGGGGTTAGGTTGCATGTGTGCAGCCAAATGCGAGCGAGGCGAAGATAGGCGGTGAAGCCCTCGACACCGTCCCAGGCAGGGGGAGGCGCAGAGGAGGGGATGTAGATGGCCCCATTCAGGGCAGGCAATGAGAGCGCAGCCGGAGATCCGGGCGCACCGGGCCCGCCGCCACTGCCACCCGGGCCGCAGCCGCCGCCGCCACAACCGCCTCGCCAATCACCGCCGCCACGGCCGCCGCCGCCGCCGCCGCCGCGGCCGCCATCCCAACCACTTCCGCCGCCGCCCCCTTCGCGCGCTTCGAGACCCCCACCCCAACTACCTCCATGGCTGCCGGGGCCCGGGGTGGAGCGCGCAGGAGCAGCTCCACCCCACCCGTTGGGGATGCTGGCGGGCGAGCCACGATCACAGCCAGCAGCGCCGACACCACCCCCCAGGGGTGGGCAGGCTGAGGACGCACGGCCAGCGGAGCTGCGGCAGAAAAAGGCGTACGGGGGAAGACGGAGCAGCAAGTACGCCGCCCGCAGCACCCCCGGGGGCACGCGAGCCGCCCCCGAGCAAGGCACCAGCCGCGCGAAGCCCCGAGGAACCTGTGGCAACAAAGAAGGCGCGAACAAATACCCCGTAGCAACACTGACAATACAGAAGAGAAGGACCCAAAGGGTCG
>ENA-ORXR01003500-ORXR01003500.1-marine-metagenome-genome-assembly--contig:-NODE-3500-length-14024-cov-16.875529_pt1 | contig 14024 bp, 16 predicted proteins | sample MGYA00237866_ERZ511479 | MGnify/ENA metagenome assembly ERZ511479 | reverse complement strand
CCCAATTACATATGGCATCGAGTTAGGTTACTCTTTCTAAAATCTAATATAGGTTTTTGATTTAAGGCAGTCGCATTCTGTGCGGCTGCCTTTATGTATTGTGCATGGCAAAAACGCTTTTTGATAAATTATGGGCCGCCCATTGCGTTCTTAACGCGGCTGACGGGAATTCTCTGATCGCGATCGACCGGGTCTTCTTACACGAGCGCACGGGTAGTGTCGCCTTGGAGTCCATCGTCGAAAGCGGCCATAAGCCACGAAACCCAAAAACAGTTTTCGCCACGATGGACCACATCGTCTCCAACAAAGAGGGACGAGGTCGGAATGAGGCGCGCACGCCGGGCGGGGACGTCTTTATCACAGCGACCCGCGAAGCAGCGAAAAAAACCGGAATAAACCTAATTGATGTTTTGGATGCGGATCAAGGCATTGTCCATGTTATCTCGCCCGAGCTTGGTATAGCTCAGCCCGGATTAACCTTGGTCTGCCCCGATAGTCACACTTGCTCTCAAGGCGCTCTTGGCGCGTTGGCGTGGGGCATTGGGTCAACGGATGCTGAGCATGCCATCGTCACGGGAACTTTACGTTTAAGAAAGCCGCCGCAAATGCGGATTACCGTTACGGGAAAATTAGGTGCGAATATAACCGCCAAAGACTTGGCGCTTCATATCATCTCTAAATATGGGGCGGCGGGCGCCGAAAGATGCGCTGTTGAATATGCAGGCGAGGCTGTTGAAGACTTGTCTATCGAGGCGCGCTTGACACTTTGCAATATGGCCGTCGAGTTCGCGGCCTTTACGGCGATTATCGCCCCCGACGAGAAGACATCTGAATATTTAAAGGGACGTTGTTTCGCGCCAAAGGGTGCAGCTTGGCAGCAGGCGCTCCGAGACTGGGAAGACCTGTTTACTGAAGACGGCGCAGAATTTGACTTTGACTATCTGATCAAGGCGGAGGATGTGCGCCCGACAGTGACATGGGGGACATCCCCTGCGCAAGCCGTCATGATAACGGGCAGGGTTCCTGATGACGCAGAAGAGGCGGCTTTGTCCTATATGGGGCTATCACCAGGGGATGTGATGACCGAGCTACAGATTGGCGGCGCGTTTATCGGCTCTTGTACGAATTCACGGCTTTCGGATCTACGGGCGGCTGCGAAAATTCTGGACGGGCGAAAGGTGAATGCCGGCGTCACAGCTATTTGCGTGCCCGGCTCAATGCGTGTTCGCCGCGAAGCGGAAGCGGAAGGGTTGGATGAAATATTTCGTGAGGCTGGATTTCAATGGGGCGCGGCGGGATGCGCCTTTTGCTTTTATGCAGGCGGGGAGACATTCGCGCCCGGCACACGGGTGATCAGTTCCACCAATCGAAATTTTGAGGGCCGACAAGGACCGGATGTTCGTACACATTTAGCCAGCCCCGCAATTGTTGCGGCCTCAGCAGTTGCCGGTCACATCTGTGATCCTGAGACTTTGTAGGGGATTATAATGCGTCCATTCACCCAACATACAGGCATCGCTGCATCTCTCCTGCGGGATAATATCGATACGGATCAGATTATCCCCTCTCGAGAAATGAAAACTGTGTCTAAGACAGGCTTGAAAGACGGTCTCTTTGCAGGGCAGCGCTATATATCCGGGCGCGTGATCAATCCAAAATTTGTCCTCAACCAGCCGCCTTTTACCGACGCAACAATACTTATCTCGGGGAAGAATTTTGGCTGTGGCAGCTCTCGAGAACATGCCGTTTGGGCCCTAAAAGACTTTGGTATCCGGGCTGTTATCGCGGAGAGCTTTGGTGAAATCTTTTACAATAACTGCATTAGAAACGGAATATTGGCTGCTCAGATGCGGGCCTCTGAAATCGAAACGCTCAATAACACTGTGTCGATAGACTTGCCAAATCAAACTATTGACGGACGTCCATTTAATATCCCGGCGGGAGACAAGGCGACGCTGATAGAAGGACTGGATGCTATTGCTGTAACCTTAAGAGACAAGGCGAAGATTGACGATTTTTTCGCGAAAGACGAAATGAAATTCGGCTGGAAATATAATTAAATAATACCGTCATCTTTAAACGCGTCAATATCCAGCCCTAACGCTTTCAAAATCTCTTCTGTGTGTTCTCCAGCTTTGGGCGGGTCGAGATAAAGCCCCAATCTTTCACCATCCATCGAGATCGGCAGGGCAGGTAATTTACAGCGCTCGCCATCTTCCATTTCCATGTCCAACAATCCGCCGCCCGCGTTCAGATGCGGATCGTCAAACATGTCTTCCGGTTTTCCGATGGGGGCAAAGGGAAGTCCAAGGTTTTCAATTTTTTCCATTAATTCCGCTTTGGTCAGAGACATAAATTTATCAATGATTTGCGGAAGAAACTTATCTTTGTGAATGACGCGATCACGATTTTCCGCCAATTCCGGATCATCCAAAAGATGATGCAAATCGAACGCTTCACAGAGGATTTTCCATTGCCCGTCAGAAACGACCCCAATAAAAACTTGCTCGCCGTCTTTGGTGTCGAAAAGCTGGTAAATTGCCCAGCTCGAAACACGAACAGGCATAGGCGCAGCGGGCTCTCCGGTGACGGCCTTTTGCGCCATATGCTGCCCAACGAGAAAGACCGTAGTTTCAAATAAGGCTGCTGTTACACGCTTGCCTTTTCCGGTGGTGTGGCGTTCATTCAGGGCCGCCAAAACGCCCATCGCGCCGAACATGCCGCCTGTGACATCAATGACTGAGGAACCTGCTCGCAGGGGCCGCCCTGGAGGGCCCGTCATATAGGCGAGACCGCCCATCATTTGAGTGACTTCATCCAGCGCCGTTCGGTGCGCATAGGGTCCATCCAAAAAACCCTTCTCGGAACAATAGATCAGCTTCGGGTTCAGCGCCCGCAAATCATCATATCCAAAGCCAAGCTTGTCCAAGGCTCCCGGCCTGAAATTTTCAATAAACACGTCAGCTGTTTTGATGAGTTCCAGGACAGCCGCTTTGCCCTCTGCGGATTTCAAATTAATCGCGAGGGATTTTTTATTTCGGTTATACATCGGGAAATATCCCGCACCCGCGCCGCGCAGGCGGCGCGTTTTATCTCCGCCCACAGGTTCAACTTTGATAACCTCCGCGCCCATATCGGCCAGCATCAATCCGGCCGCCGGCCCCATGACCATATGGGAAAATTCGATGACTTTGATACCGTTTAAAGGAAGGCTCATATTTGGGCTCTGAATTGTTGATCAATTTGTCCGGTCGTAAAGACCTCAACGCCGTCCATGTCTTTGATATGCGCCAAAAGGGCACGCAACGCCCAAATGCGGAACGGTTGTCCGATGACATAAGGGGTGAGGGTGAGACCCAGCATCTGACTGCCAAAGCGATGATGCTCCTCCAAGAGCAGGTCAATGGCGCTCTTAACTTGCGTCAGCCAGCTCTCTTCAGTCTGTCCTCGCGTGTGGAGAAGTGTAAAATCAGAAAGCTCGTAAGAATTAGGAATAAGCGTGATGTCGCCATTCTTGGTCGTGACCATTTGCGGAGCTTGATTCATTTCCCAGTCGAGGCAATAGTGCAGCTTAGAGTCAACCAAGCGAGGCAAAGTTCCAGACGATTGATTACGGGCAGGCGACAGCCAGCCTTTCGGAGGCGCTTCGAAACAAGCCATTGTATCGCGGATGAACTTCAACTCTTCTGCTTCGCTCAATTTCTCATGAAATATGTGATCTGTAGAAAATCCGTGTGCGACTATCTCATGACCCTGAGATTTAACCGTCTTGAGCAATGGCGGATAACGCTTCGCAATCTCCCCATTGACCGCGAAACTCGCTTTAGTCTCCCCCAGAGCCTCCAAAATCCGATAAATACCAACGCGATTACCGTAATCCCGAACCGTGAAATGCCGAAGGTCAGGGTAGGGCGTTTTCATAGCCCCCGGATGTTTGAAGGGAACTCCACTTGGATTGAGCGGGAAAAACTCGAGTGGCACGATAAGACAGATGGCGACTTTCGCGTCGTTCTCCCATTGGACCTTCGGTCTATCTTTCGCCATTTTCCAATCATAGAAACCATGGTCTTGGCCGTAGCCACGTTTGGGATAAGTGAGATAAGATTTATCCATCACGCACTACCATGAGCTGGATTAAATCCCGTCCCGCCCGTCATGACTCCGCGGGCTTTTATATCGCCTAAGGACTGGTCCCAATAATTATCAATAAAATGCTTTGCGATTTCTTTGCCCGTTGCAAACCAGACATCATCGCTGTGGGCGCAAATGTGTTTCAGCGCTTCTTCGAAAGGACGAATGCGGTGGGGTTGCGCGACCAGATAAGCGTGAAGCGGGATGCACATCACCGTACCGCTCCGCTCGCCTTCAATGAGTAATTGATCGAAATGACGTTTGAGCATGTCGGTGTAGCGCTGCGGATCAAACCCCATGACGGAGTAGGTAATCACGTCATTGACCTCGAGCGAGTAAGGCATGGATACCAGCTTGCCGGTCTTGGTCTTGAGCGGTTGCGGTTGGTCATCTTGAAACAGATCGCAACTATACCAAAAATCATTCTCGGCGATGAGGCCCAGTGTGTGTTCCGTATGGGTGAGGGCCGGAGCGAGATAGCCGCGAATGCGTTGGCCTGTTGCCTTTTCAACTGTACGAATAGAATCTTCCAGAACTTGCTGTTCCTGCTCGGGCGTGAGGCCATAAGAATAGCGCGTATTGTAAATGCCGTGGCTGAAAAATTCCCAATTACGTTTGATACAATCCTCAATGATTTCCGGATGATGGTCGCAAAGTGCGACGTTCAAACTGACGGATCCGCGCAAATTATATTTGTCCAGCAATTCCATGAGCCGAAGATGCCCGACGCGGTTACCGAAATCGCGTTGGCTATATTGCTGCACATTGGGAATGGCATTTGGCCAAGGTTGCCGCTGTGGATTTGTGGGCGGCATGAACTCATAAAATTCAATATTGGGCGCAATCCAAAAGGCGAGCTTCTTCCCGCCTGGCCATTCAATTTTGGGCCGCCCGCCATAGGGCCAATAGTCGTAAAGATTGGGATCAGCCTGCATAGGCCTCAAGCCAATCATAGACCTCTTGGACCTCAACGACATCCGCATACTTAATCAGCAAATCTGTTAGATTTGCGAAGTGATAGCTTTCATGTTTGTCCGCCACGCATTCAATGGGAACGACGGTGCGGTATCCGTAAGACAGGCTGTCGACCGCCGTGGCGCGGACGCAGCCTGATGTGCTTCCGCCCGTGACGACAACCGTGTCGATCTTGTGGTAATTCAGAAAGCTGTTCAGCGGCGTTTCAAAAAATGCGCTGGGCATGCGTTTTGTGTAGACCGCATCAACTGAGCGGTCGATGTCCAGACGGTCGTCAAATTCCGTGCGCTGACTGCCGAATTTTATATTCTGTAAACTGTCAGCTGTATTCGTCCGCGTACCCCAAATCCCGCAATCGGCTGCATTTTCCATATAGGCGACATGCGTCCAGATAACGGGCAAGCCTTTGTCGCGGGCCAGTCTTGAAAGGTCATTAATGTGTTTCATCTGATCTGGGTCGGTGACGTACGCGGTCTTGAACAGATCTGGACGCGTATATGATTTTTGCGGGTCGACGTTCACAATCGCCAAGCGCTCGCCAAAGCCAAACCGTTTTCGGGCGGGATTTGATCTGACTTCTTCAAATATTTCGCGTGCGGTTTTATTGGATATAACCATTGTGGATTCTGTGCTCATGCTTACCCTATCCCTGAATGCACTCTTTATTGACTTGATGCATCTCAACTCCGCTTTCAGAGTTAAACGGGATAAGCGCGCTATGAAAGATAAAGTTCTCATCAGTGAAGTCGGCCCACGTGACGGCCTGCAAAATTGTGCGGGTGTGATGCCGACGGATGTCAAGAAACGCTGGATAAATGGTCTGTATGATGCAGGTGTCCGCGAGATTGAAGTGGGATCTTTTGTGCCGCCAAAACTCTTTCCGCAACTCGCAGATACGGCGGAGATCGTGGGGTTTGCCAAGACATTGCCGGATTTGCGGGTTCTTGCCTTAGTGCCGAACCTGCGCGGCGCGCAAGGCGCGATTGCTGCGGGTGTCACCTCTATCGGTTTTCCCCTCTCTTGTTCTGAGACGCATTCCATAAGAAATTTGAGGCAGACTCATGACCAGGCCATTGAGAATGTCGCGGCCATTGCAGCGCTCATACAAGAGCAGCCCGAGGATAAACGCCCTGAATTTGAAGGGGCATTGTCAACAGCCTTTGGCTGCTCCATCGTCGGCGAAGTCAAGGAAAGCAAAGTCATTGAATTGGCTGAACGTCTCTTAAAGGCGGGCGTGGATGAGCTAGGAATTTCCGACACGGTCGGTTACGCGCAGCCGCTACAAGTCAAAAGGTTGATCCGAAAAGTCCGAGAGGTCGCCGGACGCGAACGCGTCAAATCCGTCCATTTGCATAATACTTACGGTCTCGGAATCGCAAACGCTTTTGCCGCCTATGAAGAGGGCATTGAAGTCTTTGACAGCTCCCAAGGCGGATTGGGGGGATGCCCGGCCTCTCCCGGCGCAAGCGGTAACATTGTGACGGAAGACCTCGTTTATATGTTTGAAGCTATGGGCGTCGACACGGGGATTGATTTGGACGCTCTCATCTCCTGCCGTCAATATTTGGAGGAGGGCCTCCCGGACGAACCAATTTACGGCATGACGCCGAATGCTGGGTTGCCAAAAGGTTTTAAGGCTTAATCGAGCGCCGCTTTGACGACTTGCGCGGCAGTCTCCGTGTCGGTCTCCATGAATCCAAATCCCCAATCGGGGTAATCAACGACTTTTCCATTTTGAAGAAGTTTACCAACACGGGGCGTGAACTCAAAGAGCATATCCTTTGGGTTTAGGACGGTAATGCGGTGCGGGAGCTTTGCGATCCGCTTGGCAAATGCAGCCGTGTAATTAAAAGCAGCCTCGTGTCCCCACTCATAAGCCTCCCCGGCTCGCAGGTTTTCTGCCATGGAATTGGCCAGCTGCTCTAGTGACATGCCAGGGCCGCGATATTGGATAGACTTCGCCCACATCTCTTTGAAACGTGTGCCGGCCTCATCCAACGGTATGGGTTTGAACATCGATTTAAATTCATCCCGCTCTTCGGGGGTTAAGACCAATGCCGAGACCATAACAATGCCCGCGACCTCCTCCGGTCGCTGCCACGCCATTTCAGCCGCGACTTTTGCACCCGTATGGTGACCCAGAAGATCCGCTTTGCCGATATTCAAAACGTCAAGCGCACTCCAGATTTGATGCGCAAAATCTTCGATGCTCATTTGTTGTTGGGGTACATCCGACTCGCCATGGCCCGGACTATCTATGGCAATGACAAGCCTGTCTTCACCCGCAATTCTCATGAATTCTATAAATTCTCGCGAGGATTTCGGGCTTTGATGCAGGCAGATCAGGGGCGGTTTGCCTGATGGCTCTCCTGCAACACGGTAATGCATCTGGCCATATTCGGCATCAACAAATGCGCGCCGGATATCACTCGCCATTGGCTAATTCGTGACCGACATCCTCGGAAGACGGCTCATTGGGCTTTTCCAACCCTTCGATCTCTTGTTGGTACACCCGAAAGATGCGCGCCAAATATTCTTGTGTCCAAGCCCCGCGCTCTTGCGCTTGCGTTTTGCTCGGGGTGAACGCGTCTATGTCGAATTGGCTAATGCCTTTGTCTTCCAACAGACGTTCAACTGTATCCAAACGCTCCCGCATAACGGCAAGCTCTTGCGCCACGGCCATAGTGACGGCAAGGACGCGTTCGACATCAGGATCTTTGAGGAAGAAGGGCCGCTTGCCTTTCGGCTTGGCGCCAGCGAGCTTGAGAGGGTCAATTGACTCGGTCATCAAGCTACCTTTTGCCCGCCAACAATATGCCAAGCGGCTTTGCGGCCATAATCCTCGACATCATCAGTAGCATGCTCGGGGAAAAGCTCTGTATCGACCACGGCCGCCACGCCGCCATGCACCAATTCCTCTTTAGCAAAACCGGCGTCTATCATCCATTGATCCAGATCGAGCTCGTGCATTTTCGTCCAAAATGGCTCATTATTATAGAACGCGTCCCAATCCCGAATGGCTTGCTCATAAAGCGGCATATCTTTAGCGTATTGCGGCTGTTCGACGTGCATGACCAACCCGCCGGGGGATAAGAGGCGGTGACTTTCCTTCATAATGCGCGGCATCGCTTTGACGCTGGTCTCATGCAAAAACATGGTCGATTGTACCCAGTCGAAATAGCCGTCCGGGAACATGGACAAGTCCTCGGCATTGGCTTGAACAAAAGTGATGTTCTGCACGCCCATAGATTTTGCACGGGCCAAGCCATAGCGCAGAACCGGCGCGCCCGTATCGACACAAACGACCTCGGCATCCGGGTAGGCTCTGGCAATTGGAACAACGTTTTGACCTAGGCCCCCGCCAATATCGAGAATTCTTTTTGGCTGAAAATCGGGGCGATTCTTTTTCATCCAAGCCACGACAGCTTCTCCGCCGCCATCGGAAAATCGTCCAAGACCGCCGCCCGTCGTAACAAAAATGCCGACATCATAATTCGCTGCGCCTGTCACATCGCCCGGAACGTTTTCGTCATGATAAGAGCCGGGCATACAGTGATGATCGATTTTGGCGAGATAGTTCGGGATTTCCAGATCGGGATTGAGGATCAAGCGCGGGTCACCTTCCGTCATCTCTTTGGCTTTACTGTTCAGCGCTTCGGCTTGACGCAGTGTAACCCAGCGTCCTGCCTGTTGGCGTAATTCCATCGTACCACGCCGCAGCGCACTCCAATGTTGAAAAACCGGATCGCCGAGTAACGCTTTTCGGACGTCATGGCGGGTTTTTGGCGTGGGATGATTGGGCTTGACCCGATTCTCATAAGCCGTTTTCACGCCCGGCAAGATTTGCGCGGCCAAGTGACGGTTTAAATGTGCTAAAAAATTGAAACGGGCCTTCTCATCATGGCTGGTTTCTGGAGACATGCCGTGTAAACCGACATTGCGGTAATCGGGGGGCCCGTCATATGATCTCTGCGCTGTCATAAAAACTCTCCTATCAAGACCGCTCATATTGACCACAACTCTGAAATGAGTTGACGGATGTCAAAGCGGTGTGCGCTATGGAATAACATGAATATCAAACGTATGGAGGTGAACATGGCAGCAAAAATTCTCGCACTTTTTAATCTGAAACCCGGCACATCGGTCAAGGATTACGAAAAATGGGCTAAAACTGTGGATATCCCGACCGTGAATGGTTTGGGGTCCATCGAAAAATTTGAAGTCTTTAAAACAACGGGCTTACTTTTTTCCGAAGACAAGCCGCCTTATGATTATTTCGAGACCATCGATATTCTGGACATGGACAAATTTGGCCAAGAGGCGGGCAGTGATGCGATGCAAAAAATTGCCGCTGAGTTTCAAGCCATGGTCGATGACTTGGTCTTCATTCAGACAGAGCAGCTCTGATGAAGCGCCTGGAAGGCAAAACAGCCGTCATAACGGGTTCAGGCCGCCGCGGCGGTTTGGGCGAAGCCATTGCGAAACGGCTCGCAGAAGACGGCGCGAACATCGTCATTTCAGATATCGGGCAATCTCGGGATGCGGCAACCGGGGATGAGCATATTGGCTCGACAGATGAGATGGAGAGCATTGCGAAGGATTTGCGAGAGCACGGCGTCGAATCTTCCACATGTGTTTGCGACGTGCGGTCATTGGAAGAAGTGCGAGAACTCGCCCATTACGCCAGAGATACCCATGGTTCCTTGGATATTTGGATCAATAATGCCGGTATCGGCTATATCATGAAGCCTCTTTTGGAAGTGACCGAAGATGATTGGCGGGCCGTTATCGACGTAAACTTGTCCGGTGCTTTTTTCGGGGTGAAATCGGCAGCGGAGATTATGGTCAAACAAGGTCGCGGCGGGCGCATTATCAATATTGCTTCGCAAGCCGCAAAGTCAGGGTTTCCCCATGCGCAGGCTTATACCTCGTCCAAACATGGCTTGGTCGGTCTTGTGCGGTCTGCGGCAACTGAACTTGGGTCCCACAACATTACCGTAAACAACGTCTGCCCGAACCATGTCACAACAGGGCTTGGTGCGTGGCAGAATGAATATTTCGCAGAAGTTACAGGCGCGGATAGTGTCGAAGATTATCTGAAAGCCATGGCCGCGCGCATTCCGATGGGCCGTCCGGGCTTGCCCGAAGACACCGCTAATGCCGTCGCGTTTCTCTGCTCTGATGATGCGAAATATATTACGGCCGAGAGCATGAATGTATCCGGCGGCGAGGAGCCGCATTAAATGAACGAACCTGCTCCAAAAAACTTCACCTGGCCGAATGGTGCCAAGCTGGCGCTATCTCTCGTTATCAATGTTGAGGAGGGGGCGGAGCGCGGTATTTGGCAGGGCGATAAAGCCAACGAGCCTGTCGATGAATTGGTCACCGGGCTAAAGGCGAATATCCGCGTTCATGGCAATGAGTCGAATTACCAGTATGGTATCAATCGCGGTGCGCCGCGCGTTTTGAAGTTGTTAAATGAAGCTGGCGTCCCCGCAACATGGACGGTCTGCGCGCAAGCTTTGGAGAAAGCGCCTTGGATTGCGGATGCGATCACAGCGCGGGGGGACGAGCCCTGTTCGCACGGCTATCGCTGGCTGTTCACGGCTTTCATGAGCGAAGAAGATGAGCGGGCCTTTATTGCAAAAGGCACGGACTCTATTCTCGCGACAACAGGCCGCAAGCCTGTCGGCTATCTGTCGCGATATCTCCACACGGATAATATTCGGCGGTCGCTCGTCAAAGAGGGTTATCTCTACCATATGGATGATTATTCGGATGATTTTCCTTATTGGGATCACGTGGATATGGGGGATGGGTCAACGAAACCTTTGATCATTCTGCCTTATGCCGTCGACAGCAATGATATGAAATTCTGGTTATCGCCGAGTTTTACGGCGGCGATGTGGCTCGACTATGCCAAGCGTACATTTGATGAGTTACTGGCGGAAGCTAATTCGGACGGTGCGCGTATGATGAGCCTTGGTCTGCATTTGCGCATCATTGGACGCCCGGGCCGTATCTGGGCCTTTCGCGAATTTCTGGATTATGTTAAAAATCGCCCAGACGTCTGGATTGCCCGCCGCGAAGATATCGCCGATCACTTTGCATCGCAGATGAAGCCGTAATGCATTATCGGTCCGTCCTCTTCGTGCCCGGCAATCGGCCTGAGCGTTATGAAAAAGCCTGCGCTGCCGGAGCGGATTTGGTTTGCATCGATCTGGAAGATTCTGTCGGCCCGTCCGATAAGGATAGAGCGCGGGAGGATGCGCTGGAGTTCCTATCTAGAACCCAGCATGCCCATGTCGGGGTGCGCATAAACGGGGTTCAAACGCCGGAGGGCAAGGATGATATTCAGGCGCTGACGGGGAGTGGTTTAACATTACCTTTCATCATGATTCCGAAAGTGTCTGACAAAGGTGAAATGAGCGATTTGGATGATGATCTCCCAAATGAACTCGGCGTGTTTTGCCCTATCATTGAGAGCACGATTGGTTTGCTCAACGCCGCCGAAATTTTCTCAAATGGCCGCGTGAGTCTGGCCCTGTTCGGGGCCGTAGACTTTAGCGCCGATCTAGATTGTGATTTGAGTTGGGACGCGCTTTTGCATGCGCGTTCAGTTCTTGCGAATGTGGCGGCAGCGCATGATGTGAATTTATTCGATGTTCCGCATATCGATGTCCGCGATCTGGACGATTGTGAGTTGACGACGCGGCGAAATAAAACGCTAGGTATTCACGCCCGTGCGGCAATCCATCCAGCCCAAATTGACCGTATACATGCGGCATTAGCGCCCAGTGAGGCAGAAGTTGAGCAGGCGGAAGCTGTGATTGCGGCGTATCAAAAGGCCGATGGTGACGTTGCGTTATTGGACGGAAAATTAATCGAAGCGCCTTTGCTAAAAAAGGCGCAGCGTATTCTGCGTTCAAGAAAGTAAGAGATGGTCGGTTCAGTCAAAAAAGTCGGACCCAACAGGTATCGCGAGACCTTTGGGCGCTATTACGAAGATTTTAATGTCGACGATATCTATGAACATCGCCCCGGGAAAACCGTTACAGAATATGACAACCACATGTTCACCCTGATGACGATGAACACCCACCCCATGCATTTCGATGACGAGTTCGCCAAAGCATCAGAGTTCAAACAATGTTTGGTCGTCAGTCCTTATACACTTGCGCTGTTAATCGGGATGTCTGTTACGGATTGTAGTCAAAAAGCCATCGCGAATTTGGGCATGGACGAGGTGAAGTTCACGGCGCCCGTTTTTGTCGGCGACACAATTTACGGTGAGAGCGAAGTGCTGGCTAAGCGCGAGAGCAAGTCCCGACCGGGCCAAGGCATCGTCACCATTGTGACGCGAGGCTTCAAACAAGACGGCACAATGGTCTGCACGTTTAAGCGGAACATGCTGATCCCGAGTGCGGGCAACGCCGTCGAAGACAAAGTCGAAAATTACTAGGAGCTGATAAGATGAACGCGATTGTAGACCCCAGCGCTTGGACTGTTGAAGACGAAAATATGATGCTCGATACCATCGACAGATGGTGCCGTGAGGAGGTGCGCGAAAAGGTCATGGAGATGGAACACGCGGATGAATATCCGCATGCTTTTGTCGAACAGATGAAAGAATTTGGCCTATTCGGGGCAACCATTTCGCAAGATTATGGCGGCCTCGGATTATCCGCCTCAACCTACGCCAAAATCGTCACGCGAATTTCTGAGGAGTGGATGTCCCTGACGGGCATCTTCAACTCGCATCTGATGATGGCGACGGTTGTTGAGAAATACGGCACGGATTTCCAGAAAGACTATTGGTTGCCGAAGTTCTGTACAGGCGAAATACGCGGGGCACTTGGCCTAACAGAACCCAATGCCGGAACCGACCTACAAGCCATCAAAACGGTTGCTCTCAAAGATGGCGATGATTACGTTATTAATGGATCAAAGACTTGGATTTCTAATGGTTTGATGGGCGGCGCGGTTGCGCTCATGGTCAAAACTGACCCGAAATCAGACCCACGCTATCGTGGTATGTCTATGTTCATCACGCCAAAAATTGATCCGGATACGGATGAGAAATATGCGGGCTACACCACCGGAAGCAAAATGCAGAAGCTGGCCTATAAGGGCATCGATTCCTGCGAGTTGTTTTTCGATGACTATAAAATCGATGCCAAACGTCACCTCATCGGCGGCGAAGAGGGCAAAGGCTTTTACATGGCGGTGGGCGGCTTGGAGTTGGGCCGGATTAATATTGCCGCTCGCTCGGTCGGGATTGCCCGGCGCGCGCTGGAAGAAGCCACACGCTATGCGCAGGAACGTAAAACGTTCGGCAAGCCTATCTGCGAGCATCAAGCCATCCAGCTGAAGCTAGGTGAAATGGCAACGCGCGCGAAAGCTGCAGAGCTGATGGTCGAAAACGCGGCGAAAGCCTATGATGCGGGCGAGCGATGCGACATGGAAGCTGGGATGGCGAAATATTTCTGTTCCGAAGCCGCAGTCGAAAACTCCTTAGAAGCCATGCGCATTCACGGCGGTTACTCCTACTCCAAAGAATATCCGGTCGAGCGCCTGTTCCGTGAAGCGCCATTGATGTGTATCGGTGAAGGCACGAATGAGATGCAGCGGATTATTATTGCCAAACAACAAATCGCTCGGAACAAGATTTAGTTTTGCTTCTTCTTCTCCCTTGAGGGAGAAGGTGGGGCGAAGCCACGGATGAGGGTGATCCCAAATCCGTTTAGTACACCCTCATCCGCCTTGCGCGTTTTCAAACGCTAAGGCACCTCCTCCCTTAAAGGAGAAGGAGAAAGACGAAAAATGTCGCTGAAAAATCTCCCCCTCACAGGCATTCGCATTATTGCGGTGGAACAATATGGGGCGGGGCCTTATGGCACGCAGCTACTCGCCGATTT
>ENA-ORXR01003499-ORXR01003499.1-marine-metagenome-genome-assembly--contig:-NODE-3499-length-14025-cov-2.484084_pt1 | contig 14025 bp, 6 predicted proteins | sample MGYA00237866_ERZ511479 | MGnify/ENA metagenome assembly ERZ511479 | reverse complement strand
TGGATTACGCCGTAGGTGTTGTAGGTGGTGTTTTCGTAACGGCTGATGCCCGTCGCGGCGCAGGTGTCGTCCACCAGAGTTTCGGTGACGATTGTTACCCGAAGGTGGGTGCCGTAGCTGATTGACTCCAGCGTGCACGACCGGTCGCCAGTGACATCGGTGACTTGTACGCTCCGCGTGGTCGGCAGTGAGTAACGACGGTGGTGGTCGTCGAGGTAGTCCAGCGTCACCTGTTCGGTACGGCCGTCGCCAAATTCGGCCGTGGTCCACGCGGGGTTTCCGAACTGGTCGAGCGGTCCATCCACCTGACACTCAAGCGACATGATCTCGTTGCCGAGCGACCAGGTAGCGGTCTTGCCCCAGTAGCCGGTGTTTCCTGCGACTCCGCCGCGGCAGTCGTTCCAGGCTTCAAGGCGCACAGCAGTAACTTCGCGGGACTCATGGCCCGGGACCGTGTTCAGGGTGACGGCATTCAGCCGCTTGCGGGATTCTTCGATGCGCTGCCAGCTGCAGTCCATCGGGGTGGGTGAACAGTTTGTTGAGACCTCGATGGTCGTGGTGTGCGGGGTACCAACGAGGTGCTGGCGGTGCTCGTACTGCGTGGTGGTACGGGTCCGACCTTCGCCCTCGGGAAGCACCTCAGTGGAGATGACCTCGGCGAAACCCAACGAACCGATCGACTGGCTGATTTCGAGGCCGGAGTATGCGAATTCGGTGGCGTGCTCAACCTCTCGGAGCGTACCTCCTGACGTTGCGGGCAGCATCCGCGAGAGCCGGGTTGCCACTCGAGCGTTTGCGGTTGAATCAGTGGGCGCCGTCGGGTCATTGGCCGAGCGGTACCAGTCATAGGCAATGTCGGTCACGGTGCCGGTGCCGTTCGTGACCGCAGTCAGTTCAACCTGATCGAAGCTGCTGGGGAAGTAATGGTCCCGAAGGATGAACCAGCGGAACTCGTTGAAGCAGACTCCGTTTTCTGCCATCCATGACTGCCATGCCGTGCAGTCAATGTCGCCGGTGCTCTGCGCATCGAAGTTGTCATAGCTCCAGACGAGCTGGCCGGCGGCCCACATTCCGGCTCCGACACTGTCACCGTGAGGAACCAGTTGGTAGCGGCTCAGGTCGAAGTCTGTCTTGCTTGAGCGATGCCAGAAGGGGGAGTGGAGGACATTGGAAGGAGTGTTGCGCCGCACGATGTTGCCGGACAGTTCCTGTGCAGTTTCGGAGTATCCGCCGTCCATCGTGATCCAGGAACCGTCGCCCTTGTTGAGCAGAACCGTGTCCCGGCTGGCTGGATCGGTGCTCGTGCTGAGGACGACGAAATCGGCGAGACCGTCCGCGTTCACATCGCCGACGCGGACCCGGTTGAGTTGGATCTGGGCTGAGAGCCACGCATCGAGACTGGGCAGCTCGTCCGGTGCCAGGAGGAAGTACTCCGGATTCATCTGGAACGGAGTCTGCGAGAACAACGCATGCCCCGCCACGTTGCCTGAAGAAGTTGAGTACGACAGATTCACAGGACTGGCAGGGCCCTGCACGAACGTGCCCGCGCATGTCGAATACCACATGCGCCCAAAGCCGCTGACGGCCTGGTTCAGTTCGGGACTCAGTGCTTCATAAACATCTGTGCACCCGTCTCCGTTGAACTCCGCGAAGTGGAAGCGCGACAGGTCGATCTGTGTGCTGGAGATCTCGTCACTGAACCCATCCTCAGTGCGAATAGTGGTGGGGAAGCCGTTGAGGCTAGCCCAGGAGCCGGTCCCGCAGGGGGCCAGCCACACATCATCGGTGGAGCTGCTGTTGAGGAAGTACAGGTCGGGGCACCGATCGCCGTTCGCACTGATGAAGCGGAAGCGACCCATGTCGAGGGTGCGTTCCTGCAGGTCTTCGGCCTTGGACGTCGCTGCGCTTTGCAGGTCGGTTACCGGACCGGTGGCCATGGTCCACGACAGATTGCCTGTTGCGTCCACCTGTGTGATGTACACCCGATCTGCCTCGGCACCATTACCCCAGGGCCGGTAGATGTCTGAGCGGCCGTCGCCGTTGAAGTCGCCGGAGGTGATACCCATCCATTGCAGATTGAGCGCCATCAGGGTCTTCGATACGTGGTCGCTCAGCTCGGCGAGGTCACTGAAGTCGCCCCAGTCGGTGTCGACCGGTACCGGCGTCTGAATGGCCGGAAGGTTGGCGGCAACCCCGGACGACAGCTCGATGGAAGAGTTCGCCGGGTTGAACAGGTCGAGACGAAGTCGGTCCTCCAGGCCGTCACCATCGAAGTCCCCGAAGATGCCGTTGGCGGCGCGGATCAGGTTGTTGGCGGAGCCGCCAAAGGCGTCCTGGAGGGCATCGAAGTACCGATTGCCGATGAAGTCTGGGTTGTCGTCGTAACACGGTTCGACTGGGTTGCCGGCGTTGTCGGCCGCAATTCCGCAGGCCAGCGACGCCTCATCAGCATTGTCCTCGCTGCCGTCGGCACCGTCGACCTTGTCGTCAATGCCACAGGAAAATGCTGCGAAACCGGTATCGAGGAGCGTGTCCGGTGTCCACACGTTGCCGTGGTTGATGAAGTTGACGCCCGTGCAGGGCGTATTCAGCAGTGACAGGAAGTAGTCACGATCGGTGACGAACCGGAGGACGTCCACGCCGCCCGCTGGTTCGTTGAGGTAGGCACCCATCTGTTCGAAGCTCGACGGGTAGCCGGGGATTTTGACGTGCACCTTGGCGAGGTCGCCGGTGAACGACGCCGGCGGCGCGGCTACATCGACCACGCCCACTTCAGTGTCGCGGAATTCGACCAGCCCGGAGTCTTTGACGGCGAACGAGCGCCGGCCCGAAATGCCCTGAGCGTCAAGCGGTCCGCGCACCTGGCCACCGAGGAATGGACTGGCCTGCCCGGGGACGGTGGGGCCATTGTAGCCATAGAAGTTCGCTGATTCGCGGACGGGTGCGAACGCCTCACTGTCGGAGTCAGCCTTCAGGCCGGTCCAGGTGAAGGTAGTCGGCTCGAAGCACAGTTCCCACGCCGGTGCGGCGGCGTTCCACTGCTCACACAGCTGAGCCGATTCCAGGTACATACGCGAGTCGTGAACCGGTTCGCTGGTCACGAACACGTATCCCTTGAGAATCGACTCGATACCGGTCGACTCGTCGAGAATCGCCTGGCCCTCAAGGTCAGCGACCCAATCTGCCCCGGCGTGGCCATTCAATGAGAGGGGGATGGCGCCTGTGCCGGTGGCGTCGGCCAACGAGGCAACGATGATATTGGTCACAATTTCGTCGCTGTACAGCTTGACCCCATCGATCCACCGGGTACGGTGGGGGCGGGTTCGGCGGAAGATGCGTGCCCCCCAGAGATTGGTCTCCTTCGTGACCAGATTGCCGCCCCAGGAGATCTGCTCAAGCTGGTAATTGAGACCGTCGGTGGTGTCGACGCTCCAATGCCAGCTGCGGGTGTTACCGAAGGTGTCTTCGGTCATTGTTCGGACATAGGAGAAAACGATGTCGGTCCCGAGACGATCGGTGACGATGGGCTGGTACAGGTGGTTGATTCCATCGGCGTCTTCGACGACAAAGTGGCTGGTGCCGAGGCCGTCGCCGGTGAAGAGCCGGAGTTCGGTGGACGACCAGACGCTGGTGGCGAAGTACTCGATCCCCGTCGACTGACCCACAGTGTCGAGCGGGGCGCCGTCGAGACACCAGTTGGCCTCAGCGATCGGTTCGGCATAGTTCACCGGTTCCTGTCGGCCGTCGTAGAGCATGGTGCGGGGGCATCGCGTAATCTCAGAAGTTCCGGTCAGGGCGAAGCCGACACCGAGTTCCCCGTCGCCGCGCTGGGACGAGAAGTCCACGCCCAGTCCGGGCCCGCCCTGCGGACCGTCGATCTGTACCGTCCAGCGGGCGGCGCCAGAGGCGTCGACTGAGACATCGGAGCCGATCGAGCCGAAGGGGTCGGCGCTGCCGACGGGCGGCGCGAGCGACGTCGGTGCGATGCCGCACTGGGTGAGGGCCAGTTCCGCGCACCAGGTGGCCACCTCGTAGGCCGGGGTAGTCCCCGTTGGTGTGGGCGTGGCGGTCGCGGTTGCCGTTACGGTCACGGTGGTGGTAACCGTGGCGGTTGGACCTGTCGGTGGGCAGAGATTCGACCCGTTGTCGAGGCTCAAGGTCTGCCTGGTTGTTTCGGAACTGGGCACCGGCACCGGCGTCTTCGCCGGTTCGACTGACAAGCCGTCGCGAAGCTGGAATGCGCTGGATGGGGCAGCTTCCAGCGAGATACCGGACCCAACGTTCCAACCGTCGGAGGCAGAGAGGCACCCGGTAATGCCCAGGTTGCCGGGTTGCTCAAGTTCCGGGGTCGTGAGCGGGGCTGTGCGGGTCGACTCGAAGTCGCGGACCTGCGCGTACGCCGGTGGAGCGATGGTGGCCAGCAGGACGAAGGTAAGGATCGTGGCGACGAACCCGACGATCGGCCGACGCGCAGACGCGGATCGACGCCAGTCTGGAACCGGTGCGGTGGCGGGGGTCGGTATGTTGGCGCGAGCCATCCACCGAGACGACTGGGGCATGTTCTCTTCTCCCTGAAAGCTGATGTGCGAGAAGCAAACAGGAGGCGTCGCACCTGACACGCACCGGAAATGGTTGGTCGCACGCAGCTCGCACCAACTGCTCGATCGAGGCGAGATACTCCTTCGTCATCCAGTGAAACCGGGTTGTCGGGTGAGGCTCTGTGCTCGGAAATGGAACTGTCAACGCATCGGTCGAGCCGAACGCAACTTGTCACCGAACGCTTCCGGGAGGGCGAGACGTCTCATAACGCGGTTGTGCGCGCTCGACGCCTCGGCTCCTACTGGTCGCTGTGACAAACGCGGGTTGTCTGAGAGAGCGCCCCGCACGGAACACTCATTTGGTGAGATGGTCTCGGCGAAGCAACCGGCCCTTCGTGGGTCCTGACCCAACGGCGGCGACCTCCTCGATCCACTTTCGAAGTTCTGCGGGCGCTTGCGGATAGGGCCAAACGATTGGTTGCCCTTTTGAGGATGCCAGCCGTTCGGGAAGTCGCGGAGCCGTACCAACGGTGGGAAGCAGGACACCCATGAGCGCCCGCGGATGTGATCCGCCCAGCGTCGCGGCTATCTCCCAGTCGATGAACCGTCGAGACCACGTGGTCTCACCGATCAGCACAATCGTCACTGAGGAGTCGGCCAGGTACTTCAAGCGAATGCGATCAAGCAGCAGGTTTTCATCGTCAGCCCAGCCTTTTGTGTCGCGATTGCTCACACCAACAGACAGCACTCGCTGAAAGACTTCGCCGAAGCTGCGAATGAAGCTGATCGCCGCATCAGCATCGCCGTGGTAGTAGCTGAGAAACGCAGTCGGCCGAGACGGCTCGCCTTCCCGTGGACTTCGGTTCAAGACAACGGAGGTGGGCTGCGGTTCGATACTTCTCTGTCAGCTCGAGCTGTGACACAGGGGCCGGAGATTGGCCGCTACAGCTTCTCAAGCAGGATCGCCAGTTCCGTTCCTTCTGCCCGGGCTGTCGCCTCTGCGAGCCACCTGGTCTCGCCTGTCAGGTCGAAGAGGTCAGTACGGCACCGTACTGACCATGTTGGGAGGTTCCAGTTGTCAGCCTCTGCTACTGCCGCCTCCAAGAGATCTGCTCGCTCTGAGGGTGTCTTCGCGAGAAAGGAAAGCGCCCGAGTTGCCGGCCCCATGCTGACTAAGCCGGTGCCCACGACGAGAGCTGTCCCGGCAAACGACTCAACCATTTCTCTCAGCGCATCAATGACTTCCGGTGCAGTCTCTTGCGATGTGGCCGAGGCCAACAGAGCGCAAACTGACGGCGCGAGCGGAGCGCTCGAAGAGTAGGCGCGACGAGTGATCCTGGACATGAGAGTTTGTGCTTCACCACTTCGTTCTGGGACACGCGCCATCGCAACAGCCAATGCAGCCTGAGCAAGCATCGTTTGTTGCACATCGGGTGCAGCCAACTCAAGAAGCGGCAGGAGTTCCGCTTGCCTGTCCTGGACCCAGTGGTGAGAAAAGACCTGCGCTGCGTGTGCACTGAAGGCGGACGCTATCCCGCTTCTCTGGGCGCGAGAGAAGCCAGCTTGCGCAATGGAGTGGCTCTTCTGCCATTGTCCATCTGTGAACGCCAGCATTGCCTCGATATTCGAAACGAACCAGGAGCGGAGTGGATTGACGGTCATAGCCGGCGTAGCGCACTCCTTGAGCAGCACTCTCGCCTTGGTGTCTTCGCCGAGCATGAGGGAGCGAACACACTCCAACTGCAGCATCTGTGATCGCAGTGCCACGCTGGTGGCAGCCGCACGATCCTCCGGGAACGGAGGCCAGGTAGATGCCGGATCAATCAGGTAGCTGGGCCAGCTTGCCAACCAACCCGCCAACCGTCCATCGGCATCGACGGCAGATCGCACCACTTCTGCTCCAAGCTGCTTCGCTCGATCGTGTTTGCCAAGAAATGAAAGCTCCCGTGCCAGAACGACCTGGTGGCGCTGACGAGACACCTCACCAAGAAGATCCATCCGCACCCTGTCCAACATGGCAACCCGTCGCTCGTCACCGTCGATGTTTTCGTTCTCGTGCGCGCCAGCGCCAGCGATCTCTGCGCAAAGCTCGTGCTCATGGGCGGCCTCGGCAAGATCGAACGCACGCTCACGAATCTGCCACCCGTCGCCTCCACTTCGATCAAGGGAATCCGCGAAGTCGAGGAGCAGCCTGGCATTTTCCGACCCGGCGTCGAGGGCGAGTATTCGGCGGTACATGTCGGCCGCCTCTCGAAATGATCCGCCACGACGGTACGTCGTGGCCGAGTCCAACAGGGCATCCATGAGGTCGGAAACATCAACCAACGGGCCTGCTCCGAGGAGATGCCTGGCCCGCCGATGAGGATCCATACTGATCTCATCGTGGGAAGCACGAAGGTGGAGTTCGCGCAGCGTGCGTCGGTCGAGAGTCGCCTCGAAGGCCCCCTGCACGAGCAGATGAACGAAACTGAACTCGTCTGGCCGCTCACCTGTGACGGCGAGTTCTGCATCGAGCAATTCATCGACCGCGCCCAAGACCTCAGTGATCGACAACCCCAACAACGCGGCCACTTCCGAGAGCCGGAAATTGAGCCCAATAACGGCAGCGCCGGCGCTCACCGCTCGGGTCGGCGACGACACCGAATCGGTCCACAGGCGACCAGTGCTCGATGGATTCCAACGGTGGGTTGGAAGCAGAGTTTCCGGGTCTGCTGTGCGGAGCAGCTCAAACGCGATTGCTGGCAGGGACGCCCTCGAGGAAACGATTGCATCCGTCAGATCCGATCGCTGCTTGGATGATGAAGACGGATGCATTCGTCCAATCAGCACCAGGAGCTCTTCCCGTGTGAAGGGAGAGACGTCGATCTGTTGGAATCCACTACGAGACAGCGACTCGCTCAGTTCGGTCCAAGTCGATTGTCCTGCTGAAACACGGCCAACGATCGCCAGGTGCAATTCCCGTGCCGAGCGAGACATCGCTGCGAACTCGATGAATTGTTGGGTGTGGCTGTCGAGCCATTGAGCATCGTCAACCACGACGGTCAGCGGCCGGCCGTCGAAGTGACGACCAAGAGCATCCAGCGCTGAGGACCAACACTGCGACCTTTCGTATGAATCACCACCGTCGTTCATCAGCGGGGAAAGTTGCTCCCGCAGAGTTGGGAGAACAGCGACAATCGGACCGTAGGCAACGGTGTGCCCTCGTTGAGCGCTCAACCAGACAACGTGTCGACCGCGAGCGTGCGCAGCCCTTGCGAGATTGCGAGCCAGAGCAGTCTTTCCCGAACCCGAGACTCCCGAAAGAACGAGACCTGTCGATTGGAGAGCCGCCTGCGCTGATGTCAGCAGTTCCGAACGTTCGATTCTCAGCTCGTGTTCGTAGATGTCGACCGTTCCCACTACCCGCGCAGCGGGCACAGCAGCTGCTGTCGGCAGGCCGGGGGCTTGCGTAGGCGCGCCGGACATGAGCTGCCTGTGAAACCGTGTCACCTGCACTCCTGCTGGCGCATCGAGTTCCAGCTCGATGCGCGCTATTCCCTCCGAGAGAATCTGCGTCGCAAGTGCGTGAAGGTCGGCGGAGACGTGCAGCTTGGCGACACAGGCAAGCACATCCTCTCGGTATGGTTCCAGGGTCAGCAGCTGGCGGGCTGATTCAAGCCAACCTTCTGCCACAGGGGAGCCCGTGTCGGCAACTCGATCGAGCAGGCGTACTCGCGCCGTGGTGATCTGGTCGATGGAAGACTGCACCAGCGGCGTCCGCTCGATGCCGGGGTAAGGCTCGCCATTGATCAACTCAGCCATGTCCTCTTCAAAGCCCGTGTCGTCTTCGAATCCCGTGTCGAGTGCCGAAGCCCCCACCTTCAGGAGCGTCCAAACATCAACTGAGGTCTCCGGGTGCAAGGCGTAGTGCCTCGTCGTGTTTACGATCGTCTCAAGTCCGACAGTGCGTCGCATCCGGTGGATGGACTGCCGCACAGCACTCTCCCATTCCTTCGGCAGTGCCGTGGGCCAGACCTCGTCGGCAAAACGGTCTGAGGACAGACCAGTCTTTCCGGCGGCGATGAGAATTGCCAGAATCTTCCGCTGGGCAGGCTGGAGCATGGCCCGCTCCCCGCTGTGAATCGCACCAACAACACCAAGTCCAGTGAGGATCATCGGGTCAGAATCTAGTTGATCCCAAGTCCGACTTTGCTTTTTGTTGAGCACCCACCGATGATGACGGAATGACCGTCTGGCCGCCAAGGGAAGCAGAAGCTCCGATGACCGAGTGGACGGTCGATGATCTGCAACACGGGGATCTCATTTTCTGCGCACGCCCCGGTGACTGGGTTGCCTTCGCGGACAGCGTCGCCGATGAGCCATGGCGCCACGTCGGCGCTCTTGCTCGTGACAGAGATGGAGATTGGTCGGTACTGGAGACCTACGGGGACAACTTCATGCGTCGAAAGTTGGTGACGTTCCTTGAGGCCTATGAGACCTTTGGCGTTGCTCGACTTGGCCTGGATGCCGCTTGCATTGCTGCTGCTACCGCATGGATGTTCGAGATGGTTGAGTCTGAGACGCCGCACGTTTATGCGTGGGACGATCTCATTCTTTCTGGGCTGTTCGCTGCCTGTCATCGTCACTTGGAAGCAGATCAGCGCGTCCAGCTGCGATCTGCTCTTGCCAGTGCTGCGAGGGCAGCGAAAGAGCGCCCCGAACACCGAGCGGTTGCCTCCTTGACCTGCTCAGCGTTCGTGCAGGTCTCCTATGACATCGCAGGCAGCGAATGCAGGATCTATCACGAACGCTGGCGGAACAGCTGGCCTCCGCAGACGTCGACGATCGATGAGTTGTTTGACGGACCTGCTGAACAGTTCAACCAGGCAACCCGCAACGGGCGTTCTCTCATGGAGATCTTCGAGCAGGAAGAGAACATTGAACGCAGTGCTGCTGGTTCGCAAGCAAAGCCTGGACAGATCAGGGAAATGCTCAAGGTACTTCGCGCAGCGGTGGGCGGTTGGACCGCTCCCGATGATGCCTCCATCGTCATTGGTAGCGACGGTCGTTGGATCACACCAGGTGATCTTTGGCGCTCGCCGACTGTGGTTAGGTTGGGGCGGCTTGGACGAGCGGAAGCACTTGTGGAATTGGGACTCGCGACGTAAACACCGGTGTTCCCCACTCAACCCGCTCTTGCAGCGCGAAGACAGATTGCCGCGCCTCGGTGAGAGCACGATCAATCGATTTGGACTCCACGAGATTCTGGAGGAAGGTGCTGCCGAATGCCGACGCAATACAGTCTTCGATCGGGTACTGCATGGCGAGCGCAGCGGGAACTCCCTGGGCTACAAGGCTTGGAGCAACGCCAGCGAACTTGTCTTCTTGCGATGACCGCGCAGCCTCGCAACTGTTCAGGATTACCAAGCGGAGCTCCGATCGGACCAACAGAACCCCCAGCTCGCGGCCGGTTACCGAACGCAGTGATCCAGTCCTGGTCTCAAAGAGCAGCTCGCCATCGTCGGCGTCGCCGTCCCAGCGTCCATGGCCGCTGAAGTGAAAGATATGGGGACGGAATGCTTCGAGCTGACCTCGAAGATCCTCCAGCGTTCCTCCCGGGACAATCTGCAGATCCACGAGGCCGGCGCGACGAGCAGCAGCCAACTCAGAATGAATCCGCTCTTGCTCCCCGACCAGGTCCAGCTTCGCAGCTCCGCGAGGGTTTGAGCCCATCACGAGGATCCGAACGATTTCGACTCTCGATTGACGGCGCGTCTCATCGGAAACCTCAACCAGTCTGACCACCGATGTCTCAGACGACAAGGCAAGGAAACTCGAGCGCTTCTTGTCGTGCAGATATTCCCAGGGAAGGTCCGAGGTTGCCTCATCAAGCTCCAGCACGACGCGTAAACCAACGTCATTTCGCCGAGCGTCGTCGACAGCCGCTCGGTACACCCGCTCGACCCCGCCTGGAAAGAGGGCAGCGAACAAATCGTTCCCGAGCGTCTCCACAGCGCGTGCTTGGTTTGACGCAAGGCGACGAGTGGAGCGTGTGGTCAACAACTCCGTGAGCCGCGTCGCGCCGCGATCGGTCAAGTCGTCGAAAGAGAAGTTCGCCGAGGACCGCATGCCTGATGCTGCTGTGGCGGTGACGGTCCGACCAGCAGTGTCGGCCGCTACCTGGACATGCAGGTCAAGGTAGTCGTCGAGATTCGCTTCGAGCGTTTTGGCTTTGATCAAGCGACGCCTGTGCTCTCGAAGAGCACCAATGCCAACTGCGGCAGCAAGGAGACCGGTTCCCAGTAGCGGCCAGCGGGTGACGCCAATCCAACCAACGGGTCTTGTCGAGAGGAATGTGTCGACAACGCGATCTTCTCGGATCCCACCATGGCCGGAGCAGGTTCCGGGGCCCGTTGAATCGCTGATCCAGTCGTCGGCACACAGAGCTCCAATCCGATCCGCGTCGAAAGCCCAAACGCCAAGTGCAAGTAGGGAGAATCCGAGGCCGATCATCCCAACTCCAAAACGGACGCTCGGAAGAACGCGCAAACGCCTCTTCACTGCCGTCACGATCTGGTCACACCCCAGCTTTCACAATCACGCACATGGAAACGCCCGAAACCGGATCCTATGAGTCCGCGTCCCCTGAGCATGGGATTCTGCCCGAGTTGATGGATCGCATGGCGGCCGGAGATGGTGTCGCAATTGAAGACTTCGTATCCCACTTTCGCCCCGACCTGGCACGCTCCGTTGGCGGAATTTTGAAGTCCATCGGCCGATCCGACCTTTCACGCAACGCGCAAGATTTTGATTTCCTTGTCTGGACCGCAGCGCTGGCGGTCTTTGATCGTGCGGAGAAGTGGAACCATGACGGTGCTCGGCCATGGGTTTGGGCGTACCGCGCGATTCGTTCGGATGTTCTGTCGTGGGTTGGCCACGCCAGTGTTGAGTTTGATGCACAGGTTCATGTCCGAACTGAGTGTGACAGGAGCGCGGCTGGTGACTCAGATGTCGACCTTCGAGACCTTGCGCACCGCCACAATGCAGTTGCTGGGTGGCTGTCAGCGGTGGAAGAGGTAGCGAACGCCCGGGACTGTGACGTCCATCTCGAATATCAGACTCAGAAACATCTCGGTGACCACTCACCCGCCCATACGGTCTCGGAGATGTTTGATCTGTCTCCGTCCAACGTCCGTCAGATCGATCGTCGAGTCCGCCAGAAGCTTGCCCGACACCGATTCGGATCAACGCCTGTCGGTGTCGCTGTCGTCGGCTGAGTATTGCTTCGAGCGGGTGTTGGGGGCTCCGGCTCCTGAATCGAGCAGCGCAAGTCGAGGGGCGGCGGTGCGCGTCCGAGTGGCCAGCACCCCGGCGCAAACACTGGCGGCCTGTGTCGCTCACCGACGCGTCGCAATTTCTGCGCCCCTGCTGTTCGGCGTCGGTCGTTTCCAGTCGCGCCCAAAGCGGGAGCGTCAGTGGGCGTTCGTAGTGTCTGCCCTATGAAGTTGCTGCCATGTAGTTTGGGGATTGGAAGCGGCACAGCGTGAGCCCGGCTCACGAGCAGTTGGCCCTGATACGCGTACCGAGGACGATGGTGACCTGGAGTCCAGACCCTGACGGAGACCACGGCCAGGTCTTCACGCGTCGCTGGGTTGTCAACTTCATGCTCGACGCGGTTGGGTACGAACCGTCTGTCAATCTCGCCAGGAAGGTCGCAGTCGAGCCATCGTGCGGGTGCGGCGCCTTCATCCTGCCAATCGTTGAGCGGCTGATCGCATCGTGCAAAACCCACGACGTCCCCTTGGCTGACACTGAACGTTCAATCCGAGGGTTTGACCTTTTGGAACATAACGCCGAAGTCACCCGCAAGGCCATCCGGGCCAAGCTTCTTGACACTGGCGAATCGGAATCGGTAGCTGATCGGCTCGCCGAAGCTTGGGTGACCACCGGCGACTTCCTGCTAACCGAGCACCTCGTCGAGTCGGCAGACTTTGTGATCGGCAACCCGCCCTACATCCGCCTTGAGGATGTGCCCGCAAGGGTGAGCGACGCCTACCGATCCGAATGCGACACCATGAGAGGGCGGGCGGACGTCTACGTCGGTTTCTTCGAGAAGGGCCTCGCTCAACTCAAGCCTGATGGCAAGTTGGCTTTCATCTGTGCCGACCGTTGGATGCACAATCAGTACGGGGGCCGCCTCCGCAAGTTCGTCTCAGATGATTACGCCGTCGACTCGGCTGTGGTGATGCACGACGTCGACGCGTTCGAAGAAGACGTCTCGGCCTACCCGGCGGTGACCATCGTGCGCAACGGTGCGCAGAAGCGAACTCGGATGGTTCACGCCAACGCCCAGTTCGACAGCACGGCTGCCGGCAAGGTGCTTCCGTGGGTCAAAGGCAAGCGAGGCAGAGCGCCTAAATCAGATTCCTTCGAGGCTGGCGAACTGCCGGGCTGGTTCGAAGGTCCGGCGTTGTGGCCGTCAGGTAGCCCGAAGACTCTTGCGTTGATAGCCGACCTCGAAGCCCGCTTCGCACCACTTGAAGACGAAGCGACGGGAACGCGGGTTGGTATCGGGGTCGCTTCTGGTTGCGACCGGGTTTACATCCCAGACGAAGTGCCCAACGTCGAGGATGATCGGCTGCTACCTCTCATCGGATCGAAAGACATCAGCACCGGCCAGCCGCGATGGAGCGAGCGTTATCTGGTGAATCCGTGGAAAGACGGATCGCTCGTTGAACTGGCCGATTACCCAAAGCTCGCCGCCTACTACGAACAGCATGAAGCGGCTATCAAGGGTCGCCATGTAGCGAAGAAGCGACCGACCAGCTGGCACCGCACTATCGACAAGATCGACCCAACGCTTCAGGCGCGAGCGAAGCTGCTGCTGCCAGACATGAAGGCGGCGGCTCACCCAGTGCTCGACCGCGGTAACTACTACCCACACCACAACCTGTACTTCGTTGTGTCACGCGATTGGGACCTCGAAGTACTTGGCGGACTGTTGCTCTCAGACTTCGCCAACCTGTTCGTCGGCGCCTACTGCGTCAAGATGCGCGGCGGCACCTACCGCTTCCAGGCGCAATACCTCCGCAAGATCCGGGTACCTGACCCGGCGCAACTCTCGTCGGTTACAGCTGATGCACTGCGCTGCGCCTTTGCTGATCGCGATTCGAAAGCGGCGACAGAAGCTGCATGCAGCGCATACGGAGTGAACTTCGTCTCTCTGGTTGAAGGTGACTCTCTGTGACCTTCGGCCCATCTGTGTCCGACTACGAGCCCGCATTCAAAGTGGCGATCAACGAGTTCTGGGCGATCAAGGGAAGCCAGCAGGCCAAAGCCGACGGCGCTGGCTCGGCCGAAGGGACTAGTGGCTCAGTGCGTGCTGGCAAGCATATGGACTCGTTCGAGGAACTCATCCGGCAGGTCGTCACCGACGCCGGCGTGACGCCCGACGAAGCGCCTGGAGACAAGATCTACGTTCCCGGCTTCTACCGAGAAACCAAGTCTT
>ENA-ORXR01003498-ORXR01003498.1-marine-metagenome-genome-assembly--contig:-NODE-3498-length-14026-cov-4.173991_pt1 | contig 14026 bp, 12 predicted proteins | sample MGYA00237866_ERZ511479 | MGnify/ENA metagenome assembly ERZ511479 | reverse complement strand
CGCCTACTGCCGTCATTCAAGCGCACGCCGGTGCATGCGGCCTCCTGACGTGTGCGTCAGGCTCCAGGGCATGTGTGCAGCCCAGCGGGGCGCACATGGCCGCATCCGTCGGGGTGAAGGCGCGCGCGGTCTCCCCCTGCGGTCCGGCAGGCGTCACACGCCCCATCGTCTGTTGCTGGATCAACCCCGCGACCAGCCCCCCCTCCAGCACGGCGACACCGACCTGCCCGCCGGGGCCGTCCAGCAGCAACATCAGCTTGTCAGGGTCGAGCAGGTCCACCGCATTTTGCGCACTTGCCGCACTGCGGGTCACGCCCAGCGTGCTGAGGGCCAGCGCCATTTGCCGGTCCGCCTGTTTGGCCGCACTCAGACGCAGGGCGCGGCCCAGTGACATCGCCCGTGCGGCCGCAGCCTCACGGCCCGTGCGCGCCTTGCGCTGCACCAGTGATGTCATCTGCTCCGCACTCATGAAACTGCTATCCCCTTACCCGTCCGCCACCCGGTGTCTGCACGCTTTTGCGCAGGTCCGGTTTGCCGCTTCCTGTCACGGGTCGTAGCGATAAATGGTTACCAGCCGATTTATGTGGGCAACAATCGCTGGGCAGGTTTGACGGGGGCCAGCGCACTTAGCCAGACCTCGAAACGGCCGCCTTTCTCCAGCGCGACATAGCGGATGTCGCCGCCCAGCCGGGTCATAATCTCGCGGCAGATGGCCAGACCAAGGCCCGCACCGTCCCCCTCGCCCTGCCCCAGCCGCGCGAATTTTTCAAATACCAGATTTTGGGCATCCGCCGGAATCCCGCTGCCATTGTCGGTAAAGGCGATAATGACCTCGCCGTCTTCGCGCCGCACGGCAATGTCCAGTACGGGCCGGGAGGCATCGCAGTATTTGATCGCATTGGTCACAAGGTTGATGAACACCTGCGCCAGACGGTCGCCATCGGTAAAGACGGCCATGTCCTCGCTGTCGGGGCGGCGGCGCAGGACGATGTCGCGCGACGAGCTGGCCTGCGCCGTGGTCACCGCCTGCTCGATCACGTCATGCAAATTGGTGCGCATCGTGTTCAGCGACACCTGCCCGTTTTCCAGCACCGACAGGTCCAGCAGATCGTCCAGCAGCCGCGTCAGGCGGATCGTCTCGGAGTGGATGATCGAGGCATAGCGGGTTTTTTCCTGCCCGCTCAGCCCCTCCATGTCGCGCAGAATTTCCGAGAACGACCGGATCGAGGTCATCGGCGTGCGCAGCTCGTGGCTGATCTGGCTGAGAAAGCTGTCCTTTTGCAGCGACAGCTGGGTCAGTTTTTCGTTGGCGCGCCCCAGCTCGCGCGCGGTTTCCGTCAGCTGGCGCGATTTCGCCTCCAGCTTGCTGGAGTATTCAAGGATCTGCGCGGATTCGTCTGCCACCGCCATCAGGTCCTGCACCGTGATCGCCTGCCCGCCGATAATCTGGCCGATCATCGCATTCGCCGTGGCCGCGCCCACAGCCGCCGCCAGCTCACGCTCCAGCGCCTGCACGAATTCGGGCGTGGGCACGGGCGGATGGCCGACACGCCCCTGTTGCACCGCCTGGCCTGCGAAAAACGCATGCGCCTCGGACGCGCCAAGGATGCGCTGGGACATGATCATCAGGTCGTCCGCGCCCCCCTCGGACACGGTCCAGCCCCGCGCAGAGGCCGATGTGCCATCAAAGACGTTGACGAATTGCGCGCCCTGCAACCGCTCCAGCGGGGTGGGAAAGCTAAAGATCGACACGACAAAGAACATCAGGGCATTGAGCGACAGGCTCCACCAGACGGCGTGAACCGTGGGGTCCAGCCCCGTGATGCCGAACATCGCCTCGGGGCGCAGGATGCCCCAGCCCAGCAGGCCGTTCTCGAACACGGTCGCAGGCAGGGCGACGCCCACGCCAAAGCTGGGCAGCAGCATCGTATACATCCACAGCGAAAACCCCGTAAGCAGACCCGCCACAGCGCCCATGCGGGTGGCCCCACGCCAGAAAATACCACCCAGCAGCGCGGGCAGAAACTGCGCCACCCCGCCAAATGAAATCAGCCCGATCGCCGCCAGCGCCCCCGACCCGCCAGAGGCGCGGTAATACAGATAACCCAGCGAGATGATGACGATCACCGACAGCCTGCGCGCACGGATCACCACATTGCGCACATCGCCCGACTGCTGCGCCCCCGCCGCCCCGAGTTTGAGCCACAGCGGCATGACGATGTGGTTCGACACCATCGTGCTGAGCGCCAGCGTCGCCACAATCACCATCGACGTGGCCGACGAAAACCCGCCCAGAAAGGCCAGCATCGCCAGCCCGTTCTGGCCCTGGCTAAGCGGGATGGTCAGCACATAAAGATCGGGGTTGGCGCCTGCGGGCATCAGCTCAAGCCCCACAACAGCGATCGGCACGACGAACAGGCTGATCGCCAGCAGGTACAACGGGAAAGCCCAGCTGGCAATTTGCAGGTGCCGCGCGTCGTCGTTTTCAACCACCATGACCTGAAACATCCGCGGCAGGCAGACAAAGGCGGCCGCCGACACGACGATCAGCGCGGTCCAACGGCTGCCGCTGGTCTGCCATGCCGCGATGGGCGAGGCATCAATGCGCGCGACCGTCTCGGCCACGCCACCCGCCACGCCCCACACCACAAAGGCGCCGACTGCCAGCAGGGCAAACAGTTTGACCACCGCCTCAAGTGCGACGGCGATCACAACACCGTGGTGGCGTTCGTTCACATTCAGGTTGCGGGTGCCGAACACCAGCGTGAACAGCGCCAGCCCCGCCGCCACCCACAGCGCCGAGGTTTCATTGATCTGGCCCAGCTGTCCGCTGGCGGCCTCGGGGGCGGCAAAGATCGACACCGACAGCGTCACCGATTGCAGTTGCAGCGCGATATAGGGCGTCACGCCAACCACCGCCATCGCGGTCACCAGAACGGCCAGCAGATTGGATTTGCCAAAGCGCGCAGAAATCAGATCCGCGACCGAGGTGACGCGCTGGGTCCGCCCGATGCGCACCAGTCGGCGCAGCACCCACCACCAGCCGATCATCACCAGCGAAGGCCCCAGATAAATCGTGACGTACTCCAGCCCCGACCGCGCGGCATAGCCTACCGCGCCATAAAAGGTCCACGCGGTGCAATAGATCGACAGCGACAGCGTGTAGACCAGCGGCGAGCGCAGCAGCCAGCCGCCCCGCCCGCGCAGGGCCGCGCGCTCGGCCAGAAAGGCCACGACGAACAACAGGGCGACATAGGCCAGACAGACGATGATCAGCTGGTTGAGGGTGACCATCAGTCGCGCGGCTGGCCAGAGGATGTCTGTGCCAAAGCACGGGTGTCGTCGGCACTGAGCGGCGCCGCCGTTTCCTCGTCAAAGCGGCGGATGCGGCGCCACAGGGCAAAGGATCCCGCAATCGCCAGCACCCAGATCACAAACAGATACCACAGCGCCGCAGACAGCGCGGTTTGCGGTGCGGCGTCGGTGCTGGCATTGGGCCACATCATCGGCACCACCAGCCACAACAACGCGCACAGCAGCGGCAGCATGCGCACCGCGTCCATCATGCGGCGGCGGCGATAGCTGCGGCGCTCGAGAAACAGGCGCGTGTCGGGCATCAGGCAGATGCCCCCCCTGTTTGCCCGCCTGCTTGTCCGCCCGTTTGCCCGCCCGTCAGCTCCCGTACAGCCGTCAGCATTTCTTCGTTTGAAAACGGCTTGGTCATAAAGCGGCTGACACCTGCCTGTATTGCCTGCTCGCGGTCGCGTTCCTGACCGCGCGCGGTCAGCATCAGGATCGGCAGGCCTGCAAGGGTCGCATCCCCGCGCAGCTCTGCCAGAATTTCAAAACCGGATTTGCCCGGCAGCATGACGTCGAGCATGACCAGATCGGGCTTTGCGCTGCGGATGACCTCGGCTGCGTTGCCGCCATTGGCCAACGTCTCGACGCGCCAGCCCTCGCGGCCCAGCAAAAACCGGATCGCTTCTGCGATGTTGGTCTCGTCCTCTACCAAAACGACGTGTTTGCTCACGCGTGTGTCCTCCCCCCGGGTCTACCACCTCCGTTCGACTGCGCCCTCCCCGACGCCGCCGTGCCCTTTGACCTGTCCACGATGCACCTATCATGGGCACGAGTCAAAATGTTCACTGCGTCCCTTGCAGGATCGACGGGGTGCGGCGGGCGCCACAGGCACCGTGCCGACAGATGCGGCAGGTCGCCCCCACGGGCACCACCGGCGCGGATACCTCGCCCGCGCGCACGGGCAGCAGCAGCATCACAGCGCGCAACGGTGCGGGCGTGTTGTAGAGTGATGCCTCAGGTCCCTGTTCCGACGCCTGCCCCTGAGCCTGAGCCGGAGCGTTAGCCTGCGCCACGGCGTAGGCGTCGAACTGCACCTGTGCCGCACCCAGTTGGCCGATGCGCTGGTACAGCACCGTTGCAGGCGCACCAAGGGCCGCGAACAGCGGCCAGAGCGGGCAACAGCTGTCCAGACGCGGCACAGAAAACCCGGCAACAGGTTTGCGAAAGATCACAGCACCCGCGCGGTCGCAAACCACCAGCCCCGCACCCAGCTCCGGCAGTGCGGCCAGCCGGTACAGCACAGCCTCCAGCGGCACGCACAGATGGCGGGCCAGTGTGGCCGGATCGGTGCCCTGCGTTTGCACAGCCTCCGCCAGCACCTCCAGCGGCAACAGCTGCGCCTGTGCGCCCATCTGCGCCAGCACGGCGTCCAGCATAAAGTGCGCCGCTTCGGACATCTGCGCGCGCGCCGGTGCCGGTGCCCGTGCCGGTGCCGCCGCCGTGATCTTTTCAAAACAGAAATCATGCACGGCCAGATACGCCTCGACCTCATCGTGCGGGGCGCGGGTTGTTGCAGCGGGGCTTTTGGCGTTTTCGAGATAGCCCACCAGTCCTTGCGCGCTCTGCGCGAGCCTGCTGCTGTCGGCGTCGAGGTTGGCATGAAAGCGGTCGCGCCACTCCTGCTCCAGCGTGCTGTCGGCGGCGAGGATTTCAGCGGTCGAGCGGACAGCCGCCGCTGTCGTGAGCAACTCGTGCATGGCCTCGGCCAGATGGGGATCGTGGGTCATCCGGTTGCTGAGCGTCTCGACCGTGCGCTCGAGATCTGCAACGCGCTGCTGGCTGGCGGCAAGCACCTGCGCCCAGTCGGGAAAGCGCGCGGCAAACGCCCCCGCATCCGTGGCACGCGGCGCAGACATATCCGCCGCTGCTGCCGCCTCCCCCAACACGCCCAGCAAGGAGACGCCGGCGCCTTCGGTCAGGGCGGTCGGTTCTACCTCCAGCGCGGCGGCGATCGAGAGCAACAGCTTGCCCCCGATTCTGCGGCGGTTGTGTTCGATCAGGTTCAGATAGCTGGCAGAGATTCCGATCTGTTTGGCCAGTTCGGCCTGTTTGGTGCCCTGAATAACGCGCCGCTCACGGATGCGGCTGCCGGTCAGGCGGTCATCCTCCATGCGGTGTGCACCCTTGGTTTGCCCCTGTTTTCAAGCTCATTCTGCGGTGCAACATCAGACAATTTACACTTTTCTGTTAATCATTGTTTATTTCTTTACAAATTCCGCAGGTCATTTCAACCCTCCCGTTGCAGTGCCCCGCCTGCCCGCAGATATTGGCAGCGCACGTTCCGCGTGCCTGCATCATCGTCCGGGAGAAGACGGTGCTGCGTGTTTCAAACCTTCCGGGAGGACACCTTATGTCAATCTTTAATCCGACACGTCGCGGCCTGATCCAAACTGGCGTTGTTGCCGGTGCGGGCCTTGCCCTGCCGACCTATCTGCGCGCCGATGCGCATGCCGGTTTCACCAACGCGCCACAGGGCGACACCGTGACACTGGGCTTTAACGTTCCGCAATCGGGCCCCTATGCGGACGAGGGCGCGGACGAGCTGCGCGCGTTCGAGCTGGCGGTCGAGCACCTGAACGGCGAAGGCGACGGCGGCATGCTGCAAACCTTCAGCTCCAAGGCGCTGGACGGCACCGGCATCATGGGCAAGAAAGTCAACTTTGTCACGGGTGACACGCAGACCAAATCGGACGCGGCCCGCGCCTCTGCGAAATCCATGATCGAAAAAGACGGCGCCGTGATGATCTCGGGCGGGTCCTCGTCCGGGGTGGCCGTGGCTGTTCAGGCGCTGTGCCAAGAGGCCGGCATCATCTTTATGGCGGGTCTGACCCACTCCAACGACACAACCGGCAAGGACAGAAAAGCAAACGGCTTCCGCCATTTCTTCAACTCCTACATGTCGGGTGCTGCGCTGGCGCCGATCCTTGCCAATGAGTACGGCAAAGACCGCAAGGCCTATCACCTGACCGCCGACTACAACTGGGGTTACACCACAGAAGAAGCCGTGCGTTCCTCGACCGAGGCGATGGGCTGGGAAACTGTCAACGCTGTGAAAACGCCGCTGACCTCCACCGACTTCTCCGCGTATATCGCGCCGGTCATCCAGTCGGGTGCGGACGTGCTGGTGCTGAACCACTACGGCGGCAACATGATCAACTCGTTGACCAACGCGGTCCAGTTCGGCCTGCGTGACCAAACGGTCAACGGCAAGAAGTTCGAGATCGTCGTGCCGCTCTACTCCGAGCTGATGGCCCGCGGTGCGGGTGCCAACATCAAAGGCATCATCGGCTCGCAGAACTGGGACTGGTCGCTGGAAGACAAGCTGGGCGCGCGTTACGCGGGCACCAACGCTTTCGTCAAATCCTTTGGCACAAAATACGGCTTCCCCCCCTCACAGGCGGCGCACACCTGCTATGTGCAAACTCTGCTGTATGCGGATGCGGTCACGCGTGGCGGCTCGTTCAACCCGTGCTCGGTTGTCGAAGCGCTCGAAGGGTTCGAATTCGACGGTCTGGGCAACGGCCCGACGCTGTACCGTGCCGAAGACCACCAGTGCTTCAAGGACGTGCTGGTCGTGAAAGGCAAGGAAGAGCCTGAAAACGAATTCGATCTGGTCGAAATCGTCGAAGTCACGCCTGCCGAGCAGGTCACATATGCCCCCGACCACCCGCAGTTTGCGGGCGGCGAGCTGGGCAAATGTAACCCCGGCGCCTAAGCCACTGGGCTGTGCAGGGCGGGCCACCGCGTCCGCCCTGCATCCCGACCTCAGACAACGACAAAATCCGCCAACGCCCCCGCGTCTGACACGAGGGCGCAGGGCTCTTGTGACAGATGGGACGGACCATGGACGCAATTCTACTTCAAATTCTCAACGGCCTCGACAAGGGATCCGCCTATGCGTTGATCGCCCTTGGCCTGACGCTGATTTTCGGCACCCTGGGCGTGGTCAACTTTGCCCACGGTGCCCTGTTCATGATCGGCGCGTTCTGCGCCGTGACGTTTTCGCGTATCCTGACCCTGAGCCATAAAGCAGCCGAGCCAACAGGCACGGATTTTCTGGGCAACCCCAAATTCGACGACATCCTCTATGTGAACCAGTGGTTCGGGGAGAGTACGGGCGCATGGATGATCGACTGGGCCGTGCCGCTGTCGATCCTGTTTGCCATCCCCGTCATGATCGCTATCGGATTTATCATGGAGCGCGGGCTGATCAAGCATTTCTACAACCGCCCCCACGCCGACCAGATCCTTGTGACCTTTGGTCTGGCGATCGTGCTGGGCGAATTGATCAAGTATTTCTACGGCGCCAACCCCTACCCCACACCCGCGCCTGCGGCCTTTGCAGGCTCGTTCGATTTCGGTGCGCTGATGGGGTTTGATCCCAATACGATCATCTATCCCTACTGGCGTCTGATCTATTTCTGCTTTGCGGCTGTGGTCATCGGTGCGGTGTTCGCCTTTTTGCAATTCACCACCTTTGGCATGGTTGTGCGCGCCGGTATGGCGGACCGCGAAACCGTGGGCCTGCTGGGCATCAACATCGACAAACGCTTTACGATCATGTTCGGGATCGCTGCGGCGGTGACGGGTATGGCGGGGGCGATGTATGCGCCCATCAACTCCCCCAACTACAACATGGGCATGGACTTTCTCGTGCTTAGCTTTGTGGTCGTTGTTGTGGGCGGCATGGGGTCGCTGCCGGGTGCGGTGCTGGCGGGCTTTGTCCTTGGCATCGTCGAGAGCTTTGCCTCGATGGCGCAGGTGCTCGAGATCATTCCGGGCATCAACCAGATCATCATCTACCTTGTTGCAATCATCATTTTGCTGACACGTCCGCGGGGCCTTTTGGGCCGTGCCGGCGTGATGGAGGACTAAGGACATGCTTGGACTGACAAAACGCGACGCAGGTCTTTTGGCAATTGTCGCCATCCTGTGCCTCTTTGCCCCCTTCATCCTGAACCCCTTTCCCGAAGGCTCGGGGATGGCGCAATTCAACGCGGGCTATCCCGACCTGATGCAGCGTCTGGTGATCTTTGGCATCTTTGCGATCGGGTTCAACATCCTGTTCGGGCTGACCGGCTATCTCAGCTTCGGGCACGCGGCCTTTCTGGGGGTGGGATCCTATGCCGCGATCTGGATGATGAAACTGCTGACGATGAACATCGTTCCCGCGATCATCATTTCGGTCATCGTGGCGGGCCTCTTCTCGCTGCTGGTGGGATATATCTCGCTGCGCCGCTCGGGCATCTATTTCTCGATCCTGACGCTGGCCTTTGCACAGATGTCCTATGCGCTGGCCTATTCGGTGCTGACACCGATCACGGGTGGCGAGACGGGGCTACAGCCGAAAATCTTTGATCCGCGTATTCTGGACGGGGCGCTGGAGCCGGGCGAATCCCCGCGCGCCAACCTGTTCGGCCTTGATATGAAATCCAGCTTCGAGCTGCCGATGGGCGACTGGGTGTTCACCTTCAATGCGGGCTACTACATTGCGGCGCTGGTCATGCTGATCGCCTTCTACCTGTCGATCCGCATCTTCCGCTCGCCCTTTGGCATGATGCTGCGGGCGGTGAAATCGAACCAGCAGCGGATGAACTACACCGGCCTCAACTCAAAGCCTTACACGCTGGCGGCCTTTGTCATCTCGGGCATGTACGCCGGTCTGGCGGGCGGTCTGCTGGTGGCGATGGACACACAGGTGGGCGCCGAGCGGATGTTCTGGACCGCCTCGGGCGAGGTTGTGATCATGACGATCCTTGGCGGTGCCGGTTCGCTGATCGGCCCTGTTCTGGGCGCGGGCCTGATCAAATACATGGAAAACATCGTCTCCAAGATCAACAAAACCGTGTTGGAGCAGTGGTTCGCCTTTATGCCCGACGGCATCGAGGATCTGCTGGTCACGCTGGTCTACCCGTTCGTGGGCAAAGGCTGGCACCTGACGCTGGGTCTGGTGTTCATGCTGGTCGTGATCTTCCTGCCGGGGGGTCTGGTCGAGGGCGGTCAGCGCGTGGGCAGGTTGTTTCGCCGCAAAAAGACCGGCACCGACACGCCTTCGGGCAAAACCACACCTGCGGAATAAGGAGCGCTTGAGATGAGTATTCTTGAAGTAAAGAACGTGAACAAGCGCTTTGGGGGCCTTCAGGCTTTGGGCGATGTGAACCTCAGTGTGGCCGAAAACTCGGTCCATGCGATCATCGGGCCGAACGGGGCGGGCAAATCCACCCTGCTCAACGTGCTGGTGGGCAAGCTGATCCCCGACACAGGTTCGGTCATGTTCGACGGGAAATCCGTACTGGGTCGCAAGCCCTACGAGATCAACCAGATGGGCATCTCCCGCGTGTTCCAGACGCCCGAGATTTTCGGCGACCTGAGCGTGATGGAAAACATGCTGATCCCGTGCTTTGCCAAACGCGACGGCGGGTTCAGCATGCATGCCATCGGCAGTGTGATGTCCGAAAAGGATGTGCTGGAAAAAGCCAAATCCATGCTCGAAGAGATGAAGCTCTATGACAAGCGCGAGATGCACGCCTCGGCCATGTCACGCGGCGACAAGCGGCGGCTGGAAATCGCGATGTGCCTCAGTCAGGAACCCCGCCTGCTGCTGCTGGATGAGCCGACGGCAGGCATGGCGCGCGCGGACACCAACAACACCATCGACCTGCTCAAGCAGATCAAGGAAGAGCGCGACATCACCATCTGCATCATCGAGCACGACATGCACGTCGTGTTCTCACTGGCCGAACGGATTACCGTGCTGGCACAGGGCAGCCCGCTGGTCGAGGACACACCCGACAAGATCAAGGGCCACCCCAAGGTGAAAGAAGCCTATCTGGGCGAGACGCAAGAAGTTTAACGCCGCCCGCGCAAAAGGACACGAAGACATGACAACCGAGACAAAGCCGATCAGCGCCAATCACGCCACCTCTGCCCCCGCCTTTCTGTCGGTCTGGGACATTCACGCCTCCTACGGCGAAAGCTATATCGTGCAGGGCGTGAGCTTTAACGTGCACGAGGGCGAGATCCTGGCCCTGCTGGGGCGCAACGGGGCGGGCAAAACCTCGACGCTGCGCACCATTGCGCAGATTGGCGACCCGCAACTGACCAAGGGCGAGGTCTGGCTGGACCACCAACCGCTGCACAAGATGAAAAGCTATGAGGCCGCCACCGCCGGTCTGGCGCTGGTGCCCGAGGACCGCCGCATCATCGCGGGCCTGACGGTTGAGGAAAACCTCAAGCTGGCGCAGATCGCACCCCCTGTCGGCTGGTCGCTGGAGCGGGTGTACGAGCTGTTCCCCCGTCTGGGCGAGCGCAAAAAGCAAGAGGGCACGACCCTGTCGGGCGGCGAGCAGCAGATGCTGGCCATTGCCCGCGCGCTGTGCCGCGACATCAAGGTGCTGCTGCTGGACGAACCCTATGAGGGGCTGGCCCCCGTCATCGTGGACGAGATCGAAAAGACGCTGGGCATTATTAAGGCGCAGGGCATCACCACAATTCTGGTGGAACAAAACGCCGTGCGCGCGCTCAAGCTGGCAGACCGTGCCGTGATCCTTGACACGGGCGGTGTGGTCTTTGACGGCTCCGCCCAGGAGGTGCTGGACAACGAGGCACTGCGCGCGGAATACCTCGCGATCTGAGGGCGCGCGCCTAACGCACACGGCACATGGTTCAGACCCGCTGCGGCGGGTTTTTTCCTGCCCGTTTTATTGCGGTGCAGGCCTGCGCGATTCGCAGCGCCGTCATGCTGCCCCCTGCCCGCGCCTGCTGAAATAAGGAATTCACAGTCCGGTTTCGCCCCCAGTCCGCGCTGCGCGGCCCCTTTGTCCCGCGCCCCGAAACAATGCGCGTTTTTGTTAGGGTCGCGGCAAAAACATGGCGTAAATGTGTCCAGCAAGATTTACCAAGGATGCATAGATGCCCATTACCTTTAACGAAGACACCCAGCAATTCGAGGGTGACAACGCCTTTGGTCAGACACTGGCCGGTTTTGATTTCGCCGGTTTCGGCGGGCTGATCACCAACAACGGGCTGATCACCAACAGCGTGACCGCGACAAGCGATGCGGGCATCGAAATGCTCAACAGTGTCTCCGGCACCATCACACGCGGCGCGGGTGAATTTGCCGCTGTGGACCTGCTGGGCAACGGCGGGCGCCTGTTCTCGAACGACGGGGTGATCGACGGCGGCATGCGTCTGGGCAACGGCTGGGACACGCTGTTCAACACCGGCGAGGTCACAGGCCCCGTCGATACAGGCAACGGCAACGACCTGCTCACGAACCAGATTATTTCGCTGGTCGACGGGGGCGGTTTTACGGTGGGAACATTCAACGGCACGGTGCGGACGGGCGACGGCAATGACACGGTGCTCAACACCGGCGTGATGCATGACGTCCTGCTGGGTGCCGGCAACGACACCTATTCCGTTGGCGGGTTTCAGAACGCTTCGGGCGTGATGATCGACGGCCAGTCGGGCGATGTGCGCGGCGACGCGGGCAATGACGTCCTCAATGGCGGCGACGCGGACGAACGTTTTTATGGCGGTGCCGACGATGACCAGCTCAACGGGGCTGCGGGGCGCGACAAGCTGTATGGCGATGCTGGCAATGACACGTTGAACGCAGGCGACGGCAACGACAAGCTGTACGGCGGGGCCGGCAATGATGTGATGGACGGCGGGCGCAACAACGACCGCCTGTTCGGTGAGCATGGCAACGACCTGATGGACGGCGGCCACGGCAACGATCTGCTAAATGGCGGGGCCGGTGATGACGTGATGTCGGGCGGTGCGGGCAATGACCGCATGTTTGGCGGGGACGGCAATGACCGGATCGAGGGCGGTCAGGGCCGCGACACGATGTACGGTGGCAAAGGCGCGGATGTTTTCGTCTTTGCGGGCCAGTCGGGGCGCGACACCATCGTCGATTTCACCGATGGCGACCAGATCGCACTGGGTGCAGGCATCGGGTATGACGATATCACAGCGCATCTGTCCTTTGTCGGGGGCAACGCTGTTATCGACCTCAGCGCGATCGCTACCGCCGCAGGCCAGCCCGGCAATGGCGCTGTGCTGACCGTCAATAACGTGAGCATCGACGATCTGGACGCCGCCGCATTCGGCCTGTTCGACGACGTGTTCATCGCGACCTGATCCAACGCTATTCGCGCCGCCGGCCGCCCCTTGGGGTGCGGGCGGCGCGGCATCCCCCCACGAACACCGGAGAGGCGCGTGAACTCGTGCCTTTCCATGCCAGTGTCCATGTCATATAAGCGCGGCAATGGGCGCGTCCTAGATCGCCCCCCTTCGCAACGGTCGAGGACTATATGACAAAGAATACACATGACGCCGACGTCGCTTTTATTCGCGCTCTGGCGGAACTGCTGAATGATAACGATCTGACCGAGTTACAGGTCAAACGCGATTACGCCGAGGATGACAGCCTGAATGTGCGCGTCTCCCGCAAGCCCCCGCAACAGATCATGGCGCCCGCCGCGATGCAGCAGGCCGCGCCGCCCGCTATGGCCTCCCCCGCGCCTGCCGCAATGGGCGCCCCCGATGCAGCCCCCGCAGGCAACAATGACCCCTCCGCCGATCCGGGTGCGGTCAGCTCCCCGATGGTGGGTACGGTCTACACCGCGCCCGAACCCGGCGCGCCCGCATTTATCGCCGTCGGCACACAGGTGGCAGAGGGCGACACATTGCTGATCGTCGAGGCCATGAAAACCATGAACCACATCCCTGCACCGCGCGCAGGCACCGTCAAACGCATTCTGGTCGAAGACGGGGCCGCCGTGGAGTTTGGCGCACCGCTTGTGATCCTCGGATAGGGGGCGCGGCCGTGTTCAAGAAAATCCTGATCGCCAACCGCGGTGAAATTGCGCTGCGCGTTATCCGTGCCGCGCGAGAGATGGGCATTGCCTCGGTTGCGGTCCATTCCACCGCTGACAGTGATGCGATGCATGTGCGCATGGCCGACGAGAGCGTGTGCATCGGGCCGCCCTCCTCGCAGCAATCCTACCTCAGTATTCCTGCGATCATCGCCGCCTGCGAAATCACCGGCGCCGAAGCGATCCACCCCGGCTACGGCTTTTTGTCGGAAAACGCGGGCTTTGTGCAGATCATTCAGGATCACGGCCTGACCTTTATCGGACCGACCGCCGACCACATCCGCGTGATGGGCGACAAGATCACCGCCAAGGACACGATGAAGGAACTCGGCGTGCCCTGCGTGCCCGGCTCTGACGGCGGTGTGCCCACGCTTGAGGATGCGAAACGCATCGGCGCGGAGGTCGGCTATCCCGTCATCATCAAGGCGACGGCGGGCGGCGGCGGCAAGGGCATGAAAGTCGCCCAAACCGCCAAGGACATGGAGCGCGCCTATCAGACCGCGCGCGCCGAGGGGAAATCCAACTTTGGCAATGACGAAGTCTACATCGAGAAATATCTGACCACGCCGCGCCACATCGAGATTCAGGTGTTCGGTGATGGCAAGGGCCGCGCCGTGCATCTGGGGGAGCGGGATTGCTCGCTCCAGCGCCGCCACCAAAAGGTGTTCGAGGAAGCCCCCGGCCCCTCCATCACACCGGATGAGCGCGCGCGCATCGGTAAGGTCTGTGCGGATGCCTGTGCCAACATCATCTACATCGGTGCAGGCACAATCGAGTTTCTG
>ENA-ORXR01003496-ORXR01003496.1-marine-metagenome-genome-assembly--contig:-NODE-3496-length-14037-cov-24.269986_pt1 | contig 14037 bp, 7 predicted proteins | sample MGYA00237866_ERZ511479 | MGnify/ENA metagenome assembly ERZ511479 | reverse complement strand
TTTATTTAAAATCAATTATTTACAAATAATAATAAAACATTTTTTATAAAATAATTTAAATTTAAAACGCAAATACATCTCGCCTGACATTTTGAAAATGTCCGTCGAGTAAGCTTCCCAAATTAACTAACTGATAATCAATTAAATAGTAGTCGGTAAAATTTGCCCTTTTCCTCCCCCAACCCCCTCCAAAGGGGGAGAGTCGGTTGATTTTCAATGTATTGTCTCCCCCTTTGGAGGGGTTGGGGGAGGAAAACACGTTTTATGAGCAATGTCTTCGCCAAATTATGAATTATGAATGACAAATGAATTTAAATATTATTTTATTTTTTACTGATAATTAATAATTAACAAATTATACATTTTTTATCGTTCAAAATTTTTCATTCAAAATTCAAAATTGGCGAACATTGTATGAGAAAACCCTTTTTATTAGTAGCTCTCTGAGTTCTCCGCGCGAAACAAAAATTTGACATCACCGAACCAATACCACATCGCCACTATAAGGAAGTACGCTACCATCCACAAATTCAACTTCTGCATAATACACATACACCCCCGACTGCATATCGCTTCCTCTGAACGTACCATCCCAGGCATTTTCTGTACTATTTGGCAGGCTATTTTTTGATTCAAAAATAACGCCGCCCCAACGGTCATAAATGCGTAGCATTTTTACATTAGCAACTGCATTATCGCCATGTATGACAAAGAAATCATTGATGCCATCATCGTTCGGAGAAAAGGCATTGGGGATGAAAATGGGTTGATTTTTATCCACAAAAATGGTCACGCTGGCAGTCGCGCTACACCCTTCATTACTTGTTACATTCAAAGTGTAAGCCGTTTGAAATGTAGGCGCAACAGTGGGCGAAGGGCAATCCGTACAACTCAAACTATCCTGTGATGACCAAGCGTAAGTCACACCACTCGCACCGGAAACTGCCGTTTCCAATACAATTGAATCACCAAAATTGATATTCGTATTTTCAATCAAATTAATCAATAATTCAGACGGAGAATCGACGGTGACACTATCGGTTTGAATACACCCGTTGATGTCTTGTACGTGTACGTTGTAAGTGCCGCCGTTGAGATTGGTAAGTAGGCTGCTTGTGCCGTACATTTCCCCATCAATCGAATATAAAAACGGTTCGCTGCCGTCTGTTACTTCGATGCTGATACTGCCGTCATTTTCACCATAACAAGAAACAGGCATTGCAGTGGCAGACATCGAAATTTCGGCGGTGGCGTCGATATTGACATTAGCCTGTGTAGTACAAGCACTTGAATCTGTGATGCTTACGCTATGTATGCCTTGCGTGAGCATATTCGCCGAAGGCGTATTTTCACCATTATCCCATAAAAAAGTATATGGGCTGACACCACCTGAAACACTCAAGGTCGCTGTTCCATCATCGGTACTACCGCAAGAGGTACTCGTCGAATCGCTTACAAAAGCAATAAGCGCGTCGGGTTCGTCTATAGGAATGGATTGGATGAATGTGCAGTCATTCGCATCATTAAATGTAAGGGTGTAAACGCCGCCACCAAGATTGGTGAGTGTGTCATTTGGCGGAAGATTATCGCTCCACGTAAAGGTGTAGGGCAGCGTACCACCGGAAGGTGAGAGGGCGATTTGACCGTCGTTCATGCCGAAGCAAGTGACATCATTCGCCGTAAAATCAAGGGTCAAAGCATCAGCAGGTTCATTGACCATAATACTGTTGGAGACTTGACAATTATTTTCATCCGTAACCGTGTAGCTGTACATTCCAGCCGCGAGGTTCATCTGTTCGGCTTCGGGGGCTAAACCATTGTCCCACAGATAGGTGTATGCACCCGTGCCGCCATTGATTGCAAGCGTAATCGCACCTACACTACCACCGCAAATAACATTTTGTACGGTTGGGATAGCCACCAATTCGGTGGGTTCGGTGATACCGATGGAAGCGGTATTTTGACAACCAACCGCATCTGCAACGGTGACATTATACGTACCTTCGGCGAGATTCATTTGAGTGGATTGTGCAGCCAAACCACTATCCCAGACATACGTAAACGGCTCTACGCCCGCAGTTACGCTGACTTCTGCCATACCATCATTTTCTCCGAAACAAGAAATATCGTTGGTGTTGATGGTCAATGCAAGGTTGGCTGTAACGATGATTTCCGCGAAAGCGGTATTTTCACAAGCATTAATATCGGTCACAGTAACGCTATACATGCCGGGCAATAAGCCCATCGGGTCTTCGATGCCATCAAGGGCGTCATTGTTCCAATCAAAGGTGTAAGGCGCAGTACCGCCCGTCATTTCCAATTCAATACTGCCCGTAGTGCTGCCGCAGGAAAGGGGATTTGGGGTCGCTTCGATACTAAATTCTTCAATATTTACTTGTACGGTATTGCTCAGTTCGCAGCCGTTGGGTGTAGTAGCGACTACGGTATAAGTCGTACTTTGAGTAGGAGAAGCGATGGGATTCGCGATATTCGGATTGCTCAAACCATCAGAGGGCAACCAAGTATAATTGATGTTGAGTGTAGGTTCTAATTCGCAAGTCGTAAAGCGGGTATTGGGGCGGCGGTTGCTGACATCCTCTGCGTCAATAAAACATCCTGCATCGTTATCATTTTGTGCATAAATGACTGAATTATAACTTGTTTCGGTATAAAAAACGTGGTCATAACTCGTCCATGAATTATTGTCAAAACAGATTTCTACCAATAAATTTGATGTGCCGTCCCATTGAAACGGGGTGTCCAATACATAGATATTCCAACCAACTATGGGCGAGACTTCATCGTTATAAACTATATCCAAATTTGGCGTAAAATCATCGCCATTTTGAAAAGAAAAAATATCCGTACAGCCCATTTTAATCGTAAAATCTTGGTAAGGTGTAAGGCTGGTAACGATAGAAACATCCAATGCAAATTCAGTAATCAAACCCGCCGTCAATCCTGCGTCTTCGAGGTCGATTCGGGTGTATAAAATTTGGGTGCGCCCATCGTGGAAAAAGCCAAGATAAGGTGTACCGGATTCGTCGTCTATATTGGTCGGTCCGGTGCTCATAAAACCTTCACCAAGCGTGAAAGTTTGGGGCGTATCAGCGCAATTGGCAGGAATTGCGCCGCAGGCTTCGCCTGTGATAGCTACGGTGGGAATATAATTTGCGCTGAGTTGTGCGCCTGCGCCCGTACACACGGTTGACACGGGCGGCGAGACTTCAAGTGTCCCTTCCGTTTGAATATTTACTTCATCAAAAACCGTACACACACCATCATCATACACAACAGTGTAAGTGATTGGTTGTGAAATGGTTGCAATGGGATTCCTGATGTTGGGGTCACTCAATCCTGTGGCTGGCGACCAAGTAAATGTACCTTCATTGGAGCTACCAATGGGATTCGCATCTAATTGAATAGTAGAAGTAAATCCCGGACAAATGAGCGTATCGTCAGCCTCAATTTGGACGCCCGGTACAGATATTCCGTAACCCAAAACCTGAAATCCCGTTACAGGACAAGCATCATCCTCAATAGTAATGGCAAAACTATGATTCCCTGCATCCTCTGTAGTTGTTGTCCAATTAAAAGAAATCGTAATGGGATTTGTACCGGCAGTAGTTAAAGTAGCTCCGGGAAGTGAGACATCAAGATTGTCCATAGCAGAGAGTATATCTGCTGCATCGTCGTCGCTGGCTTGAATGTCAAATGAAAGCGTATTGCCCGCACAAACCTGAAAAGTATTTCCGTCAAATTCGCCACCGGAAATATTTGTTAAGGCATTGACAATCGGAACATTGTTATTGCAATTAATAACAATAACCTGCATATCGCGCCGACTCGAACCAATGAGTTGTTGGTCGCGATATTCTTCCACCAAAACAGCGACAATACCAATTTGTATTTGATTGGGTGTCAGGCTCATTTGCCCTGAGTCGATGTCGAAAGTAACCCCATTTGGCGGATTTGTAGTGATAGGATAAGTCGAACTCAATCCTGTAACATAGGGTACGGGGTCATTGGGCGCATTCAAGGGGTCGGTGAGCGTATATACGAGCGAATCGCCCTCTATATCAAATACACCGTGATTATAATTAAAAGGTTGACCAACGCAAATATAGGGTACAGGCAGCGTAGTAAATACGGGAGAATTATTACATTCTGCATTGAGATTATTCAAAAGAGATTCGAGGTATAGGTCATAATTATCGGCATTTGGTGAGTTGGTAATGGCGGCATTGCGGCAGCAAAGCGAATAACTCAATACCCAATCTTTGCATTTTTGGGGGAAGGTGTATGTGCCTGTGTAGATGTATTGTTCGACCCCTTGAAGCGGTCCGCCATTACAAGTACTATTAGCTAATTGCCCGTCACAAATCGGGGAAATTTCGGTAGTAAACGTACCGTCAGGATTGCTAACAGGCGAAAGGGTGATGTTTGTATTAAAATTGCAAGTAGCCGAGCGGATACTAATTTCCGGCAGGTCGCCGTTTGAACCGGGAGCCGGGGTACTACTCGAACAATCACGATAAAAGGTGAGGGTGATTTCGTAAGTATCGCCATCTACACAAGTATAAGTGAGGTCAGCACCTACTGAATGAGAGGCGTGTACCTGATTGATAATGAGGCTAATGAGTAGTATGCTAAGTGTGTATTTTATTTTTTGCATCGTTGATTCGTTATTCGTGGATTCGTTAATTCATTATTCGTTATTCGTGGACTCGTTATTCGTTAATTCGTTATTCGTTCACTCGTTATTCGTGGTAAATATTTTGTTTCACAAAATACGAATAACGGAATAACAGAATAACGAATCCACGAATAAACGAATAACGAATCAACAAATCCACGATACTTTAGACAGAAACAGCAGCTTTGATATGTGGGTGCGGATTATAGTTCAGCAATTCAAAATCTTCATATTTGAAATCAAAAATAGATTTAATATTTTTATTTAATTGTACGGAAGGTAAGGCGCGAGGGTTGCGTGTGAGTTGCAATCGGGCTTGTTCGAGATGATTGAGATAGAGGTGAACATCGCCAAAAGTGTGGATAAATTCGCCGGGTTTGAGGTCGCAAACTTGAGCAATCATCATCGTCAGCAAGGCATAGGAAGCGATATTAAACGGAACGCCCAAAAAAGTATCGGCACTGCGTTGATAGAGTTGGCAGGAGAGTTTGCCATCGGCTACATAAAATTGAAATAAGCAATGACAAGGCGGCAATGCCATGCGCTCAATCACGCCCGGATTCCACGCGCAGACGAGGTGGCGGCGGCTATTGGGATTGTTTTTAATTTGATGGATAACATTAGAAAGTTGGTCGATGGTGTTGCCGTCGGCGGTTTTCCAACGTCGCCATTGTTCGCCATAGACAGGTCCTAAATCGCCGTTTTCATCTGCCCAATCATCCCAGATGCGGACTTTGTTTTCTTTTAAATATTGAATATTGGTATCGCCCTGAATGAACCACAATAATTCATGGATAATAGACTTGATGTGTAATTTTTTGGTGGTCAATAAAGGAAAACCCTCATTCAAATCAAATCGCATTTGATAGCCGAATGTGCCGATAGTGCCGGTGCCGGTGCGGTCGCCGCGTTGAGTGCCGTTGTCGAGGAGGTGCTGGAGCAGGTCGTGATATTGTTTCATGGTAATGCTTAAATGCGATAATGATGAAATGCTTAAATTTATAATGAATGAATGAGTGAATTTTGAATGAATGAATTTTAATACGAAATACGATAATATTATAATACGTTAATGCAGAAAACATTATCGCATTATCGCATTGACGCATTGTAGCATTAAAATCCGGTGCAAAAATAAACTAATTTTAGGAAATGGAACAAAGCGGAGTGTTCTTCGTATATTCAAGATAAAATTATCCTGTCACAATTCATTTTTTGACCAAAAAATGCGTTCAGTTTTCAAAAAAACTGTATGTTGCATTGTGACAGGCAAATAACATCTTTAATATTCAAATTAAAACATAAAAAATATTTTAGATGCGTACCTTTTGCCCTTCAAAAATCGTCTATTAATAGTACGAATTCTAAAATCCGAATTTCCAATTCCAATCCTAACGCATAATCTACGCGTTATTTTTATTGGATTTTGGAATTTATTATTTGGAATTTTTCAACAGTTATCACATCTCCCTAAATCTATATACATTGGAAAACACATTAGCAGACAATTACAAATTTAGAGATTTAAAGATATATTCTTCTACGGAATGGCTTTTCAAAAATAAAAAGCGATACCGTCAGGTATTTGAGCGTTCGGCGTCCAGCTATATCTATGCGGAGTTTTCTTTTTATAATAAAAATTACGATGTAAAAGATTGGGATATATCCATCAATCTCAAATGCTTTTCCAGCAAACGTACAGGAGTCAAGGAAATCTGTTCGCTCAATATCACACGAAGAGTCAGCAAACATGACCACATCGTGTATATACGCGAAGGTTGGGGTAATAAAAAAATTGGTGCGTTTTGGCGTAAGGGAGCTTACTATTGGGAAGTATATATAGATAACGTATCGGTACGTCGCAGGGATTTTTATATTGAAGATGCAATGAAAAATTCTGACGAACCCAACCCATATCTGGCACTCAAATCCATTAGATTATTTGAAGGAGCAGGGCAAGAGGTTATCAAAAAACAGCGCACGTATTACAAAAAATTTAACCAAGAACTAACTCGCTATATTTATCTTGAACTTGAACTGGATAATAAATTATACGGCAAAGCGTGGTATTCCGAATTGTTTTTCAAACATTTCAATGAAGCCCGCGAACTAAAACAAGAGTATATTACCCTCAAAAAAGTAGAGAAAAAAGAAGATACGATTGTCGTGATTGCAAAATGGGGATCCAATCTCAAAGGACAATGGCGAAAAGGCTGGCATTGGGTGGACATTGTGTTCATGGAAAGAATATTGGCAAGTGTACCATTTTTTATTGGTGACGAATATGAACGGGGGATTGTGGAAGTCTTGCTTCCTGAAAACCAAGTGTTGGAACCAATACTTGAAGAAGAAGAGTCAGAGTCGTTCGAGGATGTCATGGTATATTTGGATGACTTGATTGGCTTGGAAGATGTCAAACGACAAGTACGCGAACACGCCCAATACATCCAATTTTTACAACTCCGAAAAGAAAAAGGTTTTGAAGAAAACGAAGAAATTAATACCCATTCGGTATTCATCGGCAATCCGGGAACGGGCAAAACTACCGTCGCAAAAATGATGGGCAAACTCTACAAAAAAATGGGTTTGCTCTCCAAAGGGCATGTGCATGAAGTAGATAGAGTGGATCTCGTCGGCGAATATATCGGACAAACTGCGCCAAAGGTCAAAGAAGCGATTGAAAAGGCGCGAGGCGGCGTCTTGTTTATTGATGAAGCCTATTCGCTTGCACGTAGCAATGATGATAGCAAGGATTTTGGACGCGAAGTGATTGAGATTTTGATTAAGGAAATGTCTGACGGAGAGGGCGATATGGCGGTTATCGTAGCGGGTTATCCGAAGGAAATGAAGGGCTTTTTGGACTCGAATCCGGGCTTGAAATCGCGCTTCAAAATTTACTTTACCTTTAGTGATTATCTGCCGCAGGAATTGTCAGCAATTGCGGATTATGCCGCCAATAGAAAAAACGTAACGCTCTCGCCTGCTGCTGATGAGCGTATCAAAGATTTGATTATCAAGGCGTTTCGTGAACGCGACCGCACCTTTGGTAATGCGCGGTTTGTGAATGATATGGTAGAGCAAGCGAAAGTCAATCTTGGTTTGCGCGTAATGGCACAAGACGACCCGCACACCTTGAATCAGGATGAACTCTCGGTGATTCAACTCAAGGATGTAGAGCAAATCGAATTCAAAACCGCTCGTCGTTTGCCTGATATTCCGGTGGATGAGGCTTTCCTGAAAGAAGCGATGAAGGAACTCCACGAACTCATCGGAATGCAAAATGTGAAGCAACAAATTGATGAACTCGTCAATCTTGTACGCTACTACCGCGAGACGAATCGCAACGCATTAAATAAATTTCATCTACACACGGTCCTCGTCGGTAATCCGGGAACGGGTAAGACCACCGTGGCGCGTATCCTCACCAAAATATACAAGGCACTCGGCGTATTGGAACGCGGACATATCGTAGAAACTGACCGTCAGGGACTTGTAGCAGGTTACGTAGGGCAAACCGCCACCAAAACCGCTGAAAAAATCGAAGAAGCGATGGGCGGCGTCCTATTTATCGACGAAGCCTACGCACTTAGTCAGGGGCGTGGCAACGACTACGGCAACGAAGCCATCCAAACACTTCTCAAACGTATGGAAGACAGTCGTGGTCAGTTTTACGTGTTTGCAGCCGGCTATCCCGAAAATATGGATGCTTTCCTAAAAGCGAATCCGGGCTTGCGTTCGCGCTTCGATAAGGTACTCAAATTTGAAGATTACTCGCCGGAAGAATTGATGGAAATCGCCTTGATGATGTTCAAAGAAGATGAGACTAAACTCGACGCAGATGCCCTCGAACATCTCGAAAAATACCTGAATTTGCAGTTTGAATTACGGGATAAATACTTTGGTAATGCGCGTACTGTGCGCGGTATCGTGTCGGATATTATCAAAAATCAAAATCTGCGTCTCTCCAAACTCAGCAAACGTCAGCGCACCCAAAAAGCTATCAAAACGATTACTTTTGAGGATGTGAATAGCCTTTCTTTTGATAAAGAGAAGGATGTGATTTATAATAAAAAGACGATTGGGTTTGAGCGTAGGCGTGGGGGGCAGGCTTGATGATAGTACCCCGTAAAGTTTTATACTTTACGGAGGGTATCCATATCATTAGGATAATTTATTAGGCATGTTTAGAAATATGGTGTACACTTTTATGCGAAAATTAAACATGCCATTTATTATCTCAAATGATTAGCTACTTTGATGATAGGTGTAACTATTACAGACTCGTCACCACCGTATATCACGCCTATGACAAATCCATTTGAATCAATCACCGGTGCGCCGCTAAAACCACTAATGTTAATCTTTTCTGCTGGCACTATCCACAAATCTCCATCTTCGTCGTAGCCATCTACTACAGCATGATATTTGCGCTGAAAACATTTTCTATCTGCGTATTCGCATCCTATAATTTCTAACTTTTCACCACTTCTAACCCTTGATAATCTTGGTCTTAGAACCTGTATGTCATTCTGTTTTCCAAGTGTACATTTTTGTAGTATAATGTCTATAGGGTAGTGGGTTAAATCCGTTGATTTGGGAAGATGAGGAAGATAGTCTGTCCAAAAATTAACCTAAACACGGCTGACATTTTGCAAATCTATCGATACCCCACATCTTTTTCGGTTGCGCGAGTTGGCTGACATTTTGCAAATGGCAGACAACAGCATTTTTGTATTTTATTGATAACTAAAGATTTTATACATTGCTAAAATTTTAAATAAAAAACAAAATAAATAATTCCGTTTGCTAAACTTTTCAAGTTTCGTAAACGTAGGCATATCACAGAATTTTGTAATCAACTAAAAATCAGTGCGTTGCTTCTCCGATAGCTATCGGAGTACGAAACTCAAAAAGTTTAGCAAACGGGATACTTAGAGATGTGGGGTATCAATAGATTTTGCAAATGGCAGACGAGTTTAGGTTAATTTTCGAGCGAAAACGAGTTCATGTTATGGCTTTAAATTTTTCTTATGTAGAGTATCAACGGATTTAACCCACTACCCAATAGACTTTTAAAATTTAGCAAACGGGGTACTTAAAGATGTGTAGTATCGTTAGATTTTTGAAATGTCCGACGACTTGTGTTTACCCTTTAATTTAAAAACATATTACAAAAATAAATTTTCGTTAGTGCTATTTACAGAAAGGAGCGTGTCAAATTATAAACACACCATTCGGAGATTTTATTTTTGCTTGAATGGTCGCTTCTTCACCTTGCTGAACCAATATATCAATACCAAGTTCGCTAAATATTTGTTGAATTATGGTAGGATGCAGATGCGTGAAAGACAGCTCGATTAGTTCGCATTGTGGTGGCAAATTGTGGGTAGGATGTACGCTTGAGTGTTGCCAATCCGTCATAAATGGGATGGGTTCTACAAGGGGCGTGGCGAGTGGGAGAATCATTTCCCAAGTGAGTGTATCGCCTACGGTGGTTTGGCGTTGACCACCTTGAATGACGCCCATTTCCGAGTGGTATTTTTGCAGAATTTTGCTGTCTTGGTGGAGTTGATTGGACTTGAGTGACCACCTTGTTATTTGTGGTGTTTTCACGAAATCAACGCCCATCCAACGAGGTGGTTTGATAGCGGTATTTCCTTCGTCGATTGTCAGAATTTCCAGATAACAATTATCACCAAGATTAACGAGGGCGTTTTTTGTTCCCTTTGTCGTATGGTAGCCGCCGAATACAGGACGCACCCCGGACAGCTTTTCAAATTCATCTATTGCTGTATCTAAATTCGTTACTGTATAAACGATATGGTCGATTTTTCTTTTCACAAGCCTATATTCCACCAAATAAAGCCAAAAACGGTACTAAAAATGACAAACATCCGCTTGGTGTAACATCCTCCGTTCGTGGCGGACCAAATCGTCCGTATATGGATTGGATTCCATCAATGTCGTCTTGGTGGATTTGACGTTTTGCGCCTGTATATGAGGGGTACATGATGGCGTCGCGTACGCGTGATTCATGCCCCAGATTGAAGGTATGTCCTAATTCATGTAGAAAAACGGTGAGCAAATCTTTGGTATTGGGTGTGTGCATATCTCCCCAATTTTCGCCATCATCCATCAGAATGTAGCCTTTCAATGGTTCGTCATCTACCGGTGCAAAGCCGAGTGCCAATGTGCCGTCTTCCCCGTCAAAGATATCACCATACTGCGGATGATTTTCATTGACAAAATACAATTTGATATGCGCCTCATCTGGATCGCTTGTGGAGTCTAATGTAATGGTCGAAGGGAAAGCGGGTTGCCAAATCGTGATGGCTTGTGCGAAGGCGTTGTATGTTTTGCTCTGGTCTTCGTCAGGTGTGTAATTGAGGATATGCCACAAGATGCGCCCGTCGTCCGTCGGTTGGATGAACGCACCCGGCGTGAGTAAGGTGTATGCCTCTCCTCTTGCAGCACATTGCGCTTCACAGCCGTATTTGGTAGTAGGTTCTACTTTCATTGATAATGGTTAATGGTTAATGATTAATGGTTAATAATATAATTTTTGCTATACAAAAAGATATTGCCAACCATTTGAACATCAGCCGTTATGTTGAGTGTATGATTTTTTAATTGATTTTCACAACATTAAGACACGAAAACCTATAAGGTCTTTTGAAACCTTATAGGTTTGGTTATCAGAAACTTGCAATCAAAAATCACTCAATCAAAAATCCTAAAAATCCTAAAAATCCCCATAATAGACCTGCAAACAAGGCAATCCCAAATCTTGTCGCCACATATCTACGACCTGATTGCGGTCATCCAGTACAAATCGAACAAAATATTTATCTTTGATATGCTCGTCAAATATTTCTTGCTTGATGATGGAATCGCGACGTTTATCTGTATGCTTACGCATCACGAGCATATCATATGGAACATTATGTTTTGCCAACCAACGCTCGGTTTGTGGCTGAAAACTATCCATTCGACCCGACAATAATAAGACTTTATTTCCTAAATTATGGTAATTTTTCAAAATATCATATACCGGTTGATTCAAAATATCTTTCTCGCACAATGAGCCATCGTATGGGTTGCGTCCGTTGAGTATTGCGAGTGTACCGTCGAGATCGCACATCACCGCAGGCGGAAGCGACTCATCCTGTGGGTTGTATTGCGGGTCGCGGCTATTGCCATCGCCGTAAAATTGACGGTGCATTTTACGAATCACGCGGTCGCCTACATGTTTTTCGCGCTTGGCGTCGCGCTCCAATGCTTCTGCCAGACTTACCTCAAATTCCTTGACACTTACTTCTACCGTTTCACCCGTTTTCTTTCGGTGTTCTTCGGCGAGTTGGGTGATGCGATTGACGTTTTTCATGGACAAATTTGTATCGTCCACAATCACATGCTTGCCATCGCGCAAGGCTTCACGTATGAGCAGGTCGCGGACGCGCTTTACAAATTTCTCATTGTCGCGCGAAAAATGGTAGGTATCAAACATTTCCCGCAAGTCATCGCGGTTGATACGTTTGTATAGACCGGGATTTTCTTTCACTAGTTGCTTTGCGAATGTAGATTTACCGGAAGCCGGCAAACCGCGTAGTATAATTATCTTTTTCATTGCTTGATGTGTTGACGAGTTGTTGAATTGACGAGTTGTTGAATTGACGAGTTGACGAGTTGTTGAATTGACGAGTTGTTGAATTGACGAGTTGTTGAATTGTTGAATTGTTGAATTGTTGAATTGTTGAATTGTTGAATTGTTGAATTGTTGAATTGTTGAATTGGAGAGTGTTCAGTAAAGTGTGTCTCAAAATTAATTATTAAATTTGAGATATGAAATTAAAAAAGGAAGAAAAGAAAAAAGGTGTAAAAAAGGAGATTGGTAATGAATTAGACTTTGCTGCTTACGAGAAAGAGGTGGTAGCTGGTCTGATGTCGGGTAAAGGTCTTTTAGGAGAAGAAGGTTTGCTCAAGCCTCTGATAGCTCGCTTTGTTGAATCAGCCTTAGATGCTGAAATGACAGCACATTTATTAGCTGAAAAAGCAGACCCTACAGCGAAGTTGAATAAACGTAATGGTCCGATGAGTAAGGATATCAGGACAGAGTGTGGGGATGTTGAAATTAATTACCATCGAGATAGAACCGGTACTTTTGAACCGGTCACAGTTGGTAAACGGCAACATGAATTAGCAGTAGGCTTTGACCATCAGATTTTAGAGCTGTATGCGATGAGCAATTCGGTAGAGGATATTCGGATGCACTTAGAGAAGATGTATGGCGCACGAATGAGCGATGGGCGTATTTCGGGTGTCATCAATGCGACTTGGGATGTCGTAGATGCTTGGCACAAACGCCCTTTGGCAGCTTGCTACGTGGTGCTATTTATTGATGCTGTACACATCACAGTCCGCCGGAATGGTCATTACTCAAAAGTTGCCGTGTATGTGATGTATGGGATTACAGTGAACGGTACTCGCGAGATTGTTGCCTTAAATGTAGGGCAAGCAGGCGAGAGCGCGACGGAGTGGGGGCGTTGTTTACAGGATTTGAAAAGTAGAGGCGTAGAAGATGTCTTTCATATTTGTAGCGATGGTCTAACAGGCTTAAAAGAAGTACTTGAGGTGGCTTTCCCACAGAGCAGTATTCAACGCTGTGTGGTGCATAAAATCCGTAACTGTATGAAGCTCATTGATGAGAAAGACAAACGACAGGTACTACGAGAACTTAAAGAAGTTTATACAGCACTCAATGAAGCACAAGCCCGACAAAGACTGGAAGATTTTGGTCGCCGATGGACAGGTAAATATGATTGCATTGTCCAGTTATGGGAGAAAGATTGGACGGAATTAATGGCTTGTATGCAGCTTGGAGTAGAATTCCGTAAAATCACCTATACCACCAATGCGATTGAAAATCTCAATAGAGAAATCCGAAGAGTCACTAAGGCCAAAGGAGGCTGGCCAAGTGAGAAATCTTTACTCATTCAATTGCATTTGTCCTTAGAACGAAAAGCGAGTAGTTGGAATAAAAAAGTACGAGGATGGCCAACCATTCAACGAGAGTTAATTCAAACTTATGGCGAACGATATGCCAAACATTTAAACGAATAAGACACAGTTGAGTGAACATTCCCTTGAATTGTTATTTTTGCTTCGCAAAAATCTTAACGTCAACTCGTCAACTCGTCAACTCGTCAACTCATCAACTCATCAACTCATCAACTCATCAACTCGTCAACTCATCAACTCGTCAACTCATCAACTCATCAACTCATCAACTCATCAACTCATCAACTCATCAACTCGTCAACTCGTCAACTCATCAACTCATC
>ENA-ORXR01003495-ORXR01003495.1-marine-metagenome-genome-assembly--contig:-NODE-3495-length-14040-cov-20.708086_pt1 | contig 14040 bp, 20 predicted proteins | sample MGYA00237866_ERZ511479 | MGnify/ENA metagenome assembly ERZ511479 | reverse complement strand
ACTTTCCTTCTTCCGCCCGAGACGGGCGGGGGTCCCCTTCCAGTGGAAGGGCTGTCAGGGATGCTGGGCAGGGGCCATTAGAGGCCCGGGCCTGAGACCGTGGCCCGTGGGGTACCGGTCCCCCCATGGTAGCGCCAGGGGGTCGGGATTGTGCACGTCCTGCGTATTGTTTCTGAGGGTATATGACAGTATGCTTTGGGGTCATCGTGCGTGTTCGAATAAATCATCGTTGCGTTTGCGTTGCTTCCGTTTTTTTTTGTGCGCTTCGCGCCCAGTGATCCCGGCGTTCGCGTTGTGACTCTGGCGAAGCGTTCCTGATCCTGTGCTGGGTTTTCTGACGGGGTTATACCCCGTCGGCTGTGAGGGCAGGATCCATTACATTTGGTGGATCAGCTGGGGACAGGGTCAAGCCCTTTCTGATCAATCGGGCCGTCCCTGTTTCGTTTTCTCACGGTGGACTTGCTCTCTTTGTCTTACCCTTGTGCGTGACTGGTTGACTGTTTGACTGGATTCTCCCACGCGGGAGTAGGGCTTCCATCGTTATGGATAGCATGAGGGGGATGTTCTCTGGCGCGGAAGGCGCGGGCTCCTCTTCACGGGGCGTCCGTCACGGAGCTAGTGAGGGCTCAGGGCCGGTGGCCTTTTGGGGGACCCTCCTCATGTGGAGGGTCGCGCGCGCGTTTACAAGAGAGTGCGTGGCGCCGCGGCAGTGGGCGTGATGCGACCCCCTTTGATTTCATGGGGTCGCCTCAGGCGCACGCATGTCGCGTGGCGCCGGGATATGACAGCAGTGTCATGCCCCCCCTGACGTTGAGGGGGTTGAGAGGGCGGGGTCGTTGCCCGCCCTATTGATGTTGGAGGCGGAGGGAACACTCCTCCCGTGTGCCTGCTGCGCGGAGGTGGCGCCGCCGGCGTGTGGCGCAGGGGACACTTTTCCCCTGTGCCGTCTCCTGGGACGTGAGAAGGGGGGGTGGGTGTTCGTACCGTTCACGCACCCGCCCAGCGACCCTATTCAGCGGTCGCCTCTCGGCGTCAGCCTCAGTCAGGCTGCCGCACATCGACTACCACGCGTAGTGTGCGTGCGCGCGCGCGCGTTCTTCTTGTCCCCACTCCTCTTGGCACCCTTACTCGGGTGCGCTCCCCCGCTCACTCGGGTGCGCTTCCCCCTCCCCTTTTTCCCCCCCCTTACTCTGGCGAGACGGGTAATGTCGGCGGTGACCACGCTTGCACCCGACCTACTCGTCGAGGAGCCGCTCCCCGAGTTGGAGATTGACGGGGGGGCGGCCGGGGCGCCGCCGATGACGCCGCAGTCGACGCTGCCCCCCGTCGCTGGTGGGGCAGTCGAGTCCGCTCCTCCGGCGCCCCCTCCCGTGGTGACAACCGAGTCGGGTGCTCTTCATGGTGGCGCGGCGTCGGCACCGCCAAGTCAAGCGGCGACGCCGATGGTCGTTGAGACTGCGCGACCGGAGGACCTCGACTGGTTGGTCTCTCCCACCCACCCAACCGCTATGGGCGAGGGGGGTCACCTCCTTTCGATGTACCGCACCTTCCCCGACTCGGAGCAGGTGACGGCGTGAAACTGCCGACTCGCGCGCTTCCCCCGTCAAGTGACTCTACCTGCCGGGTGGCTGGTGGATCTTCCCGCCTTACTCGAGCGGGAGGATTCGGGTCAAGTCGACCGCGTACGCCGGTACCTCTCCCAGAGTACGGGAGCAGACGAGGTGGCGGCGGACCAGCACGTGGTCGATTGGCGTTGGTGTTTCCAGGCCCCGCCTTACTTGGCGACGGGGGACCCGCACGTTAACCACCCAGCCGCCCGACATGAGTACGTCTGGCGGCGTGACGAGCGCCACCTCGTCTCGGTTCTTCAACTCTAGTTCCCCCGCGCACGGGACCACCGTCGCGGCAACTATGTCGTGCTGCCCAAGTGGTGGAAGGACGTGGAGGTCCCGATGGGCTTCCCGGCGATGCTCCCCCGCTTCCTCGCGTACTACTCGTCGCGGATCCGGCCGAATGAGGAGGGGCACAGACGTTATGCCATCCTCGCGACGCAGTGGGTCGTCGAGGTGGCGTCCGTGTCGGTGGCGTCGCTCAAGTCAAAGGGCTACCTGTGGCATCTATCTCATGCCTTGGTCGAGGGGATGTGCACTCTCACCCCTGCTCGTCTGGGGGATGGGCGGGACGGCGACTATGGCGAGCTCCTCGAGGAGATGATCATCCTCCACATCTCGTTGGACTGGGTGTCGGTCCAACCCTTCCTCCGTCGGACTGCGACAGAGGGGGGGACGGAAGCTACGACGCGCGGCTTCGTCCATTGCCTTTGTGGGCTCTCGAAGGGAAATGTGCTCCTCCGAGAAGGCCTGGGGTTGGACTCTTACCCTTGCGGCCCCGGAATTGGCGCACAGTCGCCGCCGCCGGCGAGTGGCTGGATGGTTTCGGGGAAGCGCCATGCGCCCCCCAAGAACACGGAGCGACGGGTGACTTACCCACCGCCTTCCAAGCGGAACGTCCGCGGCCACGGGCCAAGCAGCCAAGCGGGCGCTTCCCGGGCCGGGCCATCCCAAGTACGGGCGGCGGCCTACGTCGACCTTGACGCGCCGACGGCGGCTACTCTGCCGCCGCCCCAGGTTGTCGACCGGGGCTCGCCGACTACGGCGGCCGCTGTGGTGGTCACGCCGCTGGAGCCGCCGGCTTTTTCCGAGCCCGTCCCCGCCGCTAACGTGCGGGTGGATTTCTATCATGGCAGGAGTTTGCCGGAGCAGTAGACCCGGGGGTTGCTGAATATGTTCCCCCCGGTCGGGGCGGACATCTGGGATACCTCGCCTGTCGTGGCTGTGATCGCCCTCGCCAAAGTCTTGGCGAGGGTCAGTCGTCGGGTATCTTCCTTGGCGGTTGACGTCCACCAAGCGGGGCAGCCGGCTTTGGCCCAGCGCCTCATTAACGACATGTCGGGGAGGGCTCTCGGGGACCAACTGCGGGTCCAGCTGTCGACTACTCTGTCGCATCTGCCGACGTACGGGTCGGGGGAAGGGTCCACACCTCACTCGGTGTCGACCTCCCCCTCTTCGGGCGGCCAAGATCCAAGTGGTGGGGTCGCCCCTGCGTCCGGGCAGCAGTGGCACAACGGTCCCAACTATGGGCGGGCGCCGGCGCCTCCGCCGCAGAACTATGAGCCGGCCGGGGGGTACGGCCACTATGTCGCCCCCCCTGCGGGTGGGAGTTACCCGCCGGTGCCGTACTAACCCAACGGGCCGCTGTACCGCCCCGAGAGCCCTCGTACTCGGGGTGGTCCCGCTGACCACGACTCGCATCAGGTGGGCGGCCACCACAATGACAACCGCCGCGACATGCAGTCGTGAGGGGAGGTGGATGGCCTAAGGCCAGGTAAGGGAAGGCGTTGGGGTCTCATGTTTCTAGTCGTACATGATTGGGTGGGGTTTTTTGCTTCCTGAAAATTATAGTACACCATCATGCTACATCCAGACCGACTTGTGTCTTTCTTGGGTCCCCCCCCTGCCTGGCCTTGAGGCCTTATAGTGGGGCTCGTTTCACTGTGGAGTCGACGAGAGTTTGTCGACGCCACGTCCCTGCCTCACGGATAGTTGATGCCGTTGGCAGTACTGCCGGACCTTCTCAGTCGGAAGGTCTTCGACATACTCCCATGTATCTTCTCTTGGTTTATACCAGAACCAGCGGACCTTGAGCATAAGGCGCCCGTTGTCATCATACCCCTGTACGACAAACTGGTCGAAGACAGCCTCCATCGTCTTCTCACTCCACGACGGGAGGGAAGGCAGACGCCAAGCCTTAATGGCGCGTTCCCACGCCGGATCACCCTCCGGCGGTTCCGGAGCCAGTGTGTCGTGGTTACCGTTTATGGTACGGATCCCATCGTACGATGGTGAGACGACGGCCATCAGTCTTGATTATCTGATACAGCCCCTTCGTCTTGAAGATGAGTTTACCGCCCTGGTTCTCGTGTGACTTCACGAAGACCCAGTCTCCGACTAGGAGAGCTTCTCGCCGGCTCTTGACTAGTTTGTCGAAGTGCCGTTTATAGCGGGCCTGGGCCTTGTCCATTGACTTCTGGACAAGAGGGATTATCTCATCCAAGCGCTTGCGGAAATTCTCACGCGCTTGTCGGGGTGTCTAGGGAGGGGCCTCTTCACCCGTGCCTTGGGTAAGGCGCTCAATAGCCACCGGGATGAGCTCCCGGGGGCACACAAAGGAGAAGGGCGCTTCCCCTGTGCTACTATGCACTCGGGAGTTGTAGGCGGTGACCAGTAGGCTCACATACCTGGCCCAGGTTACGACATGTTCACTTACAAAATGCCAGAGTTGTTGTACTAGCGTCTTGTTGAAGCGTTCCACTTGACCATTTGTCTGTGGATGGTAAGGCGTGGCGTAGTTAGTACTTACGCCCAACATTTACAAGACTCCTTGGTAAAGTACGGATGCAAATTGCGGTCCGTTATCTGACAAAGTCGAGTCAGGGATGCCACAACTGGCAATCCAAACATCAATGAAGGCACTGAGAACATCCAGTGCCGTCACATCTCGAAGGGGTACTACCCTAGTCAACTTCGAGAAGCGGTCACACATGACCAAGAGGTACTCATATCCCTCTGGAGTTCGGGGGAGAGGACCAAGGAGGTCGATGGCTACTGCCTCGAAGGGTTCCGTAGCCGGGAACAACCTCATAGCGGAGGAACTTCGGACCTCCATCAACCGGTTCTTTGCGCAAGTGGCGCTGGCCGCGACCCAACCGAACACATCGGCTGCGATCGAAGGCTAGTAGCACCTTCGTCGTAGGGTCCGATACTTCTTGGTCTCCCCCGGGTGACCGCCTACGGGGGAAGAGTGTTCCCGCTCAAGTACGTCAGCTACGAGGGAGCGGGGGACAACCACTTGTTGTGTTTCCTCTTGTTGGCCATGACGGCAGAGTATGCCGTCGCCATTCTCATAGAACTGAGTTCGTACCGTGGTGTCCATATCCTTACGGATCTCTTGGCAGAAGCTATCGGCCAGTTGCTCTTTGGCCAACTCAGCCATCGAGATGGGTGCTTGTCCTTTGTTCTCTGGTCGGCGGGGGTCCAACACGGCTCCAGACCGCGTGGTCACCCCGACCGCGGGGATGTTTTCCGGGATTGGTGTAGTATCCAACCCCTCCGTCGGCATGCGGGAGAGTGCATCCGCTATGGCATGTTGTCGACCAGGCTTGTACTCAACGTCATAGTCGAACTCGGCTAGTCGTATCCGCCATCGATTCAGGCGGTTGTTAGTACATGCTGTGGTGGTGAGTATCCACTACAGAGCCTTATGGTCACACGGGACTAAGAACCGGGTACCCTCGATGTCGGGGCGCAGTGACGTCATCGCCCACACAACGCCAAGACCTTCTATGTCGGTCACGGTGTAGTTCTTCTCAGCGGGTTCTAGTCCCCGGTTGAAGTAGCCGACGGGGTGGTATTCCCCGGCGGGTTTCTCCTGCAGCAGAGCACAACCGAGTTGGTCGTAGCTTGCATCCACGTCTATGATATACTTCCCCTCCCGTCTTGGTAGTGCCAACATGGGAGGGCTACAAAGTTTTTCGCGGAGTCGGTCGAACGCTGCCTGCTCCTCCATACTCGGAGGGCAGTGCTTCTTGGGTAGCGAGGAGCTCACCAACTTATTCAAGGGCTTCGCGACCTTGGCGAAGTCCGCCGTGAAACGTCGATATACGTTACACATACCCAGGAACCTGCGCATTTACGTTTGTGTCTTCGGGTATATGGCCTTCCTGATAGCCTTCAGGTTTTTCTCATTCACACTGATGCGCCCCGGTCGTATGACATGACCGAGGTACTCCACCTCATTACTAAAGAGGTGACACTTCTTTGCCTTGAGGGTGACACAGTTCCCACCCAAGAAGGTAAACACCTTCTCCAAGTGGGAGAGGTGTAACTCCGCGTCAGCGGAGTAAACGATGATGTCGTCTCAGTAGACGGGGACATACTGCCATTTTACTCGGGCCAGTATCATGTCAATAGCGCGCTGGAAAGTGGCAGGCGCATTGTAAAGTCCAAAGGGGAGACGTGTACACTGGTACGTCCCCACATGAGTCGTGAAGGAGGTCAAATGCTTATCCCCCGCGGCGACGGGTATCTGCCAGTAACCCGCGTTGCAGTCCAACGTCGAGAGAAACTTGGCGTCTCCCAAGGAATCCAGACAGTCATCCATTCTTGGGAGCGGATACGTGTCACGCACCGTTCTATCGTTGAGTTGACGATAGTCGACGCTAAAGCGTGTGGACCCATCCGGCTTCGCTGGATCTTAAGGAGAACGGCTGTACGACGTCAGTATTGCTCCTGCTCCACCGTCTTCACAGACCCCCCCGGATCCCATACCTATTACTTCTGAAAAGAAATTGTGTGCATCTTCCTCTATTTTCTGCGCCGGCGGGGTCTCTTTCGCCTGCCCCGCTCCTACCGTGACGTCGTGGTCTGCCGCCGCGACCCCCCTGCCGTCGGGAGCGCTATGGTTCGTACATATGGATCTGAACTAAGCATGAACCAGACAGGTTTTCTACTGTCTTGTACGCAGTCTTGTGGACCTTTTCATGCGGATCAGTCCTATATAGCTTTCGTTGCGATTCTGAATACTCCTCCGCTATGCTCAAAGTTGCTTTTCTCGCCAATTTTGCTGGTTTCTGACACGGCGAGGGATCAGCTGGGAGAGAAGCAGCTGTCGCTACCGTGCACAGTGCGCCGCAGTGAGACCGCCCACCCCTTCCCAGTCGTCATGGGCGCCGGGGAGCACAGGGGTAGTCACCAAACACTCATATTCTGATGCCGCGTCTTCTTTTCCGAGACATGCGCCATGTCGCCCGCCGCGGACTTTTTCTCGGAGACTTCTCACTGCTTTTGCTGTAAAATTCCCGATTTATCCGGTAATACGGAATTTTGCCGCCTTCAAATTTGTCGTTTCGCTCTGCTTCCGTTTCCATTGGACCAAATCTGGCAGAGACAGTGAAATGTGAAAGAAACGTGTAGTTCCTGCTCTCACGTGCCAACTACAGCATTTATGACAGTCAAGGCAGCCTTCCTGCAGGGACCAGAGGACACATTGTACCTCGACATGACAGTCGGACTGCAGGCTGCAAAAAACATAGTGTTGAATCTGTTCTTCCCGTCATTTGGTGCGCTCGTCCGCAGTTTCCAAGTGGACTGTGACGCGCCCAGAGTTCCAGGAACTCATGTTGCGCCATCTTTGAAGCCCACAATCCTGGCTCGGATCATCTCACCTCCAATGGGCTTCCTATCGTGCAGCGGCACATATGGTCATGCGGTGTGTCACCGCCGTCGTTCCCAATTAAGAGCCAGGGCGAAGTTGAATGGGGCACGCGATTGGCCTCGTCGGCTGTCTTTCTTTGTCTGAGTGAGGCGGACGGTGCAAGAGACTGTAAACGTTTGGGCTCCCACAGCATGCGAGATGGCCACCACAGGTGGGAAGCTGAGACACGAGCGCTAGACATTGGACACGATGATATTTTTATGACACGCATGCAAAATCAGTTTAACACGTTGGAAAGTGCTCACATCAGCCTATGTAGCCAATAGATGAGCCGGAATCCTGAAGTCCGGATCTTAGCCATGTGAACTGGGCGTGGGGCACTGCTCAGAGACGCATCACCTGCGCCTCGTCCGCGCCGCTTTCGCCCTCGCGCTCGTGCTTCACGTATTGAAGACCGCCCAATTTTGGCCGATCCGAACAGGAACACAAGCACTCATGCGTTTTCAAACGTTCCTGATATCTCCGCACTTATCCCGCATATATCGAGGCATGTCTCACAGAGAGTCGAAAAGAGAATAAATTCTGAGCTGGCGGTTGTACAACAGCCGGTGGTCGGCGACCCGGCCGCCATCGTGCCGACCGCTGTGCCGCACAGCGTCCCCCCACCCCCCCCCCCCCCCGACCCATTCTTCCGCACGTCACTATCGCCGGAGCCCCCCTCGCTCCGCCGGTTGTGCGCGTGTGCCCACCTTTGAATCTTACAGACTGCATCTCTGAGGTGTGTGGCGTTAGCGAACTCCGGGGGGTCGGCCTCTCTTTGCGGGGAACGCGGAAGGGGGGGTCGGGGGGGGGCGCGTAGGTGCTTACGTCCGGCGGTAGGCGTGATCTTTGATGCTGTGCTCTTCGTCACTGTGTCGTTTTGTGGTGAATTGTGTGATCCTCCCGTTGGCATGCATTTGCGGTGGTTCAGATGGTGTGGCATCAACCTGCATACTATGCTCGATTCGTCGCTGTTTCCCACCCCTCTCGTTTTTGAGTCTGCCGTCCACATAAGCGTGTTTGGGAAACGTTCGAGATTCTGGTTGCCGCTGAGTAGGGAGGTCTGGCGGGCAGCATAGACGGCGGCGGTGGAGGAGGTTGAGCGTGAATAGTCAGATCTGCTTTTTTATCGCGCTGAAAAATAACCCAGGCCGAAGCGCCGTCTTTTTCTCCACTCGATAGTCATTTTCTCTGCCGTGGGCAGTTTTTCCTTCTCTTCTGCTGCGGGGTGAGCAAGGAAACCAACTGTGGCGCCACTTGGGGGGGGGAGACAGCGGCGCGGCGAAGAAGAAGACGACATCGCGCAAGCAGAAACAGACAGCCAATCAGAGACCTGACGTGCACCGATTTTTTGTTGCAGCCATTCAGCAGGTGAGGCGCTGTAAAGAGGTCCCGTTCCGACAGATGGCGTGTCCAGCGGCGCGACCAAGGTTGTTCGGGTCCTATTGCCGTCCCGTCGATTCCCTTCGTTTTTCGTCGTTTCTCGTCGTTTCTTGAGCGTTCTGCCTCGGATCCGCTTCAGATGCGGGCACAGAGGCCCCGCAGTTGTGCACAGCAGGCAGAATCCAGGCAGAATCCCCTCCATCGCAACAAGAGTGAGGAGCACCTTGTTCGGGTTGATGAGCACGATCAATTTTGGCCGGCGTAAGGGCGTGACTCGCTATATCACGAGAAGTATCACCCAAACATGCCCTTTTCTCGATCAGCACGCCGATCACGCCAAAAGTAGCTCCCCGATGGATCGACGCATAGCCCCCCTTCTCAATAGTTTTATGAAATCCAGTCACCGCATCGGTTCCATATTTCGGGCGTCATGCCAGACGGACGTGCTGGCTGCACCTGGTTTCTACTAGCCTCTATTCCAGAGGAGCATGACCATGGGACAGCCCCATGGGTCTATGACGCGAGGCTTTTGCATGACTGAGGGCTCAAGATGAGCTCTCCCTGCTGACGTAGTGAGCGTGGTTTGTAACATGGATCGTGCACCAGCAAAGGTGACCATGCCGTCTGGGCGTCGGCATGATGCGTACAATGTGGACATCGTGCCGACGTCATGTAAGTATTCGTTCATCGCTCAAGGTGGGTGTCCCACACGAAATCCAATGACCTACTCCTGATGCGAGATCCTGCACGAATTCTTGAACTTTCAGCTCGGGGCCAAACTAAGGTCAACTGGCGGGGGGGTGGGTCCAGAACATGGGGTACAAGTCCCCCGTGCTGTTTCCGGTGGGGTGCGGCCCCTGCTGAAGCAGGATACAAGTGACGGGCACACAAGGAAATCAGGTGTGTCGTCGTCGTTACGAAGCGTGCAAGGGCCGGTCAGGACGAGTTGTCACACATCAAACTGTCTAGCCAGTTTGATCGTAATGTGGACCATTCTGACACCCATCTCATCACCAAGGCATCTCCTCGAGTCGTACCGCATATCAAAAAGCGGGGCATGGAGAGCACTGTTTTACTGCAAAGTTTGGTGCGTAGACAGTAAGAACTCTCTCGTAAGCGCACACATGCAGTATAATACATTTTTTTCTGATGTTTTTAACGTCGACCATCCCGAATTTTGTGTCGCATGCAAGGAAATCCCTGCCTCAGTGGCGGGGCGAAGGTCTCCCTGAAGTGCATTTCTCATTGAAAGGTGATTTCCTTACCGGCATCAACGTCCCCCCCCCCCCCCCCCCCTCGCGCCCTATGGTTACGCCGCACCAAGTTGACCACCCTGACTTCCCGTTCTCCGTCCACCCATCTCCCGTCATCCCGGCCCACCCATCCCCATGACAGCGGCTGTCTGCCGCTGACGCTTGGGGCGCGGCTCAACCTCCACAGCCGCACCCCGAGCGAAGACGTATGACACGAAATGTCCCACGGCGGAACGCGCACGCGCGGCGCTGCGGCGCAATCTCTCCCTCCGCGCTACGACAGCGGGGATACAGCGGCGCTGTGCCGATGTGACCTTGTCACGTGCCGCTTTAGCGATTGAATCGGCCGCTCTGGCAGTCTTGGCGGCCTGATGCTTGTCTTTTGCAGCTTGCTTCGAGGCTGCAACAGCAGCTAGCTCGGCCATGGCCGTACGCATGGCGTCCTTCATCGCCCCGATTGCTCGCCCGCGGATTGAGACTGACCCAAACGAGACGACCGGCCCCCGAATGTCGAGCCGCGCCTCAAGCCCGAGACGCAATGCCAGCTGCTCCATGTCAACCTGGCGCGCGACGTTTACAGTTCCCTTTCCCTTCGCGAGCCGGTCAATCTTGCTGACTGACGGGTCAATCAGCCTGTTCCCCGTATTACCGAAGCCCTTGACGACTATGGCGGAGGAGAGGCCGTTGAAAGCAGTTCGACGGATTACGCACATGAAATGAGCCACCATGAACTTGGTACCGCGGGAGATGGTTGGGAGTAGGGCACGCATGCCAGCCTAAGCGTTGCTCTTAGTCTTGAGAACATATTCGCTGTCCAAGGCCGGCAGGATGTGTGACAGGTGGGAGGGAAACATCAGAACAACTACCTCGGACGCCTTCAGCACACGTACGCTGGCAGGCGACGCGTGAACCCTGCACCCGTCCATGAGAAGGACCTTCCACTCAGCCACGCACCGTTTGCCCAGGTGCCGCGCGGAAATGCCGGCAAACACCTCCCACAGAGGCCCGTCAAAACCCCGGATTCTCGCGTCGATGAACATCTGCCCCTTCATCCAGGTACCTTTCCTGGGCCTTGCGGCGCCTGAAGACGTCTTCTTGTGCAATCTTGGCGAAGGGAAACCGACCACCGCGGCCAGAGACCACCACAAAAAGTGGCAACCGAGACCCGTCCGCGCACACGGTTGCCACAATGCTGGCGGCCTCTGATTCGTTCTGCACACTGGGTATGACGTACTTGGCGCGCGCGGAAGGGTCATTCGTCACCACCGCCGAACCTGCCCCCTCCGTCAGCTCCTCCGCATTCATCATGGAATCATCAGTGGTCCATACTTGTGCCGCTCGGGTGATGCCAAACGCACGGCAAACCAAACGAAAAGCGGCACAGAATTTGGCGACCGCCTCTGGCGTCGCGGCCTCGGCTCATACACCCTCCAGAGCAGCGGAGCGCGGGCGGCGGAGCTGCGGATGCCTCCCCAAAAAATGGTGCAAGAATGTGCGACCAGGCACGCCCCCCTCCCCAAACATACGCTCTGCCTCTTCCACCCGTCCCACATCGGCAGTATACTGTCGCAGTAGCACCGCAGCAAGGTCAAACGTCAGAAGGTCGCCACCTTTGTTCGAAGACACCATATAGGTAGCGATAATGTCCTCCTCCTTGGGGGAGAAAAACGTAGGTCGCCCTAGCTTGACGGTAGCCCCGCCGTTACGCAGCCAGGTGCGGACGTTCGATCGGGAGGCACCAGATGCAGTCATCGGTCGTGCCACGCTATTCGTACCCACCTCTTCGCGAGCAGCCAACAGCTAGTCACTCATCTCAGGGGTGAGGCGCGTCCCCCACTTTGAGCGGCTTGGGGCACTCTCGCTTGACGGCGGTAGGACTGTAGCCCGGGAAGACATCTTTGCTGCGGGCCAAATTTGAAGAAGGGTGGGGAGGTGGCAGCGTGTGCAACACTGCTGGGGATCAGACGAGCACGGGGGATGGCGTGCATGTCGATGGAAAATGTTGGAAGGCAACTGTCGTCTGCACCGGGACGACGAGAGAGCTCTCGGAAAAGTCAATCGTGGTTTCGTGCAACAGTCCTGGCGGCAGTCATTCACTGTAACGTGGTCGACGTTTCTGACGGCAGTCGACATTGGGCGCAGCACAGCTAGGGTGTACCTGCACTACAAGAAGCCACCAGCGTTCATCACGTATCAGAACGAGCAACGGGAGTGGTTCCCGGTCACATTTCCGTTCGAAAAGCTATCTTTGCCCAATCAGAAACGCGCTCACAGCTTGATGACGCAGCATTGCTGTCGAGAGCTGACAGGGGGACTATCGCTGTGTTCCATGGAACGCATCACGTATGAGTCGCAAACGACAGCGCGCAGCTGCACGCTGAGACGAAAGAGGCTCGGTGGACCGCGCAAAATGTGCCTTCTCGGTGCGTCTGAGAGGGTCGAAAATTAGTGCGCTCGCCTCATAAGAGCCAACGTGACCGCGAGGGCGGCGTCTCCGTAGCTTTGCCACAGGTCGCCGAATCGGGTCGAGACCGACGCCCTCGCCCACCCTCCTGGCGTCGTCCTACGCACCGCCGCCTTCGCCGCCGTTCCCCACCCCCTCGATCCGTCTGCGATCTGCCGCAGGCTCCTCGGTGCGTGCCGTGAGGCGAACGGTTTGTCCTGCAGCTGCTCAGAGTGATACAATTTAGTGGTGTGTCGTACTTGCGCGCTTGGTGGGCTCCGGTGCAGGTCTTGCGGACGTACTGAGTTTTTGTATCCTTATACTGACCCTCGTCTCGCGTTTCCGTGTTTCTCATGGATCTCTTTGCTTCTTGTGATTGGCAAAGTGTTTATCTCTTTCTGGACTTTCTGCGTTCAACGCTGGTCTACTCGTTTCTATTTCATTGACGCGCTCAGCAGGACACGCGAGGGTCCAGCATGCGATCAAGCCGGGGCTGTGTCACCGCTGCTTTCTGTTATGTATTCTCGGTCCTTTTTCCTGGCCTGGACACTGTTCGACATGTTATGCAGTGATTGCAGAGGAAGCGCAGTCAAAAAATGAACGCATGAGATGAGGAATAGACGGCCCACCTGCAGAGCAACAATCAGCCTCACGACAGCTCGCAACGGAAGCGTGGTAGATCACCGATTGTAGGTGCCGCGTTACTGTTCTTGATCGTGGGATGTCCTGCAAGCTCTACGTGTCCCCACCACATCGCCGGAAAGACTCCCGCGTACGCGATGTCTGAAAGTTGCCGGTCCCGTGGAGTGGCAGCCAGGCGCGTTGTGGGTGCAGTGTATTCCTATACTGGGCGCGTGCAGAGGAGCGCCGCGGTCTAAAATGCGAAGATCGTTTCTATACTGCATTGAAAATTATGCAGTGTGAGGGGGGGTCGGATATGGACTAGTACACGCCTGTTTACCATGTTCTGGAGGCCTTTGGAGGCAATTTGAAAATTGTGGGTTCCGGCGCCAGTACAGAAACATAGCATGTGCCCCACTCAGGGTTGTTATGTGAGCCCTGCGGCGCTGTAAGGGGCGCAGATACTGCGCTAATAGGGCGCGATTTGGGCGCTTTTACGTCAGCGCTTCAAATGTTCTGGGCGCGATCAGGGTGCTAGTCGATGGTTGGGTGTTAGGATTGACCAATAGCCGCGATCCATCAAATTTTCTCCTGTGTCACAGCTCCTCAGAATCGAGCATCGCGAGACAGGTGCTGTCTGACCACTTTCCTTTCAACAACGCTGACCAGTCCGCCTCAAGGGAGTGGTTGTCTGATCCATCGAGGCTATACGCGGCTGGGCGTGGAGCCTTGCCCGTGGCTTTGTGTCACACCAGTATCGCCTCCTCCCCTTGCGCCTATCCCCACACTATGGCACGTCCGGAAACAATGGACCCCCTTCCTTTGCCGGCGATTCATGCAAGGAGACGTGCTGTCAGCAGACGTGCGGCATAGGCAGCCAATGGCATGAGTGTGGGGGAAACCCCCCGACAGGGGTGACACGACCCCCCGGCATGAGCCGGGGACGGGTCGAGAACAGTCACGCAACACCCCCCTAGGGGGGTAGCGTGGGACAACCCCCTTGGGGGGGTGTCCAGGGAGCCCCAGGGC
>ENA-ORXR01003492-ORXR01003492.1-marine-metagenome-genome-assembly--contig:-NODE-3492-length-14044-cov-17.358345_pt1 | contig 14044 bp, 8 predicted proteins | sample MGYA00237866_ERZ511479 | MGnify/ENA metagenome assembly ERZ511479 | reverse complement strand
CACAAAGCTAAATTTGAGAAAACGCCAACAAAACAATTCATCAAGGACAAATACAATACTGCCATATCGTCCGACGACAGGGCAGACGACTTTTGGATATATGTTGAGCAATTCATTGAAAAATCCAAACTAACCAAAAGCAAAAGTACGATTTTAAATTACAAAGATACCGTAAGGCGACTCAAGGACTTTGAGCAAAAACGCCGCAGCAAGATTACCATTGCCTCTATTGACGGTAAATTCTATGATGACTTTTGCAAATACTTTATTCACACACTCCAACTCTCCAATAATTCGGTGGGTAAATATATAAAAGTTCTCAAAACTTTCCTCAATCATATTGCTAAAAGAACCCATGACCCGGACTTGGCATTTCGCATAAAACATTTCAAAGCATTAAGCGAACCTTCCGACACCGTTTATCTGACAGAGGATGAAATTGAAAGTCTTTATCAACTTAATTTGTCTGAATATCCTGCATTGGTAAAAACGCGAGATATTTTTGTCTTGCAATGTTACATCGGTTTGAGGGTCGGTGATTTAATGAAATTGGATAAAAACCATATAAAAGGTGAGCTAATCCACATTCGCACGAAAAAAACGAATAAACCCGTTGTCATTCCCATTCATCCGAAGGTGAAAGGCATTTTAGAAAAATACAACGGAAAAATACCCATTATTTCCAAAGCGAGATACAATACCAAAATCAAAGAAGTTGCCCGACTTGCAAAGATAGATGAACCCGTTGAACAGACGAGAACCAAAGGCGGTATAAGAGACACCAAAACTTTACCGAAATATCAAATGATTTCCTCGCATACTGCCCGGCGTTCTTTTGCTTCCAATGCGTACAAGGCAGGTATCAGCCCCATAGCATTGATGATGATTACCGGACACACCACCGAACAAAATTTTTTGAAATACATCCGAGTCGGGAAGGAAGAAAACGCAAAAAGGCTACTCGAACACGATTTTTTCAAAGCCAAAAATTAACATTTTTTCCATATCTTTACCGATACAAAGCAAAACCTGACCATTGAATTTAAGCGACATACACATTTTGCAATTTGGTATCACACACCGCGACTCGGCGAATCGTCACCTGGACTACACACCGATTGGTGACGAAACTTTGATTGATGTTCGCAGTCAAAAAACGTGGATGCTGACCAATGACAAACGTATCACGCTCGGCGATTATATCCCTTTTTATTTTGGGGTGCGGATGCCGATGTTGTTTGTAATTCAACGCGGTTTTAATGCCGTCAAAAGAACCGAAGCGGAAAATATCGTATATTGCGTGTGTAATGTTCAAAAAATCGTAGCGGCAGATTTGGAATTTATCTTTTCGGACGGACACGCCACCGATAGCCTCACAACGATGTACCCGCAAGACGCAGCCCCACAAATCCCCGACATAGTAGATTTTGAAGCGGTACAAAACCGATATTGGAAGGATGACAAAGACTTGGATTTGAAGCGACGAAAGGAAGCCGAATTTTTGATAACGCCCGACATTCCGCCCGAATTGATTACCGGATTTGCAGTATATAATCAAGCGGCAAAAGAACGATTAATCGACCTCAATACACCCGAAAAAATGATTGGTATTCGACCACAATTCTTTTTTTAAATCTCAAAAAACAAATTCCAAATTCCAACAAAAAAACGCTTGGATTGGAATTTGGTGTTTGGGATTTGTAAATTTTTTTCGCAGAAAAATGATACATTATATAAAAGGTGATTTACTGGAAAGCCCTGCACAAGCTCTCGTCAATACGGTCAATACCGTTGGCGTAATGGGTAAGGGGATTGCTTTGCAATTCAAAAAGATGTTTCCGCAGAACTTCAAAACATATCAAAAACAATGTAAGGATAAACAACTCAATATCGGCGATTTGCTGATTGTAGAGGATGAAAATATATTGACCGGAAAGAAACTCATTATCAATTTTCCGACAAAAACGCATTGGCGCAAACCCTCTGAATACGAATACATCGAAAAGGGTTTGGAGGAATTGCAAAAAGCCATTCACGACCACCGTATCACATCGGTAGCGATACCCGCGCTTGGTAGCGGCAACGGCGGTTTGCATTGGGAAAATGTGCGCCAACTCATAGAAAACCACCTCGCCGACCTCGACACCGACATTTACATCTACGAACCCAATCACAGCGTAAAAGAAGTGCTGAAAAAAGAACGGGTCAAACTCACACCCGCCCGTGCCATGCTCGTATATATGCTCTTTCGATTGGTGCGAAACGGGGAGTTTGTGTCAGAATTTGCGGCTGAAAAGATTTGCTATTTTTTACAGCGTTTTGGTGCTGCGGAACACTTTAAATTGGCGTACAAAAAACACTTTTACGGTCCCTACTCCGGCAAGGTGCGGCATATCTTGGGCTATCTGAATGGCAGCTATATTACAGGCTATGACGCGAAGGACAAAAAGCCTTTTGAACCCCTCAATATCGTAGCGGACAGCGAAGCGCAAGTCTTGGAATACATCGCCCAACATCCCGACTTAAAGGAAATTACACGCAAAACCGACGAGTTTTTGACAGGCTTTTATGCCGATTATCCATTGGAATTGCTCTCGTCTATGGACTACATTATACAGGAAAAACAAAGCACCGATAAAGCCCTCATCATCGCCGAACTCGAACAATGGAGTGACCGCAAACGTACTCTCGCCATGAATGAAAAGCATCTTGATATTGTGTTGGGGCATTTGGTGGAGGCGGAGTTTTTGGCTCATGCCGAATAACCCCCATGCGTAAATTTTCGCATTCCTTACCCATGAACGCAGCCTTATCGGTAAAAGTTTGCGCTTTGTACCTATGACCATATTAAACCCAAAAACCGCATCCATTTCTCAATATAATTCCGTTACTTTGAGTGCATTAATGAGAACTTTAAAGGCACAAAATGAACGCAATTATAGAACAAGTCATCCGAAAACCGCACATACAAAACCTTTTGAATGAGGATGTTTTTCATTTCCAAAAATTACTTGACGTAAAGGAGAAATTTGAAGCATTTGAAATAAGTGATAATGAGATTGACGAACTTATTGAGCTACGTAAAAACAGCAAGTTAAGTTTTGAGGACTTCATAAATTCATTATCCGGTCAGTCAAAAGAATTTATTGATTTAATGGGTGATTTGATTGCCTATTTGGATAAAAACGCCGCAGGTATCCGCCAAAGAAATCAATACTCGGATAATAGAGCCATTGCAAAAGCATTTGTCAGACAAAATGTATGGGTAGATCATTTGCTAAAACTCAAAAAAGACAGCAAGCACCGCGCCACAGACAACATCCAAAATGCACTCAAATACGCCAACAATCCCGACCTCAATTTCAACATCCTTTCCAGCGAACATCGAAAAGAAGTCATCGAAAATCTATGTCAGAAAAAATACCAACCGGAGCAATTCAATCAGGATTTAACAGAGCTATTCAAACCCTATTCACTTACTCCGAAAAATAGTAAGAATCGTACTCATATTATCGCTTGTATTATCTACGATGAGGCTGTCAAAAAGCTATGGAAATCTGATAAATCCTCTCCGAATACTATTATATCCAATGACGAAACGAAGCAAGCAATGGCATTAAATCAAATCCTTTTCGGACCTCCCGGAACTGGCAAAACCTACTTTATTCAAACCAAGTACGCAGTTGACGCAAAAATTGAGAGTAATGATTTGAGTAAACCAATTGTAATTCAGTCAAACAAGAATTTTTGGCATTTAGCACCGGGCGCGGGTGCTTCTTTGTGGAATGACCTCAAAGAACAAAATTATTTGGGATATGAATGGTGTGATAAAGACTACGGTGATTTGAAAAAACTTAGCCGTCAAACCGAAAGTCACAGCATCATATCAAGATTTTCTAAGGTCAAAAAAGGTGATTATTTCTGCATTATTTCCGGTAAAAAATTCTTTGCTATTGCAGAAGCTAAACATGATTATGACCTTGCTTTGTCTGGCAAATCAACCTTTGACTTTCAAACAATTGAAGTGGATTGGATAAAGCAATTTGATAAGCCTGAACTCTTAAATTCGAGTAATCTACCAGCCTTCTCAAATCTGAATGGCGGTAAAAGGTGGAACTCGCTGATAGAAGCCCTTAGTAATCAAAACATCATTCTATCAGAAAACAAAGATGAAACAGTCGTAAAAAATCCCAAAAATTACGTCTTCGTCAGTTTTCATCAATCATTTGGATATGAGGATTTTATCGAAGGTATCAAACCTACATTATCCGGCGAGAACACAGACGAATCCGATATTTCATACACGATTGAGGACGGAGTTTTTAAGACCGCTTGTGATAAAGCCGCAAGATTGGCAGGGTACGAAGATTTGAACGACTGTATTGATGATACCAAAGACAATAGAAAAATAGCCTTTGACGATGCACCACCTTTTTACATTCTCATTGACGAAATAAACAGAGGGAATATCGCAGCAATATTTGGCGAACTAATCACACTAATCGAACCTGATAAACGGTTGGGAAAAGAACATGAAATAATGGTCGAACTCCCTTATTCTAAAAGCGACTTCGGCGTTCCCGCCAACCTCCACATCATAGGCACAATGAACACCGCCGACAGAAGCGTGGAAGCCTTAGACACCGCCTTGCGCCGAAGGTTCTCATTTGTCGAAATGCTCCCCAAGCCCGACTTGTTAGAAGGCACACAGATTGACGATATTGATGTAGCCCAATTACTCAAAGTCATCAATCAGCGCATTGAGTTATTGCTCGACAAAAACCATACGATAGGTCATTCTTACTTTTTGAATATCAATAGTTTGGACGAGTTAAAAACCGTATTTGCCAATAAAGTTATCCCTTTGCTCGAAGAATATTTTTATGGCGATTTTGGTAAAATAGGACTCATTTTGGGCAATTCATTTGTGACGAAAACAGAAGATAAGAACAAAATATCATTTGCCGATTTTGACTACGACGACAGAGACATTTTGAGAGACAGAACCCTATACGAATTTACCCCTCAATCCGAATGGGATTTTACATCAATTTACAACAAACCGGATGAGAAATAAAGGCAGCGTCATACAAGTATTTGAGCATCAAAAATTAAAATACGGTGCGGACAAGGGTTTCAAACAATCCCATTTTGAAGCCCTTGTAAAGTTCAACGAATTGAACGACAACAAATACTTTACGCCCATTCACAAAGGCATCAAATTTGGCAGTTATGTTGGAGTGATTCAGATTGGCGGATTGACCATTGAGATACTTCCGAAAATAGACAGACAAGCCACCGACGACCCGGCGGAGAAAGATAAATGGCAAGGCGTACTATTGAATATGTTGAGCGTATGCCGCAAAATCAGCGTAGATACGGTGTCCGAAACCCAACTCAAAAGGCGGTACAATTCCATTCTTGACGTATATTTTGAAATGTACCTCAATGAAGTCGAGCAACTTATCCGGCGCGGACTCATTAAGCAATATCGCAAGGTCGGCAGCAATCAAAAAGCACTGAAAGGCAAGCTGTTATTTGCTCAAAACATCCGTCACAACCTCGTACACAAAGAGCGTTTTTACTGCGAACACCAAGTCTATGACCGTCACCACCTCATTCATCACATCATTTTCAAGGGCTTGAAAGTCATAGAAAATTTGGTCAGTTACCGACTGCGTGACAAGCTGCACCGGATATTATTTGAGTTGGACAGCTTCCAAGAAATCAACATCACCGCCCAACACTTTGACCGGATTACACTCAACCGAAAATCGTATGTATATGCCAACGCCCTCGAAATCGCCAAAATGTTTATCCTCAATTTTTCGCCAAGCCTCCATACCGGGCATCATGCTATGCTGACCCTACTTTTTGACATGAATAGCCTGTGGGAAGAATACGTATATCGCATATTGAAAAAGTACCATCAAAACCACCAAGTACAGGCACAGAAAAGCAAAAAGTTTTGGGAAAACAGAAGCATAAGACCCGACATCATCATCACGACATCGGATAAGCACCGCACCGTAATAGATACCAAGTGGAAAATCGAAAACTCAAAACGCCCCGCTATCAACGACCTCAAACAGATGTTTGCCTATAATCTGCATTGGTCGGCAAACAGCGTCTTACTCTATCCACAAATCAGTCAGTCCGATACCTCCGGCACATTCCAACATCTGCAAGACCGCGAATATGATACTTGTAAAATGGTTTTTATTGATATTTTTGATAATGGGAAAATGAAATCTAATGAGAAAATTGCGGAGGAGATTTTTGGGAAAATCGTGTAAGGAACGCTATCTTGTGCCGTTTACACCAACCAACAAACCATTACATGCCCACATTACATTGGATAGGAAAAGAAAAAGTCATCAACCACCACAGAGACGTACCGTTCAAAATACTCGAACACCAATACGGATATACCACCGAAACAGGCGAAGCCGACACACCCACCGATAGCGGTAACAAAATCATACATGGCGACAACCTCGAAGCACTCAAAGCCCTACTGCCGCAGTACGAAGGAAAAATCAAGTGCATCTACATAGACCCGCCTTATAATACCGGCAACGAAAGTTGGGTCTATAACGATAATGTCAATCACCCGAAAATCAAAAAATGGCTCGGTGAAGTCGTCGGAAAAGAAGGCGACGACCTCTCCAGACACGATAAATGGCTGTGCATGATGTACCCACGACTCCAACTCCTACACAAGCTACTCGCAGACGATGGCGCGATTTTTATTTCGATTGATGAATATGAGATAACAAGTTTACGTTTGTTATGCTCTGAAATATTTGGAATTGCAAATTATATATCCACACTCACAATCGTAGTGAAACCAGAAGGTAGGCGTTATGGTTTTTTTGCAAAAACTCATGAATACCTCCTTGTTTTTGCAAAGAAAAAATCCGAACTAAATTTAAATGAGATTACTGTTGAGGGTAAAAAGTACAGCTATTTCGATGAGGTGGGAGGCTTCAATTTAAAAGGGTTAAGAAATCGAAATGTCAAATCTTTTAATTCAACTAATCGACCGAATCTCCGTTATCCATTTTATGTAGATGTGGATAATCCTGATAATAACGGGCTTCTCAAAGTAAGCCCAATAAAAGAACAAGACTGGGAGGAAGTATTTGCGAGTACAATTGATGGATTAGAAAGCGTATGGCGGTGGGGTAAAGAAAAATCATTTAGACAGAGAGATGATTTAGTTGCCAATATTGGAAAAGATGGTAATATTCGGATATTCCAAAAAGAAAGAAGACTTACTGAAATCGCGAAAACAACATGGAGCGATAAAAAATTTCATTCAATAAGAGGAACGCGAGAAATAACAGAACTTTTGGGAAAATCTGTTTTTAATTTCCCCAAACCTGAAATGCTGATACGCCAAATTTTAAGTATTGGTGCAAATAAAAACGACCTCATCCTCGACTCCTTCGCAGGAAGCGGCACCACCGCCCACGCTGTTTTAAATCTCAATAAAGAAGACGGTGGCAATCGTAAATTTATCTTAATAGAAATGGAAGATTACGCCAATAACATCACCGCCGAGCGGGTCAAGCGGGTAATGCAAGGCTATGGCGAAGATAAAAAAGCGGTAGAAGGTACAGGCGGCAGTTTTGATTATTACGAACTCGGTGCGCCCTTATTTCATCCTGATAATAACCTCAATGAAGCCGTCGGCATTGCTAAAATACGCGAGTATGTATGGTACACCGAAACCAAAACCACGATGAGCGATACCGCCCCCGAACATCCGTATTTATTGGGCAATCACGACGATACGGCGTATTATTTTTACTACGAACCGGATAGCTTGACTACGCTGCATCATGATTTTTTGGCAACTGTCACCGCCCCTGCCGAGCAATACATCATTTATGCGGATAACTGCCTACTTACAGCGGAGTTTATGACCCAAAACCGCATCATTTTCAAAAAAATACCACGAGATATTACACGCTTTTAAGAGGTGGAAATCGTAGTCGGCGGACATTTAACTCGCCTTGCATTTTCAAAATGCAAGGCGAGTTAAATGTCCGCCGAGTAAAATCCCCAAAAATCCTACAAATTCTGATACAGACAAAGAATAACATGGAACTCAAACCATATCAACAACAAGTCGTCGGCGACCTCAAAAGGTATTTGGAACACCTCCAAAATACCAAAGATATTCCCCTTGCCTTTAGCGATTATTGGGCAGCGCATCCCGTCACGCCCTTGCAGCCCTTTCCCGGTACAGCCGTAGAACCCTACAAAAATAACGTGCCGAGCGTACCGCACATTTGCCTCAAAGTACCCACCGCCGGAGGCAAAACTTTTATCGCTTGCAATGCTATCAAAACCATTTTTGATGCCTTTGATTTGGATAAACCAAAGGCGGTCATGTGGCTCGTGCCGTCTATCACGATATTAGACCAAACGCTTAAAAATCTCAAAAACCCCGACCATCCGTATCGCCGAAAACTCAATAGTCATTTCGGCAGTCGCGTAGCGGTATTCGACAAGGCAGAACTCCTGCAAGGCAAAGGCTTCAACGCCACTTCGGTACAAGACCAACTGACGATAATGGTCTTTAGTTTTGACAGCTTACGGGCGCGAAAAAAGGAAGACCGCAAAGTATTTCAGGAAAACGGCAACCTCCAATCTTTTGAGCATCTTTTGGGCAAAAATGCAGACATCACGCTCGGCGAAGTCATCAAATATCTGCACCCCGTAGCCGTAGTAGATGAAAGTCATAATGCCGAAACCGAATTGAGCGTCAAAATGCTTACTGACCTCAATCCGAGTGTTATACTTGACCTCACCGCCACACCGCGCAAGAACTCCAATATTATCAGCTTCGTAGATGCGCTTGAATTGAAGGCAGAAAATATGGTCAAAATCCCTGTTATCGTCAATAATCATTCGGACAAAACAGGGGTTATCAGTTCGGCAATTCAGTTTCAAAAGAAATTGGAGCGCACCGCAAAAGCGGAAGAAGAACAACACGGCGGTAAGTACATCCGTCCGATAGTTTTGTTTCAAGCCCAACCCAAAAGCGACAAAGACAATACGACTTTTGAGAAACTAAAAGCCAAGCTCATTGACCTCAATATTCCCGAAGAACAAATTAAAATAAAAACCGCTAACCTCAACGAAATCAAGGGAATAGACCTAATGAGTCGGGATTGTCCGGTGCGGTACATCATCACGATTAATGCCCTCAAAGAAGGTTGGGATTGCCCTTTCGCGTACATACTCGCGTCATTGGCAAACAAAAGTTCGGCGGTAGATGTGGAGCAAATTTTGGGGCGTGTTTTGCGCCAACCTTACGTGCGCCAACACAAAGCGGCTTTGCTGAATATGAGTTATGTATTCACCGCTTCCAATAAGTTTTTGGATACATTGGATAATATCGTCAAAGGACTCAATCGCGCCGGATTTAGCGAAAAAGATTATCGCGTAGCCAACACCGCCAATGAAGAAAATAAAGCCACCGAACAAGCCGAACAACTTGAATTATTATTGGGCAATCCACCGAAAGCAACCCAAGCCAATGAAGCCGAACCCGAAGACATCACCGCCGATATAGACGAAGACCGCATCAAATTACTCACCGAAACAGACGCACCAACGACCGATGTGGATTTGGTAGAAAAAATGGCGTATGAACAACACGAAGCCACCGAGCAAACCCTCGAAGCCCGAAAAAACAACCAACAACAAGCTATACCAAGCGCATTAGAAAAAGACGTGAAAAAATACCAAATCAAAGCCGTTTTCAGCGAAGCTGCTGCACAAATTAAGCTACCGCAATTTCACCATTCCATCACTTTAAATGAGTTTTTTTCTGGGGGTGAAAAAGATATTTTATTAGAAAAAAATGACTTGCTCAAAGCATTTCGATTGAGCAAAGAAGACACCAATATCAAATTTGACGATGTAGCCGCTGAACTCTATAAAGTAGATTTAGACACGACCAAAAAGGATAATACGCCTTCATTCATGCGTTTGGATAATCACGTAAAAGAAGCATTATTTGAATACATCCTCGACCCCGAAAGAAAAGAAGCAAGAGCGCAAAACCTAACTAGTCGTGTATTAAAAATTATGGGCAATATGTACCCCATTTCCGATGCAGATATAAAAACCTACCTCAATCGTATTTTTGCTGATTTTACGGATGAACAGTTTGCAGATTTCATTGATAATGAGACTCCTTATGCTGATAAAATTAAAGCTAAAATAAAAGAATTATCCGAAAATTACGCTACAAAAATCTTCAAAAGAATGTTAGATACCGATGCCGTATTCATGCGTGATTCCTACCAATTAGCGCAAACCATTGTACCGGGCAAAACCTCCAAAGACATCGCCAAATCACTCTACGAAAAAGAAGGCTCAATAAACAGCTACGAAGAGCGAGTTATCAACGAAATTGCCAATATGCCGAATATCCTGTTTTGGACAAGAAACCCGGAACGTACAGGTTTTCGCATCAATGGTTTCATCAATCACTATCCCGACTTTATCATTCAATCTAAAAAAGGTAAAACGATTGTATTAGAAACAAAAGGCGACCACCTCGACGCGGCACAAAAAATAACACTCGGCAATCTTTGGGCAAGCAAAGCCGGAAATGATTATCGTTATTTTATGGTGTATGACAAACGTGATGTTGATGGTGCGTATAAGTTGGATAAGTTTTTAGAGTTGATGAAGGAGATTTGATAAACCGTTTTCACATCGGCACGTCAAAGCGTTGGAACGGCGCGACAGTCTTTTGGCAAGTTGACCACGAGCGCAACATCCGCCAAGCAAAAGTCATGCTGTACAATCCACACACAGGCAGACGCATCAAAAACGACCAACACCCAAAGCCCGGCACAGCCAAAATTTATTTTGCAGGTAAACAAATCCTACGACAAAGCGGCATCCAAGACCCCAACCTTCAGCAATGCCTTTTCGGAGCGCACCAACTCACTACCGCACCCGATAAACCCATTGCCATAGTCGAAAGCGAAAAAACGGCAATACTAATGACGGTGATAGCACCCTCACACATTTGGTTGGCTACGGGCGGCACAAACGGCGCGAAATGGTCAAGTATAGAAGTCTGCGGCATCCTCGCCGGACGTGATGTGATTCTCTACCCGGATTTAGGATGTTATGAAAAATGGCAAGACAAATCCAAACTCCTACAAGCCCTTACCCATTCCTTCAAAATATCCGACCTACTCGAACAACACGCCACCGAAAACGATAAAAAGAATGGTTTGGACGTAGCCGACTATTTCATCCGGCGTGATATGGATTATGGTTAGGTATTGTCAGAGCGTGATTATCCGTTATTGTGGGATAGGTAGTATATAGCCCCCCTCACCCTATATGACGCCCTATATGACACCCTATCCGACACCCTATCTGGGAAAACAACGATATTTTTTTGTCACAGAAAAATGGCTGAAACACCTATATTTAATACGTTTATAGAAAAAACAGAAGAAAATTAGTGTCTGAAGGTCAAAAACCCTATCTGACACCCTATCCGAAAGGTCATACAATAACAGCTTTATCAAAAACACGCTCAACTACCTTCATTTTCCACATCGCCAATAATTTACCTCAAAAACTATTTCAATAAGGAACATTTTGTCTCTATGAATAACATATCCTATCCGACACCCTATATGACACCCTATCCAGAAAAATAAAAAGGTTTTGATGTCACAGAAAATAACGTTAAAGCCCTTTATTTGTTAGGCTTTCACAAGAGGCGTGTAAAAAACGGCGTCCGAAGGCTAAAAACCCTATTTTTACCTTTCTCGAAAAATTCATCCGATATGCTTAACTTGCACACAGGATGAAATTCATAAAGGGATTGCACCGGAAATGATAAGAGCGAATGTCTTATCTTGGCGATAAATCGCATAAAAAGGACAGATTAAGTCAGACAGGGTGACAATTTTTTACAGAAAAACCGAAAAAGTGTCACCAGTTTTGACACTATATATAAAAATTAACTCACAAACTATTTATTATCAGGAAGTTACGAGTTTACAATCATGTTCCATTGGGAAAGCGAGACTCCATGTTGATTATAACTAAAATTCATCCTACATCCATCTCACCTAATTTCCTACATGAGCCAATGTTTTTTATCTATTCTCAAAGGTCAACCAAATAACAAGCATTTTCAAAATGCCTGTTATTTTTCCGAATATGTTTCAAAATTTCTTATCTTTGGAAAGCCTAACATTCAATCGAATTTAATATGAAAAAGTATATAATTATTTGTGTTTTAATAGCGCTCAATTTCACCTTTATGCACGCCCAATCGGATAGAGTCACAGGAAAAAACTTTGCGACCCGCAGCGAAGTCATCGCTCAAAATGGAATGGTAGCGACAAGCCATCCACTTGCCACACAAATCGGCTTGGATGTCCTCAAGCAAGGCGGAAATGCCATTGACGCTGCCATTGCTGCCAACGCCGCTTTGGGCTTGATGGAACCGACTGGCTGCGGTATCGGCGGCGATTTATTTGCCATCGTTTGGAGTGCGAAAGACCAAAAACTCTACGGACTCAACGCCAGCGGACGCTCTCCGCAAGCCCTTGATTTAGAATATTTTAAGAAAAATAATATCGACAAAATACCCGCATTTGGCGCATTGCCTGTGAGTGTACCGGGTTGCGTAGATGGTTGGTTTGAACTGCATGATAAATTCGGGAAAATGAAAATGCCTGACCTCCTCGCACCTGCGATTTCGTATGCGCGAGATGGCTTTCCGGTTACGGAATTGATTGGGCATTACCTAACGCTGACAGCACGACGATTCAAGGATTATCCCAACTTCGCGGACACGTACATGCCCAATGGCGAAGGCTTGAAAAAGGGCGATGTGTTCAAAAATCCGGCTTTGGCAAATACTTACGAAAAAATCGCTCGCGGCGGCGCGGATGCTTTTTATAAAGGCGACATAGCTCGCACGACAACGGATTTTCTGCAAGAACAAGGCGGTGTGATGACTTATGAAGATTTTGCGGCGCACGAATCGGAATGGGTAGAGCCGGTTTCGACCAATTATCGCGGTTACGATGTATGGGAATTGCCGCCCAGTGGTCAGGGAATCGCTGCCCTCCAAATCCTGAATATCATGGAAGGCTACGATGTCGAAGCGATGGGTTTTGGGACGCCCGAATACGTTCACCATTTCACGGAAGCTAAAAAACTCGCCTTTGAAGACCGCGCCAAATACTACGCCGACACGGATTTTAACGATATTCCTGTCGAACAACTCATCTCAAAAAGCTATGCCGACGAGCGCAGAAAACTCATCGACCCCAACCGTGCCGGACGCAATTACGCCGCAGGAGAACTTGAAAAAGGCAACACAATCTATCTCACTACCGCCGATAAAGATGGTAATATGGTGTCCCTCATTCAGAGCAATTATCGCGGAATGGGTTCGGGTATGGTGCCGCCGAGATTGGGTTTTATGCTGCAAGATAGAGGTGAATTATTCGCGCTCGAAGAAGGTCATTTTAACGTGATTGAGCCGCGCAAGCGTCCGTTTCATACCATTATTCCCGCCTTTATCACGAAGGATGGCAAGCCTTATATCAGCTTTGGTTTGATGGGTGGCGCGATGCAGCCGCAAGGTCACGCCCAAATCGTCATCAACCTCATCGACTTTGGCATGAATCTACAGGAGGCAGGCGATGCACCGCGCATCCGTCACACAGGCTCATCGCAACCCACAGGCGAGCAAATGACCAGTGGCGGCACACTCCAACTCGAATCCGCTTATAGTTACGAAACCATCCGCGCACTCGCTCGTAAAGGACATAAAATCACAACAGCCATTGGCGGCTTTGGCGGTTATCAAGCGATTCTATGGGATGCCGTGAATAAAGTATATTATGGTGCTTCGGAGTCGCGGAAGGATGGACATGCAGCAGGGTATTAATGCTAAGTAGTGGGACAAAAATAGGCTTACAATTTTGACGTGGTTATTTTTTCGATATTTTTTCTTACAAAAACCGCA
>ENA-ORXR01003491-ORXR01003491.1-marine-metagenome-genome-assembly--contig:-NODE-3491-length-14046-cov-20.573269_pt1 | contig 14046 bp, 19 predicted proteins | sample MGYA00237866_ERZ511479 | MGnify/ENA metagenome assembly ERZ511479 | reverse complement strand
CCCCCAGGGCGTCCGTTTTCTAGGGTCCCTCTACAAGCCCGCGGTGACTGCCATACAAGAGCCAGGTTTATGCAGGTGGTTGACCTATCTTGGTGCTCCTGTGGGTCGCTTTGAACAGCGTCCCAGCGTCTGCTATGAAGGTCCACTTTTTTCCATGTTTGCAGAAAATAAGCGTGTGCTTGCTGCGTACAGCTCGACGGTACAGTCTGGCCAGCACGAAGCATGAGTCATGCATAGCTCGTTGTGCTTCCTGGAGAACCATCGAGGGCCCATCCAGCTTTCATTGAGAGAAAATTCGGTTCTATTGTTGGCTGTCCTGACAGGTCGTCCCTGTCATCCTCATACTCCCACGAGTTCTCGATGGCACCTCGATGCTGCGCACAGGAAAACGCTGTCTCCGCCCAGGCACTGCCCGCGAGCTGGCCTGTCCCCCCCCCGCTCGGCCAGTCTGCGCACGCCCCAACCCTCAACAGTGCTCCTGGGATGCGCGCAGAGCCACAACACGCCAGTTGGGCCCACCTGGCCGCCGCACACCTACGCGGATGCCGTAAGGCCGCGAAATGCTCCTTTTGGCTCGGGGACAACACTGCCTGCTGCAACTTCTACCCGCATAGGAGGCCACTTCCACTGTGTAAGATGAGCAGGCGCGGCACTTTGCCCATACTGTCCAGCGCCAGCGCTTTAGGCGACATCTGGAGAGGGGGGAAGCCGAACTCCTGGGTGCACCACCGCCGCAACGGCCAGTGTCGACTGCGGCGGGGGCGGCGTTGTCGCCGCATAGAAGGCCCCTTGTTGTCACCACAAGCCGGCGCCGGATCACAGCTACCGCACCGACCATCGCGCGCAAGTGACGGGGAAACACGCGCCAGAGAGACGTGGTGGCGCAAGAGGAGGGAAAGAAGCTGCCGCCGACGCCGAGGTGGAGCCGGCAGAGGCATCGGACACGGCGGGAGGGGTGCCTTGGGCAGCGAGAAGACAGGCCGAGTCTCTACGTCAATGGGCAGCACTGTGCCTGCCACCGACTAAAAGCAAGTCTTCCGGAGCACTTACCAGCGAAGTTACTCAGAGGGGTGCCACTTATTTTGAAGGAGGTAAGAGATAGTTGGGATGAGATCAATCCGAGTGCCGAGCTCGCCCCTCCCACCGCCGGGGCCCCGTCGACAACACGGCAGCAGCAGACAGCGAGTCAGTCACGCGTGTCCTGCGCCAAGGTTCCAGATGAGAGGAACTGCCTTCTTGTCGCCGCCACTCGTGTAGCGTCGGGCGCGCCACTGTATCTCTGGAGTTCGTGCGGATCGGCGCACTGGATTCTCTCGGGAGCGCTCCTCGAGGCCTTCGGAGGGGTGCCTGACCACAAGGATGTCCGTCAAGAGCGCCCGTAACTCGTGGTTCTACAGGCCCAGGACCCGTGTGGCCGTCTGGGAGGGCAGTCGCACGCGCCCCATGACAGCTTTGCACGGAGAGTCATTCTTAAGCTGTAAACTAAGCGACCTGAAAGACAGCCAATGGCACCAGTAGGCACCCGGGACACTCACAGGTCCACTTCTCCAAACTGTCGTGCTCCGATCCTTGGCGACCAGCGCCAGGCTTCCCCGCGTCCTTCAAACCGACCGCTGTCTCCCTTACCGCGACGATACCCCTCCGTGCACCCTAACCCGGCTCGTCATGGCGTCACCTGCCTCTGACGCGACTCATGCAGCGCTTTCAGACGATGTGATTGACGACATGTTCGACTCCGACCGTGAGGACGTGCCCGATGGGCTGGGGCCTGAGGACAATGGTCGGGGCGGCGCACCGCGTCGCGGAGGTGGAGGTCGTCATGGGCGGTACGCTCCCCGTGCCCTTTCCGAACTCACAGAGGACATGAACATCGGCCGCACACGCGACGAGGGGCGAGCCCCACGCACTCTGAAGGAGTACGAGGCCGAGACGAAGCGGTTCGTCTCATTCCTGGAGCTTGACAACGCCGCCACGCTTCGCAGCCTCCTGGGGTACGCGGCGATTAGGCGCCTTGTCAAAGTGGGCGGCTCCCCCTCCTACCGTGCCGGCACGCCCGCGGGGAGGGCCACAGTCGACGTCTCTGAACTTTTCAGTGACCCTCCTCCTCGGTCTGATGTCCTTATCCACGCTTACCTCTCTGACCGATCTGTGTCGTGGTCCTGCTCGGAGGCCAAGGTGCGCAAGATTGTAGCGGCTCTCACTAGGGAATTTGCGTCGCGCAAGGTGCTTGGCCCGTGGAACGGGTCTCTCGGCAATCCAGTAGACTCACCGCTCATTCATGCCGCTACGGACGCCCACAAGAGCAAGCGGCGCCGCGAGACGACGGCAGTGCAGGGTGTAGACCCCATCCGCTACAGGGATCTCGACAGGTTTTACAACGAGCACTTCCTGGGCAAGTCGCTGGCGACATGGGATCCAGAGATGTTGGCGTTGTACACAGCCCAGCTGGTCGGCATGAACTTGTGCGTGAGATTCAATGAGCTGGCACGTCTGCGGTACGTTCGCCCGTCTTGTTTTCTCTGGCAACGCGCTACGGCTCGTGGCGGTGCTGCTCGTGTTCATCTGGCCCTTCTCTGTCACACACCCCGCTGTTACAGACTCTGACAGTACCGTTATTGGCTCGCTCTTGGTGACTGACATTCTCTTTGTCTTTTTCGTACACAGGATAGAGTCGATGGAGGTGGAGGATGATCGGTTCCGGTTCTTCATTGTCGGAACGAAAGCAGAGAAGGGCGTCACGGTGCGCTTCAACGTCGTCCGCTGGACAGGCATCTTGGCTGGAGATATGCGGTACGCGTCTTCAGATGTCTCATCGCTGCATCACACAGTTCATCCACGAAGGGAACCCCGTTTCCCAGTTGATCACTCGAAGGTGACAGAGGCGCACATGAGCCATAAGATCCACTCTGACTTTGTGTTCTTTCCCCTCGAGTGCTGCTTTTCTTCCCTGGACGCTCCCGGTCTTGTGTCTTCCAAGTGTGTGTCCTGTTTTTTTTTTACGGGTCTGGTTGTCTGTTCGAGGCTTGCAGGACGGGTACCTTTTCCCCGCGTACCGCCACAACCAAGTCGGGATGACTGGTGACGTGCACGGGCGACGCATGCAGATCGACCACGACAAGCCGTGGCAGTACTCGCGGTTTCGCGATGTGCTGAAGTGCCACCTGTACCGCCTTGCCTGTTCCAATGCAGAATTTATCGGCACACACAGCATGAGGCGCGGTGGCACGCAGCTTCTTCTCCTCCTCGGTGTGTCCATGTCAAGCGTTCGCCAGCGTGGCTTTTGGTCTACCTACCAGCGCATGGAAACGTACCTGGCCTCTAACAACAGGCGGGAGCTTGAGGGCGACCTGCTTCCGGCACCAACGTTGTTGGCGTACTCTACATTCTCGGCGGTGGCGATGGACCGTATCGAGGCCTCTCTGTCCTGATTTTGTATGCCGTTTCCTATTCAATACGCCTGTACCTCTTGCTTTTTTATGAATACAGCCTCCTAATGAGGTCTACCAATTGGCGTGCAGAAAATGTCTTACACCCACCGGAAAATTCGAACCGCTGAGCCGAAGGAAAACCCTGCATTCGAACTGGCTCGATACCACTGCTTGCGGGGCGCGTCCAACCATGTCGGTGCCAGCCATTGGGGTGGCTGCCCAATGCTATAGCTTGCTCCAACAGCTTGCTGACTGCGGAGATGCCATCTCCCCACCTTCTACATCCACTGTAGTAGGCACAAAGTCCTTTGGAGAGCATGCTGGAGACCGTAAAAAGCGTATGTTCTTCCTACCCAGTCAATCGTTTCCTTCCCTTCGACGCCCCTCTGGTCAGACTCGCATACACTCGGCCAACGATGCAGTCTCCCCACTTCTCCACAAACTTGTCAATCCCCCCAACTGCAGCTATCTCGGCTGCCACACGCTTGTACCTCGTGGCCTTCGTCGAAAAGGCTCGGAGGAGCCGGCCAGGGTAGAGATTCTTCCGTTGTACGGGGTCGCAAAGCACCGAGAGAGGGTGAACGACAATGACTCCAGCGCCATCAACTTGCCCATTGTGCCACAAAGCATCAAGCTCCCGGCAAGACTTAATCAAAGGCATCTCAGCATGAGACCATGTGGGCCGGTCTGCCTCCATCATACCATCGGTAGATGACAGTGGCGTCTGAGAAGACGGGGGAAGGGCCCTGTGCGCGTCGGAAGGCGGCACAACTGGAGGAATCACAGCGGCATGGGAGACAGTGCGGGTGGATGACACCAGTTGTGGGGCTGGGGACAGCGCTTTGGGCGGGTGGAGAACGACAGGAAAGACAGCAACTTGCGACGGCGGTCCAGCGAGGGCTGTGGACGAAGTGGGGTCGGCAGTGGGAGAGGAGGATGAAGGGGCGCAGGGTAGTGCTGCCGTACCCAACCCATCTCCGAGAGTCACACGATCCGTGGCGGGCGACGCTCTGCTCGTGGTGCGGGCGACGCCTGACGTGGGCGTCCCACCCCGTAGCCGTGTAATCCGAACTCGTTGGAAGGCGGCGTCCGCCATGACCCCATCACACAGTCGCGAAAGCACTGATACACTGCGAGCTCCGACCGCTGCAGCGTTGTCGCTCATGATGGCAACCGGCCGACGGCCGGAGGGCGCTGCCCGTGCTGCCGCCTCCACCTCCACCTTCCGTGCCAGGTGCATCGCCTGCAGCTTCTTGGATACGTCCAAAATGATGGACTCTTCGACGCCGAACGCAGGGCGACCGTACACGCCATCGCCACCCGTGCAGGCCGACACGTTGACGACAAGCTCTTCGCCGTTGTCCACCACAGCAGGAAGGCCCGGGATCTGCTCCAGGAACGGGGGATGGGGACCACCACTTGGAGACGGCGGGGGTCCAGTGGGGTTCTCGACCGCGCTTGCGACGGCGCGGGGAGGAGTCAACACATAGCCCCGGGGGATCAGTGCGGTTGACAGCATTGTTCCTCTACTAAAGGTCAAGACGAGGTGCACTTGGAGTAGGATGGTGGAGCGTGTGGGAAAACGGGCAGATGTTCGGGGAGAGGGAGAGCGTGCGCCACACTGGAGTGTTGAGCATAAAGGTAAGATACGGTGAAGCATGTGAGGACGCCTACCATCGCCTGGCAGACGGACGCCAACAAAGCGGCAGCCAGGACTGTCAGAGGCAAATGAGGGGGGCTTACATCGGATACTGAAAGGGGTATAGCTGTCATCTGTGCACCTGGGAAGGACCCTCCTTGTCGCACGGCACTGCAGCACACGCTCTGTCGCGACAGGCGCGCGACGGGTCCCAAACTGTGGTGTGGCACGATGAGCCAGATTCTCTGTCAGCGCAGGCTAGCAGCGGCCCGCCGCCTCCAGCAGTGGACTCTCATTCAATCGTATTGCAACCGGGCATCAGAGGACAGCTCCTCCATGGCTGTCTTATCGGCCACTCGACCGCGAGCTGAAGGTGTCCCTTGGCCTTTGGCACGAGACACCATCGATCGTGAGACTTTTGTCCCGTACGGATAGAGGACAGCTGCGACTCGGGGTCTCTCGCGCACCACGCGGATGCCTGAAGATCCGCCACATGGACCTCTGAGCACTGGAAACGCATCAGAGCCAGGGCAGATGGATGTCTGGCGCCTCCCTTGAAAAGAGCATGAGACGCAGTAGACCCCCTTAGATAGCCATGTAGTCCGCCTGTGATGTCTCGCAATTTCTGGTAAACCTGCAAAACTGCCCTCCAATGGTGAATAACTCGGTACTTCAATCGTCGCTTGACGTGTTGCCACGACACGAGCGGGCAAGCGTCGTCCGCAGTCCTCACCTCAATGCTTGGCCGGGCCGGCTGGAGACGCGTGCACAAACCCGTCACCACCATGGCCATCACTACGGAGCACCGTGCTCTGCACGTCCTGCATTCAAACTTCGGATTGGCATCATTCCGCCCGGGCCAATTGGAGGCCATCACGACCGTCGTTACCGCGTCTGGGGGCGCCTCAAGCCTACTGTGTACCATGGCAACTGGGTCCGGCAAGGTAAGCCGGCGGCCGTTCATGTTCAGATATTATTTCCTGCTCCCCTGTCGTCTCTGGCTTAGCTCTCTCTGCCTGGTGCGCGTTCTGACACTTTTTTGCGCATGCGTTTGGTTCTGATTTTTCTCTCTCGCAGACGCTCGTGTTTGGAGTTTGCGCTGTTCTGCTTTGGTGCTTGTCCGGCCGGGTCACTGTCGTCCTCTCCCCCCTTACCGCGCTGAGAAGGCAGCATGAAGCATACTTCCTTTCTCATGGGGTTTCAGCAGCCTGCCTCTCGGCGGAGACCTCTCCACGTGTCCGCGACGCTGCTATGGAGTCTTTGCGGCGCGGACGGCTGGCGGTCCTCATCCTGTCGCCCGAGCAGGTGGACTTCAACGTCCACCTGAGCTACGCATTCGAATGTTGCGGTGTGGCGTTGGTTGTGTTTGACGAAGCTCACACGTGGCTGAGCTGGCCGGCGTGGAGGTCAGCAATGGCGCGTTCCGTGCACCACCTGAAGGCAGCACCGCGCATGGCACTGACAGCGACGCTCAGGCGCGCATCAGAGGGGCGCCTGTTGCGGGCTCTGGGCATGGATGGCGCCTGCGTGATCCGGCAAGCGTTTTTTCGAGGCAACTTGATGCTACGTGTGGAGCACCGCAGGCCGCTCTTTGCGAGCTCCAGCGCTGGTGTAACGCGGTCGAATTCTGATTCTGAGTACGCCTATCGGCAGCGAAGATCCTTGTTGCTTGCAATGGAGGCGGCGCGAAGGGATGGCAACGCCATTGTGTACGTGCACACGAGACGTGAAGCCGATGCTCTGGCCCGCAACTTGCTCCGTGAATACAACGCGCTGTACGACAACAAGTCGGGAGACCACGTCGCAGGGGTTCTGATTTGTGCCTACCATGCTGGTGTTGATGACCGCCGCGTCATCGAGCTGGCCTTTTCATCAAGGCGCAAAGTTGTAGTTGTCGCCACGGTGGCATTTGGGCTTGGCATCAACTCGGCTGCCGTGCGGGTTGTCATTCATTGGGTACGCTTTCGCGTTGCCTCCCGTGTATTCTTTGTTCGCTTTTCTCAGCACATTGCAGTACCTTTTTGCAGATTGGCTTTCTGACACCCACACAGACACTACCCGACTCTATCGATCTCTACGCCCAACAGGTCGGCCGCTCTGGTAGAGATGGCCAAGCGGCAATATGCTTGTTGTTTTCTAATCCCCATGATCTATCTCCACTGCGCAGGGCAGTCGAGCGGGAGTCGGTCACACTCCGTGACCTGCAGGTTGCGTCCAACGTGGTGTGGACCGCAGCGGACCCGATCAACAGATACGTGTTCGTTGAAGCAGTGGAACTGGTTCGCCGTGGCGTACCTTCCCCTCGAGTGCAGGCCGTGCTACAGCTGCTAGCGGAGGCCTCGTTTGTTAAGGTCGGTCCAGCGGAGCACGGACGAGGTAATCTCTGCCGAGGACCTGCTTGGAACCTCCCCCCGCCCCCGATGTCCGCCGACGCTGCGCGCCTCCTGGTCACCCTCCGCGTCAAGTTTGAGCCGTCGGCCACGTTTTTTGCTCGCATTCGTGTGGCCGACCTGACGGACTCAGAGCCTTTCGACCAGTTGGGCTTGCGTGCCGCGGCCGCGTGTGTGGGAACTGTGGAGGAGCTGGCAGCTAGTGGCGTCCTCAAGGAACCCGTCGAGTGGCTTGACGTGCTGTACCCGGTTTCCAACGTGCGAGGGTCCAAACCGACGGATGAGGAGCTGGCTGTGGCTTGGGGGCCGGCATCGATCCGGCAGCAACGGACCATCGCCACTTTGGACGAAGTAGCTTGCTTTTTCACTGAGCCTGCTTGTTTGTGCTCGCGGCTGTGCTTTCTGTTTGGTGTGGAAGGGGAGCAGGATGCCATCCGCCGGCAGTGCCACTGCTTCTTCTGCACTGCCGTCTGTCCACCTTTATCATGATTCTTTGCTCATTTTGTACTTCGTGTACACGGAGAAAGCAGCCTGCGGCAATGAAGGAGACCATGGTGTGGACCATACATCGCGCAGTGAGCGACGCTGTGCCGGCATCGCGCCCTCGAGTAAGTTGGGAATGCTCCCGATGATTTGGCGCACAGGGACATCCAATGAACACGCTTGGTCCTTGTCACACCTGTGCTACTTGTCACAGCAATATAGGGGCTACTTCTATGCCGCTTGTTTTCTCAGATGGAGCCGTGTGGCTGGTCGATGTCTACTCGGCGACAGCTGCACGCGGCAATGATCTCTTCCGCGCAGTTTTGATGACTACGAGGCAGAAAGCATGGCGGCCGTGGGGACCGTGTATGTTTGTCTCTGCACAGGCGACAAAAAAACATGGGGGGTGGTCACAAGAGAGCAGATCTGGATGTTGGACAGCCTTAATAACCCACAGCATCACTCGTCGGCTTCGAGGTGCGCTGGGTATCACCAAGCCAACGAGGAGAGGCACGGACCCCCACTTCCCCTTCCCGCCCCCACACGAAAGGCTTCGCGGTGCTTGGCCGTAAACGTGCTTATGTGGAGCGGGTCGCGGTTTCAAGGAGAAGGGAGCTCATGCGCCAAACATATCCACAGGGATCAGGACGGAGTCACATTGGAGAAAAAGAGCGCCCAGAAGAGAGTGTCACACGCAAGAGGGCACATGGAGGAGGGACAGAAAGTAGGAGAGCCGGATGTTGGACAGCAATCATAACCCAAAGCATCACTCGTCGGCTCAGAAGTGCGCTGGGCATCAACAGGCCAACGAGGAGCGGCACGGACCCCCACTTCCCCTTCCCGCCCCCACACGAAAGGCTTCGCGGTGCTTGGCCGTAAACGTGCTTGTGTGGAGCGGGTCGTGGTTGCAGGGAGAAGGGAGCTCATGCACGAACAAGAACCGTGGTGAGTAAGATGCAGTCACCTCGCAGACACGAGCTGCTGCAGCTGTGTGCCTCATGTAGTCTCAAGGGCAACTAGACGTGCGTCGCGGTGGGCGCTCTACGCCTGAGTCGGTGTGGGAAATGCGCAAGGCGCGAGGTCACCAAGGCTGGTGTCGCATGGCGGCTTGAGAGCAAGGTAGCACAGGCGCAGAAAAATGCGAGCAGACGCGTGACAAGTCAATTGAAGGTGACTGTTGACCCGGGCGCGCGTCGACAGCAGCGTCCGAGGAGACGCGTGGCAACCGGCGTGCGGTTCAGCGTTGCCGCCTGCGGGTAGGAGCGGGGTGTGTTGGGCGGGCTCTCTGTGAGGACGGCAACGACATTGCGTGGCCAACGTGAAGGACATCCGATTCTGGCGCGGCAGGATCTGGCTGAGGCCGCGGGACTCGTCCTGACGTGTATCAATGCGGTGGAAGGGCTGGCAGGCGATTCCACGAAAAACTCAATAAAATCTGGAGGTGACGTGTTCTATCTTTCTCGTGGACGCTCACACGCACAGGACGGCTTGTTCCACCTCATGGCACGGCGCCACGAGTCGCCAGAAGGTGCTCCCTTACACCAGCTTGGGCCTCGTTCAACTCAGACACGTATGCACCACCCCTACTGAACCACGCATCTTCCCTGAATACAATAGCCGCGGCTTGCTTTTGATTACACGCGCTGCTTGCTGCCGGGCAGTACTTTGTGGGTTACCGCCGCCAGTGTTACCGGCGTGTCTGCCCCGACGCGCGTCGCCAGACGAGCATCGGCCGTGGCGTGGCTGACCGTCACAGTCACCACCCGGTGGCACCCAGATGCCGGGCAACACGGGGTGCGTGACGGAACTGCCTGCGTCCGAGTGGTGTAAGAGGCGTTGGTGGAGGTCACGTCACCATTGGAGGAATTTTGTACCGCACGGGCGCCGCTGAGGGGTGAGAGAGGGCCGCCTCACTTGTGCGTGAAGATGGCGGCTGGAGCGGCTCGGGTTGAGAATGATGGCGCTGCGGCGGCCGTAGGTTTTCCGGGTGCTGCGTGTCGTCGTCGAGCTGGAAGAGCCTGTAACGTTTGCCCCCCCCCCCCACGCGTCTCTGGCGGATCAGCCTCAACCGCCTCGCTCCCACTTCCACGCCTCCCCGTCGACGCAATCATCCTCATTATCTCGTACTTGGGATGGCCTTCGTTACCTGGGCTCCGTGCTGTGAGCCGTGACTGGCGCGAGGCCGTCGACACGGCGCGTTCGACGCTGGCGGTCATCCGTGCCAAGCCCGCAGCGCGCGGGGGGCATCAGTCGAAGGCGGGTGTGCGCCTCACTCCCGAGCGCGTCGTCGCAGCTCTTCGTTTGTTTCCGGCTTTGCGTGCCCTCTCGCTGAGCCCGCAGCGGCGGGGAACAAAGCGGGGGGCAGCAGACTCAGGCCTCGGCTTCCGGCCATTTGCAAGCCCGACGGCCAGCGTTGTGAAGACGCTTCTGAAGGCGTGGACGTCCCTTGGCCTTGGTGAGTCGCTGAGGGTGCTTGAGCTGTCGGACGTCGGCGCCGATTCGCGGTCGCCGAACAAGACCCTCCTCCGCGCGCAGAACTTTGCTGTGTTGGCCTCCTACTGCTCGGTGCTCGGCGTCCTCCGTGTAAACCGCTGTACATGGTGGTCGGATGCTTTCGTTGTGGCCGTGCTGTCGGGTGCCGAGACCGCGACGGGGGTTACCCGGTGGGATACCCTGTCCATGAGCCACACCGCGGTCACAAGGGCAGCCGTGACGTCCTGCTGGAGCGCTGGCGTGGCGGTGGTTGACGTCAGTTGGTGCGAGGGGGTGGCGGACATGCTGGATTTATGCCCGACGTGGGTAAAAACACGGGTTGCGGGCGGGGAAGGAGGAACACGTGAGCTGGGGAGAGGAGTGGAGATGATGCAGACGGAGGAAGGGGGCGAGGGTGGGAGGAGCGGGGGGGAGGCAACAGAGCGCTCGGCGGAGGCAAGGGGGGGAGGCGCGACGGTCTCTCCTAGCGTCGTCGGGCGTACGTCGGACGGTTGGCGGGCTGCTGCTGTCGCTGACGCGCAGCACCGCACCCCCCACACGGCCTCTCTCAACCTGTGCGGGACAAGGTTGTCTCACCTGCGCGTGTCGGGCTCTCCGCGAGCGGCCAGGCTCCTGGACATCAACGCCGCCCAGTGTGTCGAGCTTGAGGTTGTTGATCTTTCCTCGACGTCGCTTGCGTCCGCAAACTTCTCCGAGTGCTCGAGGCTCGGATGGGTTTCGATGCTTTCTGTCCTCGCCACTGGAGGAGCCATGCGTGCTCAGACACCGGGCGGCAGCGGAGGTCGGGCGGGGGGCGCGCGCGCCGCGTCCACTGCGACGATTGCCTCAGTCGGCGACGAGCCAGCATTTCCATTGCTCACGGTGCTATCCTTCTTTGGGTGCCGCCGTCTTGGTGCTCGGCGGCTACATTGGACCGGCTCGTCCGCCCCCGCGCTGTTGAAGCTGGCCGTGAGTAGGGTGGACGGACTTCTAGACCTGCACCTGTGTTACCTTCCTTTACTGACCTCTGTGGACGCGGCGGGTTGCCGAGATCTGGACAATGTCTCTATCGTTGATTGTCCGGTGCTTCGCCGGGTTGACTTAAGAGGGAAACGGGCGCCATTGTCGCGCCTCGCTCTTTCGCTGCGGGGGGGGGGGAAGGTCTTGGGAATACGGAAGGCGTGGTATGTATGGACGATGGACGGGAACACGCTCGTAGAGAACCGTGTAGGGAGAGGGGCTAGCATCAGGGCACCCGTGCGCTGACGGTGGTCGGCTCGTGCTGGGACGAATATTAGGGGGTTGTCGTCCGTCCCATATTTTTCTGCATCCTTGCGATTCTTTGCTTGTTTCCTGCCTGTTCGTCAGGTGCGCCCGAGGCGTCGCCGTCCCGCTTTACCTTTCGCATTCACACACCCGCCACGTTCGGAGGGGGGTCGTTGGACCTGGGCGGCCACAGCACCGATGCAAGAGAGCGCGGTCGGCCAGTACCGGCGCTGCCCTTCCCCCCCCCCCTGCGACTGCCAACACGGCGTCCTACTCCCGCCCCATCATCATCTACGGCTCATTCTTTCCCGCCCGCTCTGCCATCACCACCGCATCCTCCCCTCTCCCCGCACGCTCCAACCGCGTTGTCAGCACGCAGCACCCCCAGCACCCGCAGTACCCCCGCGACCGCCGCCATTGCCGCCGCCAGCGCAAAACACAAGTGCCCCCACCAGCCACCACCGTCGCGGCCGCCGGTGCGCGCCCCCAAGCGCTCGCGCCGACGCCGCGCCTCCATCGCCGCCAGCCGTAAAGCTACGATCATAAAGGTGTCGAGTCTTTCCATGGCCTTTAGCCGAGAAAGGCAGGTCGTCACGCCGGCCGTGACACGACCGGTGCCGAAGACGGCGCGGCTTCGACTGAGCGGCACGCGCCTTCGACGGCGTCGGTCCCGGCGGCGGCCGTAAGGACGACCGTGGCGGCGCGGACCGCCGCCATAGCCGCCGCGCACGGCATCGGCGTCATGAAGACGACCGACAACGGGCTAGATGCCGAGGGCGGGGTGTGCGCGCCACCTCCCGAAGACGTCCTCAGCATCAGCGAGCGTCCAGCAGCTGCCCCCTTCCCAGACAGTCACTGCGAGAGCCGCGCGACCCCCCGTCGGTGACACGAGCAGCGCGGGTGGCGGCGCCGGGGCGAGCGACACAGCATGGGGCGCTGCTTGGCACGGGCGAAGGGGAGCAGCCGGTGGCGGTCGGGGGGGGCCTGGCTCCGAGAGTATCTGCCTCGCCGCACCCCGTCGCTCCCGCACCGACGGTGAATCGGGCGACGCCAGCGGCGTCAAAGGGCCCCACCAGCTCCGGCGGGGCGCACGACGGCGGCGAGCCTGCGCGGCCGATAACGGGAACGCCCGCGATGCGAGGCGACTCTCGTGCAGATTGTATTGGCGGCTGCGGCGGGCGGCACGGATGCCAGCGGCAGCGTGGCGACCGCGGTCGGCGGTGAGGGTCTCACGGCCGCCCGTGAGGGATCGGCTCGTCCGTCGTCCCCGTGCGGCAAGGCCGAGCGTCGCCCGCCCCGCCCCGTCGAAGAAGCGGTCTGCGGGAGTGGCCGCGCGTCGGCGGTCGAGCGGCCGGATCCGCCACCGGCTGCACGGCCGTCGTCGGCCAACGACGACAGCGACAGCCGGCACCCTCGCGAACCGCTCCTTTCTGACGGCAGCAGCGGAACGCGACGCGCCCTGCCCGGCAGTTGCCGAAGCAGGCGGCGGCGGGGCGTTCGGCGTTGCCTTCCGCGTGGCGTTCGTCGGATTGGCGGTAGAGGCGGGCGTTGTCGCCCGGCGTCCCAGCGAGGGCGGCAGCTGCGGCGTCGACGCGGTGGGCGGCGGCGACGAGGACAGCGACGAGCAGACCGGGGACGGGAGCGCAGCGCCAACCGGGACCCAAGCGGCGGGTGGGCGGACAGTGTCCCTCCCCCCCACTGGTCTCAATCGGGCACGCGGGGCGCGTCCCGCCGCGAGCGTGACACAGGCACAGGCGACCGGTCGACCATTGGGCGAGCGCCAGCGGTAGCGACCCCGACCAGCAGCGCCTACCCTTTGGCCCTCAAGGCCGTCTCTCCGAGCGCAATGACGGGCGGGGGCGCCCGCGTGCGCGGCACCGGTGGGTCCCTGGCGACGACCGCGCCCGCACGATATGTCGCCACTGGCAGCTGTGGCGACTGGCGGGGGCGGCGGCGGCGGCAGATAGATTTCTTGCCGCCGCCTTCGCTTCCGCCGGCCACCACCAACACCGACAGGTCATGCCACCCACCCCAAATAAGCGACGCACTGCCGCCCCCCCAGTCGCCCCCCCTCGGCAAAAAGCAGCGGGAGTCGTGGTTTCCCACAGGCGTCGCCTCAACGGTGGTGCTGGCGGCCACGACGGCTTGTTACAGCCGCCGGCGCGGCCACTCCCGGCCGCTCGCGGGGCTCGTCCGATGCACCGGCCGCCTCCACCAACACTGCCAGCGTGCGAGGGACCGCCTGGCACCCCAAATTGCCGCCGCCCCCACCGTGCCGACAGCAATAGTTGCGGCAGCCGCTTGCCGCCACTGCTTGTGTCCCCCCCCCCCCCCCCCCCCTCCCCCCCCCCCCCCCCCCCCCCCCCCC
>ENA-ORXR01003490-ORXR01003490.1-marine-metagenome-genome-assembly--contig:-NODE-3490-length-14049-cov-2.936230_pt1 | contig 14049 bp, 12 predicted proteins | sample MGYA00237866_ERZ511479 | MGnify/ENA metagenome assembly ERZ511479 | reverse complement strand
TCAAACTATCTTCTTATCAGGGAACTGGCTCTACCGGAAAAGTATCAACCCTCATCGGACTGGATGAAAGTGTTGAAGGGCGGGACATTATCATTATAGAAGATATTGTAGATACTGGCAATACGCTAAGTCATTTTTTGCAACAGCTCAAAGAATTTAAACCTGCTTCTGTGGCGCTAGTTACCTTATTGATCAAACGGGAGGTTTTTAAAAATCAGTTTCCAGTAGATTATATTGGTTTTGAAATACCAAACAAATTTGTGATTGGATATGGGCTGGATTACAATGGACGGGGTCGAACATTTGAAGGTATTTATCAGCTTTATGAAAAGGCTTAAAAGTACCTTATGTGGATAACCGTGGCAATATACGTTGCAGTCATTTACCTATTGCTGGGACTAATCTTCTATTTCATGCAGGACTACTTTTTCTTTCGTCCTGAGATTCTTCCACAACATTTTATTTATAAATATCCTTTTCCATTTGATGAGGTGAATTTCGAGATGGAAGATGGCGGTAAGATCAATGGTATTCATTTTAAAGTTCCCAATGCGAAAGGGGTCATCTTTTATTTTAAAGGCAACTCACGGAGTATCAAAGGCTGGGGTAAATTTGCGCGCGACTTTGTCAGTAAGGGTTACGATTTTTTCATGATCGACTATCGGGGGTTTGGAAAAAGTAAAGGTAAGCGTACTGAAACCACCCTCTTCAATGATGGCCAGCATCTATACAAATGGTTGAGTAAAACATACAGCGAAGATCAAATCGTTATCTATGGTCGGTCCCTTGGCAGCGGGATAGCGACTCGTATCGCTTCCTGGAATGAACCTAAAATGTTGATTCTGGATTCGCCATACTTTAGCTTTTTAAAACAAGTCCGACGTTATGGATTTATTCTTCCTATTCGTCTCTTATTAAAATACCATATCCGTAGCGATCAATTTATCAAATCAGTTAGCTGCCCAGTCTTTTTCATTCATGGTAAAAAAGATCGATTGATTCCCTACTCGCATAGCGTCCTGTTGAGTGAACGAATTGATGGTCCTAACGAAATTATTACTATTGAAGAAGGTGGGCATAACAACTTACCGTCCTTTCCGGAGTATCATGAACGGCTTTATGATATTTTGCATGAGGGGGAAGGGTGATGATGCGTTTTTTTGTAGGCGCGCGATAAATCCTGCGCCTACAAAAAAAGGACATCAAAAACCGTATCACAAACTATTCTTAATCCGCGTATACTCCGCCGTACTTCCCTGGCGACCTCTACAACCTTGTGAACGAGCATCTTTCTCAATGTTTTCTACACGTTTACCCGGATCAGGGTGTGTACTTAAAAACTCTGGTTGACCATTACCGCTACCTCCACTTTGAATTTTCTTGAAGAAACCTGCCGCTCCCGCCGCATCATAACTCGTTCCACATAGATAATCTACAGAGCCTCCGTCTGCTTCTGTTTCGTGACCACGGCTAAACCTTAAGTTGACAACACCCAATGCAATTTGTTCAATCAATCCTGGGTCTGCTTTTCCGGTAGCAATTGAAAGCAAGGCCTGAATGCCATATAGTTTTGTCATTTGACGAGTGGAGTGACGCAAAGCAGCGTGTGCAATTTCGTGGCCCATGACCCCAGCCAATTGATCTTCTGAGTCTAGATATTTGATCAGACCGGAGTAGACATAAATGTACCCTCCCGGAGTCGCGAAGGCGTTGAGTGTTTCATTGTCATCAATGATTTTTACCTCCCAGGCAAACTCATTAGCATATTTCACCTTGCCAGTTCTTAGGATATTTGTTGTAATCTTTTTGACCAGCCTGTATGCATCCGGATTTTTAGACGGCGCTAAAATGGGAAATTGTTTGGTATCACTTTCTATTTCCTTACTTACTTGTAAGCCTAGCTGCTTATCGTCTTCAATTGAAAATAAATTCAATCCAAGGCCTTTACCAGAATTACATGCAGAGGAGCTAATAAATAAGACAAAAATGAAGGTCAGTGAAATATGTTTGAAAGACATGATAATCGTTTTTGAGTGATTAGAGAATTTATTGAATAAGTGTTTGAAGGTTGATTGGGGGAATTTTGAATAATTGAATGACTCCAACGCTATTGGCTGATCGTTAGAGTTAGAACAGGGTTGAGTCAATCAAAATTCAAAATTATAATAATCGTACAAATAAACTTATTTATGATCAGGTTTATTTTGAACAACTTTTTTATTAAAACGAACACAATTGTGTTTATCGTCTTTCGGTTTGTGGTTTTCTCTTTTACGGTAGATCACAATTTAAGTTTTAGATCGAGCTTAGCAATCCGGATGCTGCGCGTGCGGCTTACCAATCTCTTAAAAATTTCACATGGCCATCCCCACTCCAATGCCTATATACTCGGCTATGACAATATGGGATTTTAGGTACAAACCTACATGCATCCGGACCTTACCTACTGGTGGAAAATAGTATCGGGTAATTAATTTATTATAAATTGGAAAATTAACCTGATAAAAATCTCCAGCGTAAGTACCCACCAATAAAGTCAAACTCCAATCGCCAAATAAAAATTCATCTGCTACATAAACCATCAAACGGGAGGACCTCCATTTTGCTTCACGCTCCGAGTTAAATTCATATACATGCGTTCCAAAAGCATAGGCTCCTTTATTGTATTCATACTCTACTCCAGCAATTAATCTATTGACCCGATTCAAATAATAAAGTCCTCCAATTGATCCGATATAAACCGGGTAACTAGGTCCTCCTGAAACAACTCTTTCCCGAAAGGCCAGGGCAGCATTAGCCGTTATCCCAAATTTTTTGACGGCTTTCTTGGACACTCCGTGGTGAATAAAGTCTTTAGGTGAAACGGGTTTGGGTGCATAACGCGCACCTACAGAAAGCGCCGGAATGTTTAATCCAAAATTCGGTAAATGCCCTCCTCCATTAGAGTAATGTGTAAAGGTAAATCCACCACTGAGCGTCCATGCTTTATTGACGCGATAACCAGCCATAAATTCTATGTTGGCAATGGTATTGATATTAGAACCAATGGCATTAAAGGTCGGATTTGTCAATTCATTAAATTGCTTAGTCAGGTAAGCCACTCCCGTACCCAATTGAAAATAGACTTTCCATTTGTTTCGGGTGTATATAGGTACATTGATATTCGGCAGCAGACCATAAGCGGTTCCAAGAATATTGGGATCACCTAATCGATAGTAAGTAAATGCCAGGCCCAATAGAGGGTAACGATGCAATTCATTCCACTCTTTCCGGCCATGAGTTTGAAACAAGAAATTGACCTCTGCTCCAAAGCTCATATGATCTGTATCAAATAAAAGTTTGGGGGTATGCTTAAGGATTTTACCAAAATAAAGATTGGGTTCTACCGTCCAACCTTTCAAGCCCTGCCCTGAAAGAGCAGCACAGAAAAGCAAACAAAAAAAGTAAGTAGAAATTAATCGCTTCAAAGGTTGATTAAATTTTAGTTTTCATTTTAAACGTTTTCAAAAATGCTATCGTTGTGTGTATATCTTCACTTAATATGCGGTCTTTCGACAAAACCGTTACTTCCTTTCGATAGCTTTTTAGTAAACCTTCGATTCGTTTTGAAGACTTGGCTGGTCGCCGAAAATGCATGGCCTGTGCTGCCGTCATCAATTCAATAGCTAAAAGGCGTTCTACATTTTCAACGACCTTATATAACTTCGTTGCGGCATTAGCAGCCATGCTTACATGATCTTCCTGACCATTGCAGGAGACGATAGAGTCGACACTTGCAGGAGTACAGAGTTGTTTGTTTTGACTGACGATAGATGCTGCTGTATATTGTGGAATCATCATTCCCGATTGCAAGCCGGGGTGTGGTGTCAAATATGCAGGTAGCCCCCGTTGACCAGAGATGAGCTGAAACACCCTTCGTTCGGAAATACTACCCAACTCAGCTAGTGCAATGGCCATAAAATCCAGTGATAGTGCGATCGGTTGTGCATGAAAATTTCCACCCGAAATGATTCCATCTGAACTTGGAAAGAGGCTAGGATTATCAGTCACGGAATTGACTTCGGTCAACACTACTTTTGCTACATAACTGATCGCATCATTAGAAGCTCCGTGTACTTGCGGGACGCATCGGAAGGCATAAGGGTCTTGTACACTTACTTTTTTGCGTTTAGCTATTTGGCTTCCAGCTAAAATTTTCCGAATAAACTGAGCCGTATTCACCTGTCCTTCATGTGGTCGTATCTGATGTATCCGTTCATCAAAAGGCGATAAGCGACAATCAAACGCATCAATTGAAAGAGCGGCAATACAATTGGCCAAATTCATCAAACGCTTACCCTGCAAAATTGCCCAAGTAGCATAGCCTGTAGAAAACTGAGTACCATTCAACAATGCCAGACCTTCCTTAGGTTGCAGTTGGATTGGTTTCAAACCCAATTTCTTTAAAATAGTCGCCCCTTTCATTTTCTTCCCTTTCCAGTAAGCCTCTCCCAATCCAATCAAGGGCAACGAAAAGTGGGCCAGCGGAGCCAGATCACCTGAAGCGCCCAAAGAACCCTGCTGATAGACAAGGGGTAAAATTCCTTCATTATAAAACTGTATCAATCGTTCCACCACTTCCAGGCTGATAGCAGAATGCCCATAGGCGAGACTTTGAATTTTTAGCAACAGCATAATCCGCATCACTTCCAGTGGGACCTCATCACCAGTACCACTCGCGTGGGATTTCACCAAATTCGATTGTAGGTCACCTAGTTCGTCTCCGTCAATTCGAATATTACATAAGGAACCAAAGCCGGTATTAATCCCATAGATAAGCTCATCGCTTTGCGCTAACTTATTGTCGAGATATTTACGGCAATGCGTGATTCGCTTTTTGCTCTCAGTGGATAAACCAAGCTGATAATCCTCTGACAAGAGCTTTTCTATCACTTCAAAACTCAGATGCTTTGGATTAATTTTATGTACTGGCAATTGTAAAATTATTTTGTATGATGAAGTCTACAAAATTATACAATTTTGTGGACTAGACAGCAAATCATGCTGCATCTTGTAATATATTTGACGCTTGGATTTAGTCAGACAACCCACCTGTGTAGTTTGCCATCAGATTCCCGTCAGGCAACCTTTATAGTTGACAAGCACCATGTTTAGCGTTAAGAAGCTTAACCAGCCCGTTAAACATAAGTTAAACCAGGGGGCAAAATCAAACAGAATGGCGCTATAATACGATGATATAGAGGAGGTTATAGACTAACGATGACCAGATTAAAGAATCTAGTCATGTAACTTCCACCAAACCCAATAAGTCTTAACTATCGAAAGCTTACAATAAAATTGTAATTTTGGCAGTCTTATTAAAAAAAATCGTTCTCGACAGGTAATTAGAGAATAAAATATTAAACACTAAACAGTCATTATCATGAATAGCTTATCATTACAAACCGTTGGAAAGAAACTATTTTTAAGCCTAGTAGCTGTATTACTTTTAAGTTTTAGTGCCGATGCACAACGTATTGCCACTGTTGATACCAAGAAAATCCTGGAAAGTATTCCGGCCTATCAGGAAGCTCAAAAATCATTGGATGATGTGGCTGCAAAATGGAGAAGAGAGATCAATGAAGAGTACGATAAAATCAAAGGCATGTACAACCGCTACCAAGCAGAGTCGGTATTAATGAGTGATGAGGTTCGGTCCCAAAAAGAAGAAGAGATCATGAACAAGGAAAAAGAGGTTCGCGAAATGCAAAAGGCAAAATTTGGTCCTGATGGTGCTTTATTTAAAAAACGTACCGAGTTGGTTCGCCCTATTCAGGATAAAGTTTATAGCGCCATTGAAAATTATGCGGACGTGAAAGGATATGATTTCATTTTTGATAAAAGCGGGTCTGCGGGAATTGTATTTTCCAATGCTCGTTTCGACAAAACTGACGACATCATCGAACGGATGAATAAAGACTAAAGACTATAAATTGATTTTTGCTCAAAAAGCTTATTTTTGCATCGTTTTTTTAAACCGCTTTAGCGAAAACCTTCTTGACAAACATTAATAATGTCGATTTAAAAAGGACAATTCCTTTAAACCGATTCTTACTTTGTATTTCAAAGTAAAATGAGAAAAAATAAATTATGTACGGGGCGGCATGCCCACAAAACTATCAAAACAATGAAAAGAATTATTAAAATTGGATTCCTAATGCTAGCTCTTGTGAGCATTTCGTTCACACTACAAGCTCAAAAGTATGGCTACATCAACTCAGATGCACTTATCGCAGAAATGCCTAAGGTGAAGCAAATGCAGCCTGAATTGGAATCACTACAGAAGATACTTAACAAGAAAAGAGAAACAATGATCACCGATCTGCAAGCCAAGCAGCAAGATGCTCAACGTAAATACGAGCAAGGATTACTTTCTCCTGCTGATCAGGAAACCGTACAAGCGCAACTTGTTACAGGGCAGCAAGAGATCGCAGCTTATGAACAAACTATGCAAAACGATTTGCTTAAAAAGCAGCAGGAACTACTTGATCCAATTCTAAAACAAGTGGATGATGCGATCAAACAAGTAGCTAAGGAAAATGGTTACACCATGATCTTTAATTCTGCAGTACTTCTATATGCCGATGAGGCACAAGATGTAAGTGCTCAGGTGAAAGCAAAGTTGAACTTATAATTCTCTTTCTTTGACAAAGACAACAAGAAATCAACCTATTGGAGTTTTTGACTCCGGCATTGGCGGCCTTACGGTCGCCAATGCTATTTTAAAGCAACTCCCTAATGAAGAGATCATTTATTTTGGGGACACTGCTCATCTTCCCTATGGTGACAAGTCGGCTGATGCGATCCGTTTCTACTGCCTGAAAATCGTAAAGTTTCTTTTGGAAAGAAATTGCAAAATGATTGTCGTCGCTTGTAATTCTGCTTCCACCGCTGCCTACAGAACATTGATTGATTTTTTCGAAGGTCAGGCATTGTTTGTCAATGTGGTCGATCCATTGGTCGAAACCATTGTACAACAGGACTACAAAAAAGTAGGTGTCATTGCCACCAAGGCCACGATCCGATCAGATGTCTATCGGATGAAGTTGCTCGAAAAACAAGCCGGACTAAAAGTCGCTTCACTGGCAACGCCTTTACTGGTGCCCATGATAGAGGAAGGTTATTGCAACGACAACATTAGTGAAGCCATTATTGGCAAATACCTTTCAGACCAACAGTTTGAATCTATTGAAGCATTGCTACTTGCCTGTACACACTATCCGCTTATTCGTACACACATCGAAGAATTTTTCAAAGGCAGGGTAGATGTATTTGACTCCACCGATGTTGTTGCACATAGCGTCAAAAAGAAATTGAAAGCAGCCAAATTGTTGAGTAATAAGCAATCTAGTTCGCATCAGTTTTTTGTTTCTGACTATACCAAATCTTTTGAGGAAACGACTCGACTTTTCTATAAAGAAAAAATCAAACTGGAACATACTCCGATTTGGTAAACAATTATAGCGGCGGAGCCGCAAATCAAAATGGGAATCGAAACGTGTCTAGTAGGCCTGTCAAGTAGGCGATAGTCCTACTTGGCGTTAGTCCTTCTAGATCGAAACCCGCCAGCCTGCCCGCCTTGAAGGCATTCAGGCTGGCTACGCAAACGGGCAGGTCAAAATGCCGCTCAGTTCGCAGAATTGAAATCGAAATGTCCCCGACGTGAACCCGTATGGGGGCAGACTAATAGAAAAAGTAAACAGGCACAGAAACTAAACTGTTTTTCTTGAAGAGCATGAGTGGAAAGTTTTCTGCGTTCTTCTGTGCCTTCTGCCTGTCCGTATGGGCGAGCCTGCCCTCTGGGAAAATCTTACACCAATGAAAAAACAATCTTACCAACTCAAAGCAGGTAATTTGGCCAATATGAAATTGGTAACCTCCGACCTTCCTACTCCTCAACCACACGAAATCAGCATTGGTATAAAAACCATTGGGCTCAACTTTGCCGATTGTTTTGCCATTTGGGGTTTGTATAGTGCAACCCCGAAAGGTATATTTACTCCGGGGTTGGAATATGCGGGAGAAGTAATAGCGGTGGGTGCCGACGTTAACGATTTCAAAGTGGGAGACAAAGTAATGGGTATTACCCGATTTGGCGCTTATACAACTCATTTGAATATTGACCAGCGCTATGTTACACTGCTTCCTCCTGGTTGGTCTTTTGAAGTAGGCGCTGCATTTCTTGTGCAGGTTCTTACGGCTTATTATGGTTTGATTCCTTTGGGGAATTTGCAAAAAAATGCAACTGTACTAATTCACAGTGCAGCAGGTGGGGTGGGCTTACTCGCCAATAAAATTGCAAAGAAATATAATGCTTATACGATAGGAACGGTTGGTAGTCCTGCTAAAGTCGACTTCCTCAAACAAGAAGGATACGATCAGACCATTGTGCGAGGAGATGATTTTGCTGAAAAGCTCAAAACCACTCTCGGCCAACGTGAATTAAACGTAATCATGGAGTGCATCGGTGGCAAAATATTTACCGAAGGATTTAAACAACTGGCTCCTCAAGGCCGTTTGGTTATTTATGGTTCTGCCCGCTATGCTTCTCCGGGTGACAAACCTAAGTACCTTAAATTAATGTACCAGCATTTTACCCGCCCCAAGATAGATCCTCAAAATTTAATTCACGAAAACAAGGCGATCATGGGGTTCAACCTGATTTGGCTTTACGAACAAGCAGAATTGATGCGCACTATTTTGACGGAAGTAGAAGCTCTTCAACTCAGTCCGCCACATGTAGGTCATACTTTTGATTTCAAGGATTTACCTGAGGCAATTCGATTTTTTCAAACTGGAAAAACGATTGGTAAGGTGGTGGTCAATGTTGGCTAACTAAGTAATACTGAAATGGAAGCAATGACTTTTTTGCCTTTAGGAAAAAGACATCCGAAGTTTTGGAAACTTCGGATGTCTCGCCAAAATTAGGATTTAGCACTTAAAGTAAAGGCAGCTGAATAATTACGAAAATTTTTAAAACTAATCAATTATGAAAACTCAACTTATTATATTCGATTGCGATGGGGTACTTGTCGACAGCGAACCGCTTTCCAACAGAGTCATTGCAGAAGAAATTACTCGTCTTGGATATCCAATGACGACCGAAGAGGCTTTTAAAGTTTTTACCGGTGGTTCATTAGCTATTGTTACGGAGTTTATAGAAAAGCATATTGGTGGGAAAGTTCCAGACAATCTCGAAGCTATTTATCGTAAGCGGAGTTATGAGCTGTTTGAGCAAGAGCTACAACCAGTGGCAGGAATAAAAACGGCCTTAAAACAATTGGACATGGCCCGCTGCGTTGGTTCCAATGGACCGCTGAACAAAATAAATTTCAATCTTAAGCTGACTCAGCTGGATCATTATTTTGAACAGGAACATTTGTTTAGTGCTTATGAAGTTAAACATTGGAAACCCGATCCATTCCTATATATTCATGCTGCCCAAAAAATGGGTTTTTCTCCAGACCAATGTCTAGTGGTAGAAGACAGTCTGCATGGCGTGCAGGCTGCTGTTGCTGCCGAAATGAATATACTTGGTTATTCTCCACATAATGATGGAAAGGCTTTAGAGAATGCGGGAGCAATCGTTTTTAAAGATATGCATCAGCTTCCCAGCCTAGTTGCACAAATTTGATTTGAGCTACCTCTAAGTTTAATCAAACTTTCGAGACTGAATGTAATGGAAGATCAATACCACTAACGATAACACCAATCCAAGAAATTCTCGTGCCGTTTCAATATAAGGACTGGAAGCTTTCATTTCGCCTACAATAGAAGGAGAGCCGTCACTAAGCCATTTACTAAAGCTGGGAAATAGCATTGTTAGCCAACCGATAATTAAAATGATAGCTAGCGCTAAAACCCCTCTATTATAGTCGCCTCTAAAAGCAAAAAAGGAAGTAACCGCTACAAATAGGTACACGACTATCCAGGTCCAACCGTCTGAATCATTGTATTGAGCTAGTGCAAAAAGTGCAAAAAGAAAGGTTAAGAGTAGGTTTACTATTTTCATAAGCTTATTTAGTTATATCCCTCTAACTGGCATTTTGAATGACTACTAGTCAGCTTATTTTTGTGTATGCTAGGGTAATTATAATTTTTCTAGCGGCAAATTTACAATAATTCTAGAACTCCACCCGATAACTGAGGTTGGGAATCAACCCTAATTGGAGTTTTGTTGTTATTTGAGACTGCTGAACATCAAAATATCGATACGCTTCATTCTTTGTATTCGTTGCGTTTTGTAAGTCTAATGCAAGTATACTGTGGAATCCGGGTTTGTTATTTTTATAATAAATTCGAAAATCAACCTTAAAGTAATCTTGTTGTTGTAACGAAAAGGCAGCATCATCTTCAAATATAGTCGTAGAAGACTGACGAGACAAATCAATATCAATAGGACTGTACCGCTCACCTCCTAGGTAAGCCAGTCGAAAGTTTACGCCAAGTATTCGTTGTCTGTTTTTCTTCCGCCATTGAAATTCTTTTCCAGCAGTCAGGTTAAAAATATAATTACCATTAAAACGAGTATCTCTCAACTGTCCATCACTTCCTTTGTATTTTGATTCATAGTAACTTCCATTTAGCAGAAAGAAATAATCTGCTGCTATCCTTCGCTGTAGGGTTAGTTCTAACCCATAATTTTGTCCGATACCGTTATTTTCTAGAGGTGTATTTACCAAACCTTCTAATACATTCAACCCAGAAAAAGAACTGGACTCAGTACTAACTGGCACATCAAATAAATATTGATAGTACACCTCTGCTTTGAATTGCAATCTTGGATTGAGTTGAAGATTATAAGCCATGATTAAGTGGTGGGCTTTTGTAAAATTAAGACCATCATTGACCAAGTTTCCATCATCAATTGCCAAATACAATTGTGGCAATTGCAATTGTGAATGTAGGCCATAGGCAAGACTCAAACTATTTTTGGAATCCAGTTGATACTTTAACGAAAGTCTTGGTTCCAACGATTGGCTTCTGTTATAAGTAAAAAAGGCATAATGTAATCCCACGTTTATTTTCAAGGGATCTATTGGCTGCCAGGTCCAACGTGCATAGGGCTCCAACAACCAACCCAATACTTCTCCTGAATTATTAATGACTGTGTCTGTCAATGATTGCTGTTGATACAATTCCTGCATGGCTGAAACGCCTATTTTCAATCGTTGTCTTTGAGGAAGTTTGTAAGTAAGCGAACTGGTCAGAGAAATTTTTCGATTAAAGCTACTATCCAATTCGGCGGGTATTAAAGTAAGCGATTCATTCAAGCGTTGACTTTCTCGTTTGTAATCCACGGCTGATGCAATTGCAGTTAGGTTCCAAATTCCTTTTGTTCCAACTGGCATTGCATAACTTCCGCCAACAGCTCCCATTTTGGAATGAAATTCAATATCAAACCGGTCTTTATATAACTCCCATTGAGTACTATCCCGGTTCCCTTCAAAAATATTTTTACTGGCGCCTCCCATTCCAAACAACTTGAAGATACCATCGTTTTTTGTGGGAATAGCCACATTAAAGGCCAGGTCTTGAAAAGCGATCGACTCGCCTCCAAAATCAACACCCATTGAAGTTAATAATCCAACAAAAGAATATCGGTAGTTGACAAGAAATGATGCACCTGTCTTTTTGGACAAAGGGCCTTCTGCTGCAAATTCAAAACCAATCAATCCCGCCTGTAAAGTAAATTCTGTTTGCTCATCATTCCCTTGCCGGAAATGCATATCCATAATACCTCCCAAAGCATTGCCATAAGAAGAAGGAAAAGCTCCAGTATAAAAGTAGGAGGTTCCCAAAAGTTGAGAACTTAGGATGTTAACACCACCACCACTTTTTACCACCCGATCCGAAAAGGTTCCGGCATTACTTAGATGATTGGGATTGACTATTTCGGCACCCTCCAACCTCCAGGAAAGGTGATTGGGTGAATTTCCCCGAATCGTCACTCCATTGGCCTGATCATTATTGTTGGCCACACCAGCATAGGTCATGGCTACTCGTGCAGGGTCATTGAAAGTGGCAGGAAAACGCAGGCTCTCTTCAACAGTTAAGGCTTGAATACTTACAGGAGACATCGAGGAACCCCTGGAGCCGGCAGAAACAATTGTCACCTCTTTGAGCGTCGACTCTGATTCCGTTAATTCAATATTTAATATCAATTCTCGACCCGATTCAACTAAGACCTCAGGCATCAACAGCGTTTCATAGCCAATGTAACTTACCTCTAATTGATAACGCCCTACTGGTACTTCATCCAACCGATAAATTCCTTTTTCGTCACTAACCGTACCTCGTAATGGCTCGGTACCCGGCAAGCACAAATAGACACCGACTAAAGCCTGTCCGCTTACTTCATCCACAACTTTTCCACGGATATTTTGAACTGGTGTTTGGCTAAAAACTCCAAAAGCCAGCGATATATTGATTAAGATTACAAACGTTTTCCACATAGTTATCCACATTCTGTTAAAAAAGCGGTCTAAATTGTTAGTAACTCGCTAAAGTGCATTATAAACTAAATACCTAAAATCTTTCGGTTTAGCCGTTCATCGGAAGGGCCGCCTGCAAAATCGTCAAATGCACGACCGACCGCCTTGATGATATGGTCCTGAATAAAGGGTGCGCCTTCTTTCGCTCCCTGGCTTGCATCTTTTATACAGCACTCCCATTCCATGACTGCCCAACCGTCATAACCATAGCGAGTCAATTTAGTAAAAATAGATTTAAAGTCAACCTGGCCGTCTCCCAATGAACGGAAGCGCCCGGCTCTGTCTTTCCAATCCTGATAGCCTCCATATACTCCTGAACGACCATTGGGATTGAACTCTGCATCTTTGACGTGAAACATTTTAATGAAGGAATGATAGATATCGATGTGTTCTAAATAGTCTAGCTGTTGCAAAACAAAATGGCTGGGATCATAGAGCATATTGACTCTTTTGTGATTACTGGTCGCTGCCAAAAAGCGTTCGAAGGTAACGCCATCGTGCAGGTCTTCTCCTGGATGTATTTCGTAGCAAAGGTCAACGCCTGCTTTATCAAATTCGTTTAGGATAGGCAACCACCGTTTGGCCAATTCTTTGAAGCCAGTTTTCACCAGCCCCTGTGGTCGTTGTGGCCAGGGATACATGGTGTGCCAAAGTAGAGCTCCGGAAAAAGTGACGTGTACTTTAAGTCCTAAATTACGGGAAGCTCTGGCGGCCCATTTTAATTGTTGTACGGCCCAACGAGTTCGTGCTTTTGGATTGTTGCGAACTTCCTTTGGTGCAAAGCCATCAAACATCACATCATATGCCGGATGTACTGCCACCAGTTGTCCTTGCAGATGCGTGGATAGCTCTGTAATCACAAGCCCATGTTTGGCGACTATACCTTTCAATTCTTCGCAATAGGTTTTACTACTTGCTGCTTTCTTCAAGTCTATGAAGTTGGATTCCCAGGTGGGAATTTGCACACCTTTATAACCGAGGCCGGCAGCCCATTTGCAAATTTTATCGAGCGAGTTGAATGGTGCTTTTGGTCCAGCGAATTGTGCTAGAAAGATTCCCGGGCCTTTTATTGTTTTCATCTTTTTTGACATGTTAGTATTTTTTTCTCTGTCCAGCAGTATGCTGTTTTTTTTTGATACATTAAGAAATTAAGAGGATTAAGATGCAAACGAACGACGTTCCTTGAAGGAACGTCGTTCGTAGCTATGGGCTAAAACTTTATCCACTTTTGTTTGCTCTTTGCAGATGCGATCACTCGATCGATAAATTGCATACCTCGTAGTCCGTCCTCCACAGTAGGGAAGTCGAGGTGAACTGCTTTAGGTTTTTTTCCTTCCAATCGCGCCTGCAAGCAAAGGGCAAAGTTCCGATAGATATTTGCGAATGCTTCTAAATAACCTTCCGGATGACCTGCGGGTATTCTTGTAGCTTCCTGTGCGGCTGCACTCAAGTTACCCACACCGGTTCGAAGAATTTCCAACGGTTTGTCCAACCATTTTACCTGAAGTGAGTTGGG
>ENA-ORXR01003489-ORXR01003489.1-marine-metagenome-genome-assembly--contig:-NODE-3489-length-14055-cov-3.826227_pt1 | contig 14055 bp, 19 predicted proteins | sample MGYA00237866_ERZ511479 | MGnify/ENA metagenome assembly ERZ511479 | reverse complement strand
CTCATATAATTTTTGCTGCGCAATTCTGAGCGCGCCTCATATTCTGTTATAGCAAATTTCATTCGCTTTCCCAATATCGATCCAACGCTGCCTGAAGCGAAGCTGGAAACGGCCATAACGCTAACGGGCACAGCGGGCGACATGAGTATTCACCACGTACGTACACTTCATGGCTCAGCGCTAAATCATTCTGAGAATCCGCGACTATTGCTGCTGTATGAATGTGGAGCGGCTGATGCCTGGCCGATCGCTGGGAATCTCAGTGTTTATACCGGTTTAAACCAAGCTGAGTTTTGGGAGCAAATGCAGGCAAATATGATTTGTGGTCAGCAAACGCTGCGCCCACGATTGACTGATGTGCCGGTGTTGATGCCGTTGCCGCCTCCACCGGATGCTAGTTCACTGTTTAAGGTTCAGCAAAGCGGCGGGGCGAAAAATGGCTTTGTTGCTAACCACAATTAGCATGTGGCATAAGAAAGCTGTTCTGTTCCAAAATGGAAGCAATCATTCTTAACTTACTGTGATTTCTTGCTGTGCTAATATTCTTCATGAAGATGGAAAAAAGGAACAACTATGCCACCACTTGCAAACCAACTTAACTACATAGACCCCACCGAGTATTTGGCTGGTGAGCGCGATAGTGAAATAAAACATGAGTACTTACAAGGTCAAGTGTTTGCAATGGCGGGAGCTTCGATCAACCATAACCGCATTGTGCGCAATTTCTCCTCCTTACTTTGGAACGAAATGCAAGACCAGTCTTGTGAGCCAGTGACCAGCGATATGCTGTTGAAGACCGCCGATGATAAGTACCGCTACCCTGACCTGATGGTGATTTGTGAAAATGATGACTCATCTGATGACTATGTCAGGGAGAACCCTGTACTCGTTGTAGAAGTGCTTTCAGCAAGTACTCGCCGCGTAGATAAGACAGATAAGCACTTGGAGTATCTAGCATTACCTAGCTTGCAAGAGTATGTTTTGATCGAGCAGGACTTTGTAGAAATTGCTGTTTGGCGTCGCAGTGCTAATTGGCAGGTAAGTTACTACTATTTGGGGCAAACAGTGGAACTGGAATCAGTTGGACTAGCGCTATCCGTCGAAGCTATCTATCAGCGTGTTGATAATGAAGATATGCAGACTTTTATCGAGCAACAAGCTCAGGACTCTTCTGGTTAAGCGCGAACAACAGCATTTTTATAGTTGCCGACTGCATTGTAAGACTTTGTAAGGGGTATATAAGTAAATGTAAAGATGGGGAAACTCTGACCTGATTGCTAGGTGATATTGCGCTTTACGAACTGAAAGCAGCATCTATTTTAACAATTACGGAGTTATCCCATGATCAAGCAATCTTTAATTATCGGAATCGCAGCAGCAGGTCTTTTGTTGTCTGCTCAGGCTAGCGCCTATGAGCCCGGCAATTCATTGGTAGATAGAGTCACCCAGCCACCAAACGATCCAGAGCACGGCCAATTGGGCTACCAAACTACCTGAAGCCGTCCAGCGGTAGGAAGGCTCACCAGCACGCAGGCTTATCCAGAGCCTCACTACCATGTTCGCACTTAATGCGGCAGCCAGAGGCAAGGCTCCCTCGATTGCAGACATCTGTCCAGCGGCCACGAGCGAGGCTAGCGCGACGGCTGCCGAATTGGTGCTTACCAAACCGGCAAGCGCCACGGTAGGAAGTACGGCACCACTGCCGAATCGCTCACTGAGAATCGCCGAAGCGAGCATCACTGATGCTACGATCAGCATGAACTTGATAGCACCTTTAACCGAAAAGACCTGAGACGGTAATTCCAGCACCGCAGGTTTTGTTTCACCGCGCAGTGAGAGCAGGAAAGTCGCCGCACCATAAAGCGCTGCCGCTACTCCTGCCCCGAGCAGGACCGGCATACCGGCGGCAAACATCGCGGGGCTCAACGCGAACAGGATGATTCCGGTTTGAATCAGGGATGATACAGAGGACAGCGCTGCCCCTGCGGAAGCACTGCGCACATCGTCCGGCTTGTCCTCCGCCCGCCGACCCAGCGCGGCGATCGCAGCCGTACTTGATACGAATCCAGACAGAAACCCACTGAGTGGTAAACCCAGGCGGGCACCAGCGACCCGCGTCGCGATGTGCCCAGCAGCACCGATCGACATAATGAGCACCACGATAATGAACAGATTACGCGGATTCAGCACGCCATCCGGGCCAAGATCGAGATTTGGTAAAGCCGGCAAGATTACCAGAACCGAAACGCCGAGAATCAGTCCGTCGCGCAATTCGGTCGCCGTCAACACTGTCCGACTGAAACCGTGTAACATTTCGCGGGCGGCCAGAAGCGAAGCTATTAGCACCGCAACACCTGCTGCCATTGTCGCCGTTTCTACGGCAAGCCCGCCCAAGAGGACAACAGCAAAAAGGGCAAGACTTGTGGTCAATCCAGCGGTCTGGTCGCCTCGTACCACGATCCAGACAACGCGGACAGCCCCTACCAGTACTAAGGTAACCGCCAAGAGTGGCACGCCGCCCGCCATCATGCTGAGAGCACCGACAAGAGATGCCAGGGTAAAGGTTCGCACACCGGCTGAGGCTTCCTCGCCAGACCTATGTGCTTGCTGCTCGCGCTCGATGCCAATCAGAAGACCAATCCCTAGAGCCTCGGCCAGCGCGAAGAAATATTCTGTATCCAATTCCATCAGGTCATTTTTCACTTGTTATAATTAATTAGATTATTTTGACTAATTAAGTGTTGCATTAATCTGTCGCGGTAAACCCGTCTCCATCCAAGGTGGACAAAGGAATTGCCTCACGCGATGGGTATGTTGACCGCGCAGGTGATGATTAAGAATTAATGCGGGGTCTCTAAGTTTGATGTGATATAAGGGTCTAGTCAATCCAAAGGTTTGCGCGCATCCAGTCAATTAGGTGACTGATATCATACTTTAGGCATGTATCAATAAAGGAAAATAACTTTATGTCCCCCCAATGATCACGATTCATCTATATTGGATGATGACAAATTTATGTGGAGAATTATTCTTCTTGGGGGCTGTTATGTTGTTGCTAATGGCTTCGCAAACTAGTGTGCCACGTTGGGTTCTTATATTCCCGATAGCTCAGTGTGCTTACAATATGAAAACCGATTTGCATTGGGTAGGTTTTGGAAAAAATCTTTCCCCTATTCAAAAGCCTATGTCCGTGGTGGCTCTGGATTGGTTAATAATTGGCGCTTGTTTTATTACTTATATCGTCCACTTTTTTAAAGCCTAACCGGAACCTTGGTCAGGGTTTTTATTAGTAGAGTTACTGGCGTTTTTGACTAACCAATAAGAGACGCCTAGAGCCATTGTGACTAGGGCAAGACCCACAATCTGTTCAGATGTAACAAGTTTAAGATCCAATACAATAATTTTTCGTGCGACAGCCATCAGTGCTGTCGCAATGACTAGCTCCACTGGAAAAATATTTGACCCCAGATATAACCGAATGTTGATGAAAATTTCAACTGCGATTAATACCGCCATAAATGCACCAAATGTCTGAAGAATATCCGCAACACTTAACAGCAAAAATGGTGGAGATGTCAGCTTAAGATACAACACGTACACAACGTCTGCGATACTCCAAAAGATAACTAACACCATCAAGACCGCCAGTATTCTGATCCCAAAACGTATTGCGCGATGCAGTGCGTTTAAAAGCGGATCCGACTCATCATCAGGTAACTCATCGTGTCTCGTATTTTTCATGATTGGTTTTATTGATTGTATTATTCGAGTCTTCATCATACCTCGATAAACGCACCTACAGACTTTTTATTACCCTTCGCATTCTAAAAGACATGCTGGGCTACTTAAAGCCCTTTTACCTAGCTATTTGACCCGTTGCAGCACGCTTAGCGCAAATTGATTTTTCTTCATCAGAATACGTTCTGTGAAGATCAGCGTATTGAGGTTGAAGCGGATTATTATGAGTTATGCCTTACATCTGCCTAAACCTACCCATGGTCTCACTGCTTTTTTCTCGCCTGACGAAGTAGTGGTTTGATGATGCCATTCCTGAGCAAGCAACTAGCATTCAAATGCTGAAGCTACTGTTTTAACTCATCAAACGGCACCGAATAAAGGCAGACCCATGACACAAAAGAAAACTCCCGCAAAAAAACCGATAAAGATAAAGCAAAAGGCAACCGCTAAGAGCACAGTAAAAACCAAACCCAAACCAACTGCATCGAAAACCACAAAAACAACGTCAGCAGCTAAAGCAGAGGCCAAGCAAACTCCAAGCGCTAAAAAATCACCCTCCACTGCGAAGAAAACGACGCCAACCCCGTTAAAGCCAACCGAAGTTGCCAAACTAAAACTTCAAATCAAACAGCTCAAAGCTGAGCTCAAAGCGGCTAACACTCACAGTGAAGCACAGCAGAAGCAGATCGCATCATTGACAAGAAAGAATAACAGCCTGAGCCGTAAACTGACTCCTCCGGCACCAGTAAAACCCAAATCTCGTGCAAAACCAAAGCCGATTACACTTACTATTCCTGAGACAGAGAAAAAGAAGAAACCTAGAGCAAAACCTCAAGCCAGACAGAAACAGAATATTTCCGAGAACGAGACTTGGGTAGATAAGTGGTGGGATAAATTCTAATAATTTCCAAAGACAATCCAGCAGGGTGTTAGAATAGAGCCAACTAACCCCTGAGCAGGAGATTGACCATGATGGGCGCTGATGAAATTAAGCAGGCAGGATTAAAAGTCACCCTACCGCGAGCCCGTATTTTACAAATCATGGAAAGTACTGAAAAACGCCATATGAGTGCTGAGGATGTTTACCGTGAGTTACTGGATAGTGATGATGGCAACATCGGCCTTGCCACGGTTTACCGCGTACTGACTCAGTTTGAATCAGCAGGCCTGATTATTCGCCACAACTTTGAAGGGGGTCAGTCGGTATTTGAACTTGATGATGGTGAGCATCACGATCATATGGTTTGTCTCAAAACCGGAAAGATTGTCGAATTTCACGATGAGATTATCGAACAGCGGCAGCGTGAAATCGCCGAGGAGCATGGCTTTGAATTGGCTGATCACAGCTTGATTCTTTACGGAGAGTTTAAGGCTAAACCCTAAGTCACTACACTGTGAAGTTGCCAGATAAAATTGAAACTTTGTTGCGCGCACTATTGTTAATCTACAATCGCCCTTTGCAGTCTAATTCGCGCTATTATCCACAAAATAAATTTTCTATGGTCAGCAACCAAAATGACGAATATTGAAATACACGGCGGCAAACCCCTATCTGGAAAAATCACCATTTCTGGAAATAAAAATGCGCTCTTACCGATGGTCTGTGGAAGCCTTTTATCCAGCGAAGCGATTGAAATTTCTAATGTACCAAAGATATCTGATGGCTTAAAAATTCTCGATATGTTTAGAAGTATCGGGTCTGATGTCGCTCAAGATGACAGCTCGATTAATTTGAAACACTTGAGTGACATTACCAATATAAGCGCTTCGCTTATTCCTGTCGGAATCCGATCCGCAGTCCTGTTATTTTCACCAATTATCTATAGAACCGGACGCTTTGAATTTGATCAAGATGCTAAAGGTTGCGCGTTAGGGGTTAGAGAAATTGACCCTCACCTAGAAGTATTAAAAAGCCTTGGCTGCGATATCGCCTATAACGGCAAAAAGTGCGTCATAACGTGTCTTGATGGATTTAAGGGCGCTGACGTTTGGTTGGACTATCAGTCAGTGACTGCCACCGAAACCTTCCTTATGGCTGCAACTGTCGCGAAGGGGCAATCAAAACTGACCAATGCGGCTTGCGAACCCCACGTAAAAAGTTTTTGTGACTTTCTCACGGCGATGGGTGCCAAAATTTCTGGAATAGGCACGTCAATTTTAACCGTTGAGGGAGTGGATAAACTTTCTGGCGCAAGTATTCGTGTGCCGGATGATCATCACGAAGCCGCGACCTACGCTGCTATCGGTGCGTCGACAGGTGGAATTCTTAATATCGAAACACATATTTCATCAGAAATGGAGCTGATTGTAAGGCAATTTCAGAAAGTTGGGCTGAATGTCGAAATAACAGAAACGGGCCTTTTAACTGGGCCAAGTAGCTTTTGTGTTCAGCAAAACTTCACTCCAGAAGTCATTACCAAGGTCGAAGCCGCTCCCTGGCCGTATTTTCCGGCTGATATTTTGCCACAGATAATAGGGGCTGCGATTCAATCTAAAGGAGAAGTTCTGTATTGGAACAAAGTGTATGAGGGAGCCCTGTTCTGGTCTTCAGAGCTTCAAAAGTTTGGCGCACGCGTGCATCTTTCAGATCCTCATCGCTTAGTCATGATTGGCTCCGGTAAGCTAAGGCCCGCTACGGTTGAAGCGCCGTATATCATCAGGGTAGTGCTCGGTTTAGTCATTGCAGCTTTGCAAATACCGGGTAAGTCTGTTGTAAAAAAGGCAGGACCTATTGCACGCGCCCATCCAGACTTTATTGAGAAGCTACAGAGTTTGGGTGCAGACATACATTGGATCGAAGACTAGAAAACATCTATACGCTTATGAAAAACGCCAATTTCTCTATCCGCCAAGCTGACGTTAAAGACGCAGAATCAATTGCAGAATTCAACCGTCTTATGGCCTTTGAAACCGAGCACAAAAAGTTACTTCCTGAGGTGATTTTAGCCGGTGTCAATACGATGATTGCGAATCCAGCTCATGGTTTTTATTTAGTTGCTGAAGGCAAAGATGAGATTGCCGGTTCGCTAATGGTCACCACAGAATGGAGTGATTGGCGCAATGGCGTCGTTTGGTGGGTGCAGAGTGTATATGTTAGAGAAGAGTACCGACGTCAGGGTATTTACCGTGCGCTCTATGAACAAGTTAAAACGCAAGCTTCTGAAGATCCATCCGTTTGTGGCTTCCGTCTTTATGTCGAAAAAGACAATGTAAATGCACAGAAAACTTATGAATCACTCGGCATGGTTGAGACCGATTATTTGATGTATGAGGAACTGAAAGAGAGCTTACGTTACTGCGAGGACTAAAAAGGAAGCGTGCCGATAGATCGTAGGGGAAAATCTACCAACACACTCCTGCGGATGACTGGTCTACGCAATAAACCAGGTCAAATTCATACTCTTTATGCGACTTGTGAATCAAACACTGTCACAGGAATCTTCCCGTTAAACGCTGGGTGATCCGAGGTGATATTCACATAGCCTACTAAGACATTGGGGACGATTAAGCCATCTTCAACCGCTTTTGTGGTGGCTTCTACTTCAAAAGCCAGGCGCTCACCTGGCTGAATCACTAGCTTGCCATCCGGAACATTATTGAGCTTAACGACTAGTGAGCCGTTAATGTGCTCTAAGCCAACGGGCTTGATATCGTCCAGTGTCACAGGCTGATCCGTGAGATTCATCAGGGAGACGATTTCTTTACCAACCGTTTGCTGTAGATAAATCGTAATATCGCAACTTGGTAAAACAAACTGCAAGGATTGATTGATAGCCGCACCAGACACTGTTGTTGCAGTGGCAGCCATCACTGTTGACGCAGCGCCGCCTGTTGCTACTGCGGCCATGCCGTAACCTAAGCCTTTTAACATCGTACGACGTGATTGATTAATCATCTTGTGAACCTCTTTTGTATTAGAACTTATGACGACTACCACGTATAATTAACAGTTGTCACAATAGTTGTTATAACAAGTATATGCATATAAATCCCAAACGTAAAGCAGAAATCGGGCTATCTTCTATCGAGTCTGAAATTTTTAAGTGTACAGTCAGTTACAGCGACAAGACCTTGGCGGCGATTAATCAGCTACTTTCAATATGGGGCATGACTGCTTTGCAACACTCTGCCCTGCAAGTAATTTATGTCCATGATACAGAAAATGTTGGATTACCCAGTGGTGAAATCGGTAAGCACTTGGTGACACGCGTGCCGGATGTCACTCGCCTGCTAGATCGAATGGCCGACAAAGGGTGGTTGGTCAGGGAACGGGACGCTACCAATCGCCGAGTGGTTCGCGCGAGGTTAACCGAGATCGGGGTCGAGCTAGTTGAATCTGCACATTCTTCATTACAGGCTTTGGAGCAAGAGCGACTCGCTCACCTTTCAGAAAGCGATAAAATTGAGCTCAAGCGTTTGCTGGATTTAGCATTAACTGATTAAAAATTAAGCCAATGTAGTAGGAGGTATTTTGATTAATATTTATTTTGTATTTTTTTAGCACGTAGCAATCGGTGCTGTTAGTCGGATAAGTCGATACACGCATTGATAAAGCAGATCAAAGGGCAAGCGATATTTAATTGAAAACCGGATAATTACATTGTCCCCATCATAGATTGGTGGCCATGTTTCTGACGATGGATCGTCAGACGTCTCTCGGTTAAAATAAAGGAATTACTTAGCTATGCCCTCGCTTATAATAAATAAAAAACTCTCGCAGCTTTCTGCTGTTCTTATACTCGGTTCCACACTATTAATGACTTCAGAGGTATTTGCCGCACCCGTTGCAAATGTAGATAGATATTCAACCAGCGTTAATCGCAGCATTACCGTTAATCCGCTGAAAAATGATAGAATTGATAGCGGTACTTACATCTTTGTGAGGTGGGCTGCTCAGCCAGAAGGATCTAACCGTGGTACAACAAAGTTTACCGGTAACTCGATAACCTATACTCCTCCCGCTAACTTTTCTGGCTCAGTGAGGTTTTGGTATAGTATTCAGGACTCAAGAGGTGCGAGATCCGGTGCACACGTTAATATAACGGTAGGCAATACAAGTGCGGCCCCTTCGGCAGCAGATGATAATCTAACCACGCGCCGAGACCGACCTTTGACCATTTCACCCTTGGTGAATGATACGGGTGCTGGTTTGAGAATTACGGAGGTTAGTGGCTACAGTTCACAGGGTAGTCGGCAACGCATTGTTGGATCCAACCAAATTTCCTATACCCCCTCAAACAATGCTTCGGGTGCCGATTTTTTCTGGTATAGGGTGACAGATAATAATGGTCGCACTAACGGTGCAAAAATCACGGTCTCTGTCACCAATCCTAATAATTCGGGTGCCTATCCAACGGCTGGAGCTGATACCTATACCGTTAATAAGAATTCTACGGATAACATCTTCAATGTCTTTAGAAATGATACAGGTTCGGGGCTGGTTTTTAACAGCCTTTCATCATACAGCCAGAAGGGTGGGAGACTCTTCAACAACGGTAGTAATGTTAGATATAACGCACCGAGAGATTTTGTGGGGACTGATCAGTTCTGGTATTCGCTCAAAGATTCAGTTGGTCGAACTAATTCAGCAAAAGTAACCATCAATGTTAAAAATACTAATGGTGGCGCTAACCAACCCCCTAACGCCGTTGAAGACAGTTTACGCTCAACAATAAATGCGCCCGAGTTCGAAATATTCGTTCGGGCCAATGATCGAGATCCTAATGGCGATGCCCTAAAAGTTACACAGGTTCAGCCTGCCCGATCTGGATCAGTAAGGCTTGTCAATGGTCGAGTGCTTTATAAAGCACCGAGCAGTACAGCCAGCGATACGTTCAGATACACCATCTCAGATAGCCGTGGTGGCACCGACTCTGCAGCCGTAACCATTGGTGTTCGTGATCCAAACAATCCCACAAACAATCCAATCATTAAAAATGAATTTATAACAATGTCTCCTGGTACTTCTATTGTCATCAGACCACTCGATAATGACCGTGATCCTGATGGGGATACCTTGAGTCTGGATCAAGTGACTCAAGGTTCGCAAGGGTCAACTAAAAAGGTACGTGATAACAATGGCAATCTTAATTGGGTTCGATACACCGCATTGCCTAATGCCAGCGGAACAGATGTTTTCTTCTACGGTGTGCCAGACGGTCGAGGTGGAAATGGCTCTGGTAAAGTGACTATTACTTTCAGGTGATTACTACCTGGCAAGCACTAGCGTGACAACGTTCAGAAGTAATAAAGGCGTCCTAAATTGGGCGTCTTTTTTTATTGTTGGGTACTCAATACACTGCTTCTGACTTAACTCTGAGCCTTGGTCTTGTCTTGAAAATACTCATTAACGATGCAGCACACCTCGCTTCTGCATCCTGCCCGAAAATAAAATCATAAGAAAAGTAACCACCATCACGACGCCTGCAATAATGAAATCTGAAGATGGAATAATGTCTAGGTTTTTCCCAAAACCATAAAGCAAGGTATACATCAAAATTGCGCCAAACAGAGAAATGATAAACAACGACTTAGCACCCTGCTTGCGAAGTAACAAAAAGAGACTCGCCAAAGTACCCCCGATCGTCGCGGTTCCAAACAGCACTTTTACCCAGATCGGCATTGCCAAGATAAAATCAGCATAAGCCTGCGTCATCTGACCAGACTCCACCATAGGGGCTAGGCTTGCAGCTGACATGGTGATAGAGGTGTAAAACTGAAACGCACCAAATAAATACCAAACCAAGGCCAGTAGACTAACTATCCAAAACCAAACCGGTACTTTTGCCGCTTTTGTATTACTCATTTCTTACGCCTCTTCTTAGGTTATGCACTCTCATTTATTGCGCTTTCAGCTGCAAAGTTTTTTCACAAAGGCCAGTTTTCAATTTTCTGTTCAGCCTTAGCAAGCAACCCCATCACGGGCGACATCAGCCCCACTATCTTTCCGGTAAAGGCTGGCTTTCCTGTCTCTGCCATTGCCTTTAAGTTACTGGAGATAAAGCCCTGTGCACCCAACATTTCCTTATGTAGCTTGCTGCCGACAATCGCATTCTCAATGATAAGATCAAACTCCGTTCCGCCGTCTTTTTCACGAAGTTCATAGGTGACAGTACATGGGTCATCCTGAAGATTGGTCATCTTAAAGGTATGCGAATAGCGATAAGGAGGCTCAAAGGCAAGCACTTCACCCACTATCATTGCGATCTTTCTATTCGGGTTCAGCATGCGCATTTTTGCTCCCTGCTTTAAACCATCTTTGGTGTCGCAAATACTGCCAAAGAAAAAGGGTAGTGGCTTATCGGTTGCGACCAATGTTGACCAAACCGTTTCAACGGGGGCGTTAATGAATGTTCTGTTTATCGATTTTTCTGCGTATTCTGGATTGCTTTGCATTGTTCACCTCTTGTTTGTTTTTTCCGCCATGGCCTCAGCCATTAATTTAATTTCGCTCATTCGGTCTAGCCATTGCTCGCTAAAACTATCAATCCATCGATCATGGATTTCGCGAATCGGCATAGCGTTTAGATATAAACGTCTGGAGCGACCGTCTTTTTCACTGATGATCAAGCCTGCACTCGTCAGTACCGCCAAATGATTCATTACTGCAATACGGCTGACATCAAAGCTCTTTGCTAACTCACCGACACTTTGACCTGGCTTGTCGCGCACAAGGTCGAGTATCTCGCGTCGGGTGGTGTGGGCGAGTGCTTGGAAGACTTGATCTATTTCGTCATTAGTAATCATGTAATTACATTATTACATATTTATTTTTTATGCAATATAAAATTTGCACCATGTTTCCTGCGAGGCCTGATAAAAAAATAGACAGGGGTGATTTTCAGATGATAGTGGGGGAGGAATTGCTTGGTTCACATAAGGGGAATTCGCGAGGTACGCGATTAGGCCGTCTGTGTTTGAGGCTTGGCAGACAGTCTGGGTTGGCTCTAAGAACCGATTCTGTGCAATATTGAAGTTGTACTTCAGTTTTGCATGAATATGTTAAATCAGACTTTGAATTTTCAAAACTTGTTATTCACTTAACCATACATTCAAGGCCTTTGCCGCTGCTGTCAAACCTCTATCCTGCGTGGCAATCTGTAATTCTTCACCCACTGCTAGGGTCAAATAAGCTGTGTCATACGAAGACAGTTGATACTTCCGTGCTAATGCCAATACCTCTCTATCTTGAATAGTGATAGGCATTGGGTCGGTACTGATAGGCAATAGGGAAAGGTACTCGAGAAAGCTGTCACTTTCTTGCGAAGTAATCCGTCGTCGACGCTCTGAGGCTAATAATACATTCAAGACTTCAAGGTGCCAAAGTCTTGGCACTACAGCATCCTCTGCTTTCAGGCGCTGCAAAACCTGCTCAGCATAGATGCCATTCTCACTATCTTCATCAAAGCACCAAGACATCGTGACAGAGCAGTCTAATACAAACATTAATGTCTGCCCTCAGAAATCAAGTCAGCAATCGTTTCACCTTGAGGTAATTTGATACGTTTAAATTTTTGAATGGCTTCTACGGCCTGTAAGCGATTAATAATAGTCTGCTTTCGATCATTCCAAGGGGTCAGTCGGGCAACAATCTTGCCGTGCCTAGTAATTAGGATCTCCTCACCATGCTCAACTTTTCGGAGCACTTCTGATAGCTGGGCTTTTACTTCGTTGGCTTGCATTGCAAACATGCCGATCTCCAAATTAGGTCATATTGACCACTTTAACCTGAATTGTAGATGTTAGCCATCATGATCTCACCTATAAGTACCTAACAGACATATGACCTTTGAAGTGATTAATAGATTATCATTAGGCACTTATTTATCATTGTTGTTAATACATGTCAGACGAATACTCAAGTTCAAGTCCTTCAGAAATTTCATTCGACTTGCGAGATGAATTTAACCGGAGACCTATAGCTGAGAAATTAATAAAGCTCATAGATTCAGATATTGATGTATCCCCGATGATCATTGATGGCAACTGGGGTACTGGAAAATCTGAGTTTTGCCGTAAGTTCGTTGATTTACTGGAAGAAAAATCAGATTACCAGCCAGTATATATTGATGCTTTCAAGGCTGACCATACCGACGAGCCTTTTCTGACAATACTGTCGTCAATACTCAAACTGGTTGAAGATGACAAGCAACCTGAGCTGATCAAGAAAATAATGCCTGCCGTGCGTTTTGGTTTAAAAACCACCATGAAAGCAGGAGTAAGCTGGCTTTTAAAACAAGATGCCGCTGATATAGCGAATGATTTTGACTCAGACCTTAAAATGGCCGGAGACGAAATTATAAATGGCTCAATTCAAACGCTATTATCAGATCATATAAAAGCTGAGCAAAATCTCGATACTTTGACTACCGTCCTTAAAGAGCTCTCAAAAGACAAACCAATCGTAATATTTATAGATGAGTTAGACAGATGCCGACCTGACTTTGCTGTCGCAATTTTGGAAAATATCAAGCATATATTTGATGTTCTGAATGTACACTTCATGCTTGTCACCAATAAGGAACAGCTAGTTCACTCAATCAATCACAGATATGGAGGCTTAGATGCCAATCAATATTTAGATAAATTCATACGGTTCAGCTTCATCCTTCCAGAGCACTATCGCTTTCCCGATTTTCCATTGAAAAATGCATCAGTCACGCACTTCAAAGGTAGAATTAAGCTTAGCTTGCAACTCAAATCATCAGGAATAATCCAGCAACCTGTCGAGGACTTATTAATATCTTTAATAGTAACCAACAATTTATCCTTGAGACAAGTTGAAACCTTGGTCAAACACTTGGAGTTATATGAGGTAATCGGTAATAAATCACCACTTAATAAAGAAGTAATTCTTGGGTATGTTGCACTCAGAACCCTTGGTGTATTTCTATATTTATTTCAGCCAGCTATTGTAAAAGAACTAAAATCAGGTATTTTTGACTCACCAACAATATGCCGCCTTGTTGGGCCGAGTATCAACAAAATCAAATTAGACAGTTACCTAGAAAACAACACTAAATGGGTACTGTGCTTTATTTGGCTCCTGCATTTTGAGCATACAAAAGAAACTGTAAATCCAGGTCTGAGTTTATCTGAAGAATGGACAATATTTTTCAAAAACAATACTCAGTCTCTCTTTGATCAAAATCAGTCATCAAAAGGAAATGCCACAAAAATAGTTAACGAAGTGTTTGGTGTACTTTCTTTTGAAAAAATAATCTCATAAATCAAAAGGGCCGAACAAGTCGGCCTAATTCAAACGATACTGTCAGCTATCAACTAAACTGATTCATCGTGTTGTCTTTACCACCCGCT
>ENA-ORXR01003486-ORXR01003486.1-marine-metagenome-genome-assembly--contig:-NODE-3486-length-14064-cov-103.112605_pt1 | contig 14064 bp, 12 predicted proteins | sample MGYA00237866_ERZ511479 | MGnify/ENA metagenome assembly ERZ511479 | reverse complement strand
GCCATAGCGGATAACAATATCAGAAATATTCATGTTGGGTTCGAAGGTAGCGTTGTGTTGTGGTATATTGATATTAATCTTTTTCACAATTTTTTAGTTTATCAGTTGAATAATTAATTACGCTACAAATATCCGATGAATTGAAGTGAGAAAAAATGAGGGTGGTCAGAGTGAAAAGTGATTTACGTCAGTTTTTGAGGAAATATCGTAACGACTGCTTCGGCTGTCAATTGATGGAAAAAAATTTTGTGAATTATTGTTTTTTTATCCCTCTGCATCCGGTTATGCGTATATGTACGATAAGCTCCCCCGTTTCACAATCAATTATCAATAACTCTTTTTTCCTTTTCTTAATTTAAAAAAAACAGCCCGCGCTGTAATCCAAATATGGTTATAAAAATTGGCGCGTGCGCCAAAATGCTGTCGAAGTACGCGATAGCGATCATTAAGTGATTCGCGGTGACGTTGTTTGGAAAGTCCGCCTGTTTGAAATTCTGCTATACATACGTGTGTATGTGTCGTGCGACGACTTTTTTTGAGGCATTGTATCATCCAATCAATATCCGCACAAAGGTTGTTATTCATATAAAACGGAGCGATTTCGCGCCGAACTATAAAGGCTTGATGACTCACCACCATCCCAAATTTCATATCCTGCCAAGTCAATTTTTCAGGGAGTCGATGCGGAGTGAGTTCGCTACGCCAAGCCAATGGCTGACGATTTTCATCGACCATCATCACCTCTCCGTAAAGCACATCCGTATCCTCTGTGTAATGAGTAAACACCTTTTCGAGGCTGTCATTTTCATAAAATCTGTCCCCTGCATTCAAGAACAATACAAAATCTCCGGTAGCTTTTTGTAGCCCTTTATTCATGGCATCGTACAGTCCTTTGTCGGCTTCACTTTGCCATTGTAACTGCGTCTCGTATTTTTTTACGATATTCACCGTATCATCTGTCGAAGCACCATCAATAACGAGGTATTCTATATGCGTATAAGTTTGTTGCAAAACACTTTGAATCGTACCTTCAATGTCGATTGCAGCATTGTACGCAACTGTGATGACGCTAATTACAGGTGATTTTTTCATAAAACAGGTTCAAACGTAAAGCGATTTTATAAATCGCCATGTCCATTTTTTATCAAAATTAAAATAGCTTGAAAGATTATCAACTAACGCACGACGAATGTAAGAAAGAAATCAGAAAATACCCGATTTATTTGTTGGCAAATGATATTAATGTGCCGATGAATATTGGTAATCTGTTTCGTATGGCGGACGCTTTGGGTGTACAAAAAATATTTCTTTGCGGTACTTCGCCCGTTCCACCGAATAAAAAAATCAATAGGTCGGCACGTGCTACTGTGAAGATAGTTGATTATGAATATCAAGCAGATGCGCTTGAAGTTGTCCGGCAACTCAAATCGGAGAATTACACCATCGTCAGTTTGGAAATTACAAAGAACAGCCTTGATATTTTAGATTTTCGACCTAAGCCGACCGATAAAATATGCCTCATTATAGGTTCGGAAAATACAGGAGTTTCGCAAGATTTATTGGATGCTTCGGATGTTGCTGTACACATTCAAATGTATGGTCAAAACTCCTCTATGAATGTTGCTATGGCAACTACTATTGCTGTTTTTGAATTGATTAAATATTTTTAAAATCTACAATTTTTTTTCAAAAATACATTTTGTCAAACAAACGACATCTTTATTTATAATGTTTTTTGCATCTTTGTACCATCAATTGAATAACAAGGTATCCACTCCTACCTTCAAGAATAAAATAAAGTGTGTTAAATTAAGGCAATGAGTATCTTTGATACTCGTTGCCTTTTTGTTTTTAATAAGAGGCTCAATTTTTCACCCATTTTTGCATCAAATTTTTGTTGGCAGTCAAGCTACCTATCACATAGCTTTGAGAGGTTCGAATAGCTTGAGAAGCATTGAGTTTTTCGCGTTTTACACCTGTACGACCAATATAATCTGAGTGTACAAAAAACACTTCTTCTCCTTTCCGTACCACAAACCCGACATGGTAGTCCAATCCCAGAATGTATATCTCCTGCTCACTACGAGCTTTGAGATAATCATTGAGTTTTTGGAGTGAAGCGTAGCGTTTCATACTATTGGGTTCGCAGAGCTTTTCGACGATGACAGAGGCAGCTTGCTGTGCCAATTTGTAACGTTGGAGACGCACACCCATGTCACGCAAAGTAGTGGTAACGAAATACCCACAAGCAATTTCACCCTTACGCGGCGTGTCCGTATGTCCATTGAAATCCCAGGGAGTTTGCATCCAATATCCGAAAATAGAATCATTGAGCATGTCAAAAAAGTAGTCTTCGGCTTTATTGGCTTGGGGGCTAAATTGTTGTTTTTTACGACTGATTTTCTCTTGTAATAATTCATATCCACGTAGATGCGCGAGAGTGTCTAATTGAGGTTTGAAGACGCTCGGTATGACATTCGATACTGGAGATTGTTCATTGAAACAGGCAGTGAGGATGAACATTGAGCCGTAAAATAGAAGTGTGTATTTTTTCATATTTAAATACAAATAAACACAAAACCCTGATTTTCTTCCATTTAATTAACATACGATAACATACCTTAACAATACATAAAGATTTCCTCTTCCCTAATTATAACCTTATTTTTTGATAAAAAAAGGCATAACACGACTTCAATAAGCGAAATTTAAAATTCATGTTAAGTGCTAATAATCAGTCTGATACGCAATTTTATGCTAATATTTCTTTCAGTAATTATGTTCAAAATGGTGGAGATGGGATAATATTGTATATTTTTGCGCTTATCAAATCGTAACCCTACGATAACGGGACAGATAAAAACGACATGTTCATCTGTCTTATTTTTACTTAAATTTTGGTTATGAGCCTAAAGAACTTTGTTATCAAATTATACTTCTTGCGTCAGCGCAAAAAATGGAACAAACGGCTCAAAGGTCGTATTCCTCCCAAAGAAGCTTTACGCGAATGGATCAATAAAATGACGGCGAGATTCGAAGTGCCGGAAGGCATTAATATAAAAAAATTTAATGTTGACCACATTCAAACAGAGTGGCTTATACCTACGGATGCGATTGCTGCCGAAGAGATGATCTTGTATTTGCATGGTGGTGGATACATGATGGGCTCGATTGATACGCACCGTTCACTTGCCGCCAAACTTGCCATAGAATCCCGCGCCAAAGTACTGCTGATTGACTATGCACTTGCTCCCGAAAACCCGTATCCGGCTGCCCTCAATGACTCACTAAAAGTATATACTTGGCTGACCGAAAATGGTTATAAAAGCGTCAGTATCATCCTCGCCGGAGACTCTGCTGGTGGCGGATTGGCACTTGCTACGGTACTTGCTGCACGCGAAAAGGGTATGGCACTACCCGCCGGTCTTGTGCTGCTCTCTCCATGGACAGACCTTGCCGGCACTGGTGAATCTATGACAAGCAAAGCTAAAAAAGACCCTGTACTGACTGCCGAAACCTTACCCAAAATCGGAGCTTGGTATGCAGGCGATATTCCGCTTGACGACCCACGCGTGTCACCACTTTATGCTGATTTGACTGGCTTGCCACCGATGCTGATACAAGTTGGTACTTCCGAAATTCTACTTGACGATTCAACTCGCCTCGCCGAGCGTGCCAAAGCCGCCGGAGTAGAAGTCGAACTTGATGTGTGGGAAGGACAAATGCACGTCTGGCAAATGCTTTGGAAAGAACTCCCCAAAGCCCGAAAAGCTATTGAAAAGATTGCTAATTTTACCTCAAAACGACTCGGACAAGGCAGAATTATGTATCACGAACTCAGTGATTAATGTGCAATCCCATCCGTCAATTACCAATTGATACTCCAATTTCCACATAACGCAAAGGCATCGGATGTCCTTGTATTACTTCATAATCATAACTCCATAAGTTATTGACAGTCAAATCGAAACGCATATTTATTTTTTTGTTTAAATTTAAATCATAACTCCCTGATAAACTTCCTGTCTGGTATAAAGGCAAGCTAACTGAATGGTCTCCAGATGTAAAACGCCGACTCGTCACACCATGTCGATACGTCCACGACCATCCTTGTTCTACTTTACTCATTCTAAATATACTATTCCATTTGTGTAGGGGAATATACATGATTTGATTGCCGTAATTCTCCGTATCAGCGGTCTTGTCTATCGTGCGTGTAAGTGCGTAAATATTGTTCCATGAAAATTGCCGTCCATTTGTCACAAACCGCATCGGTATGGCAAATTCTATACCCGAACTATGTACATTTTTTATATTAAAAGCCGCCCAATATCCTGCATTAGTGGGCTGCCATTGGATGCGATTGTTGAGGCGTGTATGGTATAATGCCAGTTGGGTTTTTATAGAAAAATAATTTTGCTCATCTCTGTAATCGGGCATTAGAATATTGCTGGCACTGACTTCCCAATGATAGGCTTTTTCGGGCTGTAAATCAAGATTTCCACCGGGCTGCCAATACCTGTCGTTGAAGGTCGGATAGTGTACATTTCGGCTGTGTGTGAGTTCTAATTTAAATGGAAGAGTAAGGCGCGGACGAATATTTATAGTGTATAACAATGGTGAAAATTCGCCTTCTCGCCATTCCTCGCGTAGCGAAATATTTAAGTATAATAAATTGAAAGTGAGTTTATTATGAGAAAAAATACTTCCCTGCCATTCCCTTTTGCCCGAAGGATAACCCTCCGCACTCGCCTTGTCCCACATCAGCGTAAATCCACTTTCATTATCCATCAAATGAATGGAATGTCTCACACGTCCCCGCGTATATACGCGCTGTGAATAACTGTCTGAATCAATACCGATATTCTTATCTGTATAATTCAAAAATTCATTAATGTAAGACAGGGTGAAATCATAATTTTCATGCTCCAATGACGATACTGCGCGCAAGGCACGGTCGCGTTGTGTCGCCTTAGAAAAGGCGAGATTACGATGCGTATCCATCGCCCAAATATGGCTTCGAATCGTACCGATTTTATTTGTACGAAAAGCAAAAGACTGCATCAAATGATATTGATGAAATCCTGCATTTTTAGCCCGTTTCATAGGTGTTCCTGCTGAAATATGATCGACATAAGAAAATTTGTTTGCACTATTTATACCAAATAATTTCGTTTGTCCGCTCTTTTTTTCATCATAATAATGTACATCAATCAGCGTAGCCGAACTCCCTACACTTGTTATTTCTTGTCCGGCTTTCCATGTAAAATGATGCTTTTTATCAAAAGAAAAGTCGCTATTCAACATCACCGAGCCTCCCAAACCACCACTCCCTAAACTGCTTCCTGAAGCACCATAAGATAAGGTAATATCAGAAAATAAAGTAGTTGGAAAAAGAGAAAAATCAACTTGTCCAAGCATATTAGAATTGAGTGGAACATCCTGCCAATACAACTGGGTATGACTTGCTCCCATCCCTCGAATACTCACCGAAGCGGACTGTCCGAGTCCATAATTTTGAGTTTGTATGCCTGTGCTTTCACTTAATAATTCGCCGATATGTGCATACCTATTTTCCAAATAAACAATCGAATCAAAAGTGGTGTGCTTTCCCGATTTTGAGTCGATTTGATTTGCGCTTGCCGTCAACTTCACTTCCGGTAGCGACAAAGTATCTATTTGTGCAAACAACTGACAATCAATTAAAAAGAAAAGAAAAATAAATAGGTACGAATATGTCTGCTGCATGATTTATATTTAAAAATCATTCAACTGACGGGAGAGCAAATTCAAGTATCAAGTTCAAGCGCAAGTATCAAATTCAAGTTTCGATTTTATAAATAAATTGAACTTGTGCTTGATTCTTGAACTTGCTCTTGTTTACATTTGCCTTTCACCCGAAAGCATTAAAATGTGTATGGTGAAAGGCAGGTCTTCTGACTTATTCCATTTTTCGACGGTCTTCCCAGAAGTAATGAGTGAATGTTGAATGAATGAATTTTGAATAAATTATTCACTCATTCAAAATTCGACATTCGCTCATTAGCCTCCAGTGACACAATGTGCCGAAAAATTTATTGGAAATTACAGCAGCGGGGACTGTCTCCGAATCACACGGAATTCCCTTTTAAGATGATTGGTCAATGGTCGATAATCCATAGTTATTCATTATGCGAAATGCAAATTAGTTATGGATTATAGACTATCAACGAATCAAACACCTTTTCACGTCACAAAATTAACATTTTTGTAATAACCACGCATAATATCCTTACGTAAGTATTATACAGGAAAACATTTTATTTTAAAGGCTAATTACACTGTTTCACAAATTTATTTACTTTTTTGAGTATTTCTTTTAAAATGACTCTTCACCAAAAAATCCTTAAATACAGTGAGTATTCGCGTCATTTTTGATTCGATTCATTTCAAAATAAACGTCAAAAAATGTAAATAAATTTATAAAACAGTGTACTAATATTGTGAAAATTATGATTTTTTAATCAAAGAATTACATTTGATTATACGAATCCGATTTTACCACAATGAAATTTTGAAAATTATGAACATGAGATACAGAGATTTAGGTGTGTTCGGTAAAGCAGAGGAAATTGTTGAGATTACGAGTGCGATTATTGCCAGTTTTCGTGATGATGTGGAGGAGAATGGCTTGATTGCACAACTCATGATGGAAAATGCACTGCGACTACCCGCAAAAATCGCTAATGCCGAAGGTGGGGATATTTATTCGCATCGCTTGGATAATGCCGTACTCATCAAGCTCGCCGCTCGCGAACTCAATAGCCAAACCTATTTGTGCAAGCAATTGGAATTGACCGATCCGGTATATCTACGCCTCTTGAGAACAGAAATTGAGACTTTTCGTCATTTATTTTTAGATTGGGTAGATACCTTCGACCCCACCAACGACATTGTAGATGAATGGAATTTTCGATTGACGTAGTGGAGTGTATTGAGTTTACAGAGTGTATAGAGTTTATAAAGTGTATGAAGTAAATAATTTTGCCGTAGGCAAAAACTCTTATTCTCAATCACTTTATAAACTCCGTAAACTAACCTGCAGCCTCGCGTTTGAGCTTTTCGGCGAGTTCTTCTCCCAAATAATTATCTATCACAGAGTGCGCGGCATATATCGCAGGTGTGAGGGCGATAGCTACGATGAATTTGTAGGCGTAATTGACCAAGCCAACTGCAAGAAACTGATTAAAAGACCAAGGCGTAAGTCCTGAAGTACATTGAGGACATAAGATAAAAGCAATATATAAAACAACAAAGCTATCAATAAATTGCGACACCAAAGTAGAGCCTGTTGCGCGGAGCCACACCTTGCCTTCGCCCGTCATTTTGCGGATACGATGAAAAACAAGTACATCAATAATCTGCCCCAATAAAAACGCCGTAATCGAACCAATAATAATACAAAGCCCTTGTCCGAATACATTGGCAAAAGCGAGTTGCATATCGGGTACGCCTTTCTCTGCATTGATGCCGACCCACCAATCGGCAGGGGCAGTGCCTATCGCCAAATAGACCATCAAAAAGGCATAACTAATCAAAGCTACCGCCAAATAAGACAGAAATCGCACACCACGTTTGCCAAAATATTCATTAATTACATCAGTCATAATAAAGACAATGGGCCACAACAACACCCCCGTTGTAAAGCTCAACGTCCCTTTGATACCTATCAAATTCCAATTAAAAGGCTCCCAACCCAGCGTATTTTCTAATGAAAATATTTTGACTCCGATAAATTCTGCAACTAAAGCATTGGCAATAAAGAAACCGCCTAAGACGATAAATAGACGGACAGCTTTATTTTGTATCGTGTGTTGACTCATAGCTATTTACAAACGACTATCTTTCGATTATCTGTATGTTTATCGGCTTTGATATTCACCATATAAACACCGTTTGGAACATCACTTAGGTCGAATGAGAGATTGCCTTTAGAGTAATTATTAAAATATTTTTGCTCTAATGTATGACCATTTATATTAATAAGACGAATAGAAAGGTCTTCAATATTTTTATCAAAATTCAAATCTACCGAGAGATGATTTGTCACAGGATTAGGATAAATATCAATGGCATCGCTTGGTATAACTTCTTCTGTATCAACGATAAGCCCAATTTGAATATCATCAATCAATAAAGAGTGTTGTTCGACATCACTATAACATTGAAAGCCGATATGAATGTCTATATTACCAAAATCAGGAACATCAAGCACGACTTCTTTGTAATTTCGATTGGGAAAATCAGCATTATATGCTTGTGAGATTTCTCCAAAGTCAATCGGAGTTCCGAGTATATCATCCGGCGAAGCAGAAGTACTGAAACCCACTTTCATTTTTTCCATATAATCTCCCGAAGTAGCATACCAAAAACTCACTTTGTATGCTGTTCCACTTCTCACTTCAAAACAAGGCGAGAAAATCCAGTCGTCTGCATTATTTGCTGTACTCCAAGTATAAGCCATACATTTTGAACCTGATCGTGCGCCCGATTCTTGATTAAGTCCTTCGGATATATTCCATGTTTTGCTGTCATCATTGGCATTGATAATTGTCCATTTTTCAAAATCTTCATTATCCTCAAAACCCATTTCTATCGAATTGGTCAAATTATCACAACCTGCTCCACTCGTTGGGTCGCAGGCTATCGGCGTACTTTGCAACAAGGTAGAACGACTATTTTCGAGATGAAAACGCATCAATGCTACTTGCTCTGTGGTGAACATAAACATACAACGATCATCCACATAATCCATATAATTCATAAACATATCCTGCGAACCGCAAGTTACGGTAGAAGCACTTCCAAAGGTCGGACAATTATTATGACTTACTTCTTGCAAAGGCGTATCATTAATACCGTCGTCCACATCGCAGTTACCACCGCCCCAGATGTGTTTTAAACCCAAATAATGACCGACCTCATGTGTAGCGGTACGTCCGCGATTGTGAGGAAAGGTAGCAGTTTCTTCTAATGTACCAAAATCATCATAGTCAATCACCACGCCATCAAAGGCTGCATTAGTACCCGGAGAAGTCGCAAAACCCAAAACCGTACCGGCAAGATCGCAGACCCAGATATTGAGATAATGACTTGCATTCCAGGGTGTTTTGCCACCGGTATTATCAAATTTTACGTTGTTATTATTACCAAATTCACTAACATTTGTTGAGGTACGAGTGATGCCTGTGGTCGGATTGCCATTGGGGTCAAGCGTAGCCAGACAAAACTCTATCTCAGCATCAGCCACCAAATTCGCAAAAACAGACGGCACCATAGATGCATCCTCATTCATTTTACGAAAGTCAGTATTCAATACATCCAACTGACTTTGGACTTGAGCATCAGAGATATTTTCGTCCTGATTTTCATAGACAATATGTATCACTATGGGTATCGTATGCACCACACCATCCGACCTATATGATGGCTGGCGAATCGCATCCAAAGCTTTTTGATGCTCGGCATCCACCATTTTTCTCACATCAGGATGGTCGCGTTCTAGAAAATCATAATAGGCTTCAATGCCGCACTTTTCAGGTGTATTTTGAGAGAAAAGCTGACTACAAACCAGTAGAAGAACAGGGAGTAATATTATTTTTTTCATTGGAATGGAGTATAGTACAGGCGATTTTAATCGCCATGTAAAATATTTATATTTAAATAATTGAAAATAAATACTTTACTACACATGGCGGTTAAAACCGCCTGTACGAGTTCGCCTGTACATTATTTTGAGATAACTATTTTTCGTGTCAATATCGCTTCATCTGCCTGAATGTGAATGAAATACACACCACTCGGATAATCACTGACATTCAATTGAAGGTTGCCTGTCGAGTAATGTTCAAATGTAGCCGTATGCAGATTTCGACCTTGCATATCGACAAGGTTGACCTGCATATCTTCTACTGAATTTTCAAAATTTAATTCCATATTCAGTTGGTCGGATGCAGGATTCGGATAGGCTTTGAGGGTTTCGGAAGCGAGGACATTTTCATTCGCCACCGGAGTTACGTCCACGATTTCAATGTCGTCGATAAGTAATGCATATTGGTTGGCATCGCTGTAACAGTGGAAACCGATATATGTATCGCTATCTCCACTTTGAGTGCTTAGTTCGATTACCTCATACTGATAGTTGTTATTGGACTGGTTAGGGTCATAAGGTTGAACAACTTCACCATAATCCAATTGAGCAACTTCACCATCCGGCGAAGCTTCCGAACTCAGTACCACTCTAAATTTTTCAGGATAAATTGCTATGTTATCTTTTGCAGTGGCATACCAAAACCTCAATTCATATTGTCTGCCTTCTTTCAGCTGGAAGCGAGGTGTAAAAAACCAATCATCGGCATTTCCGTATTCATTCCATAAATAAGCCATGCAATTTGAGCCGGTGCGTGGTCCCCATTCCGGTGCTATACCTTCCGAAATTTGCCAAAATTTGTCGTCATTATTACCATTTATAACGGCTGCGGTGTAATTATCACTACCTTCAAAACCCATCACAAGCGGACCTTCGGTCAAGTCAATAGCACCTTCTCCTCCTGTCGGGTCGCAAGCCACAGGCGTACTGGAGAGGAACGTGGAACGATAATTTTCGATAACAAACCGCATGACCATTGCCTGTTCTTTTGTAAACATAGACATACACTGATCATCTGTATAGTCCATATAATTCATATACATATCTGTACTGTTGCAACTGAAACCACTATTAGGGCAACCACCATAAGGCAGTGCTTGAAGAGGTGTATCCGATATACCGTCATCCTGACTACAAAAAATACCTTGAGGTGACTGTTCATCATCGCCCCAAATATGTCGCAAACCCAAATAATGCCCTACCTCATGCGTAGCTGTACGTCCGCGATTGTAAGGGTTAGTAGCCTCACCTACAATACCAAAATGCTCATAACCAATCACCACGCCGTCACGAGAAATGGGTATGCTCGAATTGGGTGGCGTAGCATAGCCCAGTACAACACCAGTATTCGTAGGGGCAAGTTTGCATACCCATATATTCATATAGCTGCTTGCCCAAGCATTTTTACCGCCCGCACTCGCAGATTTTACCTCGTCAAGGCTTACGCTAAAACCATTCTTATTTGTCTGTGTGCGTGTGATGCCTGTGGTCGGATTACCGTTGGGATCGACCGAAGCCAGACAAAATTCTATTTCTGCATCAGTCGCCAAATTGCCAAAAGGATGCGCCGAACCGGGTGCGTCAGGGTTCATCATTCGATAGTCAAGGTTGAGTACATCCAGTTGACTTTGTATCTGGGCATCAGAAATATTTTCCGCAGAAGTCCGATACACAACATGCACCACCACAGGAATGGTATAAACGACTCCACTTGACTTGAGCTGAGGTTGAGACAAATGCGCGGAGGTTTTGTCATAAACAGCTTTTACATTTTGCTCAAAATCAGGAAATTCGGCTTTCAAGGCTTCTTGATGTATCGAATTTCCGCAGCGTATCAAGTCCTCTTGAGCAAAAGACCAAACAGGTAACAAACAGATAACGGAGAGTACAAGTAATTTTTTCATTAATGGTGGATGTTAAAAGGCAGACGAAAGAAAAAAGTATTTAAATAAATTAAAATGTTTTTAGTGTTAAAAATTAATTTATTATAGATTTTATTTATTGTAAAATAATTAAAAAATGATTTTCCCTTCGCTATAACCTCAAAAGAATTAAATAAATGATGAAATCGAATCAGATAACAGAATTTAGTCCATAGTTGATGGTCGGTAGTCCATAGATGAATATCAATGTCATGATTTTCACGCTTACCTATGGACTATCAACTGCGGACTATGGACTGTTGCGGTCATCCGCAACTCGAATTAATAAAATTACTAAAAATATGCCACAAAATTTGTCCTATAACGCACAAATGGCGTTATATAGTTTATGGCATTTAATTTGCAAAATGAAATTGTTATTTTGCGTGCGCAAAAATTAGTAAAACAACACGAATAAAAATTTTATCATTCAAATATGAAAAATATTATTTCTATAAAAAGGTTAGTAAAACTCCAAAAAGTGGACAAACATTGGTCTAACATGGCATTTATCTTTTTTATCGCCTTAATGTGTGGGTTTAATTTGAATGTTGCCCATGCCAATGACGGTCATCGCATCGAGGTCAATGTCAAAAATTACACTGCCGATTATTGCTTCTTCACGAGCTACTACGGCAACAAAAAATACCTCATCAAAGACACCCTTTATCGCGATGACAAAGGCAAATACGTCATCGAAGGTGATGAACCGCTCAATCCCGGACTTTATGCGATATTGTTACCGCCTCAAAACATTCCTTTCGAGCTGATGATTAGCGACGAAAAAGACCAAAAATTTACAGTAGAAACAGACACATCAAACGTCATTAAAAACCTGAAAATCAAGGGGTCAAAAGAAAATCAAGCCTTTTATGAATACCTGCATTTTACAGGCGAAAAACGTCAGGAAATAACAGACCTGCAAGCCGAAGGAGAGGCAGAAAAAAATAAGAAGAAAAAACAAAAAATCAGTGACAAAATCAAGGCATTGAATGGCGATATTTCACAGTATCAAAGCGACTATATCAGCACGCATCAAGGCTGGCTGAGTACAGCTATGCTCAAAGCCTCTACGGATGTGAAAGTGCCTGACCCGGCAACCGAAATGACCGAAGAAGAAGAGTCGATGTATCGGATGAATTATTATAGAAAACACTATTTTGACAACCTCGATTTTTCTGATGAGCGACTACTTTATTCGCCCGTTTATTTCAATAAAATCGACTTTTACCTCAAGCGATTGACCTATCAAATCCCAGATACGCTGATGCAAGCAACCGATTTTATTTTGGATAAAGCAAAAGCGAATGACAAGATATATAACTATACCTTATTTGAGTTCATTTCTCGCTACGGCAACTCAAAAGTCGTCGGTATGGACGCGGTATTTGTACATCTTGTCGATAAATATGTAGTGGGTAAGACCTTTGAAAATATAGATGAAAAACAAATCGCCAAAATCGTAAAGACAGCGAAGGAGTTTAAACCACTTCTAATTGGCAAAAAAGCTCCAAATATCACCCTTCAAAATCACGAAGGCGAAAACCTTGCTTTGTACGATATGGATGCCGAATATACTTTGCTTTACTTTTGGGATACCGAATGTGGGCATTGCAAAAAAGCTGCGCCTTTGATGGTCGATTTTTATAATAAATATAAAGAAAAAGGTGTAGAAATGTACGCTATCTGCACCAAAGATAAAAACCCCAAAAAATGTATGGACTTTATCAAAGAAAAAGATTTTGACATCTGGACTAACGTACTCGCGATGACTGACCGACAGTTATATTATCGCCTCTACTATCGCATCAAATCTACTCCGGTGATTTATATTTTAGACAAAGACAAAAACATCCTAATGAAAAATGTCGGCGCAAAACAACTGCCCGATGTCATGGATGCTATTTTAGCTAAGTGACGTGCTGGTGTACTGATGTGCTGACGTACTGACGTGTCGATGTGTATTGAGAATATTTTTCGCGTAGCGAAAAACCACGTCAGTACATCAGCACATCCACACGTCAGCACATCAACCTCCACTCACTGGTGGAATGAGTACAACTTCATCATTTTCAGTGAGTTGTATGTCGTTTTGTGCGTATTCTTGATTGACGGCAATGGCGAGTGAAGTCAAGTTGGCGAGTTTAGGATATTTTGTGCCGAGTGCTTGTCGCAAGTCACTTACAGAAGCTCCGTTTGGAAGCTCTAATTCGAGCGAAGATGCCCCCACAATATCTCGCGTGATGCCGAAGGCAGTGATTTTTACCTGCATATATTCAGTCAATTTTTTCTCAATATAAACAAAATTCTCCAATTGACAGCGTCATTTTTTGATAGAAAAACAACCCTTCAAATAAAAAACACATCTTAGAAATGAACTTAGTACACTGTTTCACAAATTTATTTACTTTTTTGAGTATTTCTTTTAAAATGACTCTTCACCAAAAAATCCTT
>ENA-ORXR01003483-ORXR01003483.1-marine-metagenome-genome-assembly--contig:-NODE-3483-length-14082-cov-5.950303_pt1 | contig 14082 bp, 9 predicted proteins | sample MGYA00237866_ERZ511479 | MGnify/ENA metagenome assembly ERZ511479 | reverse complement strand
TCTTCGACAACTTGGTTCAGTTCGCCTTTCTATCCTCTTGTTGATCGGGGCTCTCCTGACCGCAGCCTGTGCTGCGGAAAAGCACAGTTGGACATTGGGTTACACCCCAGATCAGTCCATCGAGTTCTCGCAGCCGGCCACGGGGGAGCCGCTGAAGCTCGACCTGTTCCTTCCCGAAGATCATCAAGCATCTCAAAAACGGCCGTGCATCGTCTTCTTCTTCGGCGGGGGCTGGTCTGGAGGTAGTACCGAACAATTTTATGCCTACTCCAAGTACTTCGCTTCCAGAGGTCTCGTCGCCATCTCGGCTCAATACCGAACCGCTAAGAGTCACAAGGCGACTCCCGACCAATGCGTCCACGATGGTAAGGCGGCGATTCGCTACATCCGCCAGCACGCCGCAGAGCTGGGGATCGACCCGACGAAAATCATCGTCGGCGGCGGATCGGCAGGTGGCCATGTGGCGGCAGCGGTGGCGATGTGTCCGAAAATCGACGTGTCGCCAGATGACCCAACTTCTTGCATCCCAAACGCCCTCGTCTTGTTAAACCCTGTCTACGACAATGGCCCAGAAGGTTTCGGCCACAATCGGGTGAAGGCCTACTGGAAAGACATCTCACCGCTTCACAACATTCACAGTGGCCAACCTCCGACGATCGTCTTCTTCGGCGAGAAAGATGTCCATGTTCCCGTCGCGACGGTCGATGCGTTTCAAAAGAAAATGACCGATGCTGGGAACGACTGTGCGAGTCATGTCTACAAAGATCAAACCCACGGCTTCTTTCACATCAGCAAGGGAGGGCGCAAGATGTTCGAGGATGTCGCCAAAAAGACCGATGCCTTTTTGGTGAAGCTCGGCTATCTCAAAGGGCCCGATTCTGTGGAAGAGTGGACGGCTGAGAGCATCAGCAAATTGAAATAGCTGCGAAGGATTTCTCAGCAGTGTTCGAGCTCAGTCGCGGATCTAGAGAAAACGACCCCAACATCACTCCGTAACTGTCCGAATCTGACGAGACCATTGTCGACTTGATTCCACATCCGTCCGGCCAGGATCGGGCTCAAGAAACGCGCTCCGAGAATTGATCTGGAACCGCGAACGCGCCTCTTCGAGTGTATGGCCTTCAAAGTCGATCATGTCATACTCCCACGCAATCGCGTCTGAATATCCCGGCAACACTGTTCGGAGACCACGAGGAATCTTCTTTTCCCGCAGTGTGTTTACATGATCGAGAACACCGGTCGCGCAGGTGTTCGTAATCGAATTGTAGTATCTAGGAGTCGTTGCTAGTTCGTTCGCTTCACCGAGCATCGATAACAAAAGATCCCGAGCCACATTTGTAGTGACACGCATGGGATAGACATAGACATCGTTGTGCCGAATATTTGTTCGAACTCCGATGAGATCTCGCTCGTCACCGATGACGTAGTAGCTCTCGAAATTTCGATAGAATCCAGCCATCGGGGAAAAGTCTTCACCTTGTTCCTTTCGAATCTCGATCGAAATCGCAAGGTAATCTCCATCTTCGAAACCGAAACTCAGGAAAGTATGAGCGAGGCCTCGCCAACTCGAAAATGGGACGACGACATAGTCGACGGAGCGAATCGAATTCAGGTCAAACGTGCGAGTCTCCCAGCGGACATTCTCTTTACCATCGGAGCCGAATTCAGAACTCCGAAAGTTCTCGATGACGACCTTGCCACTGGCTGAATCAATCTCGGCCACCGCACAAAACTTCTGATCATCTGCCCAAACTCGCTGGTTGCTAGGTCGGTTTAAACCGAACCACATCGCAGCAACAACCGCAACAACGCCCGCGAACCCTACCAAACGCAATGGTGACTTCAGCTGCCAGAGGACGACGCCGACCGCTAGCAGCAAGGCGACGCATCCCATCCAGCGAGCCCACTTGGGCCAATCCGGAAAGTAGGCTAGAGCCCCGAACGACCAAAGCAATCCAACCGAAAGAGCGGCATACGCTAAGAAGGTGACGACCGTGGTCAGCATGGTATCCCCTACCCTTCGTGGGGAGCCCAGCCGCGAACTGCCATGTATTTCTTCTCCCAGGTATCCCACAACTCCTCGATCTGTTCTTCCGAATTCGAGACTCGGAGTTCGTGGTCGAGAGGAGCTTTTCGGTTGGGACTGAAATCAGTGAGATGGAGCACGTAGGCCGGAAAATCTGGCGAAGCCTCCTCTTTGTTGGTCTTCCACATCATCAGTTTCCGAACCATTTTCGCTCCCTTCAGTTCCTTTGTAGCAACCGCGCGGCGCATGATTTCGCTGCTGGGAAGCTGCAAGTCCTTCGCCGTAACATTGGCGTCAGGAAGTTCAACGATCTCGCTGATCTGGGTGATACCGGTATCCTCTACCGTCGGCGACTTGTCATCGCGAATTCGTTCGAACTGAGGTGAGATGATCGAGGTCAGCGGTAACCTTCGGACGCCCTCCCAGCACTCTTTCTCCGCATCCCAGTTAAGCACCATCTTGTCGACGGTGGCTCCCCGAGTGGTGCGTGAAATCATATCTAGGCATGAGATCTCCGCGACCCATTCCGGACGCACCATTTGATAGGCGACCCGGTCGGAATTCACTTCGACATACTCGGAATCAACAACCATGCCCTGAAGTTTCTTGAGCAAGTCTTCGCGTTCTTCCTCCTTAAATCCGCCACCCACGCGACCGATAATGTGAAACGTTCCCGCTTCGCGAACGACAGCGAGTAACATGTCATGAAGAAGCCCTGCGCGATCATCGATCCCTTCGGCAAAACCGACCACAGCCAGGTCGACACTGTGCCGTGGCTTGATCTTGTACATTCCGCCGCTATCCGAGCGAGCGACGACGCCTTCTCCCCCTTCTTCGACAACCCATTTTTCGAAGACCTCGAGAACACCTTTGGAATCCTTCGCAGTTTTGCACTCGACTGGGTGAATGTGCTGCCCGTCGCCGAGGAGTTCGTCGAGTTTCGCCTTATTTTCCTCGGTGTTGAGGTTCAGCTCTTCACCATCGATCTCGGTGACCATGAAAGCGGCGAGGTGAAGCGAGTCGAGAGCAGCAACGTTTTCTGGCTTTCGAGCGACCCGAACCACATCATGAACTCGAGGGCGCTGATCGTCATCGCGATCGACGTAGAGTTCAGCAGAAACCATCGCAGACTTCAGTCCGGCCGCTTTGAATAGCTTGGCGGCCTCATCGAGAACGGGCAAGCCGTGCCTGAGGGTGCCTCCAGGGTTCAGGGTGAAACACTCCTTCCCATCGAAGATGACCACCGTAAACTCGCCATCGATTTTTCGGCTAACGCTGTATTCACCAGCGGGCAGACGCTTCTTCGCCAAATACTTATCGAAGGCTGACATCCGCCGACCGAGATCCCGCCGCGAGGCTTGAACTTTTCGGAGGACACCAGGATCTTCGAGGGCAATTGCCTTAGTGCTTCCGTAGGGACCCATCAGGGTCTTGAGCTGGGACTTATCGAACATAGAGAATAAGGCTAGGCCAAAACGGAAATTCCGAGGCGTATGGCTATCCATTTGTAGAATGCTCAGGGCGCGCCTGCAAGCTCTCTGACGACGATGAAAAAGTTAGGGAACGCCGGTCTTGCTAGTCGGCGGTGCAGTCGCTATGCATAGACATCCCCGATGGCCAGCCAAACGCCCAGTCCCAATACCGGCAAGAAGATCTCCGAAGGCAACACGATCCTCAGGCTCGGCATTCCCATGCTAGCTTTGACGGCGCTCTGCTTGCTGACGTTTTGGCATGTTCCGAGTTTTGACTTCGTCTTCTACGATGATCCCGTCTACGTCTCAGAGAACGCCTCATTGGCTGACGGGCTAACTCTGGCGGCGGTTCGCTACGCTTTCACGACCAACGAAGCGAACCTCTGGCATCCGATCACTTGGCTGTCTCACGGACTCGACATTCAGTTGTTTGGTCGTGAAAATGCCAGTGGGCATCACGCCGTGAATTTGGCCATCCATCTTGCCAACACCCTGCTGTTCCTGATTCTGGGGCACCGGATCGCCGCCCGCTGGAAGTCTCCATCTCCCATCGGGGTCGGCTTGATTGCCGCAGCTCTCTTCTGCGTCCATCCCCTTCACGTCGAAACGGTCGCGTGGATTTCTGATCGCAAAGGATTGCTCTCGACGTTGTTCTCGCTCATCGCCTTGGTCGCCTATCTGCGTCCAGGTCGAAGCACCATGTGGCGAATGGTGACGCTGGCCTGCTTCGTCTTAGCCATCATGGCAAAGCCCAGTTCAGTAATTCTTCCCGGAATTTTTGTCGCTCTCGATGCCACCGTTCGACGCAAAGTCGGTTTCGAAGAATCCCTCCCCGACCCTCTCGCGCTATTCCGCAAACAGTTCGTCGACAAGTGGTTGTTCGGGCTGCTTTCGATCGGGGCTGCCGCCATGGCGATTCTATTTCAGTCCGGCGGCTCTCACGATTTCTTCAAGGTCTCCTTGGCGACTCGACTGACCAGCCTTCCGGCAAGGCTCGGTTTCTACGCGCACCGAACGATCTGGCCCTCCGACCTCAATTTTTCCTACTCATTCCCCTCAGGTCACTACTTCACGATCTACTCAGTGATAGGGCTGATTCTTCTTGTCATCGGTGCGCTTCTCGCGGTGAACCTATGGAGACGTAAACCATGGTTCACGCTAGCCTGGGCTTGGGCGATTCTGGCCTTTTTGCCGGTTTCAGGAATCTCTACGGTAGGCGCATCATTTACCACAGACCGCTACACCTACTTTCTGCACGGCGGACTTTTTCTGTGGGTAGCCTTCGAACTGATTCGGTTCAAAGCGTCCCTGAAACCGCTGATGGGTCGTCTTGTTGGAGTCGGCGTTCTGGGAGTCGTAGCGCTGCTCGCAGGCCTATCTCACCTCCAAGCGAACCATTGGCGAGAGAGCGAATCGCTGTTTCTGAACTCCACGATTTCCCGGCCAAGCGAACCGATCGGCTTTACCAACTTGGGAACGTTGTATGATCGCGAGGGCCGGATAGAGGAAGCCATCGTCTATTACAAAAAGGGACTCGCCCTCAAGCCATCCGAATACATTGCCCACTACAATTTAGGCACCATTTATCGAGACCAAGGCAATACGGATGCAGCCGCAGATAGCTACCGCGATGCCCTAGACATTTACCCAGACTATCCGCCAGCTCTTCTTTCGCTCGCTCAAATTTTGATGGGCCGTTATAATACTCCAGCGTCCGCAGAAAGTCTCGATGAAGCTGTCGACCTTCTGACCAGAAGCGCCTCCAGCGCCAGACTGAATCGCCCCCTTTACCTCAACACTCTCGTTGAGGCATTCATCCTAAAGAACGACTTTCCATCCGCCACTCAAGCCCTTCGAGAGGCCCTCGCCTCACCGACTAACAACCCGGAGCTAAGAAACGAATTGGAACGAAAACGTGCGGAATTTCAAGCAGCGGGAATTTGGAAATAGACCTAGTCCCTCAGACTGTCAGGTTTGGGCCAAGCCCAGACCGAAAGGCCCGCCAAAAGCGAAACGGCGACTCCGCCCAGCAAAAAACCGAGGGCCTAGTGATCCGGTTTTGATCCGTCTTCCTTGAAGCAAATAAGGTAACCAATGATTGCTCCAAGCACGATCGAAATGATCAGTCCGAGAGCTCGCGAACGGTTCCGAGACAGCCGGTCAAATGCTAACTGAACGACTAAAACTAAAGGAAGCTCAATGGTTAGATACAGTGCACCCAACACTGCGTAAAGTAACGCTGCGGGCAAAACATACTGCGCTGGTGATGAGACAGCTGAAAGAACGGAGCGCCGCTACAAGATGCCCACAAATTGTTGTCAATATGCAGCGAACAGCAATCATACGACCGAGGCTGAAGAAGAGTCTTCTGTCTTAATGGTTCGAGGAGGGAACTGAACGCCCGGCGAGTTCCTCGTCGATGATTTCAGCAATCGTCCTTCAAGTCATCCCTATCATCCTCGTAGCTGGGAAAGTCTGATCAATTCGCCACCTGCCACAAAGATGGGAGTTGAAACTCGCCATCTTGGCTGACTGGCCTGTGTGTCTCGTAAGAGGCACGCCACAATCCATCAGCGTGCCTCCTTTAACGAGATGGCGACCTGTTGATCTTGGAGGCCGAATTGATCGCTTGGCGATCGTCTCTTGAGACCAAGGACTACAGTATCACTCACTGCGATCCCTTATTCGACGGGGCTTCGCCTTCACCCCTCCCGATCAGGAACGAGTGTTCGTTTAACTTGAAACCACTCTTCATCGCGAGCTCCGGTGTGCTCGGTGTATGTGCTCGGTGTAGATCGCAACCGTCCGTCGAGACTATTGACGGCCAAATAAGGACGCTCTACTTCTCCTTCAACGACTTGAACGTCGAGAAAAACTGCTGCTCCGCCTCAAGGCTGCCGATCAACACCAACTTTGCTTCTTCTCCCAAAAGAATATCTGGAGCTGGGTTAATGGCGCGTTCTCCGGAAATTTCGATGGCGATAATCGAACACCCAGTGCGCGACCGCAGCGCTGATTCAGCTAGAGTTTTCCCAATCAGGCTGGTCGGCACGTTGGTAGTGAAAATGTTCACGCCCTCGGCTAACAGAACGGTGTCGCTAGCACGGAGCTCGTTAAAGATCGTGTTGGCCCCCATCGAGGCGTAGGAAAGTGTCAGGTCGGCGCCGGCGCGGTGCATGCGAGCCGCGTATATGTCTTGGGTGCAGCGGCTAATGATTTGCACGTCATTGCGCAAGCGACGGTAGAAGATAGTGAGGAAAATATTCACTTCGTCATCGTGGGTCGTGACGATGACGGTAGCTGCATCACGCAGGCCAGATCTGACGAGAACATCAAAATCTGAAGCGTCGCCGACGATGGTATTGTCCGGAAAGTGCACACGGCTGGATCTTTTCTCAATGATAGTCCACTTCACCCCGGCTTTAGTCAGTTGCTCCGCTGTGGCACGACCGACACGTCCACCGCCTACAATAAGAATCGCGTTTTCCTCCTGCCGATGCTGGCCAAAGATCTCGTTGTAACGTTCGATTTGATCCTTGGTTCCGGCTAGCACGAGCACGCTGTGTTGACCGATCTCCGTGCCCGGATCAGCAGGCTCAAAACGGCCCCGGGCCCAGAGCCCGACAACCGTTAGGCCGGTTCCTTCACGAACTTGGCAGTCGGCAATGCTTTTGCCAACGAGTGGCGTCTTGGCAGGATTTGCCTCGGCGATGACGAGACCGTCAAGCTCACCGATCACGTGCGCTGCCGCATCATTTCCGATCACACGTCGAGCGAGCGCGAGCCCCATCATATTCTCCATGCGCAGCACCTTGGTGGCGCCAGCAAGCTCGAGCACATCGCGAACGGCGTCGGAAGTTGCTGAGGCTACGATGGGGATCTTGGCCGACATTTCGCGGACTGTAAACGTAACGTTAGTGTTGATCACATCATCGATGGTGGTGACGACCATCGATGCGGTATCAATACTGATGCGCTCGTAAGTTTCGGGATCGCTCCGATCACCGACCACGACAGGGACTCCGGTATTGCGAAGCTCCAGTGCCTCTTCAACCGTTGGGACAAGGAAAAAATATGGGTAGCCAAAGTCATCCAGCATGCGGATAAGCATTTTACTGATCGGTCCGTAGCGAATGAAAATCACATGCCTACGGGTGCCGGAGGGGACGCGTTGAGGAGCGCGAGCATTCTCCTGAGCCTTTATCCACGGAGCATAAAAAAATTCGATAAAGGTAAACGGCAACAGCACGAGCAAAAAAATCACGCCTGTCACAAGAACAATGATCGAAAAAATCCGCCCGAGATCAGAGTGGAAAGTAATGTCGCCGAAACCGAGTGTCGACATGACAGTGAGCGTCCAGTAAAAGCCGGTGGCCCAGCTGTGTTGCTGGCCTTCACTCTCCATGATCCAATGGAAGGTGATACTGAAAGCGGTGATGAGGAGCAAGAGGATTCCAACGAGCTTGCCCAGCGCTTTAAAATTATAACCGCTGGAACCGGAATATCGGTAGGCGGAGATGATGGTGGTGAGTGTTTTCATTACGTCTAGCGGTCGTTTCCGAGGACGAAGATGGAGTCTAGGTCAGAAGGCGACGCTATGGCTTCATTCGGCCGTCGCGGTCTGCCATGTAGTTGTTGAAATCGTAATGTGCTCCGGCTGATTCATCGTGGGCCTGTACTGCTCTTTCAAGCAATAGAGGTGCTCCTACAAAAGGTTCCAAGGCTGAGCGGCCATAAGCAGTGCCTATCCAACATGGGGAACTCAAAGGATCAACAGGTTAAAACCGAGAGGAATAGGAGAAAGTGACGGACGAGATAGTAACCGTGCCACGATAAAAGTGGATAATACTTAGGGTGGTCGCCCGCATCGACCTGCGCGCCTTCAGGCCGCATCATCACTTCAGGGCAACAAAAAAACGATCGTCGCAGTGAAAGAGAGCGCCTAGAGAATGGTGGGCATACAGGTTCACAAAAGGAAAGCTACCCGGAGAACCTAGGGAAGGTCTGATCAATTCTGCCACCTGCCACAAAAATGGGAATGGACGTCAGGTCTGGCAGCGCTGCGGGCTGAATGAAGATTGAGCCCTTCGGGTTACAGCCCAGACGCCTAGCTTCGTCGCTCTCAGAGAACGTGGCACGACTGTCTCGGTCGTCGCTGTCTGGGGCTATGACCGAGACGGTCATGCCACAGTCCCACGGCGCGGGGGTTCTCACGGGTGGCAGATCGCCGAATGAATCAGACCCTAAGACTTTTCAACTCGGTCGTATTGGGAAGAAGAGAAACCAAATCGTCATGGCGACGAGAGTGAAAAAGAACAGCGCCAATACCCAGTGAAAAACTCTTCCTATGGTGTTTTCTAGTGTTATCGGCCGAAGTTCGGTGTCCCACGCAAAGAACATTGCTGCAATCAAACACCCAAGGATCGAAAGCCGTCTTTCCATAAACAAGCTGAGGACAACTCCAATGCCCCACAAAACTCCAATGAGCCGAAAGAACACAGTCGACTTCGGGTGGAAAGGATACCATTCCTCCCTAGCACTCTGACCTCTGTCATTCCCCTCCATATTGTTTCGTTTGAGAAAGGCAAAGAGCCACCTTGTGGATTGTGTTTCAAGTGACGATCAAACGCGCAAACCGCGGTTCCCTACTCCATTCCCTCAACTTTAGACATCATCCCTAAACCAGCCAAGATTCCGATGATGGTAAACAAAGAGTTCCCTTCAAGGCGATTGTTCACGTAGAGATACGATCCTTCCGCTTGGACGCTCGGCGTTTCCGCAACCTTGAGTGAACGATCCTGTTTCAATTCTGAACCGATCAGGTCGATGGCTGCGGCTCGGATGTCGGGCTGGGTTTCGTGAATCTTTTCGTAGGGCTCGAAGGCCCCAACAGCGTCGGCATATTTTCTGCCGGGTTTCAAAAGCAGGCGCGAACCGAAGAACGGAGCGGTTCGTGAACCGTCGATCTTCATTTGGTCAGCGATCCCGGGCATCCGCTGCCAAGAGTTATAAACATGGGTCACGCCGTGCCGCGCCAAGACCTCGAAATACTCGGGGCGAAGAAAACTCTCGTTACGAATTTCGACACCGTATTGCCAGCCGGTAGGAAGATCCCCCAAGAACCGATCGAGCTGTCCCAGAAATTCCCGACCACTTTCGAAATCCGCCTTCTTGAAACGCGAAAACTCAAACATCAGCAAACCGATTTGGTCTCGGTGGGGTTCTAGGGGGCGGAGAAAATTCAAGGCGAACGAACTGGCGCTGAGGAAGTTGGGATTCTCGATTCCACGTCGATTGCCATAGCGCGGCAGATGGGAAAAGCGTTTCACCGTGATCTCCTCGGTAACCTTATAAGAGAAGCGAAAATCTGCGGGAACTTGGGAGCAAAGTGACTCGATCTGAGCCGGCTTCGGGAAGGCATAGTAGCCGGCATCGACACAAACCGTGGGGAACACCTCTGCGTATTCGGTCAGGCAATCGCGCTCGAACCGAGACTTCGCAAAACGGCCCCGATAGAAATAGCGCTGTTCGTCGTAGAGCAGCCCACACCAGCCTGGATACTTCCATGATGAAGTCCCGATCGAGACCCCGCGATCGGCCAGCTCCCGCAGAGCACAAGCCAGTTCGTGGCGCGGGAAGGTTGAGAACATATCCATGATGATAAAAGGCGGGAACCGTAATTCGGCAATTTTTAGCGAGACTCGGGGGTCAAAACCCTCTGTCATGCCCCCATGAAATTCTACGGCAAAAGCTCTGGAAACGAAAAGAACAACCCGTCAAACCTGTCACGGCGGGACTTTGTCAAGTCGTCCACCGTCGCTGCTGGCGGGCTGGTCTTTCCCAATCTGATGTTCGGGCAAGACGGAAATGGTTCTGCTCGGAAATCTCGCGATTCGGAGTGGTAAACCGGTGAACTGGGATGCTGCCAATATGACTAGTGGCGACCCAGAAATCGACCGCTTCATCGGTCGACCTGCCTATGCTGATGGCTGGGACTACGGTGCTAAAACCTTTGCATAAGCGGAAAACGAACTTCGCACCTAAACCGAGTTGGAAGCCCACCTTCCCTAGACTTCGGCGATGCCGGGCATTCTTGGGAGAGCGGAGTTGAACTTGGCTTTCGAAGCGGTTCACTGCCTACTCAGGCTAATACAAGCTCCCCAAAATCGCACTAACGTCCGAGCCTTGATCGGCACTCGGTGTCGGGACGTGCTTAGCGTCGTCGATCGCTGGCAGGGCGGCTGGCGGCAGTTGTTTCTGTGGAGCGGCTAAGAGCTTAGTCTCTTCAAGAACAGCGGCGGCAGCCCGAGCGGCGGCGGCGGCATCACTGGGAATGAGCAAGGCATCGCTGCCTTTCCAATCTGGGGGCGCATTGTAAAACTTCACTGGCTTGTTGATTTCAACTGCCAGATTAAGAGATGCGATCTGAAGTCCCTGTGTTTTGGCATAGGCTAAAATCGCTGCGAAGTCGTCAAGTTGTCGCGGGATTCGCGAGGTTGAAAACACGACCGACGCATCGTTCCGATAATGAACTATGAGTGAGTAGGAGCGGGCACAATCGACTCGAAGGATTTCGAGCTGTTCGTCGTAAAGGCGTTCATTACTGGCGATGATTAGCTCGATAGCATTGCCAATCAGCTCTTCCGAAAGATTCACTTTCCCAACCAGTGGCGGAAGATCATCGATGGTGATGATCGGCAGATCCATATGCTCATCAGCCAAACCCTTACACGGAAACGCATTGCCTTCTACATCAACGAGCCAGCCATGGTCATCGACATGAGGGATTGCTCCGGCGGTAGGACATTCCAACCAAGCAACCGGTCGTCGCTCCCGAACTTTGATGCTAACGATGTTAGGAAGCTGTCGCTCAATCCGAACATCGGCAATTTGTGGCAGAGCGTCGAGCCGCTCCTTCACTTCTTCGAGATCCAGATGAAGCAAATTCTCTCCACCGCTAATTCCAGCGTGACGCTGAATCATCGGTCGTGGTAAGTCACCGTCAGTAGTGATGAAAAGCTGCCCTAACTCGTAGTCTGGACTGTCGAGGTAGACACGATCCATGAATGCTTTTATTGCAGTCAATCCGACCACGCATCCCAGAAGCCAAATACCGATGGTAAGACCGCGTCGATTACGACGTTTTCTGCGGACAAGATTTCCTTTCCGCGAATCCATCCGCACATCGAGGCGATGGAGATTAAGATCCCGCGAAGGTTCCGCACTTTCACCGGACTTTTCATCGGCTGTCTCTGCGTCAAGATCCAACTCCGTCCGGCGAGTTTGATTGACTCGTTTATTCCGACGTCGGAGAAGACGACTAAGACTGGGGATTCGTCGATCCAAAGTATTCCTATCAGGCCCTAATACTTAAGATAGCCGAAATATATATCTTTCCAAGTTTTCTTGAAAATTTCCCGCCAGTGACCAATCACTCCTGAGCCTAGCGGCATAAGTAGAGTGAGGACGTCTCGGATTGCCGAAGTTACGCCCGAAAACGCTTTCGTGCGAGTCGGCGACGCAGAGGTCTCGGCCCTACCCTTCCGATCAACCGACGCGTCACGAAATAGGTGGGTTCAGAACGGCCTGCCGAAGTTAATGGATCCCAATAACGGCGGCGGCCTGAGGATGCAGGCTCCTTTGGGTCATTTTAGGGATCGTATTGACCTGCATCTCGTCCTCGGCAGAGATTTTGACACACCGAAGAGACCGATCCCTCATTACGCGAAAAAGGCCCCGCCGCACAGTGCGACGGAGCCTTTAGGTTGTTGGAATTTTGTTCCGGATCCGAGCAGCCTAGCGGCGGCGGCGGACAAGGAAACCAGCACCAGCGATCAGACCGAGAAGGGCAGAGCTAGGCTCAGGAACGCAGTTGTGGCAGACCCCGACAGAGACATCACCGAGACCAAGACCGTGGCCAGCAACACCGTTATCGTTACCGGCGCCAGGTGCGGTCGAACCGTAAGCATACATCTCGACGTAGACCTTTTCACCAGCGGCGAGGTTGGTCGAGAAATTGAGGTTCTGCGTGTAGAGGTCAACGCTGCTCATGTCACCGAGGTAAAGTGAGCTTGGGCCGTCAACGTTGACTGCACCGACACCGAACGCGCCGGATCCGAAGATGCCCTCGTAGCTTGTGCCAGTGGCTGTGCCGTCACCAGTCCAGATGTGCCACTCGTAGTTGGTCGGGCCATCATCAACGACGCCGATCTCGGCTTGAATGCTACCGATGGTCGTGAAACCGCCGCTTCCAGCACCTAGCTCCCAAGTCCAGACTGCGGTGTTCGTGCCACCAAAGGTGTTGCTGTTGTAGCCCGATGATTGACTTTCGTCCCATCCCTTGAAGCAAGAGACTCTATCACCGGACTGGGCTCCGTTGAGGCCAGAACCGTTGTCGTCAAACCAACCACCAGAATTTCCGACATTCGACGAGAAATTGCCTGTGAGGCAATCGGCCGAGCTAGTCCCGGTGTGGTCGGTGTTGAGCCAACCAGCCTCCTGATTGAAGTCGACCGTGTCACATGCAACGGCGCTACCAGTGAACTGCTTGATCGGCGTTGCGGTATTTAGTGTGCGAACCGGAGCAGTCTTAACACCGTCGTAGGCGGTAACAACGCCGGCAAACTGGCGAGTCTGTGCATCTGCACTTCCAGCTGCGATGACGCCGCTTGCGAGAACGATAACGAATTTACGATTAATTTTCATGGGTATTTAAATTATGTGTGAGCATCAATTATAATACCAATAGCCAATTATGCAAGACCTAAATAGATATTCTCTTAAATAAAACTATCAGAATAATCACATCGTGTCATTTTTGAGAACCTCAAGCTCAGAAGCTACCCCGAAAACATACAGATTTGCGAAGCTGGCCACTGAGAGAGAGTTGTTTGTGATACCAGCCTCAACCTCCAGGCTCGAGAGTGGCTCCATTTTCTTAAAACCGAGAGACGACTTAGCCCAATGGGACAGCACGCGATGAACGGGCGTGTGTTTTTCTTAATTTCTGAGGGAAGGCCGTGCGTAGCCCGCAAGAGGCTGGCTGCCGCATAATGGTTTCCGGTTCGCATAGCGCTACCGTTCATCAGCGTCGCTCTGAGATGGCTACTCGCGCCTGCTGGTCGAGAACGGGAAGGAGAAGTTCCCTCGGCATGAAGCCAAGCCGCTGCGGATGGCGGGTTTGGTTAACCGCACGAGGACATTGCCTGGCAGCCTGCTGTGAAGAAGGCACTTTCTGTAAGGCTCGAGCTAGCGAAACGCCTCAGGGCTGAGATTTTGGTTTGCCGCCTCGACCGATAGCGGCGCAATCCGACTGCGGATGCTCGGGAAAACGACACGCTACTTCACGGTAGCCAAAGTCCGCAACTACATGCCAGGCTGTCATGATGGTATCATGGTATCTGCGATAATATCTATCTTGGCGGTCGGTCTATTCGTCGCCGTCCGCGGGCGAGCAACGGCGGCGGCCTTAGAAAGTAGGCTACTTTCGGTCATTCTAGCAGGGTGCTGAAAAACTCGGCAACCTGTCGTTTTGAAGGAATTGTTGAATAGAAAAGCGGCTTCGCCGAATCGAAGGCTGCGCAA
>ENA-ORXR01003481-ORXR01003481.1-marine-metagenome-genome-assembly--contig:-NODE-3481-length-14083-cov-181.280380_pt1 | contig 14083 bp, 11 predicted proteins | sample MGYA00237866_ERZ511479 | MGnify/ENA metagenome assembly ERZ511479 | reverse complement strand
GCGGCGGTTTCCAACCGCCGACAGTAGGAACGGGAATACGCCAACGCGCTCGTCACCGCCTAGGAAGGCGATGGCACGAACACGCCCTGGAAGGGCAAGGTACGTCTAGTTCATCTACTGCGGCATTTCGGATAAAGGCGGTGTAGCATCCTGTAGCATTCAAGCGGTAAGGCCATGTCAGTCGATCCGGATATAGTGCTTCTTCCTCGTTCAACATTCTCCGCGAAAACCCGCCGCCAACTTATTCCCCAACCGTGATCGCGTGCATGATACTCGAAGCCGGCACGCAACTTTTGACGACCATCTGAGTGATGTAGCCGCGCTTTTCATTCGTGCTTTTATAATCTAAGGTGTTGGTGCTCGCAACAAGGCCAACGAGGTTTCCTTTGTCATCGAGAATGGGGCTGCCACTGCTCCCTTGCGCATAGTCCGCTGTGATCGCCATGCGATGCACCTTCGTGCCATTGTCATTAAAAATGAAATGCCGCGAAACCACCCCTTGCGTGTAGGTGAAAAATCGTCCTCGCGGATGATGAATCGCGTGCACGGTTTCACCGATTTCAGGGTCGGTTCCCAAGGGAAGGGGACGGAGCTTCGCGCCTTTGGCTTCAAAGATCGCGAGGTCATTTGCTTTGCTCGCGGCAAGGACTCGGGTCACCGGAAAAATCCGGCGATCCTTCGTCATGATCGCGATCGCTTCGTTTAGTCCCTTCTCATCTTCTAGCACATGGTAGTTGGTAACAAAGATTCCGTTTTTCCCAATCGCGACCGCTCCGGCGCAGGAGATATGCCAATTCGGGCAGTGCCCGCAATTATACAGGGAGCCGACCATCACCACGCTATTATCACATTTATCAACCAAGCGATCTTGGCTCAGCGATTTCGTGGCCATGTTGGCCAGCGTGATTTCAGGCGCAGAGTTGGTCGCAGCTGCAAGCTCTTTCTGAAACGCCTTCGGATCTGGGAAAACTCCTTTTTTCAAAAGGTGCTCGGTTCCCTTTTGAAAGTACTCACGCATCGCATCGTCGTCGATTACTTCGACTGCGGTCACAGGGTTTAAACAGAGAAATCCTGCCGTCAACATAGTTGCCACGAGGAACGGAGAGAAGCGAGGGAAAGAAGGGGTCAGTAAATTCATAATAAGAAGAGGCCGATTGTTGTGGATGAAGGCAGTGATCTACGGATGAGTTAGAAGGTGACAAATACGATGATCGAGGTTTGAAGGCGAGGCATTTCGATACGGACTTAACAACGTGGTAAGATGTGAACTGGGTAGTCCAGGAATCGCCACTTCGATAGGACGACCCAAATGATTTAGGCTATTCAATTTTGCCGTCGAGTTTTGTGGCAAGATAAGAATGGTCCGCCAAGCTCGGGGTATGTGCGCCAGGCGCGTTGCTTCGATTGTCGTCGGAGCTTGCGGTAAATTGATCACCACTACGCCCGCGCCTTTTGCATAGTTGAGCATGACCGCCGAGGCAGCATCGGGTACCTTCGGAAAGACCAGCCACGTATCTGGAAGAACGGTTTGCATCTTTGGAATGGTCAATCGCGCCGAGGTCACATTGCGAATTAGTGGTGGCTCAAATTGTGCCTTCCCGCCTGCAAGTGAATGGCCGCCCGCATGTGTATGTGAATGGCCGCCTGCATGTGAATGGCCGCCTGCATGTGAATGGCCGCCTGCATGTGAATGGCCGCCCGCATGTCTATGCGAATGGCCGTGTGAATGTGTATGCGAATGGCTTCCGTGCGAGTGCGCCCCATGCGAATGCTTGGGAGCTTGGCGTTGAGCCTGATTTGGTTGCTGCTTCTGTGTCTGCGGAAAACGAATCTGACTGTAACAAGCGCTTGAAACCAAAAGCCCGAGACAAAAGCCTGCGCGGATCGGTCTGTCAAAAAGCAGGTGAAGCGGGATAAAATGTGTTTTCATAAGGTTTCCGACGGGTTCATTGGTTGCATTATTCAGGCCAGAGGCGGTTCTGCTCTTGCAGTATCTTACCACTTTGTTCATCCATACCCCCTAAAAACACTGGAAAAATTTCATGGCGTATCCGTTTAAAGACATTGAAGCACGTTGGCAGACCTTTTGGGAAGAAAACAAAACCTTTGCGACCCCCGCAAAGCCAGACCTTGATCGAGAAAAAATGTATATTCTCGATATGTTCCCATATCCAAGTGGTGACGGGTTGCATGTCGGCCACCCCGAAGGCTACACCGCGACCGATATCATGGCACGCTACAAGCGCATGTGCGGGGTCCAAGTCTTGCATCCCATGGGCTGGGATTCATTTGGCTTACCGGCCGAGCAACACGCGATCAAAACCGGGGTGCATCCCAGCATTCAAACCCGTAAAAATATCGATACCTTTCGGGCTCAATTAAAAATGCTCGGATTCTCCTACGACTGGGATCGCGAAATCGCGACCTCTCATCCAAATTATTATAAGTGGACCCAATGGATTTTTCTCAAGCTCCATGAACGTGGCCTGGCCTACGTGTCCGAACAACCGGTAAACTGGTGTCCCGAGTTGGGCACCGTGTTGGCCAACGAAGAAGTCATCGATGGCAAGAGCGAAGTCGGCGGCCATCCTGTGGTTCGTCGCCCCATGAAGCAGTGGATGCTCAAGATCACCGAGTACGCCGACAAGCTTTTGGAAGGCTTGGATGATTTGGATTGGCCCGAGTCGACCAAAAAATTGCAGCGCGATTGGATCGGCCGCTCGGAAGGCGCGGAAGTTGATTTCGCTGTCTCCGGGCACGAGGGCGAAACAGTTCGCGTTTATACCACGCGTCCGGACACCTTGTTCGGCGCCACTTATATGGTGCTCGCTCCCGAGCATGCTTTGGTAGAAAAAATCATGTCAGCGGATCAAGCTGCCGAGGTGCAGGCCTACGTTGAAGCGGCATCACGGAAAAGCGAACGGGATCGCACCGCATCGCGCGAAAAAACCGGCGTCTTTATCGGCGCCATGGCGGTCAACCCGGTCAACGGAGCCGAGATTCCCATTTGGATCTCCGACTATGTGTTGGCCACCTATGGAACCGGAGCCATCATGGCGGTTCCCGCACATGACGAACGCGATTACGAATTTGCCACCGCATTCGAGTTGCCGATCGTCGAAGTCATTTCGGGTGGCAACATCGCGGAGGCGGCCTGGACTGGCGACGGAGAATTAGTGAACTCGGCCAATGACGACGTATCGCTCAACGGCTTGCTCGTCGACGATTCTAAAGCGAAAATTATCGATTGGCTCGAAGCTAAAGGGCAGGGGACTCGCACCGTTAATACCAAATTGCGTGACTGGCTCTTCAGTCGGCAGCGCTACTGGGGTGAACCGTTCCCCATCGCCTATGTAAACGATGAGCCACATCCTCTCTCTGTGGATGACTTGCCGATCGTCGCACCGCCACTTGAATCCTATGAATCCGAAGGCACCACCGAAGGTCCTTTGGCCAACGCGGTGGATTGGTGTCAGACAGAATTGAATGGCCAGCCGGCGCGGCGCGAAACCAACACCATGCCGCAGTGGGCTGGAAGCTGCTGGTACTACCTTCGCTTTATCGACCCACGAAATGAAGAGGCCTTGATCGACCCTGATCTCGAAAAGTTTTGGATGCCGGTTGACTTGTACATCGGTGGAGCCGAGCACGCCAACTTGCATTTGTTGTACGCGCGTTTCTGGCATAAAGTCTTGTACGATGCAGGCGTCGTCAGCACCTCCGAGCCATTCCGGAAATTATTTCACCAAGGAATGATCACGGGGCCAACCGAGTTTACCTTGTTCCGTGATGCGAATGGGCATGCGATCAATCCGCCATCTAAGGGGTCGGCGGCAGAAGATGAAGCGTCTTCTGAAAAGTTGGATGCTGAAGCGGTGGTCAAAAAGGGCGACGGCTTTGTCTGGAAAGAAGACCCTGCTATCAAAATTTTGAGTCGTGCCTACAAAATGAGTAAAAGCCGTGGCAACGTGGTGAATCCTAATGACATTGTGGAAAAGTACGGCGCCGACTCGCTTCGTCTCTATGAAATGTTCATGGGACCGCTCGAGCAGGTCAAGCCGTGGAACACAGATGGGGTGCAGGGTGTCTACAAATTTCTCGACCGGACTTGGCGCTGGATCACGGATGACGACGGAAATGCGGTTGTCGTCGATCGGGAATTATCCGCCGACGAATTGACCATCTTGCATCAAACGATCAAGCGCGTCACCGAGAGCATTGATTCCTTGCGCTTGAACACCGGCATCGCGGCCATGATGGAATTTTTGAATGCGGCCACGAAATGGGCGGATGTTCCAAGGGAAGCAGCGGAATGCCTTACCTTGATTTTAAGTCCGTTTGCGCCGCATCTGTCTGAGGAGCTTTGGCGAAAAATGGGTCATTCGGAGAGTAGCGCCTATGTTTCTTGGCCCGTTTTCGACGAAAAATTCCTCCAGAAGTCAGAATTTGAGTGCGTGGTGCAGGTGAATGGGAAGCTCAAGGCTCGCTTGATGATGTCGGTCGAAGCCGGAAAAGACGAAGTTTTGGCCTTGGTAAAGGCGGAACCCACCATCGCTGCGCTACTTGAAGGGAAAACGATTCGGAAAGAAATTGTCGTTCCAGGTCGCTTGGTAAATCTGGTCGTCAGCTAAATCGTTTAAAAAACGGATGGCTCCCTCATTTGCCATTGCAAACAAGGGGGCCTTGTCCTACATCTTGGGCCGAAATCTAGGGTATTATTGGTATGAAATTTAACGCATCAGGCTGCACAAGCGGCTATATTTTTGCAGTCACCATCTTTGTGATGGTCATTCTTCAGGCACCGGCAGTTTTTGCCCAAGCGCCTTCTGCTGTCGAATCCTCCTCTCAAACCGCAGTCAAACCTGCGACTGAAGCTGCGAAACCAACCGTACGGAAGCGTAATTTGGACGAAATCATCAAGCTTCTTGAGAAAAAAGCCAAAGATCAAAAGCAGGCTGGAGCTCCGGTCTCACAGTTTCCGACTAAAGTCGGAGCCGCTCCTTCTACCATCACTGGAGAGGTGAAAACGGGGGCACCAACCCCGCCTGCTGCGACCAAGATCCTAGGTGCCTCAGGATTCACCCCTGCCGAACCAAGCATCAAACCGGCTGGGATTGTGTCTGGCGTGAACGCGCCGCTTTCCCCTCCTAGCGTTTCTTCAGGTCTGACTAAATTGCCACCCCCATCAGCTGGCCTCAAAGCGACCCCGCTTGCACCACCAACTGGCGTTTCCGCAACCAAGTTATCTGCGCCGTCTGTACCGTCTTCTGCGTCTGTACCGTCTTCTGCGTCTGTAACAGCTTCTGCGTCTGTACCTGGTTCGGCCCCATCCGTTTCATTGCCTTCTCCTGTCAAGTTGACCGCGCCTGGATCCAGTGTTTTACCGACCACATTGCCTTCGATTTCGAATCCTAAAGGGCAAATTCCTACCGCGGATCTTCCAAAAATTCCGAATGCAACCAGTGGTTTGAGTGCTGGTAGTCCTTCTGGCCTTGGCGCAAAGTTAGCGCTTCCCACGATTCCTTCTGCGAGTAACGCAGCAACCGTGGCCCCACGGATTCCGAAGGCACCGAACTCTGCTGCCACGCGTGCGCCTTCATCCTATGCATCGCCTCAACCGCTTCCTCCACCCACCTCTTTAGGCAATACCGGTGGGACTCGCCTTGCACCACCACCGGGAGTTTCATCGATTCCATCGCCACCTCGTACCCGTCCATCTTTTGGCATCCAGCCACGCGAAGCACCTGCACCACGCACCCGTTCATCCGTAACCCTTCCGTCCCCTCGTGATATGGGCGGCTATACACCAGGCAGTTTCCGCCCGTCAAAAAGTTTTGGCTCAACAACAATTCCTAAATCGAGCGCGGTAACCCCATCCCTTGGTGCGGTGGAAATTCCGATTTCGGGCAGTACTCCAGAAGACCGCACCGTGCGTAATATTTCAGGTGATAAGTTTAGCCAAGAAGAATTAGCACGTATTCAAAATCGATTGAATTCCGAGATGCGGAAAGCACGTACCGGTCGGTCTGCTACATCTAGTTCGCGTTCCGGAATGTCTCCACCAGACATCCGCCGGAATCTTTCCTCAACTTCTTCAACCGCGACAAAAACATCTACGGTTCGGAGCACCGCTCGTGCAGCCTCTCCGTTAGATAAATACGTTTCCTCAAAAACCTTCCCGAGTCTACAACGCTCAAGTTCCGGGCTCGAATTACCCAGCGACCGACTTCGTGGTAGCCACTCCGGATTTGCGTTTGGTGACAACATCGGATTCGATCGTCTCGAGATCGAAGGTTTGGTGCGTGAATCTCGTCGTGTCGCTGAAGAAATGTCAAAAGCACAAGAGGTAGCTGCCCTCACTACAGATGCGTGGCGCGGCGACGGTCCGAACTCGTGGCGCTATGCTGGCGACTGGCTCAACGGAACCATGCATGGCAATGGCCGTCTAAGTTTCCGCGATGGCTGGGATTACTCCGGCACCTGGATTAACGGTCTCATGGACGGCGAAGGAACTCTCCAGCTACCTGACGGAACCGTTTACGAAGGTGGCTGGGAAGCTGGTTACATGCAGGGTGAAGGCACGTTGACCTATCCAGACGGATGGCAGTTTGTCGGAGAGTGGGACCTAGGTCGCATCGGCGGTCAGGGCGTTCTAGTTCAACCAGGCTATTAAACCTCTTCGGTCAAAAGCTACAATTTTCAGGGTCTGTTGATACGCAACAGACCCTTTTTTAGGACCCAAGGAAATGACCACTTCTTCCGTCCGCAATTTTCTTCTCCTTCTGCTATGGCTATCTCCATCTGTTTCTTTCTTTGCGCAGGAAAAAACAAGCGAGCCGCCCGATCCCATTCAAAAAGTGGCTTCCGCTAATTCGATTTTTGCGGATAAACAGTTGGAGGCAGCGGTTCGCCGTCAGGTCTTTGCCAAGCGAAATACCTCTGAGCCTCTAGGCGCCGAAGATGTAAAGCATGTCTCGACGGTTCAGCCCGATTCGGTTGAGACGGGGGCTGAAATCAAAAGCCTCGAAGGCCTTCAGCACTGTCTAGAGCTTTCTCTCCTCGAGCTCCCGCATCATCAGATCAGCGACTTAAAGCCTTTGACGGGTCTTAAGAAGCTGCAGTCGATCACCTTGTCACATAATCGGATTCAATCCCTCGAAGGGCTCGAGGGCTGCTCTAAGCTGCAATACTTAAACCTAGAGCATAATCAGGTCGCTAGCTTGAAACCATTGGCTGGGTTGAAGCAGATAAACCCGTTCTCGAGGGTGAAACCTCAACAAGATCCATGGAGGGGGGATCACGCCTCATAGGGGGCCGTATCAGAACTCGGAATCCGTGGAATTCGAAAGTCTGAAACGAGGATGCTGAAAGCATCAAATAAAAAAGCCCCAGGCTTCAGCCTGGGGTTTCAGAGCGTGCACCTATGCGTGCTGAAAGTACGCCGGAAGGGTTAAACGATGATGCATTATTCCCATGCCTATATCTTTCTATTTTCAACCAAAGGGCGAGAGCCAACAATGGCAGGCGGGATATGGTTGGTTTCGTGTAAGTCCGAAAAGATACTGATCTAATATCCGTCTTTATCGAAAATCAGGCCGAGCAACATTAAGTGCCCCCTTTCAAGACGAGTTTCGGAAATTTCTAACAATCTATCAAATTGAACATGATGAACGTTATCTGTGGGGCTAACGGACAGGTAGCTCAACGTTCTGGCGTACTTTCAGCACGCAACGGATTGCACACTCCAAACCCCAGGCTGAAGCCTGGGGCTTTTAAGTTTGATGCTTTCAGCATCTTATTCGGATATTCGAAACAAGGACTCAACCGATTGTTTGTGAGTTTTGATACAGCCCGTTTGACCGATGCTCCGAAGCGGTGCACCAGCGGGGCGCACGAAAAAACGGTGCTCTAATTCGCCTGCCACAAACGTGTCATGCCAAAAATGGTTTGTGTTGAGGCGTGCGCCATCTCTTGGGCGCGGTCAGTTTACCGGATACTCTCGCCTCCACGGCGATCAAATGGAATCATTTCGGGACCAGCTCTAGGCCTGTTCATCGCAAGGCTCGCCAAGAAGCGCTTCATTTTGCCAGCGCTGGATACGCGTCATGGTCAGGCTATTCGGCTGCGCTAAACTCGGTTCGGTAAAGATCCGCAAATAGTGATCCGTCAGCCCGCGCAGCCGCCCACTTTTTTCAACCGTTTCCCAGAGAACCATCTGTTCCGTACCGATGCTTCGATCGGCAAAGGCTTTTTCAGAAGCGGCAATTACAGCCTTCATTTCTGCAAAACGCTGCTTCTTCGTTTGCGGGTCAATTTGATCGGGCATTTCTGCGGCCTGAGTGCCAGGGCGTTTGCTGTAACTGAAAATGTGAGCTCCCGCAAAGGCGACGTCTTGGGCAAAGGCCAACGTCTCTTGATGCTCTGCTTCTGTTTCACCCGGAAAGCCCACGATGATGTCGGTGGTGAATCCCATGTCGGGAATCGCAGCCCGTATAAGATCAATCTTGGCCTTGTAGGTAGCATCATCATAATGACGATTCATCCGTCGCAGAACGCTGTTACTTCCGGACTGTAGACTCATGTGAAGGTGACGGCAAAGGCGATGCCCAAAGCGCTTCCAAAGGACAATCCACTCTGATTTAAAATTCCATGGTTCCAGCGAGGATAAGCGAAGGCGAGGGATCGATGTTTCACTCAAAATTCGTTCGACGAGCCAGCCGAGATCTTGATCGAGATCGAGCCCGTACGAGCCTGCGTGAACCCCTGTGAGCACCGCCTCCTGGCAACCGGTATTACTTAAGGTATCAATCTCCAAGATGATGTCTTCTGCGGTTCGACTCCGCGAAACCCCACGTGCCACGGTGGTCAGGCAAAAGCTGCAGCGCATGTTGCAACCATCTTGGATTTTGACGAAAGCCCGCGTATTCGAAAGCGCAAGCGGGTAGACATTATTCTGCCGTTCCTTTTGAACATCCATGCCGAGGCTCAGCCCTTCGAGCCCGAAGCGCTCTTTAACCAGGGCTTCAATTTCTTCCTTTTGGTCAATCGGTAAGACGTAGTCGGCAGAGGAGAACTCATCGGGATGCAGCTCACTATGACAGCCTGTCACCACGATCTTTTGTTCAGCGTGAAGCGGGCGGGCGGCTTTGCGTGAGTCATCCCCCGCATTTTTTGTCACGGTGCAGGTATTGATCACGCGGATGTCGGCAAGCTTTCCATCCGTAACTACTTCGTGACCAGCCAGGCGGAATCCACGCGCCATGCGTTCTGACTCCGCGAGATTCAACCGACATCCCAATGTTTTAAAGTGAATTTTTGCCATCTTTTTTCTTTAGCAGGCTAGTTATGGTACTCGCCTGTCATAAATCGACAAAAGCGCGAGTCAACCCTTGGATTCGAGTTCCATTCGAGCGACTTGGCATTAAGCTCTCCTGCTTGCTTTGTTTAGGCGGGACTTTCCCCGTCGCTACTTTTCTGTTTACTCTTTTTTTTCCGTTTCACCGGTTTTTGATCCGGCAAAAGCCCCCGTAGGGTCAATTTTTTGCCATAACAAAGTAGAATATCGCCGGGGAAAATTTCGGTTTGTCCCTTTGGTACCGGAATGGTCAGGCCTTGGCGATCGATACTGAGGATGGTGATTTCCATGTCATTCAGGCCCGCGTCTTCGATGGTTTTATTCGCCATGGTCGACATGTCAGACACGGGGACTTCAGCCACGGTGTAACCTTTGGTGAGCTTTAAGCGCTGGGTGATGTCGAGATCATCATAGCGTAAATGCTCTTCGAGGTATTCGACCATGGCCAATGCGATGTCTACCCCGGTTGCCTTTTCGATGCCTTCCAAGCCGGGGGAAGAGTTTACCTCCATCACCACGGGGCCATCTTCGCTTTCGAGTAGATCGACACCCGCCACGCGAAGGCCCATGATCTGCGCCGCCATGACCGCGGTACGCTCGTAATCTTCGTCGAGTGTAACCGCTTCAATCGTTCCACCCCGGTGCACATTGCTGCGGAATTCCGTGCCGACGGCACGTCGCCGCATCGCAGCCACCACTTGATCACCGATAACAAAGGCACGCACATCTTTCCCGCGACTCTCTGAAACGAATTTCTGAATCAACAAGTTCTGCTTGGTGAACTGCAGGGTTTCGATGATCGCTTCAGCCACCTTCTCGTTGTCGGCTAGAATCACACCAATGCCTTGGGTTCCTTCGAGTAACTTAACGATCACAGGAGCGCCACCGACATTGCGAATAGCGGGTAACACATCTTTTTTACGTTTAACAAAGGCGCTCTGAGGAATACCAATGTCATGTCGGCTGAGCACTTGCAGCGAGCGGAGTTTGTCACGGGAAACCGAAATCGCTTGAGATGCAGATAAGGAGAATACCCCCATTTGCTCAAATTGACGGACAATCGCGGTGCCGAAAAAAGTAACCGAAGATCCGATGCGCGGGATGACCGCATCAAACTCAGAAATGGTCTTACCTGCGTAGGTGAGCTCTGGATTTTCTTCTTCAACATAGATGCCAAATTTCATTGCATCCATGATCTCGACCGTGTGGCCGCGTTTTTCCGCGGTTTCGCGGATGCGATTTGTACTGTATCCATCCGGCATCCGAGAAAGTAGGGCGATACGAAGGGCTTCATTATTATCGGTCATCTGTGGTTTCTTTCGCTAAATATTTCTCTTCTGAATCTATATAGTAATTGGTCAAGGCTTTGCGGCCCAAAAGGCAGCGGATACGCATGCCACTGCGGTTACTTAGGCTGAATTCCGTCTGCTGAGGCGTTCCATTTATCACCATCTCTGTTCGCACAAAAATACGGGTTTGTTTGCTTCCATTACTGGATTTGACCGTATCAATCCGATGCACATCACATTCGATAACGCAGGATTTGTTAAGTTTTCGGGATGTGATTAAGCGGAATCGGACTCGATCATCGTCGAGCCACTCAATCTCCGTTGCGTCCAGACTGCTCGTTTTCGCACCAGAGTCTAGTTTTGCAATCATATGGTCAACTGACCAGTCAGGGAAAGAGATCCTTTCCCGCCATCCAAGTACAGGTTTCATGCTGTCCCTTCCGTTGCTTGAAAAAGAAAGGCAAGATCAATTCGTCAGATGGATTCGAATGATTTTGCCCCTTTAATGAGTCGCTTTGAAAGTAAGCCTGTAGCTCATTCTCAGACAACCCTGCTCATCCTTGGCGTCGCGTTGCGACTCAAATGTAGGGTTGCGACATAGGGGCTGTATCCGAACTAACCTGCAAGGCGGTTTTTTCGATTCAGCGGTTCCCCAATCGCAATCGCCTGAAAGGCGAAAACAACGTAGCGATGGGCAACGCCCATCGGTCCGAATGAGAGTTTATGGAAGCCTTTCAGGCTTCCAAGGCAACGGGATAAATCCCGTTGCGACAAACGCGGAATAAATTCCGCGCCATACGGGTAGGCTCCATATTTCGTAAGAAGAAGTGATGCGCCGAAGGCCAAGGAGCGGCGGTTTCCAACCGCCGACAGTGCGATGCATTTCGTTTGAAACGACCTATCTAGTGAAAAGCCAAACCCAAAGTGGAAGCCTTTCTGGCTTCCAAGGCTGGAGCCATTTTCCGATGGGCGTTGCCCATCGCTACGCTATGCAAGCCTTTCAGGCATGGGATTCTCCGCGTACAGCTTTCGCCGCAAAGCACGCTCTAGAATTAAACAGATGAGTTTTACACCCCAAAATGCGCTGTTACACGGCCCCCGATCAAATGCCTCCGCTTCTCGGATCTGAAGTTTGGCTTTTAACTAGATAGGTCGTTTCAACCGAGATGGTTTCCACTGTCGGCGGTTGGAAACCGCCGCTCCTTGGCCTGCGGCGCATCACTTCTTTTGCGGAATTATGGATCCTACTAAGGTGGCGCGGATTTCAATTCGCGTCGCCGCTTCGCGGCTCTAAAACTCGTCTCACAAATTGTCGTCCCTGATTTCAGATTCAGACTGTTCCAAACCTCTTAGATTCACGTGGTAGACCTTGGTGTTCGAGATAGACCTTCGTGTTCGCGACATTTCGATGAACTATGCCGACTATCGGGCCGGTAGAAGAGAAGAAGTCGAAGCTTTAGTTTAAAAAGGATTTTCCACGCGGCATCGCATCCATACCAAATGCATCCGCAACGGTTTGCGCGATGTCGTAAAACCCGATGCGTAGGCCGGCTTCTCTTGGAGCGCGACCGGGCTCGACCATAAGCAGCGGAACAAATTCGCGCGTGTGATCCGTTCCTGCGTAGGTCGGATCATTGCCATGGTCGGCGGTAATGAGGAGGATGTCATCCTTACGAAGTTTGGGGAGAAAAGCTTCCAGCCATTGATCCGTATCTTCTAGGCATCGCGCATAACCCTCTGGATCTCGTCGATGTCCATAAAGCATGTCATAATCAATGAAGTTCGCGAAAACAAATCCGTCGTCGATTTCCTCGGCGAGGCGATCTACCTCACGCATTGAATCTGCATTGCCACCAGTATGCCACCCTTGGGTAATGCCACGATGAGCAAAAATATCTTCGATTTTACCCACCGAGTAAACTGGGACACCGCTTGATTTTAGTTTTTCCAAAATCGTTGGCTCGTCCGCTTTGAAGGCGTAATCTTTGCGCTCTTGGGTCCGGGTGAAATTTCCCGGCTCTCCGATGAAGGGGCGAGCGATTACTCGCCCAACTCGTAGTGGATCACACAATTCGCGGGCGATCTCACAGGCCGCATAAAGTTCGTCAATTGGGACTACATCGGTGTGAGACGCTATTTGATAGACGGAATCTGCGCTGGTATAGACAATGAATTTGCCGGACTCCATTGACTCCCGGCCAAGCTCCTCGATGATTTGGGTCCCGCTCCCATGACGGTTTCCTAGGATCCCTCGGCCCGTGCGTTCCACGAATGAATCGGTAAGTTCAGCGGGAAAGCTTGGGGCGGCTTTGGGGAAAAGATGAAAGCCAGGGTTTAATTCGAGGCCCGCGATTTCCCAATGCCCAGTGATGGTATCTTTGCCTTGAGAAACTTCCTGTAAAGCTCCCCAAGTAGCTTTTGGGGCCGTAGCCGCTGGAATGCCTCGGATTTCTTCGCGGCCAACCAAGGCGGGAATGTTGCCTAATCCAAGGCTTTGAAAAACGGGCATATAAAGCCCGCCGTTTTGCTCTGCTGTGTGTTGAAGGGTTGCCGAGCCTACGTCACCGTAGGCTGCGGCATCCGGTGCTTCTCCGATGCCTACTGAATCAAGTACCACCAAGAAGAAGCGCATTCGGGCTCTCTAGTTGCCAGAAGGAATGACGCGAGGGATCAAATCGCTCGCTTTTTCAGCTGCGTTACCCGCGGCATCTTTGGTAGCGTCAGCTGCTTTTTCAAGTAGGTTACCCGTTCCGCCAACCGCTTGTCCCGCGCCCGATTTAACGCGGTTGAGGAGGCCACCCGCTGCATCAGCCGTGTTACCTGCTGCGTCTTTGGTAGCATCCGCAGCTTTTTCAAGTAGGTTACCAGTTCCGCCAACGGCTTGTCCCGCGCCTGATTTAACGCGGTTGAGAAGGCCACCCGCTGCATCGGCCGTGTTACCTGCTGCGTCTTTGGTAGCATCCGCAGCTTTTTCAAGTAGGTTACCGGTTCCGCCAACCGCTTGTCCCGCGCCTGATTTAACGCGGTTGAGGAGGCCACCTGCTGCATCAGCGGTGTTACCTGCTGCAGGAACCGCAATGCCTGCTGATGGTACAGAAGGCACGTTGATCGAAGGCTTAGGCACGTTGATCGAAGGCTTAGGCACGTTGATCGAAGGTACAGAAGGCACATTGATCGAAGGCTTAGGCACGTTGATCGAAGGCTTAGGCACGTTGATCGAAGGCTTAGGCACGTTGATCGAAGGTACAGAAGGCACGTTGATCGAAGGCTTAGGCACGTTGATCGAAGGTGCGGTTGGCGATGGAAGGGTGGGGATTTTCATCTCAGGGTCTTTGATCGACGGTACGGCTGGAAGGCCAACTTTTGGAACCGCGATGTTCGGTTTTGGAGCCGTGATGTTCGGTTTTGGAACCGCGATGTTCGGTTTTGGAACCGCGAT
>ENA-ORXR01003479-ORXR01003479.1-marine-metagenome-genome-assembly--contig:-NODE-3479-length-14087-cov-3.075660_pt1 | contig 14087 bp, 8 predicted proteins | sample MGYA00237866_ERZ511479 | MGnify/ENA metagenome assembly ERZ511479 | reverse complement strand
ACAGCATCAAGCACTTACGCTCGCCTTTAGGCGATAACTTTAAACAGCTTCCATTAAAAAAATTGCAACATGAAACGGATAAGCACGACTCTCATTCTCCTTTTTTTCTACCTATCCCTTTTTTCTCAATACACCATTAGTGGAACGATTGTGTCGGCGAACAAAAAACCAATTGAGTTTACGTCAGTCAGTATTTTTCCTACAAAAGATAGCGCCGACATTAAAGGTGTTATTTCTAATAAAGACGGAATGTTTCGAATCGTTGATTTACAAAATGATAATTACCAGCTAACGATTCAAATGTTGGGTTACGAAGATCATGTTATCCAAATAACTATTTCGGAAGACATAGATATAGGAATGATAAAGGTCAAGGAAGAAACAGCATTGTTGGGTGAAATAGAAGTGGTGGCAGAACAATCAACTTTGGAAAGTCGCCTCGGTAAAAAAGTACTTCGAATCGGACAGGATTTAACGCTGGCTGGGAGTAGTGCTTTTGAAGCGTTGGAAAATATTCCTTCCGTGACGACCACGCAAAGAGGGCAGGTGCAGATAAGAGGCAATTCGAATGTGATTGTTTATATCAATGGAAAAGAAACCAGACGTGATCCTGCCACCCTGAAATATATCTCTGCTGAAGTCCTGGAAAAAATTGAAGTGATTACCAATCCATCTGCCAAGTACGATGCTGAAGGAGTGGGAGGAATTATAAATGTGGTTTATAAAAAAGGACGTACTTCTAAATTTAAACTAGAAGCGATTGCCAATGCTTCTTTCGTGACGGACCCATTTAACTTCAGTCCGAATGTGGGTTTAAATGCGAGTTTAGCTAAAGATAAAATTTCCTTTTTTACAAATGTATCACTTGATCTTGATCAGTATGTCGATAACTTTAATTCGAGGCGGGAAAATTATTCTGATAGCTTGCAGTTGTATGAAAATGAGGTGCGAATGGAAGGGAATGGTTATGTTGGAAATTTTAATTTGGGATTGGAATATGAGATCGATTCTACCTTGTCGATGGCACTTGAATTGAACTATGACCGATGGTTTTTTGAAGATGAATCAACTCAAGTCAACAGGTTTAATTATGCAAATGATTTTTCGGAAGTAGTTGAATTTAAAAATGACAACAGTGAGATAGAAGATGAAGTTTGGATTAATTATTCCTTTGAGAAAAAATTAAAATCTAAAAGTGTCCTAAAAGTTTCTCTGACAGCAGGAGGGGAAGATGAAGAGAATATGTATCGAAGTAATGATTCTGACGCTAACCCTGAATTGATCGATCTGTTTTTGCTGAGTTCTGATGAAACAGAAAGCCAACGTTATTATCAGGGTAAGTTAGATTATGAAAAACCTTTCTTTAAGTTCGGAAGATTGGAAGCTGGGGTGAAAGCTGATTTTATTCGATATACGATTTTGCAAACGTCTAAACTTCGTTCCGAAACAATCACAGTACCTGACAATGATTTTAATATGGATATGCAAAAGTTAGGCGTTTATCTTTTGCAGAAACATCAAATCAAACGTTTTGAATATGCGGTGGGATTGCGTTTGGAGCAATTCTCAAGTGAAGCCATTCAGTATTCTAATCAGGAAAAATTTACGCAAGATTATCTTCGCCTTTTTCCTTCTGTACAATTTAATTTTTTATTACCTGATCCAAGTCATACCATCGGTTTCAATTATACTCGTAGGATTAATCGGCCAGGGTTTTTTGATATCAATCCATTTATCTCCTATTCTGATCCATTGAATTTAGAAACGGGGAATCCCGCACTCCGACCAGAAATTGCCAATCTCTATGAGTTGGCCTACCATAAAGAAATGAATAAAATAGGCTTTGACTTGACGCTCTATCGGCGAGTGACATCTGATGCGATTCAGGAAACGGTACAAACCTTGGGTAACAATCAGTCATTAGAAAAGCCAGTCAATTTTTCGGAGGCGACCAGTCAAGGGATTGAAGGGCAGTTGGAATACCGCCCGCATAAAATTTTTACAACAACGATAAGTATGACCTGGCGTCAAACTTTTTTTTCGGATTCTGAAAATAGTGTTACATTTAATGGCAATGCAACCTGGGGGCTTCGTGGAAAACAACAACTTCGACTGTCCAATAACTGGAAGGTTGAACTAAGTGAAATTTACAGAGCGCCACGTTATTCAGCGCAAAGAAAGATGCATGAAAATTTTTACGTTAATCTAGCAGTTAGCAAAAAGTTTAATAACAGTAGAGGAAGTATTTCATTGGGTGTTCGGGATATGTTTAATACCAGACAATATGCTTATTCACTCCAAACGGAAACTTTTGAAGTTGAACGGAGAGATAAGTGGCAGACTAGAAAAATCACCTTGGGCCTGAGGTATTTTATTTTTGAAGGTAAATAACCTTACATTTGAGTACGCAGGAGTGAAAACAAATTTTGAAATCCGCCACTTATTTATGAAAAAAGAATTGATCGTTCAATTTGTAGCTTTAATGTTGTTCTTTCTGGACAGTATCATGATTGTGCGAAATGAAGGCTTGGATGTTAGTAATGTGAGCGGTGAAGATTTTATTTATCTTTTTTATCATGCCCTCTTGTTCCTGGCTGTCAATTATATTTTGATCCCTCGATTTTTTCATAAGAAGAAGTATGGCTTGTTTTTGTTAAACTTGATTGCTCTGATTGTTTTATTTGCCGTAGTCGAAGAGACGGTGGTGGAAAGAACAATTTCATTTGAAACAAGAGGAAAGGATTCATTGAGGTGGCAGTCGGTTTATTTTTTCTTTGCAGAAAATATGGTCCCTTTGTTGGGACTGATGACGATCAAAATTATGTTTGACTTTATCGGTCAGCGAAAAAGGATGGAACAAATAGAAAAGGATAATTTGACCAACGAGTTGAAATTTTTAAAATCACAAATTCAACCCCACATTCTTTTTAATAGTCTCAATAACCTCTACGACTTCACCTTGTCCAAGTCAGACAAAGCACCCGATTTGGTTTTGCAACTTTCTAATGTACTGAGATATGTCTTGTATGAAACTTCGGCGGAGCGAGTGACGTTATCCAAAGAGCTGGACTTCGTAAAAGATTATGTGAATCTACAACGAATGCAATTTGAGGGTAGGGGAGCGATTCATTTTGAGTTAAACGAAAACAATAGAAAGGACGATTTGATGATTGCTCCTTTTTTATTAATCCCCTATATCGAAAATAGTTTTAAACATAGTCTGGGATCTAAAAACGATGGGATTCAGGTAGCTATAAAAATCGATGTTAATGACCATGATCTTTCGTTGATGATAGAAAATGATTTTGAAAAAATGGCTACTTCACCCAACGATTTGATTGCTAAAGGTATCGGCTTAAAGAATGTGAAGAAAAGATTGAAGCTATTATATCCCGACCACCACGATCTACAAATTCAGGCTTCAGGGGGTAAATATAAAGTACAGTTAAAAATAAATTTCTCTTAATGGATATTTTGAAATGTGTCGTCATAGAAGATCAACTTCCTGCTCAGCGTATCCTTGAAGGTTATATTGAGGAGGTGCCTAATTTGGAATTAGCGGCAGCATTTATATCGCCGCTGGAAGCTTTACCTTTTTTAGAAGAACACTCGATTGACGTTTTGTTTTTGGATATTCATTTACCAAAGATATCGGGTATTGATTTTTTGAAACTATTACACCAGCCGCCTTTGATTATCCTGACGACCGCCTTTACTGAATATGCCGTGGAAGGCTTCGAATTAGATGTGGTCGATTATCTGCTCAAACCTTTTTCGTTTGAACGATTCCTAAAGTCCATTTCAAAAATTCAACGAATTTCTAAAAACAGCAAACCGATTATTCATCGGCAATATCTTTTCGTTCGTGCAAAACATATTATTGAGAAAATTGAAATTAGCCAGATTTTATACATCGAAGCCAATGGCGATTTTGTGTTGCTATACACACCCGAGGGTCGACATATCGCTAACATTTCTTTGCAGGAAATTTTAGGACGAATCGGAAGTCAATTTGTTCGATGCCACAAATCTTACATCGTCAATATAAGTTCAATCGAACGAATCAATGGTAATCGAATTTTTGCGAATCAAAAGGAGGTTCCGATTGGCCGAACTTATAAGGATGAGTTGATGAAGCGGATTGAGATGATTTGAGGGTTTGTATGTTTCGGTGTGGTGATTATTTTGTAGAAAGATAAGACGAACGCCCATACGGGCTTGACGGCCACTTCGTTGACGGTAGACGGTTTCCCACTATCGCGGTCCCGCACTAGTGGGAAACCGTCAAGCGAAGCGCGTGCCCGTCTGGGTCCGTCCCCCGTCAGCGAAGCGGCCGTCAACCGTAAAACCTCCCATCACTGCAAACTCAATATCTTAACCTCCACCCGCTGATTCTTCGCCCTACCTTCCTTATGATTGTTAGAATACTTAGGCTTGCGTTTACCATACCCTTTGTATTCCACTTGCTCCGGATTAGCGCCTTTAGCGATAACATAATCTGCTGCAGACTTCGCACGTAAGGTGGATAGTTTGTCGCAGAACTCGTCGGCAGGCACATTATTGGTATGACCGCCCAGCTCGATGGTGATCGTTGGATTTTGAATTAAGAAAATAGAAATTTCATTTAAGGTTGGATACGAAGAAGGCAATACACTGGTACTGTCTGCCGCAAATGCAATCCGCGAAACCTGCAAAATCTGACCATTACTCAATCGTCCCGCAGTCAACTCTGGGATCAATTGCTGGAGCGTTTCAAATTCGGCAGCGTCGCTACAGCCATTGGCGTCGGTGACGGTGATGCTGTGTTTTCCGACGCTTAATTTTCTTGCTTTTTCAGCAGTCTCTCCACTGTCCCATTGATAAGTATAAGGTTCTTTTCCTCCGCTTACTTTTAATATGGCCCGACCATCTTTCGCTTTTGCGGCACTAGCAGGCAGACTCTTTTTGACGATAACTTGTAACTCCTCTGGTGCCTTAATCTTGATGCTCTTCGTTTTGGTAGCACCTGCGGCATCGGTCAGCGTCAACTCATATTCTCCTGCTCCGAGGTTGCTGGCCTTCTCACCTTTAGCAGCAGCATTATTCCATTCATATTTGAAAGGTGGTTTACCGCCATCTACTTTTACTTGAAGTGCCGCAGTTTGATCCCCAAAACATTTTATCTCATTTGTTTGATCGATGCTGACCTGAATTTGAAGAATATTTTCCGACATGTTCACTTCTGCTGAAGTGGTACAACCATTGGCGTCTGTTACCACGAGACTGTGTGTCCCAGCATCCAACTTGGTCGCCATTGCAGTGGATTCACCGTTTTTCCAGCGGTAGGTATATTTACCGGTTCCACCGCTTACTTTAACTTCGGCTTTACCATCGGCATTGTTGGTACTTGCTGCACCTTTTACTTCTACAGAGGCCGTCAAAGCAGCAGGTTCTTTTACTGTTGCTTTTGCAGTGCTGGTGGTACCGGCAGCGTCGGTGATGGTGACGGTGTAGTTGCCTGCAGTTAGATTATTTACGGATTCGCTGGAACTTTCATTGCTCCAGGCATATTTGAAAGGTGGCTTACCACCGCTAATATCGGACTTGAGTGTGGCTGTATTATCGCCAGTGCATTTTACTTCGCCTTCGGTGATGATGTCTACGGAAAGCGGAAGAATATCTTCAGTAATATCAAAACTGAAAGTTGCTGTACATCCGTTGGTGTCTGTTACCGTTACACTATGATTGCCCGCTGGCAACTTGCTGGCAACGTCGCCACTTTCACTACTGGTCCATTTGTACGTGTAGCTACCTGAACCCCCTGCGCCTTTGGCTACTGCTTTGCCATCCGAATTGTTGGTAGACGCTGGTGATTTTACTTTGGCAGAAACGGTTAGTTTGCTTGGTTCTTTAATCGTGATATCTGAAGTAGCGGTATTGCCATTGGAATCGGTAATCGTAATTTGATAAGTTCCGGCTGCCAGGCTCTCGGCGGTTTTGCTTTTTCCTTTACCGGCGCTCCAGCTGTATTGGTATGGGCCTTGTCCTCCGGCAGCGTTGGCCGTAGCGATAGCCGTTGATGCTGCGTTGCAACTCACAGGAGTTGTCTCTTCGAGGGTAACGCTTAGAGCCGCAAGTTTTTCGGTGATCGTGACTGATGCTGTTGTGCTGCAACTTCCCTTATCGGTAATGGTGACGGTGTGTTCACCGCCTGTTAGTTTTGTAGCCATTTGTTTGGTTTCGCCATTGTCCCAAACAAAAGAAAATTTATTGTTGCCACCACTAACCGTAACTTCTGCATGACCATCGGCACCACCTCCCAGGCTGGCTTCTTTTTTCATGTTGACGGCTACGTTCAATCGTGGATCATTGATCGTTTTGTTGGCTTTGGCCGAATTGCCACCTTTATCGGTAATCGTAACTGCATAAGTTCCGGGGCCAAGTCCTTTTGGGTTCTCACCTTTCAAACCATTATCCCATTTGTATTTATATGGAGGTTCACCACCGCTTGCACGAACCTGTAACGAAGCATTTTTGGCACCAGCCTCACAGTCTAAAAGATCCTTAAGGACAACAGAAGCTGAAAGAGAAGAAGCACGGCCGATGAAATACACACCTTTGTCTTTGGTGCCAACCCATAGAGCGTCGTCACCATCAATCGTAATGCACATCACATCCTGGCTGGTAAACTCTTCGGCTGGACCAAAGAAATCGTAGTAGCCAGTCTTCATGTTAAATCGAGTAACAACTTCTGAAGCAATCCACAAACGACCATCAGTATCAAAAGCAATGTCGACTAAGTTGCCTTCCAGTTTTCGTTCATCAATTTCCATTTCATAAAAATCACCTTTGCCGTCTACTTCCAAGACTTCTCCATCGGCGATGACCCAAAGATCGTTGTTGTAACTCGCAATAGCCGTTACATCGAAACCCTTGCTATACAAATTGTCTTTGCTTCCTTTCATTGAAAACATTCCATCGTCGGTGCCAGCATAGAGTCTTCCGGTTGGATTGATATAAATGGTATGGATAGTATTGGTTCGTAGTTTGGAATTGCTTTTATCTACATTTTTGATTAATTGCAAACCTGGGTTGACTTTGAAATGGAAAAGCCCGCCTTGGCTTGTTCCGATCCAAAGTTCCTTCTTGGTTGGGTTGACGTGGGCACTTGTGATTTGATCAAAATGCGAACCCATAATGTTCTGGAGTGCTTCTTTATCGAGACTCAATTCCATGTTGCCATCAGGAGCGCTGAGCAGCGACCATTTGGAAGAAGGGATGTCAACGGTTTTGGCAAACTCAGGTGATTGCGCCAAAAAGAGTCCTTGTGCATCTGCCACCCATTTATTGTTGGTGCCATCTACAAAAATATTGCTGATAGGAACATTGCGATCTATATCAGCACAGCGCTGAACTTCCATGGCTTCCTGAGCTGACAGGTTCCCGAATACAATACAAAATAATGTAACTAATAACTTATTCATTCTTAGGTTTTTGTCTATTTCCGCAAAAGTCTTAAATTTTTTCGAGCTATTCAATATCCACTCAAACATATTTTAAACGAAAAAGGCACTATGTATGGTACGTAGAGTGCTTTTGAAAACTTTGCTTAAGTGTCGCGGCTATTATATATAGTAGGCTTTATATTAGTTGAAAAGTAATTGATATTAAATAAAAAAATATTCGACTTTGGTCACTGTCAATTTATAATACGGATTTAAAGCCTACACCTTTACCTCGAAATAAAATTTAATTATGAAGTTGTTTAGTACACGGTGTACTAAGTGGCGGGAGGCCGAATTATATGTTTGAGTGGAACGAGTTTATAATTCTTGGGTTTTTTGTTACTTTTTGGGCTGAAGCCAAAAAGTAAAAGAGAAAAAATCAATAGATAAGCTCATTTCAATCTGTAAACATATTACTTATGGGATGACTCATGTTTTATCATGTAGTATGATTCCATTGTACAATCATGATAAACCTCTTTGAAAGAAATAAATTTTCAAGGCACTTTACTTATTGAGGAAATAATAGTACTTTTACAAATCATAGCTTTACTATTAAATCTTTTTTATGTCATTTGCCTCTGTACAAATTCAAGTTAGTGATAAGCTCTATCTTCGAAATCCTCAGCAAAGCAAGTTGGGGCGAAAAATAATTGAGCAAGGTATTTTTCTATTGGATGAAGTAGGCCTGGAGGCTTTTACCTTCCGTAAATTGGCGAAACGAATTTCTTCAACAGAGGCTAGTCTCTACCGCTATTTTGAAAATAAACATTACTTTCTGGTCTATCTACTTTCTTGGTATTGGGAATGGGTTGGTTTTCGAATTGACTTCAATACGATGAATGTAAAAGATCCTAAGGATCGACTTATTATAATTGTCAAAACAATTGTTGATACCGTTAGATTAGCTACTCCGGCAAGTTATATTGATCGGGATGCACTTAATCGAATCGTCATTTCAGAAGGTACAAAAGCTTATCATATAAAAGCAATTGATCAGGAAAATAAGGCTGGATTTTTTGTAAACTATAAAGCATTGGCAGGAAAAATCACATTAGTGATTAGAGAGGCAAATCCTTCGTTTCCTTACCCCAAGTCTCTGGCTTCCAGTCTATTGGAGATGGCCAACAACCAAATCTACTTTGCGTTGCATATGCCCACATTAACTGATATCAAAATTAAACGGAAAAAGATGAACGAAGTGGAAGAGCTGCTTACCTATTTTGTATTCCGACTGCTTGGTATTTAGTATTGATTTTTAACTACTTATGCCAATCAGGGGTTGAAATGAAATAGAACTACCACATGTTTTGCAGCGCACGCCCTCAATTTCTAAAGGGAAGCCAGCGCTCGTCTAACAGTTTTGTTGTAAACTGAACACTGGATTTGTCAAAGAACCATAATAGTTAACTAATTCAACTTAAAATGCGAAAAATAACGTTACTCTTTTCTTTCCTTTTTATTTTCAGTTCGGCTTGGTCACAGGAAAGTGATCTCGGAAATTGGTGGTTGCTTTTTAATAATAAAAAAATTAACTCCAAGTTGAACTGGCACAGTGAAGTTCAATACCGAAATTATAATGTAGCTGGTGACTTAGAACAGTTACTACTTCGTACCGGAATAGGTCTTAACCTAACTGACAATAATAATAACCTTCTTTTGGGTTATGGATATATTTTAAGTGAAAATTATCAAGATGGCTCAGACGATAAAGTAAAGGTAAACGAACATCGAATTTACCAGCAATTTATCACCAAACAAAAAATAGGAAGGGTAGGCGTACAACACCGCTATCGTTTTGAACAGCGTTTTGTAGAAGAGAACTTTAAGCTCCGTTTTAGATACTTTCTGGCACTCAACCTTCCGCTTAATAATAAACAGCTTATTGACAAAACGTTTTACCTCGCGGCATACAACGAACTTTTTATAAATACAGAAGACACCATCTTTGATAGAAATCGATTGTATGGTGGAGTTGGGTATAAATTAAATAAATTTATTAGATTTGAGCTAGGTTATATGAACCAGTTTTTCTCTGAAGGAGGTCGTGATCAGATGAATGTAGTTGCTTTTCTTAGTTTGTAACTAAACAACTTCAATAAATGGAGCTCTAGTAATTATGAGAAAATGAAAAAAGCCATCCTCGTTTTCATGGTGCTACATATTAGCGTTTAGCTTTGAGACCCTTGGGGAATATAAAGCGACGTAGTGCATTCCGGGTAGCGGTCTTGTCAAGATACCAGGAGCTATAGGGCAGGGTAAATGTTTGAATGTTCATCCTGTTCAACATCTTTGTACGCTCAAGCGGAAAGATAGCTTCGTAGTCGCCAGGGAAGCCGACCAGATCAATGCAGTAAGTTATTCCCCTCTGGACGATTACAATATCGATATCAATACCAGCAATAGGATAGGACTTGAAAACCTGATCCACTTTCCATCGAGTCAAATTACTAACGACATCTTCCAGAAACTCATCCATTGCTTCGTACTTGGATAGTGCTTTGTTGGTTTTTACCGGAGTATTTGCTTGCTGCAATAGTTGGGTAAATAAATATTTGGGTTTGAGTTTTTCTAAATCTACAGAAGTGAAAATATGTTGCAAAGATCGAGCTCTGGTGATACTGACATTAAAAACATCGGGTTTGTTGAGGTACAGAAATGTAGAAGGATGCGTATCCTTATCCACCGCAAACGATAACATCATAATATCCCGTTCTTCGCCTTGAAACTGATGCGGGGTACCCACCAATATCCGATGCCGTTTCATGTTTTTGACATCAATGACTTTTCGAAGTTTACTTTTTATATATGTTACCTGCGCTCTGAATGGAGATAGAATACCAATATTTTGGCAAATGTTTTTATCGAGCTCGCTTTCTTTTTCAATAATTGTTTGTATCATTTTGACAATAGCATCTGCTTCTTCTTCATTATGCCCTTTCGTATTGCGTTGACCATTGATGAGATGGAGGAAAACACTTTTATCAGCGAGTGTGGTCGGAGTGGCGGTCATTATTTTTAGTTGACTATTGTAAAACTGTTGATTACTAAAATCAATGATGTCGGGCATGCTTCGATAATGTTCGTCCAATAGTTGTACCTGATTCTGATTGGGAATGGCATTAGATACAAGGTCGAGTAAACTATTTTTTCTATAATCCAGTTTGGCATCTGAAATTTTGGAAAGTTTATGCTTTTTAGCAAACTCCCTTTGTTGATGACCAGATAAAAAAGAAATGTGGCGAAGTTGTTTGGGGTCACCCACGATCAACACTTTTTTAGCACGTTGTAACAGCGGTAATGAACTGGCGATATCACATTGAGTCGCTTCATCAATGATGACGACATCAAACAACTCTTTCTTCAACGGCAATGCCTGATGAACATCAGCAGCGTTGGTAATCCATGCCGGAAGTGCATGCAGAATGACATCAAAATTAATTTTGTCAAAATGAGCCTGCATGAGATTACCCGTGTCGGAATTAAGTGCGTCAAGCATCGCCTGGATTTCCTGACGATGATCTACGAGCGTAGAAAAAAGATGATAATTAAAATCCTTGCGGATAAATAGTTTTGCTTTCTTTTGAAGTTTTTTAATATCGGCTTCATACTGATGTATTTGATGCCATAATTGCCATTGAAAACTTAGCTTAAATTTGATCCAGCCTTTTTTATATTTTTGAAAAAAGCCGGTTTTGTATTTTTGAAAAAAAGCACCCCATTTTATTTCTTCTTTTCCTCTTTTTAAAATAGCTGCTTCCTGTTTTAGTATTTGATTGTTTAGCTCCTTTATTTCCGCCGCCATAATATTAAGAAGTTTCTTGTCTGTTGAACGAGAACTAAAGCCGTGAAGAATATTATGCAATCTTTTTTTGAGCGAACTGCGAAATCGAGTATTATTCGTTTTGACAACCACACCTTTCAATCCAAAATCATTTTCTATTTTATGTGCAATCACATCACCAGCCTGACTATTCTTAGAGGCAATCAAAACGGACTTGCCCGTACTGATCAAATTGGCCGTCAATGCTGCTATCGTAAATGATTTACCAGTACCCGGTGGGCCAATGACCAATGAAACCCGATGATTTACATAGGCATCAAATACCTGAATCTGATTTTCACTCAGGGTCACCGGACTGATAAAAAAAGGTTTTATATACTTTCCTTTTTTAATACTGGGTTGGAGAAATAAATCAGAGATGTTTTTAGCAAAATCATTTTGCTGTGCCATTGCATCCAGCTCATTGAGGATCCCTCTCGAACCTGACGGCTTTTGTAGCAAACCTATTCCAATGCCTGGCAATAGAGAAAAATAAGTATCCCGACTTCGCTTTCTATAAACACGTTTTAAATCAGCCTCACTGTTAAGTTGAGGGAACTGACCCAAGCCAGAAATGTCTAAGTCCGGAACTAGTTTTTTTAATGCGGTCTCAATTTGGTGGATCTCATCAAACTGAAGATATCCTTTCGGTAGGGCTTGCTCCAGGTCGTTGTAACTGAGATTGCTGTCTGGAGATTGCGTTTTGATAAAGTCAACAAACAAAGGATTGATCACCGCATCTTCTACGTCCAGTGAAATATAATAAACATCATGCTCAAAAATTAAATTAGCTGGATGAATATATAAAGGAGCAAATACCTTCCGTGGCTTACCAATGACATGCATTTTCCCGCTAAGGAAAAAAGAACAACAATACAAAGCCTTCTCCTGCGAATGAAGTGCAAGCGTCTGCTCCATTTGAGCACCCCACTCTGAATCAACCGGATACTGCATTAATTTTCCACTCAACAATTCTGCACTTTCCAGAATCAATTGATCCTCTACCTTTTTTCCAAAAAAATTGAAAATATTAATCGCCTTGAAATCAACTTGATAACAAGACTTAAAATATCGGACAATGTTGGAAAGTGATGGCATCGAATATTGTTTTACAGAGAGTTTTAGTAAGCAAGATAGACAAAAATAGGTTCTGCCAGAATTTATAATGACAGAACCTATTGATAGCCAGATAAATTGTTTATTCTTGTTTCAATGAGCCGTAAACCATATTGCCTAATGCCCTGGATACACTTCCATATCGGAAATGCTGGTACAGCCCAAGCCTGCTGTGTAGCTAATATCCCTTATGGAAATATCAATGAACAAAGTCTGGAAGAGATTTGGAACGGGCCGGAGATCAAACAACTGCGAGCTAAGTTTATAAAAGGAGAAACGGACAACCGTTGTGCGAATTGCCATCGACTGGAAGCGGCAGGTGCTAAGAGCATTCGTCAGGAGACCTTTGAAAAGTTTGCGCACATTAAAGTCGATGAAGTGGAAGTTCAATTACCAATTTACTTCGATATCCGATTTTCGAATGTCTGCAATTTTCGATGTCGCACTTGTTGGCATGGCGCCAGTTCGAGGTGGTTCAATGATGCGAAGGTGTTGGGAACCAATATTGGAGAACAAGCTATTCTAACTAATATCAAAGATGTCAAATCATTTATTGAAAATTCTGCGGAAGCACTTTTGGGAGCGGAAGAGTTTTACTTTGCTGGTGGAGAACCCTTGGTGACTGAAGGCCACTATCTTTTGTTGGAGTGGTTGATCGAAAACAAAGCCACTCAAGCCCGCCTGCGATACAATACCAATTTTTCAAAGCTTGATTTTCAAGACTACGATTTATTAAAACTGTGGTCTCATTTTACTCAAGTGGAGCTACTAGCTAGTATTGATGCAAGCGGCATGCTAGGCGAATATATTCGAAAGGAAATGAATTGGAAAACCCTTGTCGAAAATCGGGAGCGAATAAAAGCCTTGCCGCATGTAGCCTTCAAAATTGCACCAACCGTTTCCGTTTTTAATGTACTGGAGTTGCCCGACTTGTATCAGGAATGCCTGGCTTCGGGGATGATTGAAGCTGGCGATATTTATATCAATATCCTGGAACGTCCCAATTATTATAATATCCAGATTTTGCCTGAAGCGGAAAAATCAAACGTGCAGTTGCGCTATCAACAATTTTATAATTGGCTGGCTGAAAAACAAGCCCCAACTCAGGTTGCCTCAAACTTCAAAGAAATTATTAGCTACATGATGGAATCTGACCGATCCAATTTATGGCCCCGCTTCCAACAACAAACGGCGCAGCTTGACGAGCTTCGGGGGGAGTCTTTTGATGAGGTGAAAGCTTGAGCGGTTAGTTGCTGGTGGGGTAATTTTACTATGTTTTTTTTCTCGCAGAAGTCACAGAAGAACGCAGAAGTTTTTCCTCGCTCGTTAGTTTGGATCATCAACTCAGATATACACATCTAGTAAGTTTTCCAAAAAAAAGACTTCACGTCAGAAGCCACAGAAGAAGGCAGAAGCCTTCGCCAACAGCCCATTAGCCCAAAGGGCTTATACATCCCAAACAGGAGCACCGCTCCTGTTTCTATCAAAGGTCGAGAGCAAGTCCTGAAGGGACGTAACACTTAGGGATAAGGAATTAATAAATGTCTGATTTGAGAGCATAAATTTTGAGCTAGATGATTGAAAAAGCGAAGGCATAGCGAGCTATGTCGAGGCTTTTTCGAGAAATATAGCTCTAATATTTATTTCTCAAATCGGACAGTTAT
>ENA-ORXR01003478-ORXR01003478.1-marine-metagenome-genome-assembly--contig:-NODE-3478-length-14087-cov-3.630264_pt1 | contig 14087 bp, 10 predicted proteins | sample MGYA00237866_ERZ511479 | MGnify/ENA metagenome assembly ERZ511479 | reverse complement strand
GCCCTTAACGTAAACGCTGACAAAGCGGCGGGCGTCATCGCCTCCGCACTTGGCGCAATGCGGTTGCTCCTGATGACAGATGTGACAGGCGTCTTAGATGCAGATAAAAAACTGATCACCAATGTCAGCACGGACGAAGCGCAAGCCCTGATTACGGATGGGGTCGCTGTGGGCGGGATGATTCCCAAAGTCGAGACGGCGATTGAAGCCGTAAAAGGCGGCGTAGATGCCGTGGTAATTTTAGATGGACGCCGAGCGCATGGCTTGGTTGTGGAGTTATTTACAGATCATGGCGCCGGCACACTTATTCGTTAAATTCACAGCTTTGGCGCTTGCGCTGTGTGGCGGATTGACCGCGCACGCGCAGGACGCTTCCCCCGAGTCGAGCTGGCAAGTCTGTAATGAGACTTCATTTATTTTGCGCTCAGCATCGGCTTATTCCGAGGCCGGCAAAACGACCGCTCAGGGGTGGTTGATATTGTACCCCGGTGAATGCTCGATAATTGACTCGCCCATTGGCGCGCCGCGTTTTCTCTATGCAGAAAGCGCCCCTGCCCATCAAGGCGGCATTCGAGAGTGGAAAGGCGCCGTCACCCAGTGCGCTCAAGATAAAGACTTTAAATCTGATCCAGAGTTGCCCTGTGATTTGCAGAATCTGGGAACGCGGCCTTATTTTGCTGTCGACCCCACTGAGCAGCGCACAAGCTTCGTTGAACCCTCTGATTTTGGCGCGAAGGCCGAAGCCGCAGGAACGCAGCGCCTTCTGACTGATGTGGGATATGGAATAACGCGGATTGATGGAAACCCCGGACGACAGACCAATCGAGCCTTGGGAAGATTTCTTAAAGACAAAGAATTGGACGGCGGTATATCCGCTCGCGAAAAATTTATCGCTCTGGAAAGCGCTGCGATTGCGCGTCAAAACGACGTTGGGATTATCATTTGTAATCGCGCGCAAAACCGCATTTGGGCATCGGCCGCATATCGCCAAGATGCGGGATGGGAGACCCGCGGCTGGTGGCCGGTCGATCCTGATAGTTGCGCCCGCCCGCATACAAAAAGCATCAAGAATCTCGATCCGCATATCTTTGCATTACTCGAATCCCCTGATGAAGGCGGAGAAGATCTTACCCTCAAATCCGAAACTGCTGCGCCTGCCCAGTTCTGTATCGCGGAGTCGCGCTTTGCGACGCTGGAACGTGAGAATTGTTTGGCTCGCGGGTATCGCCCCGCCAGCTTCCGGCCCTTGGACAAAACCAAAGATGGCGTCCAGATTAGTTTAGATGCAGACGATTTTGTTGAAAACGCGCCCGGCGGACTGCGCCGCTAATGACGAATATATCCGCGCCGCATAAACGGGACCGCGTGACCGATGAGCGTTTATCCGAGCTCGCGCATTGGATATTTGATCTGGACAATACGCTCTATTCAGCAGGCGCAAATTTCTTTGCGCAAATTGACGTCAAGATGACAAAATTCATCAGCCGCTATCTCTCTTTGCAAGATCACGAAGCGCGCCTGTTGCAAAAACAATATCTGGTCGAATATGGGACATCGCTTTCGGGGTTGATGGCGGTCAATGGCATGGATCCTGCCGAATTCTTGGATTACGTCCACGATGTTGATCTAAGCATGCTTAAACCCAACCCGCAGCTGCGCAGGGCCATAAGCGCTTTGCCGGGACAGCGGTTAATTTACACAAACGGGTCTAAGGGCCATGCTAAAAATGTGGCCGGGCACTTAAATTTATTCGATTTATTTCACGGAAGTTTCGGCATTGAAGACGGAAATTACTTCCCCAAACCCAAGCCTGAGCCCTATGAAATTTTTAATGACCGCTTTAAGGTTCAGCCGTCCAAAGCGATTTTTTTCGAAGACAATCTGCGCAATCTCAAAGTCCCGCATGATATGGGCATGATTACAGTTCTTATCACCAGCGATGAAGATTGGTCACACGAACCCGAAGATGTACGCCCCAGCGGCGCAGCCGAAATAAACGACCCCGCCTATGATCATGTTGATGTGATCACCTCAGATTTGGGATTGTGGCTAACGCAGCGCACAGATCAGCTTTAAGCCAGCCCGGCAAACCATTTGCGCAAACCCTCGCGCTCATCCTCGCTCATATGCAGGCCGCGTTTTGTGCGGCGCCACAGAACGTCATTTGCGCTCATCGCCCATTCGCTTTTGATAAGGTATTCAACCTCGCGCGCATAGAGCCCTGCGCCGAAATGCTCGCCCATATCATTCATGCCGCGGCAATCCTCAAGGACGTCATGAATCATCGTGCCATAGCATCGCAGCAAGCGGTGCAGCGTTTTACGGTCCATCCATTTATATTTCACCTGCATGCCTTTTTCGAACAAATCGAAATCAGCATTGGGAATATTGCCCCCCGGCAAAGTGGCTTTCACGGTCCAGTCTTTCCCGGCCTCCGGGAAAAATTTAGAAAGCTTTTGAACAGCATGTTCGGAAAGCTCGCGATAGGTGGTAATTTTCCCGCCAAAGATCGACAGGATTGGCGCTTCGGTCTCGCTCCCGACCAAATCAAAAACATAGTCGCGCGTGACTTCGGAGGCATCGTCTTTTTTATTGTCATAAAGCGGGCGCACGCCGGCATAATCCCAGGCTATATCATCGACGCTAATTGACGTTTTTAAATATTCATTGGCCGCGCCAATCAGATAATCACGTTCCTCAATACTGATTTTCGGCTTTCCCTCGGAGGGATCATAGGGCGCGTCGGTCGTCCCGATCAGCGTATAATTATCCTCATAGGGGATGCAGAAAATAATTCGATCATCCGCGTTCTGAAACATATAAAGATGATCACCCTCATATAGCTTGCGCGTGACGATGTGACTACCCTTGACCAGGCGCAGATGATCTTGTTGATCCCCGGGCAGCGCGTCATCTAAAATATCATCAACGGCAATACCTGCGGCGTTCACAACCGCGCGGGCGCGCAGGGTTGTCGTTCCAGATTCATGCGGCGCTTGACCTTCGAGAGTCGCGGTCCACAGACCGTCTTTGTCACGCGTGAGCGACGCGCATTTAACGCGCGGCAAAATATTCGCCCCATTCTCTTGGGCCTGAAGGGCATTGAGCACCACAAGGCGCGCATCATCGACCCAGCAATCGGAGAACTCAAACCCCTTGGTCATATTATCTTTAAGGATCGATAAATGCGGCTCTTTGAGCAGATTTAATGTCTTGGTTCCCGGCAGAGATTTACGCCCGCCCAGATTATCGTAAATAAACAAGCCAAGGCGTAGCATCCATGCGGGGCGCAATTCTTCGTGATGCGGCAAAACAAGGCGAAGCGGCCAAACAATATGCGGCGCTTTGCGGAGCATCACTTCGCGTTCTTTGAGGGCTTCGCGCACGAGGCGAAACTCCATATGTTCGAGATAGCGCAGCCCGCCATGAATAAGCTTGGAGCTGTTCGAGCTGGTCGCGCCCGCAAGGTCGCCCATTTCGCAAAGCGTTACGGACAAGCCGCGCCCGGCGGCGTCATTGGCAATACCACATCCATTTACGCCCCCGCCAATAACGAGAATGTCTTGAATGTCTGAAATCGAATGTAAAATAGAGGTCATAATGTTCGTTTGCGAAAATTAATGTGGCTTTGCAAGGGCTTTTGCACGCCGCGAGCCCAATAGGAGCGCAGGCATGTCTGCATCAGTTTTAAAACTTTGGATCAAGAGGTAAAGAGACAGAAACAGAATGCCACCGAAAAAAGCCAAAACCCCAAGCGCTATTCCGCCCGCTTTAAAATCGTGACGCCACATTACCCAGAGGCCTGACAACACCAAAAAGCCCATAAAATCAAAGTTAAATTGCCCCGGCCACGCCATTTTAGCCATATCTCCAAAGAATACAGGAAGAAGATTTACGCCGTGATTTGATATCGTCACAGCCGTATAGCCTAAAAGCGCTACAAAAATTACACCCAGCAGAAGTCTAAAAAATACCATCACGCTCTCCTTTAAAAAACTATAACAAGCCCGTACCGATGCGCCTAGACACTATGCGCTTGTTTTCGTAAACGAAGCCTATGACGAAATCAGCTATTCTCGCCCTTGACCAAGGCACAACATCCAGCCGCGCAATTCTGTTCGACGAAAATGCGCGTCCGATCACCAGCGCGCAAAAAGAGTTCACGCAGCATTATCCCAAAAATGGATGGGTCGAGCATGACCCCGAAGATATTTGGGACACGACCCTGTGGGCCGCGAAAAAGGTTCTGCGTTACGCGAAGAAGAACGGCATTACGGTCAAAGCCATTGGCATAACGAACCAACGTGAAACCACGCTCGTTTGGGACCGCAAGACGGGTAAGCCCGTTTACAACGCCATTGTTTGGCAAGATCGCCGCACGGCCGGTATTTGCGACGCGTTGCGCAAGGCCAAGGGCGCGCGCTCCATTGCGGGCAAAACCGGATTGCTGCTGGATCCCTATTTCAGCGCCACCAAAGCCGCTTGGATTTTGGATAATGTGCGCGGCGCGCGCAAAAAGGCGAATAAGGGCGAGCTGGCTTTTGGCACGGTGGATAGCTTTCTCATTTGGCGTCTAACAGGCGGAGAGCGGCATGTCACCGATGCGACCAATGCCAGCCGCACGAACCTGTTTAATATCAAAACCCAGAAATGGGATACGGGATTACTCAACTTCTTTAACGTTCCCAAATCCGTGCTTCCGACTGTGCTCGACTGCGAAGATGATTTTGGCACAAGCGAGAAATCCGTACTGGGCGCGGAGCTGCCGATCCTTGGCGTGGCGGGCGATCAGCAGGCGGCCCTGATCGGGCAAGGCTGTTTTCGCGAGGGGCAGATCAAAAGCACATATGGCACGGGCTGCTTTGTCATTCTAAATACCGGAGACAAAATTGTGCAGTCTAAAAACCGCCTGCTCTCGACGGTTGGGTATCGCTTAAACGGGAAAACCACTTACGCGCTGGAAGGTTCCATCTTTGTGGCGGGCGCAGCGGTGCAGTGGCTGCGCGACGGAATCCAAATCGTCGACGACGCCAAAGACACTGAGGCGATGGCGCGAAGCTTGGAGGATAGCGGCGGAGTCACTGTTGTTCCCGCCTTTACGGGGCTCGGCGCGCCGCATTGGGACGCGCAAGCGCGCGGCGCCATATTAGGACTGACGCGCGGCAGCACGCGCGAGCATATTGTGCGCGCCACCCTTGAGAGCATTTGCTACCAAACCGCCGATTTACTCGGCGCTATGGCGCAAGATGGCGTGACCCCCAAAGCCATTAATGTGGACGGCGGTATGGTCGCCAATAATTGGCTCTGCGAATATTTATCCGCTGTTTTGGGCATTGCCGTGACGCGTCCGGACTTTATGGAAACGACGGCTCTGGGCGCGGCCTATTTGGCAGGGCATAAATGCGGTCTCTATCCGGCGTTTGGAACCCTGGCAAAATCCTGGCCGGAAAGTTCGCGGTTTAAGACCCGCATGAGCGCCAAAACGCGCGAAGGCTTGATGGGTGAGTGGCGTAAAAATGTGAAACGGGTATTGGGGTGAGCGACCTCACACGCAGAACCGTTCTTGCGGGCGCGCTTGCGGCATGCGCCTCTTATCCTGCTTACGGCCAAATCACCCGTTTAAAAAGCGCGCGAATTATTGTGTGTCTCGCCGATAACGAAAACCAAGGCATCGTTCCCACCACGGCGCAATTAGGGAACGGGCAAGACCCGCGCAACAATCTTTATTGGGGCGCATTATATGGCGTGAAGAGTTATTTTTCGCGTCAGAAAGAAACTTGGCCAGGCAAAACTGCGACAGAGTCTGAAGTGAATATGAGTTTACAAAGACGTGTCGGCATTCTGGATGAAGCGGTATTTATATCTCCGCCGTCACCCTCTAGAAACGAATTTCGAATTGTTTCCGCCGAGGCGTGGGACGGTAGATATATGAAACAGGCCATACAGGCTTTTTACGAGAGCCTCGCCCAAAGCGATAGCAGCCCTGACCTGACAATATTTGTTGGTCATAACGGTTTGATGGACTTTCCGCTCTTTGCGCCTGTTCCGTCGGCCGAAGTCAAAGCTCGCAATCTCGAGCGCAAACGTGCCGCTATGGTCTTTGCCTGTAACAGCGCGGATTACTTCACCGATACCATACGCAATTATGGCGTTAATCCCGCCGTCATGACGCATGGCCTAATGGCGCCCGAGGCTTATGCCATTGAGCCCGCGGTTCGGGCTTGGTTTGACGGTAAGAATAATATGAATATCCGCCGCGCAGCGGCGGCAGGCTATGCGAAATATCAGAAAATTCCTGTGCGAAATGCGCGGCGGTTATTTGGGATATAAATTCTCTTAAAAAACTAGCACATCTTGGAAAAGATTTTACAATCAACGATAAGCCCTGCTAATTAATTTTATTATCTACTTTATCCTCTAAATTTGATCCTTATGCTGCAGTAGGATTCTCCGTAATTCTTGAATGCCCCAGTTAGAATTAACTGCTGATCTAATGCTGAAGTCAATGATGAAATCATTACGACTTCATTGTCATAGATATGTGTTGAAAGTAAATATGAAACGCCATCTCGAGTCTGACGCCCTGAGTACGCGTCTTCACCATAAACAGAGCCAGCATTTTGTAATACTTCATATGACGAAAGCTGCGCACTTACTGAGTTCAAAACACCTTCAAACTGATCCTGACAGAGCGAGAATTCATTAGTTTTCTCTCGACGCCATAGATCCAGAGACCGCTTTGCCCTACCCGAGGCTGTTGAATAATTAGAATAAGTCAGTTCAAAATCTAAACCGAAAATGTAAGCTCTTTCGCCTAGTTTGATTTGAGTATTATCTCTGGCATGGTCTATCTTTTTAAACTGTTTGCCTTCTGGTAATGCGGCAACAAATTCATCTGCAGTATTGCTAAGACAGTAACCCACCAAACAAGGTTGATCTTCTAAATAAAAAGACTCAACTTTTACTTTTTCGACCGTATCAAGGCTAGACCTCGGTGTATCAATATTGGGTGCTGAGGAGTCACAATTTACTAAAATGAAGCTAGACAAGATGCCTAAGCTTAAATGTGTGAAGCTTAATGACGCCACGTCAAAGACAGCGCGGCGGCGTCTTCTTTATATTTATAGTCCTCGGCGCGGCTTTCGCGGCGTAGATAGGTCAAAGACAAATCCGCCTCGCCCAGGCGATACGCCAGACCGGCTTGGGCGTCGCCAACGATGATGCGGTCTTGAAAACGAAACTCACCGCTATAGATGCGGCGCGCACTGCCCGGTTCGAATGTCACGGCCTGCGCGTCTGCGCCCGCGAAGAAATACCACGTATTACTGTCAACGCCGTCACCATTTTTCAGGTTATCGCCGACTTTGACCAATGCGCCCACAAGTGCAGAGCTGCTCTCGTCATCAAATTTCACATTAGCGCGCGGCGTCAGCGCGAGGCCGAAACCGGACTCGCCTTCACGTGCAAAGTTTTTGGAAAAGCCTAGAATTTGCTGCGTATCGTTAAAACCGCATTGCTCGGTCGTACGCAGGCACAAACCGCGGTCCAGATCGAGCTTAAAGATCGGCGATGTGCCATCTTCTGTCATTTCAAACATCGCATCGCGCATGACAGGCGCCATACCGGTGACGGTTTCGCCGGGCTCAACGTTTTGCGCGTCAGTCGCTGTAACCGTCAAATCCAGACCAAATTGCGCCGGACGCTGCGTCAGGGTTTGAACGGACCAGCTATTATTGTTCGCGGTCGAATCGCCTTTATCGGCCGTCTGAGCCTGACTGCCTACCGCACACAGACATGACGCAGCCAGAAGTAGCGCGCCTAGGCCGCCTATCTTTCTCGCTTTGTATGCCCACATACCGATCATTACAGTCAATATCCTCAAATTTTATACGTTGCTGCGTCAGAAAGTATCACATTTGCCGCTCACGGCCTATAACTTTCGCGCATCTTAGCCTCATATTTCTACACTGAGCCTTAACCTTACATTAACAAGGTGTAATATTTAGTTAACGGATGCAAAAAACCCGCTAGGAGTGTCGGGTTAGCGCGAAATTGTGTCAGATTATTGACGAATCACAAAGTTCAATGCTCTGTGAGCCGTCTCAGAACGTCAGCACGTCCATATATATATAAGACTCAAGTCCTTAACGTAGATTCAGGCGCGGGCTTAGGTGTAAAGTTTGATCGCTTTTTGAAACAACGTTTCTTGAATTATGAAACTGTCGAAGGGGCTGTTCGATCTGTTAAATGCCTTAGATTCGAGATCGTGTTTGCGATGTCAGCAATGGGACTGAGAGTCTTCTGTAAATCTGCATCCAGACTTCCGGTATTGGGCTCATATTTCTCCAGATAAAGCCGCAATGTCGCGCCCACCGTTCCTGTACCTGACAGACGAAGGGCAAAGCGGCTGCCGCTTTTGAACATCACCATGAGGCCTTGGTTCTCTGAGACTGATCCATCGACGGGGTCTTTGTAAGTGAAGCTCTTAGCGGCCTCGACGGTTTCATCACCGAAAGCTCTGCCCGGTAAGTCGCCGAGCTTGTCTCTCAATGTTTGCATAACGCTTTCAGCTTTGACGGCTTCAATCTCTTCATAATCATGGCGGGAATAATAATTTCGGCCAAAGTCTTGCCAATGCTCTTTTACGATTTCGGCGACGGATTTACCGCGCGCCGCCACAATATTGAGCCACATAAGAACCGCCCAAAGCCCATCCTTTTCACGAATGTGATCGGAACTGGCGCCTGCACTTTCTTCGCCGCAAAGCGTAATCTGTCCGTCATCCAATAGGTTACCGAAAAACTTCCAGCCCGTTGGCGTTTCAAAAGCAGGTACGCCCAATCTCTCAGCGACAAGGTCTGCCGCGCGGCTGGTCGGCATAGACCGCGCAACGCCTTTTATTCCTGCGCTGTAACCGGGAACGAGATGGGCATTGGCGGCGATGATGGCGAGACTGTCGGATGGAGAGACATATAGGTTACGACCCAAAACAATATTGCGGTCACCATCCCCATCAGAGGCAGCCCCAAAATCAGGTCCGTCCGCGGCGAACATTTTTCCAAATAATTCTTTGGCATAAACAGGGTTGGGGTCGGGATGGCCGCCGCCAAAATCGGGTAAAGGCACGGCATTGATAATACTCGCATCAGGGACGCCGAGCTCTCCGAATATAGCTTTTGCATAAGGCCCCGTAACGGCATGCATGGCGTCAAAGCAGAAGGTCATACCGGATGTGAAGAGCTTTGAAATTGCCGGGAAATCAAAGAGGCTTTCCATCAGCGCCTTATAATCGGCAACACTGTCAATGACTTCAATTTCCATGTCGGAAATTTTGCTTTGACCCAGCGCGCCAAGATCAACGTCATTAGATGACGCGGTTTTGTAACTGTCGATAATCTGCGTGCGCGCATAAATCGCATTGGTCACGGACTCTGGCGCCGGACCTCCATTTGCACTGTTGAACTTAATACCAAAGTCACCCTTTGGGCCGCCCGGATTGTGACTGGCCGAAAGGATTATACCGCCAGCTGCACCGTATTTACGAATGATAGCTGAGACCGCCGGCGTGGATAAAATACCGTTTTGTCCGACGAGGACTCGCGCGACACCGTTTTGCGCCGCCATGCGCAATATGATTTGGATAGCGACATCATTATAGTAACGCCCGTCGCCCCCGACGATGAGAAGTCCGCCGCGCAATTCCGGGACGCAATCAAAAATCGCTTGGACAAAATTTTCCAGATAATTAGGCTGGGTGAACGTCTTGACTGTTTTGCGCAAGCCGGAGGTTCCGGGTTTCTGACCCTCAAATGGTGTGGTATTTATAGTAGTCATTTCAGGGTCTCCTGGGTCTTATTGCGGCAATCGCATCGAGAATTATATTGCAGGCAGTGTCAGTCTTTAGCGCCTCTAGTGAAAGCTTACTTCGTCTGCGCCAATTGGGTTGTTCGTCAGTCGTTCCCGGTACATTTGGCTGTTGTCGGTCCAACATAATATCTTCTAGAGGTACAGCGAATGCAAGAGACGGCGCAGAGGCGAGCCAGCTTTGTAATTTTGCCATCGCCTCCCCGTCTAACTGTTCAGGTTTTTCGCCAAGATGTGCCGCCTTTGACAGAATATCTTTATCCTCTTCACGGACATATTTTTCATGAGCCAAAACATTTGGGTCACTTCCAATCCCAAGGGCCTCGCGCCACACAAAATCGTCACCCTGCCAAAACCCGGACAATGTCGGAAAGTCATGGTTTGAAAAAGCGGTTATGGCCGTTTCGCGCAAATGCTCAAGCGGAATAATTTCGCCGGACGATGTGCGCTCAATCAATAGAATTGAACAGCCCATAAGTTGCCATTCGGCCATACGGGCGCGAAAATCATCCGGCACGGTGCCAAGGTCTTCGCCGAACACCACACATTTTGTTTCATGCGAAAGCTCTGAGATGACATCCAAAAGCCCGTCAAAGGGAAACCGCAAGTAAGCGCCAGAGCCGCCGCTCTGAGGTATGAAAAAACTCCGCTGCAAGCCCAGAACATGATCAATACGCAAAGCGCCGCCGAGCTCCATATTGGCTTTTAGCGCGCGCTTAAGCGGGGCAAAATTATCTTTGACTAATGCGTGGGGATTGAAAGGCAAAAGATCCCATTTTTGGCCATCGGGATTTGCCATATCACCGGGCGCGCCTAAGCTTACGCCTGCTACGAAAGCGGTTTGCTCACGCCAAGCATCCGCGCCGCCCGGCACGACACCAACTGCAAAATCGAGATAAATTCCGACACGCATACCTGCCGCCTTTGCGCGGGCTTGAGCATCGGAAAGTTGAGTATGTGCAACCCATTGTAAGTACTTATAAAAGGCAATGCGGTCTGCATTTTCCGTTTCAAATTTTCGACATGCAGGACTTTCCGGCGACCGGTGTTTTTTAGCAAACATGTAAAAGCCGGCGTAAGTTCGCTTGGCTTTGGGTAGTGCTTCGAACAACGCGTCAAAAAGGGCGTGCTGTGATAGCGCATCGCCTTTGTTTTCGCAGAAATTCTCAAACACCTTTAAGCGCGGATGGGTCCGTGGTAAATTTTGAAAGGCGGCGAACGCTTTTTCAAAAGCGATCGTTTTAAATTTATACACGGCCTGATAATCGACTAAATCATCCGGACCGAAGTGTGAAGGCGCAGGAAGCTTCACCTTGGATAGCTCAGGTATTTTATCGGGCGCAATGTGCATGACATTTAGAAATTCACGCGAACTGGGTGAGTAAGGGGAATAGAGATGCGGCGCAGCGGGCAAGAGCGCATGAACGGGGTTTAGCCCGATAAAGTCCGCCCCTTTTTCTGCCGTATCCTCTGCGAGAACGGCTAAATCTTCGTAGTCACCCACGCCCCAATTTCGATTTGATCGCAGACCGTATAATCCGCAGGTCACGCCCCAAACGCCTTTATAGCCTCTCAATCGCTCCGCGCCATATATCGGAGCTTTCGTCTGAATTTTTGGATAATGCTGGGGCGCTATGGACTCGACGGCTTTAAGGAGCGTACCAAGCGACGCCGCGTCAGCATGATGTTCATGGCCGGAGATATCGCGAAATTTCTCTATAAATCCGTAAGTCTTGGCATTATTTTTAAGCGCGGCTATCTTCTCTCCCTGCGTAATGTAGGGCGCATCCGAACTGAAAACAGTCACGCTATTTGCGGGGATTTGGTTCCCTTCAAAAACCCCTGCACTTGATAAATTTTGGATCCAGTCTGCGTCGGTCAACGCATGAAACTCTTGCGCTTCTCCGCGGTTTATAATGATCATAACTGCGCCATTATCTACTGTGTTGAGGACCAACCCCAAACAAGACAGGCCGTGATCGTCCCAAGCCTCGCCGCGCAGCTCTCCGCCATGTGGAGACAGCCAAAGCGCATTTTTCGCGCCGTGAGTGGTAATCGCTTCGCCATGCAAAAAGCCACTTTGCGAAAAATGCGGTTTGGCTTTTCGTAAGGCAATCAGCTCTGCCGCGAAACTATGAAGCTCGCAATCAGCGTCGTTCCAATTGAGCCAAGTGATGTCATTATCTTGGCAATAGCTATTATTATTGCCGCCCTGACTATGTCCAAATTCGTCACCGGCTAAAAGCATAGGCGTTCCCTGCGACAGAAACAGCGTTGCGAGTAAATTCTTTGATCTGCGGCGTCTCGCATTGAGTATATCAGGATTATCTGTCAGGCCCTCGGCGCCCATATTATCAGATAGGTTATGCCCGTGCCCGTCGCGGTTACTTTCACCATTCGCGTCATTATATTTGTGATTATAACTCACCACATCTTTGAGGGTGAAACCGTCATGAGAGGTGATGAAATTCAGCGAGCTATGGGCGCTTTTATCAGAATGATCGAAACTGTCCGCCGAACCAAGCAACCGGGCAGACAGGGCTTTGTGCGCCATATTATCACCGCGCCAGAAACTCCGGACATCATCTCGGAAACGATCGTTCCATCCGGCCCAGCCTTTCGGAAATTGCCCCAAGACATATCCGCCGGGGCCGATATCCCAAGGTTCTGCGATGAGTTTGCATTTGGAGAGAACTGGGTCTTTTTCGCAAGCCGTTAAAAAGTCACTCTTGCGGTCAAACCCATCCGGCCCCCGCGCCAGTGTAGAGGCCAGATCAAACCGAAAACCGTCAACGCCCATCTCTTTTACCCAATAGCGCAAGCTCTTAATCGTCAACGCCAGAACCTGCGGATGGGTCATATTCAGCGTATTGCCCGTCCCCGTGTGATTGACGTAAAAACGTTTATCATTTTGCAATGCATAATAGCTGGCATTGTCAATGCCCCGATATGAAAGCGTTGGGCCAAGCTCATCACTTTCTGCGGTGTGGTTATACACCACATCAAGAATGACTTCGATGCCCGCAGCGTGAAGTTCTTTAACCGCGGATTTAAACACGTCTTTGTCGTCATAGGCCGAGTGGGCGGCAAAATAATTAATCGGATTATAGCCCCAATAATTGCTTAGCCCTAGCCCCGTCAGGCGCGGCTCTGTGAAGAAACTTTGCACGGGTAAAAGCTCGATTGCTGAAACACCTAATGAGGTCAGATGTTTGATAATGGCCGGGTCTTTTAACCCCGCAAAAGTGCCGCGAGCTGCTGGCGTGACATCGGGATGGCGCATGGTCAGCCCTTTGACATGGGCTTCATAGACTACCGTATCTGCCCAAGATGTATCCGGGCGTTTGAATTTATAAGGAGCCGCTGTCTTGATGGCGATGCATTTTGGCATGAACGGTGCGGAATCGCGCGTGTCAAATGACAGATCGTTATCGGAGTGTCCCAAGACATAACCGAAAATCGCATCATCTTGAATAATTTCACCAAATAACGCTCGGGCATAAGGATCAATCAGCAGCTTATTTGAATTAAACCGATGCCCATCCCGGGGTGCATAGGGGCCGTCCACGCGGTATCCATAAAGCGCGCCCGCTTTCATCGCGTCGACATGGCCATGCCAAATATCACCCGTGTGGATTAGGGCCAAGCGGGCCAATTCCTGCTCGCCATCACTTGAGAACAGGCACAGATAAACCGATGTGGCATGGGCGGAAAACAGTGCAAAGTTCACGCCTGTTTTTGTCACGCTCGGGCCAAGGGGCGCGGCATGACCTTCGCTAATCTTAAACGGGTTTGTCATTACAGCGCTTTATATAAATCCAAATAGGCGCCTGCTGAGCGCTGCCATCCGACAGACTGAGCGAGGCAGTTTTTGACCATTTGCGACCACTGATCCGTATCGGCGTAAAGGTCAAAGCTGCGCGAAATAGCGCTGGCCAGCATATGGGCATCAATCGGGTGAAACTGCACGCCCGTTGCCGCGCCGCTCTCTAACGCCATCGGGCTGGCGTCAATGACGGTATCATTTAACCCGCCGACGCGCCCGACAATCGGCACAGTCCCGTAGCGCATCGCGCAAAGCTGCGTTAGGCCGCACGGCTCAAACCGCGAGGGGATAAAGATCGCGTCCGCCCCCGCCTGCAGGCGATGGGCCAGCGGCTCATCATAGCCGATTGTCACGGCAATTTCTGTCGGATGCTTTTGCGCCGCTGCGAGAAAAGCGC
>ENA-ORXR01003477-ORXR01003477.1-marine-metagenome-genome-assembly--contig:-NODE-3477-length-14087-cov-10.589365_pt1 | contig 14087 bp, 12 predicted proteins | sample MGYA00237866_ERZ511479 | MGnify/ENA metagenome assembly ERZ511479 | reverse complement strand
CTGGACCTGGCCAAGCCCGACATCTGCGTCCCCAAAGCAAACCATCCCCACATCCGCCTCCTGCTCTCCCCCCGATATCGGGGTCACCGCGCAGCGGGGGGGCGTCCACAGGCACAGCCGCTGTCGCTGGCGGTCCGCCTGCCGCCGCCGGCGCTGCTTGTACCCGTTCGGAGACAGTCGACGGTTGCGAGCAGCCACCTCCTCCAGAAATTCCGCGGTCACCGCCGCCCACCGCCGATTCCACGCCTTACGGCACGCAGCCATCTCCTTTGTAGCTCTCTTCTCTGCTGCAGTCGCCTTTTGGCCGGCCACAGCCAGCCGCTCGGCCTCCTTCTCTGCCGCGCGCTCGGCCGTCCGCTTCTCGCGCTCCTCCTTCGCCTCGGCGGCCTCAGCAGCCTTGGCCACGCGCTCGGCCTCGAGACTCTCCAACGCCGAAATAATTTCGGGGGCGGTCAACAGCGTCGCCCGACCGGCCGTTGACAGCGTGCCATTAACGCCCGTGGCCTCCTTCAACTCCTTGCGTGCAATGGGTAGAAGTAGGCGCGTCAAGGTAGGAAAATCAACGTCATCCGACGGGGTATCGGCACCCTTGTTAATTTCGTCCACTGGCACCTTGCTGGGGTCCAGGGGCCACATGCCGACCCGCTTGAACGCCGACACCAGAGCATCCCGCGTGAACGCTGCATCAGCCGCCATGCGGACGCAGTCCACCAGGTCAACGACGTTGAAGGGGCGCCTCGCCGTCACGCAGGAGTGGGAGCGGGCCAGCACAGAGCCCCGAAGGCCCGGTTGAAACCGCCCAAACGCGCTGGGGCTGTCCAGGGCCTGGAGCAGATGGGACATCTTGGAAGGCTCCACGATGACGTGGACACCCGCGTCCAAAAGCAGCGTCAAACCCTTGGGTGACAGGTGGACCTTTGCCCCGTCCAGTGCTAGGACCTTGCTCTCCGTCGGGTGGAAGTTCGAGGCGAAGGAGGCGAAGTGGGCTGCAAAGAGGTCAAAATTATTCTTGTCAAAGCCCGCTGGTGTCCTCCGGACAACCGTTGCGCCCTCTTGCAGCCGAGACGACAGCGGGATAGAGGTCGCGGAGGAGCCGTCAGCCGGGGTGGCACGAACAAACGCATGACCCTCCTTCCCACCGTCCACGACCAAAAAAGGGGGGGCCGTGTCGCCCGCTGCGGAGATGGTGAATGCGGCAGTGCAGCCCTCAGCGCCTGACCCAATGTCAGGAACCACCACCTCTGGCTTTCGCAGCCCCTTGCCGCCAATGATGGTCTCGCGAGCGTGGAGGATGATGTCCCTTGCCTTTGCAGCCGTCTCGTCCATGTTCCAAATCTGCCGCCCGACGGTAATCCGCTCATGGCGGTACAGCAGGGACAACGCCGCAAACCACCGCGCAACGACCTCAGGCCGCGAGTTAATGTCCCTGCTCATCTCGAGGGTGCCAACTCGGTAGAGCCTCAGCTCCGGCCAGCGCCCCAGGAAGGAGGGCAGGAAGCTCTTGCCTGGCGTGATGGTGCCGCCAAAATAATCTGCGGCTGCGGCGCGGCGAGCGGCCGAGAGGGTGCCGATGTACTCCGCACACTTGCGGCGGAACGCCAGCGGTGTCAGGCCCATGCCAATCATAGCTTGCACACGGACATACTTGGCCAGGAGCCCCTCCTCCGCCGGGGTGAAGAAGGGAGGGCGGCCAAGGTGCTTGGTCTGCCCCCCATTGCTCATGTAGGTCCGCACTCGCGAGCGAGACAGCCCAGCCTCAGACGCAAGGCGGGCGGCAGTCCAGCCCTCAGCGCGGTACTGCGGCATCAGCTCGTCCAGGCGACCCCGCTCCGCGTCAGTCGTCCGAGGCTTCTTGGCGGGGGGGGGGGGAGGCGTCCCTGAGTCAGCAGAGGGGCCTGCCATTGGCTCAAAGAGTTGTTTGGGCGCCACGATGCTCGACGCAGCGAGTGTCTGGCTCTGTTTGGGCGAGCAACTGACCGGCTGGTCGTGACGTCGACGCTTGGCGCGACAAAGTGCGCCCTGGACGCCGGAGACGGTGTTCATTGGATCAATTGGGGTGTGGACCGCTTCCCTGTCCTCATGCCGGACAGGCTTCCTGTGCCGCACAAAGTATGTCGTTCCGAAAAAAAAAAATCGCAATGAAAGCTGATTTCGTGGCAAAGACAATGGTGTGGGTCTTGTTGGCGGTGCTTTTGCGGTGTTTTTTCGTAGGCGCAGACGCCATGATTTTCTTGTTCTTGCGATCGGGCCGAGACCGATTTTCTCGACAGACACTGTGGAAATCGTCGATTTCCGAATGGCCAGAATTACCCGCAGGTGGTCAAAATTACCCGCCAGACGGATATGGCGCCCCTCCCCCCGCACGGCAAGGTCTAAACCACGTTACTCCAAATCGCGCATTCCGGGAGACATCGCGTGCGGAACACTGCAGGTCGCTCTGCAAAGTGGCCTCAATGGCCACGTACGGACTGATTTTATCACCCAGAAGCATGCAGAGTGTCGCTACGGCCGTGCTTTCCGAAGATGCTATGGCGGCCACGGAATCGATGAGGTGCTATAGAAAGCTCATTTACCGGCGTTCTTGAGCGTGAAGACCAGAACTTTGGCACCCACGGCTTTGGGGCTCCACATCGTCTTGCGTTTTGTCACTAAGAGTTTCATGTGCACGATTTCATTGAGAATGCAAAAAATATAAAATAAATTCTGCTGTCGGCAACACAAACAATAAATGAAATTTGCACACATTCTCCGTGGAATGGATAGATCTGATGAATGTCATTCTCTGTACTCTGCACATATGTTGCACGACCTCCCGAGATTCGATCGCTGTGGGACAGACTTCGTGCACATCACGGTTGTACCGTGCAGTATCTGGCATGCTCTATGTGCCGTGGTTCGCTTATCCTGGTACTTTTGATAGCATGTTTTTCTTGGAACGGTACATCAAGCAGCCAAAGCTCAGCAGATTCGAAACGCAGACGCGCACGGCCATCGTTGCTGGTCGGCTCGATCTGGATCGCTTCTCACCACCTCGCGCAGTCCCCCGCTACTTGTCCCGCACAGCACCACGAGAAGCTCTCATGTTCTCAGCAGATTTTGACCACACCCATGCACTCTTGGGGATGCGAGGCCACACGATCGTGGGAAAAAATGTGGACCTCATGGAAGAAGGCTAACCGGTACTCGCGCGCAGACGGATTGACAAGCTGGCGATGGCCGTGCCGCCCATGCAGGTCTTTTCAGCCTCCGACCAGCTGCAACCCACCTCTTGCCCGCCACTGTCGACGACGACCGCGTCTCCCTCTGTCGTCACGGGCAGAGCCGATGTACAGCAGCAGCCGAGGTGCCGCCGGCAGCCGTCGGCGTGGCGGCGGTGGCAGCGAGCGGTGGCGGTAGCGCGTGTGGTGGACTTTTGCGTCCGCTGCCACCCCCCGGCCCGCCCCCCGCGGTGGCGGTGGCGTGTATTGTTGACTCGTACGTCTGCTGATCCCCCCTCGCTCCCCCCCCGCTCCCTTTGCAGCGGCGGTGGCGCGTGCGGTTGACTCGTGCGTCTACCCCGGTGCCGCTCCCCCCCATGGTGCCGCTCCTCCCGCGGTGGCGGTGGCTTGTGCGGTTCACTGGTGCGTCTGCTGCTACCCCCCCGCTCCCCCTCCGCCCCCCCCGGGGTCACGGTGGCATGTGCGGTTGGCTCGTGTGTCTGCTGCCGCCCCCCCCCCGTTCCCGTGTCGATACGAGGGGCTGCCGCCGCCGCGGGTGCGGCTGCTGCGGCCGCCGGTGCGGAGGCCCGTCCGCTAGTGTCGCTTCTCCCCCCCCTTCCCTCCCTCTCTTCCCTTCTTCTCGAGGGCGACGCTGCTGAGAATGGGTTCGTCTTGCGACGGGTCGGTCCGTGCGTTTGTGACGTCGTCGTCGAGTTTGGCCGGCGTCCGCTTTGCCTCGGGCGTCGACTTTGTCGCCGGCTCGCGGGTGACGACCGTGGGCTGCACCGCGGAGGCCACGCGGGTGCCGTGCAAGGTCGACAACAGCCGCCCCGACGGGACGCTGCGCTTTGTGGACGCGTCGGCTTTTCTTGGCATCGTCGCCAATGGGCCGACCCCGCGAGCCGACGAGTCGAGCGGGTCTGAGGGCGGCGACGCCCCCGGCTGGCCGCGCGCCGGCCGCGGCCGCCTCAAAGGCTCGGGATTGGACTTGCGCGAGTCTCTCTACAAGGTGCTCGTAGTCGTGTTCTGCACGGCCGCCTACGTCAACCTGCGCGATTTGTTCACGCCCGAGGACATGGACAGCCTGGACGTGGCCGGGCTTGAGCAGCTCCGCCATCAGTACTCGGACATGACCAACGCGGCTTTGGGGACGCGCGCGTGGTCGCTCGGCCCGAGCGGTTCAGTCGGCGCGCTTCTCAAGTTTGGAACGGGCGGCTCCCGCGACGACGCCGGACGCCACATGTGTGTCGGGGTGCACGCTGAGGTGACGGCCAAGGGCATTGTCTGCACCTGCAGCGAGGCCGAGAACTGCCTCGAAGCAGGCTGCTCGCTGCAAGTGCCGACGGCACTTGCGCTCGACTCGGTGCGAGCGGCGCTCGGCGTGACCATGGGCGAGCTCTTCTCGGTGCTGTCGGCTGGTAGCCCGGCTCGATTGCGCGCCGTTGGGCGGGCCCGTTTCTATGGGCGCAGTCTGTGCGTTGTGCGCATGACGGGCGGCAGCTGGCCATTTGCCGTCGTCCGCAAGACGCGAGCGCACAACTGGATATGCATCCTGTGCCGCACCAACGACGCCAACTGCGGGCACGTCGAGGCGGCCGGCGCCCTTGCCAAGCGCGTCAGGGATGGCGAGGCCGAGACGGACAGCGACAAGGAGGAGTGCAGCACGGACGGGGATGCCAGCGGCGACGACTCTGAGGAGATTGACAACGGCGAGGACCTCGCCACCGGCACTGGCGTCGCCGACCCTCAAGGTGGAGAGCAAGACGGTGGGGGAGATGGGCTGGCTGCGGGTCCTGTGCCTCCCGTCTGTGCCGCGCCAGGCGCTGCTGCGGTACCGCCCTCCGATGCGTCGGTGGTACCACCGACTACCGCGGCCGCGGGGCCACCCACCGTCGCGGCGCCCGCCGCCCTGGACAACAGCAGGCTGTCGCCTCAGTCCCGCCTTCCCCGCCATCTTGTGCCACCTGCGAGCGCACAGAGGGAGCTGGCAGAGATTATAGAGGCCCTCCGCGACCCGACCAAGGTGATCATCTACCCGGCCGCTCACCAGTGCCAGCATTGCGGCAGCGGCCGCAGTCGCGGGACGCTCAAGTACAAGCGCGCGGCGACCGTGGAGTGCGCCGAGGGCGTGGCGTCGGCCTCTGTGACATTTTGGCGCTGCTCCTCGTGCAAGGCACGGGTTATGCCGGACGGGCGCGACCGGGGGGTGGTGTTCCAGTCCACGACTATGATCTACTCGGAGGTGTTTTTGTGTGAGACGGCGGTCGGCCTGTCCCGGAACGGGTGCTCCCTGCGGTCGTCGGCCTACTTGAGGGAGGCCTTCAACGAGCTCAAGGGGCCCTACCTGTACCCCAGGGCGACTAAGCCGCTGTCGTCGGTGACCACGCTCCGCAAGGGCGTCGTTCTGTACATCTCGCTCGTGATCAAGGGCGTGCCGCCGTCCGTCACGCAGTGCCGCAAGTGCCGCCGAGCCGACGGCAGCTACATGATCGTCTGCTTCGACGGGTTGCAGCTTGGGTACCGCATTAAGTACAAGATCCCGTTCAAGCAGACGTCGGTGCGGGTGGGGCCTATTGCGCGGGCGTCGGTCTACGCGCGCGTCGTCCACTTTGAGTGGATTGCGAAGGCCCTCGGCCGCGTGTTCGTCAACACGCCCGTCACAGCGCTGACGGCCGCGCAGAAGCGGATCACGACGGTGGCGGGCTTGCGCGGCCACGTCATGGCGCTCATTGCGCTGGTGGGCCGCATCAACTCCACCGGCAACGACGTCACGTTCATCGACGAGGTGGCTAACCCAGCTCGCAAGGACGCGGAGGTCGGGTGGGACCCGATAGCTGACGGAGGGGTGAGGCCAGAGTTTGTGCTGTTTCTCCGGGGATTTTTCCGCCTCGGGCGGGCGGCGCGCGCGCTCGCGCTGTGCATTCAAGACGCAGCAGCGGACCTGCTGCGCCGAGTGCCTCAACGGCTCAAGGATCTCATCGGTGCTGTGGTGGCCGACCTGTCCGATTCCGGCCACCCGAGCGCCGTGGCGGGCATCCGCCCCGCCGTCGCAGACGACGACGGCGCCGAGGGGCCTAACGACTGGGCGAGCGACGGCGAGCCCGACGGCGACGTCGGCCTCGACATGGAGAACGTGCTGGACGAGTACCCGCCGGCCCCGTACCAGCCACGATTGCTCAAGTGGGACCAGAACGCGCCGCTGCGGCCTTTTGCAGAGCAGCTGAGCGAGCCTTCTCTTGCCGACACGGGCGGCACAGGCGGGGAGAGGCGCGCCGGCAATTGCGTGTTGCCGCTCAAGCCGGAGTGCCCGTCGACGGCCGCCTCCAACGAGGCGGTGATCAACTTCTTGCGGGCTGTGACGGTCGACCCCGTAACCGTTTGGGCGCCCCGCAACAAGTGGACGGCAGTGCTCGCTCTGGTGGTGACGCTGGAGGCCAACAACTTCTCCTCGTTCACACTGGCCGCCACGCTCAGTCGGCCAGAGGTGGCGGAGCAGCGGCTCCTGCGCAGCGCCGTCGCCTGTCTTGGCCCGGCCATCGTGGTGCACCGCCACCTGCGGCTGCTGCTCGCCAGCTTGCTGCGCTCACTGCAAGACACGATGGCCAACTACGAGATGTTCGTGGCTGACAAGTATGAGAAGCCGCGGTCGGACGAGGCGAGCAGCAGCAGCGATGGCGATGACGGCGGTGACGGCGGCGATGGCGGTGATGGCGACGACAACGAGGACGAGGACGACATCTCCCGGGAGACGATGGCCAACGCCCACCCCCACTACGTGTTTTCCGCCATGCAGTACACGAAGACGTGGCTCCGGCGGGTGGCCACGGCCGCCGGCTTCAAGGCCCTGTACAACGAGGAGGGGGACCAAGACGACGACATCCTCAAGACCGGCATCTGGGCGCCGGGGTTGCCCATTCTGCGGGCGCTCCCTAACTTTGTCGGGACCGCCGTGGCGGACACGGACTTGGCGGCCTGCAACCACGAGATGGGCAAGGAGAAGGTGTACACGGGCGGCTCCTTTGGCGCGTTCTGCACGTGCACGCACCCAAAGTGCATCGGTGTCAAGATCTTGGACGGTTCAGAGGGGCAGCGCATGCCCCTCGAGTTTGTACTGCAGCGGTTTGCGACCCTACCAGCCGTCATCGTGTACGACTTTGCCTGCGCGACTCTCAAGACGGCGCTCGTGCGCCTGCCCTATGTCGCCAAGCGGGTCCAAATGCTGGTGGACCGCTTCCACTGGCGCAAGTCCCACACGGACTGCTCGACGGCTATGTGCCCCGACGCACTCAAGACGATGGACGGGATCAACACATCTTCATCCGAGGAGCGCAACGCGCTCGCGCGCCGGCAACAGCACCACCTCCGGCTAATGAAGCAGGACCAATTCATCCTCTTCACCGTCTACCAGCAGTCTCTCTCCAACGTCATCGCCATGTACCGCGATGACGCCACGGCCACCACGACCATCAAGTGGCCGGAGTGGTTCCGACGCACGCATGTTGACAAATAAATGACTCGTTTGGCTCTTGTTCTTCTACTACTGGACCCTTCTAGCACACCTAAAGCCCAGAGGCATGAAGAAGAAATGCGCTGGACGGCTCCAGTCATCCGACTGCCCGACACACGAGAAGTATCTTAGTGCCGCACCCAGGCGCCCCTTTCCCAGCGACACAGCATCCGCTACAAATGCCTACCAGTAGCCGCGCGTCGATTCCCCATCCCAAAGACCCGAAGCCGTACAGGCTATAGCGGAGCACGGTCATACCCTCGCCACAAGCAAAGAGCCGAGAGGAAAACCAGAGCAAAACGGGGCAGGAAACGACGATTCCAAGTCAACAAGCAGGCACGGCGGGGCGGAGCCAAGTCAGTCCACGGATAGGCGGGTGCAGTTGATGTCGGAAATTTCAATGTAATTGCCATCTTGGCCTATCTTGGCCCGTTGCAACTCTCAGTAAGGATGCCCAGCGCCATGCCGGCACCCCTCGCCTAGACCCCGTCAGCCACCCCTTTTTCCAGCCGCCGTGTCCACCCGCCCGCCCAGTCGCCAAGCCCAGCCGCTGCCGTTTGCCGAGCCCGTCCCCTCCCCTCCCGCAGCCATGAGACCGCTGCCTGTTTGCTGTTTCCCTGGCTGTAGCAGCCAGGAGCGGCTTCGTCGACTGTTCCGGTCTGGTTTCCGCCCCTGCCGTCGCCTCCGCTGCGGCCCCAGCCGCCGCTGCCGCTGCCACTGCGGCCCGCCCTGCGGCTGCCGCCCCCGTCCTGCCGTCCCCCTCATCTGCCGGCACCGCCAGCTCTCCTCCTTGCGTCTGCCTCCTGCGTGGCGGTACCAGTAGTCTCCTGCCGCTGCCGCAGCCGATACCGCCGCCCCGGGACGGCACCTGTGCCGGCACTCTGGCGCGCGCCGGCAGCCACCCCCGTCGTGTTGTCTCTCACCGCCGCCACCGCCGGAGGCTCTCTTTCCCACCCCCCACCTTCATCGCGGCGGTAGCGGTGGTTTGCTGTTGTGGCACCCCTGCCGCCACCGCTCGAGCTGGGACGCCCCCGCCACCACCGCAGTCGCCGCCGCCACCATGACCTCCTGAGGCTGCGGGTCTCTTTTGACCCCCCTCGCTGGCGACGACTGGCCGCTGCCGCGCGAAGCGGCTTTCTGGGAGTTTCTGGGTGGGGTGGCGCCGCCGTTGTCGCTGATTCCTGGCCGATGCCCGTGCCTCCGTCGCACAAGAGGTTGCAGCACCGCCAGCGGTCCGGCGGCCGCGGTGCCACCTGGCAGTAGCGGGCTGGCGCCGGCGCCACCACCCGCCGCCCATGAAACAGTCGACGGCCCTGGCAGCAGCGGCGGAGACGGCTCGGCCTGGTGGCGGGCCATTTGCGGCGCTGTCGAGGCGGCCGCCACCGGAAGACCGGTGGTGGCTCCACGACCAGTGGGGTATACTGTGGACGGACGCGCCGCACCTGCTCGACGCGGGGGCGCGTGACGTGTCGCCGCCGCATCTCATGACAGCCGACATGACGACCTGCTGGCTGCCTGCTATAGCGGATAGGCGTTTGTTTTTCTTTTTTTGTCTTATAGGGTGGCTGGGGCTGGTAGGGCTTACGTCACAGTCACTATGCGGCAGACTGTGGGCTGGGGAGGCTTGGGTGTCGTCGCCCACTTAGACGATGCTGGGAGGTACGGAAAGACATGACGCAGTGGTATGCGCGCTTACCCACCAACATTACTACGCACAGCGCAGTGGATAGCGCCGGGAGTGATGTAGGAAAAGAATGGCGCTTCCATCTACAGAAAGAACAGGTGGTTCGTGCCACCGCTAAGGAACGATCTAGGGCTCCGGGTATGGCAATCCAGACTGGTCCGATGCTTCGTGACCATCTTTGTGGCGCATGTGCCGTGCACATGCTTCTCTAACTTATCCCGTGACCTCCAGAGGACGGAGAGAGCGGTGGTGCGGGTGGCTTGGCTTCGGTCGCTGTCTTTATGTTGACGCTACACCACAAGAAACAATGTCCACCACCAGAAACAATGTCCACGTCGGCAAAGCGAGGGAGCAGCCCCACACCAATCCCCTCCAGAGCCGCTACGCTATGACTTTCCCCCTACTCGTTTCCAGAAGAACCCAACCGTGCTGTTCCCACCCCGCTCACAGCGCCTTCCGTTTTGCATGCCACCAACCGACCTGGAGATCGCCACACCGTCGGTGGCGCCGACACGTGCCACCCGCAGGTGGAGGTCGCAGCCGGCGCCGATCACGGAGCCGGAGGGGCGGCGCGGCTGGCAAGTCAGTCAATGGAGCCGAGGTACCATCGACATCTTACAGTCACGACAGATGCGCAAGCGGGCATCCCATACGCAAGTCAGATATGCGGTCCACTATCACCGCCACCGTCCCCATGGAACCACGGGACAGTCACCAACCCGGGCGCACCCCAACCCCATTCGCAGCACCGCCCCCCCGCCACAGGACCGCGGCCACCAGGCCGCCAGCGTACCATCGCGTGTCGCCCTCGCACAGCAGAGGAGACCGCAAACCGCTGGGGACGGCGGAGCGGGCAGGAGGGGGGAGACAGACCAGCAGAAGGCGAGCACTGTTCCGGTAGCGGCAGCAGCGACTGCTGACGCGGCGATGGCGGGGGCAGTAGAGGCGACGGCGGCAGCCGACATGGAGCGCCGGCGTCTCCGCCGCAAGCGCCGGCGACCACAGGCACCGTCGGGAGGGATGCGACCGGCGGGTACGGTACCCGCTGGTGCGGACGGCCGAGGAGGAAGAAAAGAAGTGGGTGGCTGCCCGGCGACCTGCCGTGGCGGTGACAGAGGCGGGAGGGGGGGAGACAGCGGGGGCGGTGGCCGCGGCGGCGGCGGCGGCGGCGGCCCTGGCGGCGGCGCCCCCACCGCCCCGGCGGCCTCCACCTGAGCCCCGCTCTGGGCGACCGACCGCGCCACCGACGTCCAGTAGGCCGCGGACGGGCTGCCCACCTCGCGTGCCGGGTGGGCGGAATCATTCCAAGGCAGGCCCTCGCCGGCGTAGACCCCACCGGTCCAGTCGGATCGCCGCCGCCACGCGGCTGGCGGCGGAAGCCGCCAGAACGCCCCTCTCCGCCCACGAACGTCGCGTGCGCGCCTCGCTGGATCAGTGGAAGGCGATTGGCGCCTCTCCCTGGGTGCTTTCGGTTCTGCGCTATGGCTACCGGATGCCGTAGTCGCGTCCCCCCCCGCCGTACCACGCGGCTGGCTACCCTCAAGCCCCGGCGGACATCGAGACTGCGCACGCCCAGGCCGACTCCTGGGTCACAAGCGGCTTCGTCATAGAGCTGCAGCCGGCGGCGGCGGCTGCGGAGGCGGATGTGGCCCCGAAGTTCTTGATCAAGCACCTCAGGGACCGCCTGGTGGTGGACCTGTCCCGAAAAAACGCCGACATGGCGGACCGGTAGTTCCGCTACGACTCTCTCCCTCGGAATGCCGCTCAGCTGGAGCCGGGAGACAACCTGGTGAGCTGGGACGTCTCGGATGCATTCTTCGACGTCCCCTTGTCCCCGGCGAAACAGCGGCGGTTGGCGTTTCGGGTGGGAAACCGCGTCTTCCTGCCGCTGGTTCTCCCCTTCGACATGAAACTGTCGCCTTAAGTGTTCACGGAGGTGATGTGCCCGGTAGTGGCGGCGCTCCGCCGCCGCGGTCTGCGCTTGTTGGCGTACATCGATGACTTCGCGGCGACGGCGCGCGGCGCCCCCCCCTAGAGCCCGGCGGGCGCGACGGCGACGCGCGTGGCCGCCCTCGAGCTTTTTTCATCCCTCGGTATCTCCGTCCATCCCCGTAAGGGGGCGGTCGCGGGTACGAAGACCCTCCCGTTGCTCGGCTTCGTGCTCGACAGAGAGCGGCGATTGATTTTGTTGCCGCCCTCCAGGCAGGGGGTGGTCATGGCCGCGGCGCGCGCGCTGTCCACCGCGGCGTCGACGAGCGCTCGCCGCGTGCCCTTCAAGGCGCTGCAGCGCTCCACCGGCAAGGCCGTGTATTTCTCGCTGGCCCTGCCGGCGGCCCGTCTCTATCTGCGCCGCCTCTGCGCGGCGCAGCGCGGGCAGCTGGCGCGTCGCATGGTGAAGCTGAGCCACGGCGCGCTTCGCGACTTGCATTGGTGGAGGAACCTGGCGTCGTCGCCGGACGTCGGCCGCGCTCTGTGGCCCGCGGCTCTCGGCGCGCTGACGACAGACGCGTCGCCGTGGGGGTGGGGTGGCAATTGGAACGTTGTTCCCGCCCGCGGGTTTTTCTCGGCGTCCGCACGGCCGTCGCACATCAACGTGAAGGAGGTGGGGGCCGTGCGCCTCTCCATCATGTCGCTGCACGCCCTCTACCCCATCCGGAACGGGGAGCTGCTGCTACGCATCGACAACCGAGTCGCTATGAGCTTCATCATCGCGCACTCGACCCGCTCGCCCGCCCTGTCCGCCGAGCTCAAGCTTCTCTACGAGCTCTGCCGCTCGCTGGGCTTGACGCTCAAGGCCTGGTGGATTGCCTCGGTTGCCAACGTCTGGGCCGAAAAACTCAGCCGCCACCCCGATCGCAGGGACTGGCGCTTTCTCCCGTCGCTATTTAAGCGCCTCTCCGCGCGGTACGCCCACCATGAGGTGGACCTCTTCGATTCCTTCCTCAATACCCATTTCCCGCGCTTCTTCTCTCTCCCAGCGTCGCCCGGGTGCGACACGGTCGACGCGATCGACTAAGACTGGTCGGCGGGCAACCTGTGGGCCAACCCGCCGTTTTCGGCCATCCCACGCGTCTTGCAGAAAATCCGCGCGGAGACGGCGACGATGACTCTCATCCTCCCCGTGTGACAAGCTCAACCCTGGTAGTCGGCGGCGGTGGCGCGCGCGGACGAGGCCTTCCTCCTCCCTCGAGCCGCCTGGCTGTTAGCTCCCGGTCCCGTGCCGAGACCGACGCCGACGCCGCACGTGCGGGTCGTCGTGTTCCGCTTTCTGCGCGGCGGCCGGTTGTCGAAGCCGCCGCTTCGCGCGCCGGCCAAAGTGCCGCCATGGTCTGTGCCGCCCCCGACAGCGGCCTTGGCGCCGCTGCCCTTCACCGCCTCCGCGACGTACGCATGCGCGACGTCACAGCTGCCAGCTACGGCTGGGCGTGGGCGCGGTTCGTGTCCTTTTGCTCCGAGGGGCGCTATCGCCCGCTGCCCGCGTCGGCCGAGACGGTCGGCCGCTACGTCGCCTACTTCTGGCTGCGCGGCTCGGTGCAGCCGACCCGCGCCCGCACCTACCCGGTGTGGGGGAAACCCCCTGTCAGGGATGACACGGCCCCCGGCATCAGCCGGGGAAGGGTCGTGACCACTCACGTAACACCCCCCTAGGGGGGTAGCGTGGGACACGTCCCCTTGGGCGGGTGTCCAGGGAGCCCGAGGGCCACAAACGAAGTGACCCCTCTAGAGGGGCGCGGGGTGATGAGCGCCCGATCGGGCACCCCTGGAGGGGTCTCACACAGCCGAGGGAGACACGCGTCCTCCCGAATCCGGGCCCTCTGGAGGGACCGGGAAGCATGTGGAAGCTTTCGCAATCCAAGCGTACGCCGGACCAAGATCTGATCTCGACCATGGATAAAATCCCAGCGGAATTCTATCCGGGAAGATTGAAAAATCTTGGGATAAGTCCCGAGGTGCTGATTCTGGGTAACTCCTGGGATCTAGGAAGTCTTGGTGACTTTCCTGCTTCCGCCCGAGACGGGCGGGGGTCCTCTTCCAGTTGAAAGGTAGTCGAGGATGCTGGGCAGGGGCCACTAGAGGCCCGGGCCTGAGACTGTGGCCAGGTGGGCACCGGTCCTCCCATGGTGGCGCCCGGGGGTCGGGATTGTGCACGTCCTGCGTCTTGTTTCTGAGGGTATATGAGTGTATGCTTTAGGGTCATCGTACGTATTCGAATGAATCAGCGTTGCGTTTGCGTTACTTCCGTCGTTCTGGAGCACATCGCGCCCGGCTTTCCCGGCGTTCGTGTTGTTTATCCTGTGTTTCGCTCTGCATTCTGTGCTGGGTGTTCCGACGGGGCTATACCCCGTCGCCTTTGAGGGCAGGATCCACTACATGTTGTGGATCAGCTGGAGACAGGGTCAAGCCCTTCCTGATCAGTCGGGCCGTCCCTGTGTCGTTCTGTTACAGTGGAATTGCTCTCTTTGTCATACCCTTGGGTGTGACTGTTTGACTGGATTCTCCCACGGGTGAGTAGGGCTTCCATCGTTATGGACAACATGAGAGGGATGATGTCCCGCGCTCAAGACGTGGGCACCTCTTTACAAGGCATCCGTGACGGAGCTAGTGCGGGCTCAGGGCCGAGTGGCCTTTTGGGGGACCCTCCTCATGTGGAGGGTCGCGCGCGCGTGTCCACGAGAGTGCGTGGCACCGCGAGCGACGG
>ENA-ORXR01003476-ORXR01003476.1-marine-metagenome-genome-assembly--contig:-NODE-3476-length-14088-cov-2.422026_pt1 | contig 14088 bp, 13 predicted proteins | sample MGYA00237866_ERZ511479 | MGnify/ENA metagenome assembly ERZ511479 | reverse complement strand
TGTCAGAACATGAGCCTAAACGCTTAAAATTAATTGAAAAGCAAATTAGTCGATTACTCCCTGTTTTTGATGGTTTCGTTATGGAGCCACAGCATGGAAAAATCATGCTTCGCTGGCGACATAAACAAGGCGATAAGGTCATGGGAGCCCATCTCACATCTGATGGTTCTTTACGCCTGTTTTCTTTGATTACTCTGCTCAACTTACCCAGCAACATGTTGCCACAAGTGATCCTTTTGGACGAGCCTGAGCTTGGCCTACACCCCAATGCGATTACGTTAATCGCTGCTATGATTCAGCGCGTTTCAAAAAACCATCAAGTGATCCTTGCTACCCAGTCTCCGTTTATGGTGAACTGCTTTGAACTGGATAATATAGTGGTGGCTGATCAAGAGGATGGAGCAACTCGCTTACGAAAATTAGACAGCGAACAATATCAGGAATGGCTGGATGATGACTTTTCTGTCTCAGAGCTTTGGCTGAGTAATGTACTGGGTGGACAGCCGTGAGTCGTGTGTGCATTATTTGTGAAGGGCAAACCGAGAAAGCGTTTGTCGATGACTGCATAAAACCTTTATTAGCCCACTTTGGCGTTTATATACATACAGAACTTCTAGGCGGAAACGTCTCCACACAACGGATTGCACGCTTCGTCCGTGCGAGTTTTAACAACTTTGACTCCGTCACCACTTTCGTAGACTTTTACGGATACAAAAATAACAATGCCAATGATCGTTTCGAGTTAGAAGCTGAGATTATGACGGCAGCACAAACGCTGTTTAAAAATGTGGATATCAGCCAAACGTTTAAGCCCTATGTTCAGATGTATGAGTTCGAGGCTTTATTATTTTCTGATGTGAATGCATTCGATTGGCTACAGGATGCGTGGTCTGTTGAATCATTGCAGAAGCTCGAAGCAATCAATGCTGAATTTGAAACACCTGAAGCAATCAATAACAATAAGGAGACTGCACCGTCTAAACGCTTGGAAGCAATCTTTGCTCACCATTTTGACAAACTAGAACATGGGCCGATTATTGCGGAAAGCATAGGACTTGATCGAATACGCGAAGCTTGCCCAAGCTTCAATGATTGGCTGACTTGGTTGGAATCATTAGGTGATGTCGCATAGATGATACTTAATAGTGATTAAAACAGAAGTAAAAAATCCAGTCCCCGTTCATCAGGCAGGATCACCTGAGTTCTTCTAGCTACCCCAAGCGCTTAGCGGTTTGCTTCTGAATCGCCGCCCTAAATTCGCCCATAGTCCACTCTGCCTCCAATGCCTGCTTCATCAACTGCTTCTGCGTCTGAGGTGCCATCCCTGCTAATGGCGGGTCGGTATCGAGGTTAGTCGGAAACGAATATCCCTCACAAGTATTATCCAAAACAGACTGCAACTCCATTTCAGAAAGATCAGTACTTACCTCGCGTAATTCAGGATAAATAGCCAGACACATAGCCTCTCGATCAACAGTCTCCATGGCGCGTCCAAACGCTGAAGACACCTGAAATAAATTTGCGATGCGATGAAAATCCTCCGTGTGGTTATCACCCGCCGCATGAAATAACGCAGGGTTAAAAAACATGGCGTCACCCTTATTCAGCGCCAGTTGTACCGCATGCTCGGCAAAATAATTTTTAAACTCATCGTGTCGCCAAGCGAGATAACCTTGAGGGTATTTCTGAGAATTTGGCAATAGCAGCGTCGGCCCGGTTTGCAACGGCATATCGGTATGCGCAACCCCACCTTGCAGGGTTAACATCGCTGACATTCGGTGCACATGAGGCGGATAGTGCGCTAACAAGGACTCATCCTGAAAACCCAGGTGATAATCCCGATGCGGTGCCTGAGCTTTGCCGCCCGGCCTGACCACATTCACCTGAGCCGTTAATTGATAATGAGGGCCTAACCACGCCTCTGAAACCAATGAAAATAAGGGATTTTTATAATACTCAATGTATTTTTCTGGTGAGTGTAATGCCGTCTTTTGCAGCACATTCCATATCCGTCCATTGGCACCCGCCTGTGCGAAATGATCTGCGGCTTGCTGACCTTCCTGCAAAGCAAACAGCTCATCTAACAAGTCATTATGACGGTCAATGACATCCAACTCGTCATAGAAACCACGAATCACGAACACACCGGGGCCAATCTGTAATACCTTAGCAATCTCTTGCTGTAAGGCTGCTTTGTTGGCTTCACTCTGCAAACTTTCCCGCATGACATCCGCGTCATAGCACAAAACATTTAAGTCACTGTTTCGCGCCAAGGGATAGTCTGAAAGGCTTGTTGGTTGCGAGCATATTTTATCAAAAACACTAATATCCAAGTCGGCGTGTTGCATATTCATTATCAATTTCTCACGACACAGTTGTTAAAGATTATAGAAGAGCGAGTGCTTCTATGGAATATATTTATCTTTTCCTAATTGAAATGAAATTTAATTTCTAAGGTGCTAGTATCTTTGAGGTAAATCACCGATGGGAAAACGCGATGCGACAATCAAATGCTGCCTCAGCACACAAGCTTGCAGAGGGTCTGTTGTTACCAGAAAGCGTCGATGCCCTACATACATTGATCGCTGAACAACAGCAGCAACTAAGCGCCCGTCTAAAGTTGGTTGCCGTGTATTTAGTAGAACATCCTCAACAAGTGGCGTTTAGTACGCTGGCTGAAATTGCTAAAGCCGCAGGCGTGCATGCATCCACCTTAGTTCGTTTTGCCAATCACTTTGGTTTTGGTGGATTTTCAGAACTACAGAAGCTCTATAAAAACCAACTGTTGCAACACCCAAGTAATTATCGGGAACGCATTAGCCAACTGAAAAAAGCCGGTGGTGATGATGCAAACTCTACCCCTACTCAGCTGCTGCATGAGTTTATTGATGGCAATCAATTAGCCCTGTCGCTATTACAGCAACAGGTGACACCAGAGTTGTTAGATGCCTCAGTTGAGACCCTGTTAAAAGCCAAAGAAGTCTTCATATGCGGGGTACGTCGTGTTTATCCTGTAGCAACTTTTTTAAACTACACCTTCAGTCAAATGGATGTGCGTTGCTCGCTAATTGACGGCCAAAGTAGCATGCAGACCGAACAAGGCAGATGGATGAATAAGGAATCTGCGCTGATTACGATTACTTTTAATCCCTACGGACAAATTCCGCGTGATACCGTAGAACTTGCTAAACAGCAGGGTTCAAAAATCATCCTGATTACTGACAGCGAGTTATGCCCACTCGCGCCAATGGCGGATCACTTGTTTATCGTGCGTGAAGCAGAAGTTCGGGCGTTTCGCTCATTAAACTCAACCATGTGTTTGGCACAAACCCTATGTGTCGCATTGGGCTATAGAAAACAGGATGTAGATTCTAAATAAACGGCTCAACTGATTAATAAATATACGAATAATTGGTGTAGCATCTAAATTAATTGATATACTCATCTAATAAAAATAACTGAGTCATAATCATGGTTAGATTGACGTTTGATCAGAGCAGGCATTTCGTGGATAGAACAGATCTCACCCAAACACCGACCACCCCGTGCGCTGCGCCAACATTTCCAAGGCAATCGTGCCTAGACGACTATTCCCCACACTATCCAACCCTGGTGACCAAACCGCTATCGATGCCTTGCCTGGCGCGACTGCCATAATGCCGCCACCCACACCACTCTTCCCCGGCAAACCGACCCGAAACGCAAACTCTCCCGAACCATCATAATGCCCACACATCATCATCAGCGAGTTGATACGTCGTGCACGCTGCTTTGTAACCACGCATTCACCGCTACTGAGATTGACTCCATTGGTCACCAAAAACAGCGCAGCCTTTGCCAGCTGCTCACAGCTCATAGCGATCGAACAATGATGAAAATACGCGGCTAAAACATCATCAACCGGGTTTCCAAAATGACCATAGGATGCCATAAAGTGCGCTAACGACGCGTTTCTGTCCCCCGTCAACTGCTCAGACTCTGCTACTTTTTCATCGATATTTATGCTGTTGTCATTCGCTAAAAAGCGTACAAACTCCAAAATCCCGGCAATCGTTTGTTTGGTTTTTTGCCCCATCATAATGGAGTCGACTATGGTAATGGCACCAGCATTTATGAAGGGATTTCGCGGTTTTCCCTGCTCCATTTCCAGCTGCACAATGGAGTTAAACGGATCACCCGAAGGTTCACGCCCTACCCGCTGCCAAAGCGCATCACCATGCTTATCAAGCGCCATGGTCGTGGTGAACACTTTGGAAATACTTTGGATAGAGAATGGGGTTTGCGCATCACCGGCGCTAAACAGCATTCCATCTGGCAAAGACACGGCAATCCCGAATTGATCCACATCCACTTCAGCCAATTGCGGGATATAAGTGGCGACTTTTCCCTTGTCGGGGATAGCGCTAACCGTTGCAGTAATGTCATCCAGAATCGTTTGTAGATTGTCCATTGTGGAAACTAACTCACCCTATTAAATGCCCTCATCTTAGGTGGTTTTCTCAGCATCAACAATAGAACAGGTAACAATTGTTGAGGCAAGGATTCAGCTCGGACAATTGCTACCTCAACCAATTTTACAGCGAGCTACCGAGCAATTGGGTTAGCAATAATTGCCTTTAGCTGATCACCATTTGGGTCTGGATCATCGTCATTATCCAATGTCCAAGGCTCCAAACACGCCGCATCTTTAGTGCACGGATCTGTCAGCGCTTTCAAAAAACTCACCAAATCATCAACGTGTTGGTCGGTAAATTTTAGATTGCTCAAAGCAAAGTTTGAATGATCCAGCGCTGCCTGAGTATTCGCTGACAACTTATCCAGATTTCGTATTCCAGCTTGACTCAGTTGACCTGCATCATAACTACTCACCGCACCCTGTGGATCCAGATGATGCTTAATCACATCTTTAAGCGTTGTATATGCGCCAGAGTGACCCCACGGGCCTGTCACTTCAACATTCAGCAAACTCGGCGTGCGAAACGCGAATTTGGTGGATTCATCTTGCGTTTCGCGAAAACGACCAAAATCACCGCTGCCGTCAGCGTCGCCTTTACCGCGACCAAGCTGTGGCATGGCGATGTTATGAAAACCCTCATCAGTAAAGAAATCACCGGAGTGACAGCTGGCACATGCAAATCCACCGTCTTTAATGTCCTGCATGAATAACAGAGCACCACGTTCAGCGGAGTCAGATATTGCCTGCGTATCCCCCTGAACATATTTCTGCCAAGGGGTGGTAACAAACACTTGTGAGCGCTGATATTCACCGATGGCCAATGAGATGTTTTGCTCGGTAATTAAGGCCTCAGCTGAACCCGTTGGTTGCTCGAATGCAACGCGGAATTTTTCTAACCAATAACCCGGATTTGGTAACGGTTCTGCCGCATTACCTGCGCCATAGCCACCTAAACGCTGCGCCAAGAATTCTCTGATCTCTTGATTATCTTTGTCGTCGTGGGCAAAGCCTTTCATCTCTTCTTTAGAAGTAACGGGGAAACGCGCCTGTGCGTGAAGCAGATTTTCACCCGCCAATGGGTCGCTTTCACCAAAACTCACATCTGGATTACGAATACCGTCATCCTCTTTACGTTCAACACGACCATCGTGAAATAGAAAGGTATTCCAGCCTGCCGTGTTAAAGGTCGTCGGAGCATTTCTGGGAACGGGTGGGCCACCGTCGAACCCTTCAGCATCAGCTTTGTGCGCACGGCCAGGGCCAAGCAAATCCTCTGTATCAGAGACCACAACCGCATCCACACCAATCGGCAGGCTGAGGTTGTCCCCTCCACCTAACCGCGGGTGATGACAGGTAACACAGGCAACATCCTGGCTTCCACTTAATGATTTTGAGTAAAACAAACGCTTACCGAGCACGACCATGGGGGTGTCATTTGCCGGAATCGTTTTGCCTGCCATGGGTGTGGCAGTGAGTCCTTTTTGTTTTATTAGGCCAGCCAATTTTTTCTCATTCTCATTTATTGTCTGGGGCTGTTTTTTTGTTTCACCGCCGCTATTGCATCCTGCAAGCAGCGAGCACAATAATATCGTGCATAGTTTATAGGTAACATCCATGTTTAAGCGCCTTTGGTTGTTTCATAAATTTATACAGCGCGAGCAGTCCTTTGCTCTTTTTGTACGATTTACAAACTGCTTTCCCAATTAAAAGCGAAGGCAGTTAACTAAATACTAGTAGAGAATTTGAGGAATATAATTAATAACTTTTTAATATTTATTAATCATTTAGACATTATTTTTAGAATAAATATATCTTGTATTATAAACAGGCGCAGCTTGGGCTATTTGGGATATTTCTGATCATCCAATATATTCATGGTGGGAAAACTTTGTTGTCCACGGACGCACGGAAAGAAATAACTTAGAAACCAAAACCATCATCAATCAACGTGACCACCTGTCCCGTGCGAATGGATTCCTGTGCCGCCATGCCGATTACAACAGCCCGTAACCCATCCTCAACCGTCACCTCAACCGGGGCACCTTCAGTCACCGCTTTATAGAAACCAACATGCTGATAATAAGTCGAGCCATTGTGATCCCCCGCAGCTAACAGTTCAGGATCGACTGGTATATCGGATTCAATCGGTCCCTGCGGGTCGCGAGGACTCAGTACTATCTTAGAAACTGGCGCTGGTCCGAGTTTTTCTTCATCCCAGAATCGACCCGGGCCTGGCAGTGAACATTCTAATTTTGCTGCTGGCCCGATAGCCGTAATACGCTCCTGATAGCGCGAGCCTTCCGCAAACATATTCAGTTCCAACATAGCGCGTTTACCCGATACAAAATCGACAATCACAAAGGCATTGTCAATAATATCAGGCGTTTCACCCGCATAGCGTTCATCCTGATGATTATGATCAGCGGCACCCGAGGCCATCACCCTCACCGCTTCGTCTTGCGTCACCAGCCGCATCAGATCAAAGAAGTGACAGCATTTCTCGACTAAGGTACCGCCGGAGTTGCGATTAAAACGATTCCAATCGCCAATTTTTTCCAAAAAAGGAAATCGATGTTCGCAGATCGTAAGCATTTGCAAGGAGCCAGTATCCCCCTTATGAATCTGCTTAATAAATTGAGTAATGGCAGGCATATAGCGATATTCCATTGCCACCCAGACCGGTGCGAGATGCTTAGCAGCGGCGTCTCGAAGCCGGGCAACATCGGCTTTTTCTGTACAAATCGGCTTTTCTACTAAAATAGGTAGCGAGGTTTTGTCAAAGATTTGCAGCAACTGCGCTGCATGCTGGTAGTTTGGACTGACAATCAGCAAAGCATCAAAATCATCAACCGCAAGTAGCTCATCAAGATCCTTACAAAAACGCGCCGACGGCACCATTGCCTGATTTTCCACTTGCATGGATTCATCAGGGTCGGCAATTGCCGTGACACTGGCACCTTCAATCAGATTGATATTGCGGATATGTTCTTTCCCCATCATGCCGCAGCCTAAGATGCCGTAACGTAAGGTATGACTCATGGATTTCCTCTCAGCAAAGCTGTCTTAACTTGTAATTGCGAAATATTGTCTATGACAAACCCTAAGACCAGCGCGCCATGTAACGACAAACATTAGGATCAAACCAAGTTTGCGAAAACTCGCCAACATTACCGTTATTTGCCCAACCGCGTCGTTTAACCCAGCCCAGCACAGAATCTGTTGGTAGACTAAGGGTACTACAAGCCCAGTCGGGCGCGCGCTGACAACTCACCTCATCAGCCACATGGGTGATCCAAAAATTGAATGCTTCACGATAATGCATATATAAAGACTCATGCATGGAGTCAACCGAGAGTGATGTTGCATGATTGCCTGAAAACCAAATTTCTTCAGCGGCAACGGGCTTGCGGTTTAGGTATCGCAACCTGCGTACGCGCCAAAATGATTGATCAAACTTTTTAGAATCACTGTGATCAGCTTCTCCGGCGTGCTCGCTCTGATCAAATAGTTGCAATATTTCTGAGTTTTCATGTTGCTCAACCGATAGCGTGGAGGCAGTCGGCATCCCACCACCATCTAATAACTCGAGACGAAAGAATTGATATATCGCCCCACCCTCTGGTGGCTTGCGCACATAGGTTCCAGAACCCTGACGCCGCTCCAGCAAGCCATCTTTTTCTAGTACTGCCAGTGCCTTTCGCAACGTGCCTACCGCCACACCAAGATCTTGTGCAAGCGCCGACTCCGTTGGCAAACGCTCACCCGCCAGCCAGTGACCTGCTGCAATCTCGCGATGCAGTAGTTCGCTAATTTGCACATAGAGCGGTAATCGGGTTGGCTTTTGACTAATCATCGCTGAAGTCTAAATAAATTCTTACAGCATTCCTATATTTTTCTTGAAAATTCATTCACTATTGATTTACCATTGAAATACGAGTGATTTTCAGACTAAGGAGCGAGCGATGAGCGTGGTACCTATTTACAGTGAAGATCTGCAAGCTGCCGAAGTCTCATGGTTTGCACCTATTTGCAGTGATGATTTTCGTTTGCTGGGCAAGCCCGAAGGCGACCTGCGCTCAAGCTGGGAGAACACCCGTGATATCGCTCTAACCGCTGATCGCTTAGGCTATCGGAATATTCTCTGTCCCTCTTCTTATCAAGTAGGTCAGGACACGCTCACCTTCGCCTCAGCTATTGCGCCATTAACCAAACAAATGAATGTATTGGCGGCGATACGTTGCGGTGAATTACATCCCGCCATGTTGGCACGTACCGTAGCAACCATGGATCACATGCTAAAGGGACGATTGACGCTGAATGTCATCTCATCCAACTTTCCCGGTGAAGATTCACCGAGTGACTACCGTTATAAGCGCTCCAAAGAAGTCGTCGAAATCCTCCGGCAGGCTTGGACACAAGATGAAATCAATTATGAAGGCGATATTTACACACTCAAAGGATTAAATACTGATCCCGTCAGACCCTATCAACAAAATGGTGGACCACTGCTTTACTTTGGTGGTTACTCACCGGCGGCACTCGAGCTTTGCGGTCAGTTTTGTGATATCTACTTAATGTGGCCAGAGAACGAAGAAAATTTAGAGAAGCGCATGCAAGATGTTGCAGCAGTCGCCACTAAACACAAGCGCAAACTAGACTATGGCTTACGAGTTCACATGGTGGTGCGTGACACCGAACAAGAAGCCCGCGAATATGCAGAGCACTTAGTCTCTGAACTGGATGACGAACAAGGCACAGCGATTCGCAATCGTGCTTTAGATGCGACCAGTATGGGCGTTGCACTCCAGGCTGAGCAGCGTAAAGCCGCTTCCGATGAAGGCTACTCTGAGCCGCATTTATGGACAGGCGTGGGCCGGGCGCGTTCGGGCTGCGGTGCAGCATTAGTTGGCAGCGTGGATCAGGTCATGTCTAAGATCGAACGCTATCAAAAAATGGGCATTCGCTCCTTCATTTTCTCTGGCTATCCACACCAAGCTGAGTGTGAAATCTTTGGCACCAAGGTCTTACCGCAATTAAACACTTGCTCACTACCCGAGGTTTATGGTCGACTACCCGCCTCAACACCATCCACACCACTAGGCATTGGAGAACGTAAATGATGGAAACTGTTCAGCTCACTACATCAATCCCGGCGATGAGTCGTCTGATCTATGGTGTATGGCGTCTTGCTGATGATGAAAATACGACCACCTCGCACATCAGAGCTAAAATCGATGCTTGTTTGGAGCAGGAGATCACCACGTTTGACCATGCTGATATTTATGGTGAATACCAGTGCGAAGAACTGTTTGGACGTGCGCTTAAAGAAGATCCGTCACTGCGTGATCAGATGCAACTGATCAGTAAATGTGACATTGCGATTCCAACCGGGAAATATCCTGAGCGCCGCCTGAAATATTACGACACCTCGCCTGAATACATTCGTATGTCGGTCGAAAATAGTCTACGCAATCTGCATACTGATTCGTTGGATCTGTTATTGATTCACCGCCCAGACCCCTTTATGGATGCTAACGCCACGGGGCGTGTGCTGGATGAGTTAATTGACGAGGGTAAAATCAAAGGGGCTGGCGTTTCTAACTTCAAGCCTCATGACTGGGAATTGCTGCAAAGTCAGATGGAGCACACACTGGCGACCAATCAAATTGAAATCAGCCTGCTGAATCTTGAAGCCTTTACCGATGGTGCATTGGCGCATTTACAAACCTTAAACCTTCACGCAATGGCGTGGTCACCGCTTGCAGGCGGGCGATTATTTAGTGATCCTGACCCAGCTGCGGCAAGAGTTCGCCCTGTGATGCAACGTATTGCTAATGAGCAATCCTGTGAATTAGATCACGTGGCAGTCGCTTGGTTATTAGCGCATCCAAGCGGCATATTACCTATCGTCGGTACCAACAATCTGGAGCGTATTAAATCTCTATCCAAAGCAATGGACGTTGAAATAGACCGCCAGACCTGGTTCGAATTATTGACCGCTGCTGCGGGTGAGGAAGTCGCGTGAGTCGGGAACTCAGGGACGCATTTGGCTGCTTCGCAACGGGCGTTGCCGTAGTGACAACCCGCTATAAGGATGAGGATATTGGCATGACCTGCTCCTCATTCAATTCAGTGTCACTAGACCCTGCCATGGCACTGTGGAATATTCAAAAAGATGCAGCATCGTTAGAAGCCTTTCACAAATCAGGTGGATATACCATCAGTGTACTGAGTGCCAGCCAGGGTGATCTTGCCATGCGCTTTACACAAGGCGAACAGGCAGAACGTTTTGCGGGGCTTGATGATCAGCGCGCAGCTAGTGGTCGGGTAATCATGCCGGACTGTATCGCTTGGTTTGATTGTGACTTACACCAAATCATTGAAGCCGGTGATCATGATATATTATTGGCAAACATCAAAGACTACGGTTGCACAAAGCACGGCGCAGGCTTGATTTTTGAACGCAGTCAATTTGGCTCAACCCAACTCTCGAAGGTTGCTTGAGTTAATCGCGTTTTAAGCACGTATTTAGGGGGAGAAAATATGCAAGCAGGTTCAGGACAGTGAGCAGTTACCGCAAGGCGCTATCCATACTGGAAACCTTCAACACCTATATGTTGGCAGCCGGACGTCAAATAGCATGGGTATTAGTTGCCTTGATGGTGGCGTGTATATTGCTGCAAGTATTTTTCCGCTACGTACTCAACGACGCGCTTCCCTGGCCAGAAGAAGTTGCGCGCGCATTAATGATTTGGATGACGGGACTGGTCGCCGCGTCCGGGTATCGCTGGGGTGCTTTTGTTGCTATCGATATGTTCAGCGACTTCCTACCCAATATCATCAAAGCTACTTTAAAGATACTGCTATTAGCACTGGCTTTAGCCGTACTAGTTCAGCTGTTTTATCTTGCCATTGAGTTTTTCCAACGAGGCTTTAGAACACGCGCCGCCTCTTTCCACCTACCCAGAGCGTGGATTTATCTGGCGATGCCAGTGTGCTTTGGTTCGATGCTCATGGTCAATATTGAAATGCTGATGCGCGAGTTAGGCCGCGCCTTTGGTGATGCGCAGAACTATCCTGAGCCTGATCACCCATCCGCAGCGGCAGGAGAATAATGTTATGTTGATATTATTTCTTCCACTGTTTTTGATTCTGCTGCTGCTCGGCATGCCGGTATTTTTTGCCATGCTGTCAGGACCCGGCATCATGCTGTATTACGAAGGGATGGATCGCGATATCCCGCTGCTATTTCGTAATATTTATAATGGTATCGACTCCTTCCCGTTAATGGCCATTCCCTTTTTTATGCTCGCTGGTGAGCTAATGAATCAGGGTGGTATTACCATGCGTTTAGTCGCATTTGCCCAAGCCCTGATTGGGCATGTGCGTGGCGGTCTGGCACACGTCAATATCTTATCGAGCATGCTGTTTGCTGGCCTGTCTGGCTCTGCGGTTGCCGACACCTCGGCACTTGGCTCGATGCTGATACCTGAGATGGTTAAGAACGGCTACAGCCGGAAGTTCTCAGCCGCCATTACCGCCGCCTCTTCGGTTATCGGCCCGATCATTCCGCCTTCTGGCATTATGATTATCTATGCCTACACCATGGAAGTCTCGGTGGCTGCTTTGTTTGCGGCGGGTGTGATTCCGGGCATTCTGGTTGGCCTTGGCTTGATGGGCATGACCACGATATTGGCAAAGAAACATAACTTCCCGGTATCCGGTCGCAAAGCAACCCTACGAGAAAAAGGCGCGGCAACCTGGAAAGCCATTCTACCGTTACTGACGCCGGTTATTATTTTGGGCGGCATTTTAAGTGGTGTCTTTACGCCGACTGAAGCCTCTGCTATTGCTGTGGCTTATGCCTTGATACTCAGTCTATTTGTACTAAGAACCATAAAATTTACTGACCTGCCCAATATCTTTACCAAAAGTGCGATTACCTCAGCAGTCGTGCTATTGCTGGTTGGCGCGGCGATTGCCTTTAAAACGGTTGTCAGTCTGTCTTATGCCGCCGAAACCATGGCGAACTGGACATTGTCGCTAAGTGAAAATGCGCTTATATTGCTCTTTCTGATCAACCTACTGCTGTTTATAGTCGGTATGTTCTTGGACGCCGGCCCGGCCATTATCATTCTCGGCCCGATACTGGCACCTATTTTTATCAAGCTTGGGATTGATCCGATTCACTTCGCGACCATCATGAGCGTTAATTTAACCGTAGGATTAGCCACACCGCCCATGGGTTTGGTGTTGTTTGTGGCCTCCAGCGTATCGGGTGAGAAAGTGCACACCATCGCGCGGGCAATCCTACCGTTTCTTTTTGTTGAGATTCTGGTAATCTTTTTGATTACGTTTGTCCCTGCAATATCGATGACTATTCCCAGATGGCTGGGACTGGTATCAATGTAAAACCAACGGCTTTAGAGGAGCTAATCATATGAAAAAAACGACAAAACTACTGCTATCCAGTGTTCTGGGAGCATCCATGCTATTCGCCGCCGGTGTTTCATCGGTTCAGGCAGCAGACTACAAACTGCGCGCTGTGGCTAACTCAAACGAGAACGATGAAGACTACGATGGTTTGGTCGTATTCAAAGACTTCGTTGAGTCACGCTCAAACGGTAAAGTTGAAGTTGAGCTGTTCATCGGTACTAAGCTTTGTGCTAACGGAACAGAGTGTTTGCAAGCGGTTGAAGATGGATCGGTCGATATCTACATCTCTACTTCAGGTGGTGCTGCGAACATGTACCCATACGTTCAGGTACTTGACCTACCTTACGTGTTACGTGATGACCGTATCGCTGAAGAAGTGCTGAAAGGTGACTTCACTCGTGAAATGCGCAAAGCAATCCTTGCTGATTCTGATAACAAAATCCGTTTGATGACCATCGGTAACACGGGTGGATGGAGAAACTTTGCTAACACTAAGCGTGAAGTAAAGACGCCTGAGGACATGAAAGGCCTGAAGATTCGTACCGTGGTTGCTGACCTTCCACAGGAATTGGTTAAAGCGTTAGGCGCAAGCCCTACGCCAATCCCATGGCCTGAGCTGTTCACTTCTTTCCAGACGGGTGTTGTTGAAGGTTCTAAGAACGGAATCACCGACATCATGGGGATGAAATTCCCAGAGGCTGGTTTAAAAAATGTCACACTAGACGGCCACGCTTACATGGGCGCGCTTTGGTATATGAACAATGAAATGTTCATGAAGATGGATGAAGCGACTCGTATGGTTATCGTTGATGGATTTAGCGCGTTACAGCAGGCTACGTTTGCTTCGCCAAAGCGTAAGTCTATTAAAGCGTATGCAGACTTTAAGAAAGGCGGCGGTAACCTTTATGTGCCAACACCTGAAAATAAAGCGGCGTTTAAAAAGGCAGCTGCGCCGGTTTATGACTGGTTTAAGAAGAACGTGAAAGATGGTGGTAAGTGGTTTGACTTGTTGTCATCTGAAGCGGCTAAGGCTGAAGAAGGTGTTGCAGCGGGTTATGCGATGGATATTAAGTAATTAGCGAATTGCTAGTTAGTTGATGTGAGAGGCGGCCTTTGGGTGCTACTACTGCGGATTCTCTGAAAAATATGAGATCATCCCTTCCTGATCACAAAGCCAAACCTCCTTTGCTCCCTGT